>Ga0181535_10000153_pt1 | contig 103697 bp, 90 predicted proteins | sample PEATcosm2014_Bin_44_FD_119774 | JGI IMG/M metagenome (GOLD analysis project Ga0181535, IMG submission 119774) | Peatland microbial communities from MTU Mesocosm Facility, Houghton, MI, USA - PEATcosm2014_Bin17_30_metaG | ecosystem: Environmental > Terrestrial > Soil > Wetlands > Peat | place... | reverse complement strand
TCACCCGTCCTCCGACAAAGAACAACAAGCCAGCAATCACAAATAGGACCTGACTAATTCCTCGGAGTACGGCTTTCATGGCGAAGCAATTCTAACGTCACTGCGGCAAGTTGGTGAAAAATCCCCATTGCACTCACTGACCTCAGCTTCACCCCTTGCAGCGCAAGAATCGCTCAGTCCGCCAGCCTGTTCCTCATCTGTTAACCACTCTGGAAACTCAAAAATAACGCACGACTCGCAAACGGCTCAGCGCGTATAAAAGAGCAGTCTGTTTATGGCCAATTCTCTCAGTCTGTTAGCTATGACGTTGAGCGGACTCGAATGCTCGAAAACACGCATGTTTACTGTGGTTTCAAGCATTTCGATCTTATTGTAAGATGACGCAATAACTTCCCATGAGCCCACTTCCTCCGCGCGCGGATTTGCCGGACGTTGCACCCACGGTGCAACAGGATGTGGCGCGCCTTGCGGCCTCGCCAGAGGTGCGATCGGCGTTCAACTGGCTGCGCACCCAGGAGCCGCAACTGACGCAGTGGCAGATGGAGATGGCGCGGATTGCGGCGCCTCCGTTTGGGGAAACGGCGCGCGGGGCGTGGCTGGCGGAGCGTTTTCGCGAAGTTGGGCTTGATGATGTTCGCATTGATGACGTGGGCAACGTGTTTGGCGTGCATCCGGGATTCGGGCGGCGTTACGTGTCGCTGAGCGCGCACATCGATACTGTGTTTCCTGCCAATACGCCGCTGAATATCCGCCGGCAAGGCAGCCGGTTGTACGGGCCGGGAGTTTCCGACAACGGGGCGGGCGTGACGGCGATGCTCGGGATTGCGGCCCTTCTGCGCTCGGTGCGGCTGCGGCATGCGTTGCCGTTCGTATTCATTGGCAACGTGGGAGAAGAAGGGGAAGGCGATCTGCGGGGGATGCGGCATATTTTTTCCACGCCGCGCTGGAAGGATTCTATTGCTTACAGCGTGGTGCTCGACGGTGCGGGAGCGGACACGATTGTCGCGGAGGCACTGGGCAGTCGCCGCTTTGAGGTGATCGTGCGGGGGCCGGGCGGACATTCCTGGAGCGATTTTGGCGCGCCGAATCCGGTGGTGATTCTGGCCAAGGCGATCGATACATTTACCGCGACGCCAGTGCCTACGGCGCCGAAGACCACGTTCAACATTGGAGTGATTCGCGGAGGAACCTCGGTGAATTCGATTCCCGAGTCAGCCAGCATGAAGGTGGATATCCGTTCGACGTCGATGACGGAGATGGAGCGACTGGAGCAGACGCTGAGGCTGGCGCTGAATCGGGCGGTGGAAGACGAGACGATGGCAGCGGAGATGAAATCATCGGCGCAGAAACGGCCGGGCGTGAATTGTGAAATGGTGCCGATCGGCAACCGTCCCGCGGGAGAGTTGGCGACGACCGCGCGGATTTTGCATGTGATCCGCGCCGTGGATAACCAACTCAATAACGCGGCGCAGGTGCAGCGCGCGTCGACGGATGCGAACATTCCGCTGTCGCTGGGGCAGGAGGCGATTGCCATTGGTGGCGGGGGCTCTGGCGGCGGGGCACACACTTTGCAGGAGTGGTTTGACAGCAACGGACGTGAGCTGGGACTGAAGCGGATTCTGCTGACCATGCTGGCGCTGGCGGGAGCGGGAGAATAATGGGAATATTCGCGGCATCGGGGGCTAAAACCCGTTGGAGAAGGAAGCATTTCTTCGCAGCTCTCAAGCGCTGCGACACCCATAAGCTGAACGCAGTGTTGGAATCCCACCCTTCGCAAAAAACGCGAAGGATGGGGCACCCGGCTTTTGTTGTGGTCTTTTGCTGCGTCGCATTCTTGCAGGCGCAGACTGCAGCGCCTGGTCAATCGCCGACTGCTTCCGGGCCTAAGGCGGACGTCATCTTCATCCACGCGAATGTTTATACCGGAGTGCCCTCGAACACACCGTTCAGTTCGATTCTGCGCGAGGAGGCGATCGCGATACGCGGCGATCGCATTCAAGCTGTGGGCAAAACTGTAGACATCCAAAAACTCAAGGGGCCGCAGACGCAGGTGATCGATCTGGACGGACACTTCGTCATGCCAGGATTCAATGACGCGCACCTGCACCTGGCCGATGCGGGACTGCAGAGGTTGAGTGCGGATCTAACCGGGGTAAAGACGCTCGATGAATTCCGCGAACGCGTGCGAGCCCAAGTGCAGTCAGCCAAGCCGGGCGAATGGATTCTGGGCGGAGGATGGGACGAGACCATGTGGCCGGTGAAAGTTCTGCCCAGCCGCTGGGATCTGGATGAGGTTTCGGGCGGGCACCCTGTGTTTGTGGATCGCGTAGATGGGCATCTTGCCGTGGCGAATACCCGCGCCCTGCAGTTAGCCGGTATCACCATCGCCAGCCGCGAACCCGAAGGCGGCCAGATTGATCGTGATGCCAACGGGCAGCCCACGGGGATTTTGCGCGATACGGCGCAGGGAGCCGTGCGGGCGGTGATTCCCCAACCGACGCACGAGGTGCGGAGACGTGGCATTGAAGTTGCGCTGGCGGACCTGGCGGAGCACGGCGTGACCTCGGCGCAGGATTATTCGCCGGACTGGGAAAACTTCCAGATTTATGAGGAACTGGAAAAAGACGGCAAGCTGTCGGCGCGCATCTCCGAGTGGTTGCCGTTCGACAATTCCGTCGATGAACTAAAGACCAAGCGCGATTCGCATCCACAGTCGGATCTGATGTTGCACACGGGGATGCTGAAGGGCTTCATGGATGGTTCGCTGGGCGGCCACACGGCGGCGCTGCTGGAGCCTTATTCGGATGATCCGGGGAATTCGGGCTTGCCGCGCTATGACCCGGCGAAGCTGAACGATATGGCCAAAGAGCGAGTGCTGGCCGGCTTCCAGCTGGGATTCCACGCCATCGGCGACAAAGGGATTCAGATGGCGCTCGATGCTTTTGCCGAAGTAGAAAAAGCGGCGCGCGAGCAGAAGGTGAAGGCAGCCAATGGCGGCGACGACTTCCGGCTGCGGATTGAGCATGCGCAGGTCACCACGCCGGCGCAAATCGCACGTTTCAAGGAGTTGAAAGTCATTGCTTCCATGCAGCCGAGTCACGTGCTCACCGATATGCGCTGGGCGCAGGACCGGCTGGGTCCGAAGCGCGCCGCAACTTCTTATGCGTGGGCCGGGTTTCTGAACAAAGGGGTGGTGCTGGCTTTCGGTACGGACTATCCGGTTGAGCCAGTCAGCCCGTTTCGTGGGCTGTACGCGGCGGTCACGCGTAAGAGCGAAAACGGCAAGCAGGAATATTTTCCAGAGCAGAGGCTGACCATGGATCAGGCCATTGCGGCTTACACCACCGGTTCAGCCTTTGCCGAGTTTGAAGAAAAGGAAAAAGGCAAGCTGGCGCCGGGGATGCTCGCTGATTTCATTGTGCTGGACCGCGATGTGACCGCGTCCTCAGCGGAAAAAGTGCTGGCCACCAAAGTTCTGCGTACCGTGGTTGGCGGCAAAACGGTCTACGAAGCAAAGTAACTTTCCCAAAACGAAATAGCGATTTTGTGCGTCTAACCGACTGGTGGTCGCGTAACTCGCGATCCACCGATGCGGCTGTACAAACGGGTATAATGAGCGTTTACCGTCTCGGAGGAAGCAGATATATGGATTCGCAGGCATTTTGGCTGCGCCTGAAGACCCATGGCTGGGTCTATTCGTTCAGCATTGCGGCAACGCTGGCGCTGGGTATCTTAATTGGCACGGTAGTTTCCTACGGAGTGAAGGGCAAGGAAGGGCAAAAGGCCTCCGATGCGACTCCGTTAACCATTCCTTCGCCCAAGCAGCTTTCCAATGAGTTCTCGCAGATTGCCAAGCAGTTGGGGCCGAGCGTGGTCAACATCAATACCGAATCGACCATCAAGAATCCGCACCGGCGCCGAGGCGAGCAGAACCCCGATGATGACGACAGCGGGGGGGGCGGCAATGGTGGCATGGATGACTTCTTCAACCGCTTCTTTGGCGGGCAGGGTGGACCGAACGGCGACGCGGCGATTCGCGAGCGTTCGCTGGGTTCAGGGGTGATTGTCGACCCCAAGGGCTACATCGTTACTAACCGGCACGTTGTGGATAAGGCAGATCGCATTCGCGTGCGGCTGCAGGATGATCCACCTGGGGTGCAACATGACGCCAAAGTGGTCGGTGAAGATCAGGAGACCGATCTGGCGGTGATCAAGATTGATATGGATCGCTCGGTACCGACCGCCAAACTGGGCAACTCGGACAGCATGCAGGTGGGCGACTGGGTTCTGGCCATCGGCAGCCCGTTCGGGCAGGTGGGTACGGTGACGGCTGGCATTGTTTCGGCGAAGGGCCGGGACATCGTGCCTGGCCGGCAGTTCCAGACTTTCATTCAGACCGATGCCGCGATCAATCCGGGGAATTCCGGCGGGCCGCTGGTCAATATGGACGGCGAAGTTATCGGCATTAACACAGCGATTTTGAGCGAAACCAATGCCTATGCGGGTGTAGGCTTCTCGCTTCCTTCGAATACCGTTGCCGAGGTCTACAACCAACTCATCGGACCCGACCATCGCGTGGTGCGTGGCTCCATCGGCATCATGTTTGACGCAGTGGAAAACCCCGCGATTACACGGGTGTATGGGAACGGGAGCGGCGTCGCGGTCTCCAGCGTAGTGCCGGGCAGCCCGGCCGATCAGGCTGGACTGAAAGTGGGCGATACGATCACCACGGTCGATGGCAAGAAGGTGACGAAGGGATCAGAGTTGGTGGCAGATATTGCCTCGCGCAGGCCGGGAGCGAAGGTACAACTCGAGTTCCTGCGCAATGGCAAGAAACAGGATACGACCGTGACCATTGCGGATCGTGCCAAGCTCTTTGCCGCTCGCCTGAACGAAGATGAGGGCGGTAACGATGAGAGCACGCCCAAGCAGGACAAGTTCGGCATCACGATCCGCAAGCTTACTCCCGAGATGGCCGAGCGGCTGGACGTGCCGGCAGGCAAGGGCGTAATTGTGCAGGACGTCAAGCCGGGCTCGTTTGCCGAGGACATTAATCTGGGCCGCGGCGACGTGATTCTCGAGGTGAACAAGCAGCCAGTCAACAGCGAAGAGGACTTCGCCAAGGTGGCGTCGGGGCTGAAGAGCGGCCAGGACGTGGTATTTCTTGTCCGCCCCCGCGGTTCCACTCGCCAGGATGGAACCATTTTCGTGGCCGGGACACTTCCGTAACCTAGGGACGAGCCAACGGGAACTGGCATTGCGTCATCCGATAGGGGATGATGACAGTGCCGGTTTTCCGTTGGACTTTGTTTTTGTGGTCGTTTTTTGTGGTAGTCTGCCGGCGCGGTCGTTTGGCAACTTGAGGTTTTGCCTTTGGAACTAAAGCCTTACCCGAAGACCATGACGCGATGGTTGGGCGCCTGCGCTCTGGCGGTGGTTTGCATCTGTGCATCGCCGCTCGCAACGCGGGCTCAGACTGACCCTGCTGCCGGTACGACCTCTCCCACGAAGAAGACTAGCGCCACGGCGAGTACCAAGAAGCCGGTGGCTCATTCTGCATCGCATTCCACGGCGGCGAAGCATCCGAAATCGAGCACAACCGCGGTTCACAATGGCAAAGCCTCACACGCGAGTTTGCGGAAGAGTTCCAAGAAAAAGACGGCGCGCGGCCAGCAGAAGATTGATCCCGATCGCGCGGAGGCGATCCAGGAAGCGTTGATCCGCGAGCATTACTTGACGGGCGAGCCAGCGGGAACGTGGAATCAGGCCAGCGAAGACGCCATGCGCCGCTATCAGTCGGATCATGGCTGGCAATCGAAAACTGTACCCGATTCACGAGCGCTGATCAGCCTTGGGCTCGGTCCCAGCCACGACCACCTGCTGAATCCGGAGAGCGCCATGACGATGGCGCCGGAAGTTTCGCATGGACCGTCCGTTACTTCCTCTTCGTTATCGCAGAGCCCGGTTTCGCACGGCGCCGACCCCGGAGCGCGCATGAGTTCAAGTCCCGCAGTTCCTGCTGACAGTTCCACTTCAGGGTCGTCCGATCCGCAGTAGTTCACACTAGAACTCAAACAAGTTCAAGAATGGGCAGGAGTGTCCCCATGCACTCAAGTATTTGGACTTACTAATTGCCGGATGTCTTGCGATAACTGCCGCTGACCGGCCGTGGAAAATACGGCAGGGGTTGCGACTGGATGATCGCTGTGGGATTGGCCTCCACGAGGGCATCCGCGACTTCTTCGCCGCAGATCTCGGCCGCGGCCTCGCGCGCCGTGGAGAGTATAGGAACGCGCTTTTCCGTATCGTGCGCGTCCGTGGCTAGCACGTGCACCACATCATGTTCCAGCAGCCAGTGTGCGGCGCGGCGCACGCGCTCTCCCCAGAATCCGGTGAGTGCTGATCCCGTCATCTGAATCACGCACCCTTGCTCAGCCCACTCCACCACGCGCTGCGGACTCTCGCGCAGAATCGGATTCCGTTCGGGATGCGTGATCACCGCAGTGACACCGCAGTCCCCGAGCTTCATAAAACAATCGGTAATCTGTTGCGGCACGCTGTAGTTGCTCAGCTCAACCAGCATGTAGTGCGTGCCTGCGATGGCATAGCGGGCGGGATTAGCCAGCACGTCCTGCAGATTGTCGTAGGAGAGATGGAAGTCGCAGCCCAGGCTGAGCGTAAGAGCATCGCCGACGAGTTGTTGCAGGTGTTCGACCAGCCCCTGAAGATACGGGCGGTCGTAATGATAGCGGTCGTTGGCGTGAGGTGTGGCGACCTGGTGGGTGATGCCGTCGGCGGCAGCCATCCGGCACATGGCGACGGAGATCTCCCAGGATTTTGATCCGTCGTCTACTTCCGGAAGAATATGCGAGTGAATGTCGACCACGATTGTTGAAACACGACCAACCTGTTGGGGTTGTGCCTTTATTTGATTTAAGCAGATTCGGCGGGAAAGAGAAAGCCGGAGAGCATGCTCTTGGGAAGGGCACGACTTTAGTCGTGCCGCGGAGAGAAGAATGGAACTCATCTCGCTTTAGCGCCTGGGGCGCGACGTCCCCTCACCAGATTGTAGGCAGTGCCCGCGAATTTCGGATTGCGCGATCGGCCGTGACCAATGACAGGCCTTCCACCATGCCCGTCGCTCCAATGATTCGATCCACCGGATCTTTCGGATAGTTCGGGGGCAGATCAAAAGCTTGAACGCAGATGCGACCGTTAATCGGCAGAACGATAAAGCGGCTCTCGACGTTGCTCATGAACGATTCCAGGCTGATCTTCAGTTCGATGCGGCCCTTACTGGAGAGCATGGCCAACTCGAGAAGAGTGACCCCGGAGATGGCGAGACCATCTCCGGCCCGGCGCGCTTCAACGATGGCCGCTTCTGCCTTTTTCGAGATTCGAGTCTCGTCATCGGCGAGCCAGATCACCACGTGCGTATCGAGCAGAATCAATAAAGGTCACCCCAGTCTTCTGGAGAAAATGCAGGAGAAACAATGTCGCCAACAATCTTGATCTTGCCCGCCATAAAGCCGAAAATTTCGTCCTTACCTTTATCTTCGCCCGCAGGCACCAGCTTGGCCACCGGCTTCCCACGCTTGGTGATCAACACAGCTTCCCGCTTGGACTGAACTTCATCCATGATCGCCAGACAATGAACCTTGAACTTACCCGCCGCCATCTTTTTCATCGCAGGACATCCTTTCGATCATGGTCATTATACTATAGTCACGAGGACCGGCACGATCAAATCCCTGTCGACCTCTGGTTCAAGACTCGCCCAAGCGAGAAAGCTATTCAGGGTATTTCTTCTCTAAGTCTTTCCATCTCCAGCTCCCGGTCAAGTACCCCCCGAATAGCATGATAGGAAGCATGATTACGCCGATGAAGACGGTCGTCCGCAGAGAGAATGAATGCGCACGGCCTCCGATGACCTCCACGACTGGCACCACGACAATCCAAGTCAGGAGGGTTGGCATCACTCCCTCCCGCCAGATGAATCGGTTCTTCCCTTTCGCCTTACTATGGGCCCAATACTTCCTCTCCGCCCCGGCATCGCTTTTGAACATGGTCGAAAGATAGCGCTGCCATATCGATCTGTCCAGCCCGATGAAGGCTCGAACCTCCATCCCTTGCCGCACCTTCCATGCCGGCTGTAGCATCAATATTCAGGCATTCATAAGGAGACATTATGGCGACCGACACACTGGCTTCCCCGGCCACGCTGGGCTACAACCCGACCAAAGTTTTCAAGAATTTCATCGACGGCGAGTGGGTGGAATCCTCGACGGGCGAAACGTTTGAGGATCGCAATCCTGCCGACACGCGCGATGTAGTAGGCATCTTTCAGAAATCGGCCAAGGCAGATGTTGAGGCCGCTGTGGACGCGGCCAAGCGCGCGTTCGCCAAGTGGCGGCTTGTGCCCGCGCCGCGCCGCGCCGAGATGGTTTTCCGCGCCGCGGAGATTCTTATCGGACGCAAAGAAGAGCATGCCCGCGATATGACTCGCGAAATGGGCAAGGTGCTCAACGAAACTCGCGGCGACGTGCAGGAAGCGATTGACGCCGCCTACTACAACGCCGGCGAGGGGCGGCGTCTCTTCGGTCCCACCGTTCCGTCTGAGCTGCCCAACAAGTTCGCCATGGCCGTGCGCCAGCCCATCGGCGTCTGCGGCATGATCACGCCGTGGAATTTCCCGATGGCGATTTCTTCCTGGAAGCTGCTGCCCGCCGTGGTTTGCGGCAATACCTGCGTCATCAAGCCGGCGCAGGATACGCCGCTCTCCACATTCAACCTGGTGCGCGCTTTCACCGATGCCGGCATTCCGAAAGGTGTGGTCAACATCGTCACCGGATTCGGCGCCGACGTGGGTACGCCACTGGCGGAGCACGCTGACGTGCGCGCTATTTCGTTGACGGGATCTTCTGCCGTAGGTCGCATCGTGGGCGGCATCGCGGCCAAGAGCTTTAAGCACTGCTCACTCGAACTCGGCGGCAAGAATCCTATGATCGTCCTCGATGACGCGAATCTCGAACTTGCCATTGAGGGCGGGCTCTGGGGCGGCTTCGGCACTACCGGCCAGCGTTGCACGGCGACCAGCCGCATCATCGTGCAGAAGGGGGTGTATCGCGAGTTCGTGGAGCGCTACGTGGCGCGCGCCAAGAAACTGAAAGTTGGCAACGGACTCGATGAAACGGTCGAGATGGGTCCAGCTGTGAACGAAAAGCAGTTGCAGACCGACCTCAGCTATGTGGAAATCGGCCAGAACGAAGGCGCGAAGCTGATGTGCGGTGGCAACCGCCTCGACAAAGGCGATTATCAGTATGGATGGTTCATGGAGCCGACCGTATTTACCGACGTCGATCCAAAGATGCGCATCGCGCAGGAAGAAATCTTTGGCCCCGTGGTTTCGATCATTCCCTGCGACGACCTCGAAGATGCCATCGAGATCGCCAACGGCATCGAGTACGGACTTTCGTCCGCGCTCTACACCAAAGATGTGAACAAGGCGTTCGCCGCGATTCGCGATCTCGACGCTGGCATCACCTACATCAACGCGCCCACCATCGGCGCCGAGGTTCACCTGCCTTTCGGCGGCACGAAGGCCACGGGCAATGGCCACCGCGAGGGCGGCATCGGTGCGATTGATTTCTACACTGAGTGGAAGTCAGTCTACGTGGATTACTCGGACACGCTGCAAAAAGCGCAGATCGATCGAGTAGATTAAAGAGATCCTTCACCGCCGAGGACGCTGAGAACGCAGAGGAACTACGTAAAGATTTCTTTGCGCTTTCGGCGTTTTCTGCGGTGAACGCATTTTCCCCGGCATGCCTCGACTAGAGACTATCCTCTGCTTGTTCATCTACCCTTTGCGTTGTACAGTACCAAGCCTGTGGGGAGATGATCCAATGAAAAAGATCTTATCGGTTACCTTGCCGCGGCTTGCCGCCATATTGTGCGTGTTTACAGTTTTCTTCACCGTTGCGGCGCAGGCAGAGCAGCATCCCATCATGACGAGCCACGTTCCTGCGGCCGTCGCCAGCGGAGTTGCGCCGTTAGTGGGCCATCTTCCAAGCGCGCAGCGTCTGAGCCTGGCCATTTCTCTGCCGCTGCGGAATGAAGCGGAGCTTGATGATCTTTTGCGGCAGACCTACGATCCGCAAAGCTCGAACTACCACCAATATCTCAGCGTGCAGGAATTTACTGCAAGATTCGCTCCCACCGAGGCTGATTACGCGGCGGCGCTACGTTTTGCTCAGGCCAATGACTTGGCCGTGATTGAGACTCACGCCAACCGCATGGTCATCGATGTCGAGGGTCCAGCCGCAAACATTGAGAGCGCTTTCCAGGTGACTCTGGGCGTCTATCAGCATCCCACCGAGGGCCGCACATTCTACGCGCCTGACCGCGAGCCCACAGTTGATCTCGATGTGCCGCTGCTACACATCTCGGGCCTGGACAACTACACATCGCCCCACGCGAAGAATGTTCGATCTTCCGAGCAGCCAAATGGCGCGAGCAAAACCACGGGCTCTGGCCCGGGCGGCCAGTTTATTGGGAGCGATATGCGGGCGGCCTATTATGGTTCCGGTCCACTCAACGGCGGTGGTCAGAGAGTTGGATTATTAGAATATGCCGGCTACGAAATTAGTGATGTAAAGCTTTTCTTCAGCAAAGTAAATCAGTCGCTCAAGGTCCCGGTCCGCGGGGTATCGCTGAATGGGGCGAGTCTGAGCTGCCCGCCGAGTTCCTGTGATGACAGCGAACAAGTCATAGACATCGAGATGGCAATCTCCATGGCTCCCGGTCTGAAGGAGGTCCTGGTTTACGTGGGAAACAAAGACGTCTCCATTTTTAACCGGATGGCGGCGGACAATAGCGCCAAGCAACTGAGCTGCTCCTGGGGATGGAGCGATGATGAGAGCAGCCTGGATCCGATCTTCAAGGAAATGGCTGTGCAGGGCCAGAGTGTATTCGTAGCCACCGGCGACAGTGGTTCCGGCACTCCGGGTGACGTGGTCTGGCCGGCGGATGATCCTTACATTACGGCTGTAGGTGGGACGGACCTGACCACGAGCGGCCCAGGGGGCGCGTGGAAAGCGGAGACTGGCTGGAGCGGGAGTGCGGGTAGTCCTTCGAAGAACAAAGTTCCGATCCCCAGTTATCAGCAGCTCTCGGGAGTGATTACCAAGTTGAATCATGGATCGAAGACTTTGCGCAATTATCCCGACGTAGCGGCGGAAGCGAATACCAACCAATACAGTTGTTACGACGGCGGCTGCAGCGGAGGAAATGGAGGAACCAGTTACGCCGCTCCGCAGTGGGCCGGCCTCATCGCGATGGCGAATGAACAGCTCGTGGTCAATGGTGGATCGACACTCGGCTTCCTCAATCCGGCTTTGTACGCGATTGGGGTGGGATCGAGTTACGACAGCGACTTCCACGACATCGTGAGCGGCAACAATGGAAAGTACACAGCGGTGACGGGATATGACCTGGTGACGGGATGGGGCAGTCCGACGGGTCCGAACTTGATCACTGCACTGACCGGAGCGGCAAAGAACGAATAGAACACAAAGTACCTTGGTAATCTTGTTCCCTACGCTTTCGTGACCTAACGTACGCAAAGTGCTTGGGGTTGAATCCGTCTGCTTTGTCGTGGGTCCGTCTTGCTCGATCGTCTCATTTCACAAACCGCCGGAAGCGCTAAGGGAATTTCCGCCTCGGCGATTCTAACGCTCTGCATCCTCTGCGGATTCGCGCCCGCTGCACCGGCCCAAAAAACCGCAAAATCCGATCGCAGAGTGCTGGTCACGGTAAAGCCGGAATACTCGGAACTGCTGAAGCATGCTCAAATCGGAGGCCTGGTTCGTCTGAAGATCACGGTTGCTCCCGATGGAAAAGTGACGAATGTGGAAGTGGCTGGTGGCAATCCCATCCTGGCCGAGAGCGCGGCCAGCGCGGTGACGAAGTGGAAGTTCGTTCCGGCTCCGGCGCAAACCGTGGAAGATATTTCTATCAGCTTCAGCCCGCACTAGATCACTCCCTATCCGTTTTCCCTGCACGCTCCACGCTTCTGCGGTTAGAATCCTTCTTGCATCTGAATCGCGGGCCGCAGTCGGCACGTCCGCTGCGGCGAGGCTTTCATGACTCCAGCTACTACAGCTCACGAGATTACCGCTGCTAAGCGTCTCGATAACGTTCGCTATGCCATTCGCGATCTTGCTTGCGTGGCGGACGAAGTCATTCAGCAGGGATACAAAGTTCTTCCGCTGAACGTTGGCGATCCGCTCAACTTCGACTTCCAGACTCCTTCGCACATCATCAACGCTGTGTATGAGGCGATGCGCGACGGAAAGAATGGCTATGCGCCGTCTCCGGGGATTCCGGAAGCGATCGAAGCGATTCGCGGCGAAGCGGCGCGTAAGGGCATCAAGACTGTGCGCGACGTGTTTGTTACTTCAGGTGTGAGTGAAACCGTCGATCTGTGCATTTCCGCGCTGGTGAATCCTGGCGAGGATATTCTTACGCCCAGTCCAGACTATCCCCTGTATTCGGCTGTGCTGTGCAAGCTCGGCATCGCGCTGAATGCTTACGATCTGAATGAAGAAGATGCGTGGCAGCCGGAGCTGGCCGATATCGAACGCAAACTCACACCGCGGACCCGCGGCATTGTCCTGATCAATCCGAATAATCCGACGGGATCGTTGTGCTCGCGCCAGATGTTGGAACAGGTTGCGGAGATTGCGCGGCGGTACAATCTGGTCGTCTTCTCGGATGAGATCTACGACAAACTGATTCTGGAAGATACTCCGCACATTGCGTTTGCTTCGGTTGCGCCCGATGTGCCATGCATTACATTTGGCGGAATGTCGAAGAATTATCTGGTTCCGGGATGGCGCATTGGTTGGGGGATCGTCTCTGGTGACGCTGCAGCGGTGAAACCCTATACAGAGGGCATTCACCGGCTGCTGCGGGCGCGGTTGTGCGCCAATCATCCCGAGCAATATGCGATTAAGGCGGCGCTGGAAGGTCCACAGGATCATCTGGTAGAAGTGCAGCGCAAGCTTCGTTCGCGCCGCGATCTGACGCAGAAGTGGTGCGAGGCGACGCCGCGCGTGAGTTGCGTTGCGCCACGTGGAGCGTTCTATGCTTTCCCGCGCATTGACATTCCCGAGAGCGATGAAGTCTTCGTCAAGGAACTCATTCGGCAGAAGCACGTGATGGTTGTGCATGGCTCGGGATTCGGTCAGAAGCCGGGGACGCAGCATTTCCGAATTGTGTTCTTGCCGGATGAAGGGACTTTGAGTAAGGCTTACGCCTCCATTGGCGAGTTCATCCGGGAACGATATGCCTCTGGACTCTAGCCGCCGTTGTGACAATGGATTGCTCGGCCACAAAACCAAAATCTAATATTTCGCCCTTTCCGCGCGAAAGCGTGTAGGATGCTCGGGGTTTTCCTTCCACACTCGGGCGTTACTGAAAACTGAAAACTTGACCTCGCAAGCCGAGCGACTCGGACGCTTGCTCGGTTTAGCGTGTGGGAAACCTAAACAACTTACAGAAAAGAGGACACAATGAAACGCAATCAGCTGCTGTCAGCTGTGGGAATCGTGTTGTTGGTAGCAGGGTCGCTGGCCGCGCAGGAGAAGGGGACTCTGGCCAGCATAGAGTTTCAAAAAGTGAAGGCCTCGAATGTGCCGCAATACGAGGCGGGGCGCAAGCAGAAGGCGGCATGGCACAAGCAGCAGAACGATCCGCTGCCTTTGCTGGTATGGGTGACGCTTAGCGGCGAAAATACGGGAACATTCCTGGTCGGCCACTTTAACCAGCATTGGGCGGATTACGACAAGCCGGTCGTCACCGACGAAGCAGATCTGGCGGAATTCCAGAAGGTTCTTGGGAACTATGTGGACTCGATCACGACTCGCTATTACGACTTCATGCCCAAGGTGAGCAACGAAAGCGGAGACGAGGCGCTGCCGAAGTTCTCGGAGATCACCATTTATCAAGTGCGTTACGGGAAAGGCTCGGATTTTCGGTCGGGCATTGAACGGGTTCACGAGGCCGCAATCAAGACCAAGTGGCCGGTCAACTATGGATTCTACCAACTGGTGAACGGCGGAACGTCAGGGACGTATGTGCTCTCCATTCCGCACAAGAGCTGGGCGGACTTTGAGGACAAGCCGGATGTGAAACCCTTCCGCGACATGCTCAAGGAAGCGTTCGGACAAGCGGAGGCGGATTCGATTGTGGACCGCTTCGACCGGTCGATCGAGAAAGAATCGAGCGAGATCATCCAGTTTCGTCCGGACTTGAGTTATCTGCCGGGCAAATAGACGAAGCACGATGATTAGCCGAGTGTCCCACCCTTCTTTGCTGGAAGGGTGGGATTTTCACTTAGATGCCATAGTTGGCGCTGCGAAGGCCATCTTTGTAGGCTTCGCGCGCTGCGGTGGCTTTGGCGTGAGCGTCTTCTTCGCGGAAGTGGGCGTCGTCCCATTTCTCCATGGCAATCATGGAATGGTCGGGAGTGGCCAGAGCTTCTTCGGCGCGAATGGCGTCAACCCACTCGTCGGTGGCTTTTTTGTAAGCGAGACGCAGTTGATCCAGGTCGGGGCTCATAGGCCTGAAGGGTAACGCCGCCCTGTAAGGCGGTCAATTCGACGGGGCAGAATTTAGCACAAAATTAAAGATTGAAGGCGAGGCTACCAGCGAAGATCAAAGGCAACTGGGCGGGACGCCCGCTCTACATGAGCTTATTTCAGCTTGGCATATTCGGTCTTGGCCTCATTAAAGATCGGCAGATCGGGATCGGCGTTTTGCCAAAGGGCCAAGAAATCCTGGTAGGTGATTCTCGCTTTGGGAGCGTCGCCAGAGAGTGCGTACGCACGAGCCAGTCCCAGGTGCGCCAGCGCGCCGATGGGCTCGTTTCCGACGACGCCGTAGTGGTCGAGAATTTCTTGGAACTCGCCTGCGGCTGAGGCGCTTTGGTGAGTTGCCAGATAAGCGTTACCGCGCAAGTAAACGAGGTATAGGGCGAAGCTGAAGCTCTGCGCGGGAGAACCAAGTTCGTAGGGAGCAGCTGGAGCAAGCGCTTCGATGGCCCGGGTGGCGTTGCCGGCTTGAAGAGCAGTGGCGGCCCGGATGGCAGGCAGATAGTTAAATTGAACGATGGTGTCATCCGGGAAACGCTGGGCGAGATCAGTGGCCAGGCGGGCAGCCCGAGAGGCATCGCCCGCAAGAGCCAGAGAAATCGCCGATACGGCTGAAACATCTTTTCCATTTGAGAGAGAGACAGCGGCCTGGGCTTGCTGGCGGGCCAGGCTCAAGTTGCCGGCGAGCGCCTCGCGCAGCGCGGCTTCGGCCTGATAGCCGGCAGCAGTTTCCTTCTCGTCGGCGCGCCGGGCGGACTCGGCGGCGCGTCTCGTCAACTCGCGCGCCTTGGAAAATTGTCCGGCATATGCAGCGGTATCGGACTCCTGGTACAGCATGGCGTCTTCGAGCCCCGGCTGGCCCATGAGTGAGGCTGCCTCGCGCTCCATGCCGGCGGTATCGTGTTGCAGAAAATCAATGCTGTAAACATTAATGTGGTTCAGAGGATTATCCAGATTGCGGGCGCGGGCCTCTTCGGCGGTGGCGCGGGCTTCATCCAGGCGATTGACCAGCAGATACGAGATGATGAGGTTCGCGTAAGAGATTCCACTTCCGGGGCCGAGTTTCATAGCCTGGAGCGCGGCGCCGAGAGCTTTATCGTATTCGCCGAGATCGCTGTAGATGCTGTTCAAGTTTCCGGGAGGAGTAGGGTCGCGGGGGTAGGTCTGGGCCCAAAGTTCGTAGGACCTGCGAGCCGCCTCGAGGTTTCCGGTGACAAAGAATTCGTAGTGGGAGACGATGTAAAACTTTTCGCGCTCGCTGACGCGCTCGCGCAGTTCGTAGGCCTTGCGAGTACTTTCGGCGGCACGCGCGATCTCTCCCGCGTTGCTGTAATTCGTGCCCAGCTCCGCATAAGCCATTGCGAAATTGGGATCCAGGCTGATTGCACGTTGGAGTAACGGAATGGCAGCCGCGGAATCATTCTTCATCACATGAGCCTGGTAGCCCAGGCCGTAAGCCTGCAGAGCCTCGAGCGATGGAGTGGTCACGTTCTCGGCGGGCGTGTCGTACTTTTGCACCGACGCCAGCGATTCCCCTAATTTCTCGCGCAGCTTCGTCGCGACCTCGGCGAGGGCTTTTAAAACCTGCTCCTTGCTGCTGGCGGTCGCTTGCTGGCTGGCGAGCACGTCCCCGTTGTGGCAGTTGACCGCTTTCACACCAACAACATATTCGCTGCCCAGAGAAGAAATGGACCCTTCAATGTCGGCGGCGCTGGCCGTGCGCTGGCAGACCTGGCGGGCGAGTTCGTGCGTGAGGCGAGCATCCTTAGGCCGGGACATCAACGTGAGCGTCTGTGCGATACGCTCATCAGAAAGCAAGTTGAGAAAGGGCGACTGCTCCAATTGCGACGATAGGCCTTGGCGCAGCGTGCCGTCGAAAACCGGATCGCCAGTGGTGTTGGTGAACTCGGCGAGGACGACGCTGTCTTTTTCCGTAAGGTGCGGAGTGGAACGCGAGCGCAGGATAAAAAAGCCTGCGATTGCTGCGACTATGAAGACGACTGCTGCTGCAACCGGCCAAGCCATCTTCTTCGCTGTAACCGGGAGTGCAATCGCGGAACGGCTGGAGGACTGTGCTGGAGCGGCGGCGGCGGCGGCAGGAGCGGCATCCGAGGCGGAGCGTCTGCCAGTCGCAGTAATTGAGCTGGCGGAGGAAGAATCCGTGGTGGCAGCGGAGGCCGATCCAGAAGCACTATGTACGCCTCGGCGCGATTCGGACTCTCGCCGCAGACGCTTGAGGTCGGCGCGAATCTCTGCTGCGCTTTGGTAACGCAGCTCGCGATCTTTTTCCAAAGCCTTGTTGATCACCTCTTCCAGCTTGGGGGGAAGGTCAGGATTCAGGCGGATGGCGGGAAGCGGATCGTGTTCCAGAATCGCGTTAAAGATGACGGCGGAGGTATCCCCGCGGAAGGGCAACGCTCCGGTAGTCATCTCGTAGAGGACCGCGCCGAACGAGAACAAGTCGGTACGCGCGTCGAGTTCTTTGCCGCGGGCCTGCTCCGGTGACATGTACGCGATTGTTCCCAGAGCCGTGCCCGGGCTGGTGAGGTGGTCGTCATTCATGGTGGCCGACTGCGTGTGGTCGTCGGAGAATTGGCTGGAGGAACCGGTGATGGGAACGACCTTGGCCAAACCGAAGTCGAGAATCTTGGCGTGACCACGCTTGGTGATGAAGATGTTTCCCGGTTTGATGTCGCGGTGGATGATACCCTGACAATGAGCGGCGTCGAGCGCGTCGGTGATCTCGATGCCGAGCGAGAGCACGGTTTCGGTGTCCAGGGGGCGGCCTGCGATGCGGTGCTTCAGGGTGAGGCCGTCCAAGTACTCCATGACCATGAAGGAGACGCCTTGATCCTGACCAATCTCGTAGATCACGCAGATATTAGGATGACTCAGAGCGGAGGCAGCTTGCGCCTCGCGTTGGAAGCGGGCCAAGGCGTTGGGGTCGGTGGCCAGCGTTTCAGGCAGGAACTTCATGGCCACGAAACGATGCAGGACCGTGTCTTCGGCTTTGTAGACCACACCCATGCCGCCGCCGCCCAGCTTTTCAATAATGCGGTAATGGGAGATGAGTTGGCCGATCATGGGGGAGAACTACGACGAGCCCTGTCGCGCGATGATAGGAGGGGTAGCGGCGGCAAGTCAATGTTTCCCCTTGCTTGTTTCTAACGGGCTTGGTTGGCGATGGGATCGTGGCCGGCTACGAGGCGCCTTTCACAAAGGCCAGTGTGGTGGTGGACATAGAAACATTGAGAGTCCCGGAGATGGCCCGGCGAGCGTGGAAGTTCTTGAGCTTGAAGATGACGGTCGGAGTGACCTCCTGTCCTTTGGAAACCAGCAAGGCGCCATCGTGAGTGCGTACCTCTTGCTGGACGATCATGCCGGGCGCAAGCTCTTCGACGCGACAGTTGCGGATTTCGCCTGCCTCGGCGTTCGGATCCAGGGCGACGAGGGCCTGGAAGAACTCGCGATTGAAGTTCGGGTTCTGGCGAGTCAGCAAATGCACGGCTTCAGTTCGGGAGCTTCCTTTATGGATCAGTCTTTCGTACGCCAGGACGAGCCTCAGGATTTCCGCTCCCATGCAAATATCGGGTGACTCGGATTCGCTGGCATCGACGATGGGCCGGTTCTGGTGTTCGATCATCCATGCGATCGCTTCCAGACGGGGGATTTTCGAAAGCAGATCGTAAGCCACACCGGGATGCGCGTCGTATTGTTTCTGCTCGCTGGGTAACAACGGCTCGCCCCTGTACACGGCCTCGATTGTCTCCGGAGCCAGAGTGACGCAACCTAATTGCGACATCATGGCGGCGACTTCGTACTGCCATGGGTTTCCCAGCTTCATTGCGGTCACGACATGGTGGATGTAGCGCCGGGCGCGCTCGGCGCGACCAAAGGCGGCAGGATTGACCAGGCTGAGCACTTCCGTGAGAACTTGAATGCAACTGCTCAGAGTTTGCTCTAATAGTTGCTTTTCGGCCATGACCAGACCATATTGCACCAGGCCCGCGGTAAGGGTTTTCGCCATTGCTTCCTTGCTGCAGGGTTTGTTCAGGAAACGGAAAATGGCACCCTCATTGATGGCATCAATGGCCGTATCCATGTCGGCGTTGCCGGTGAGCATGATGCGGATGGTGTCGGGCGATTGTGCCCGGATGGTGGACAAAAGCTGGATGCCGTCCATCTCAGGCATTCGCATGTCGGAAACCACGACGGCGTAGGGTCCGGCTTCGGCAATCAGCTTCAGGGCTTCGCGGCCACTTGGGGCGGTCTCCATCTCAAATTCGCGGCGCAAACTGCGGCGATACCCATCAAGGATGTTGTTGTCATCGTCGACGAGAAGGATCTTTTCCGCCATGATGTCCTGCCTTTTCTATTTCCTGAGTTTGTGTCGATTTCTCGACTCTCGCTGTTACCCATCAAGGTTCGATTTCAGCCGGACAGCCGATGGTGGGCGTCGCCCGGCACTCCTCGAATGCCTGCACTTCGAAAGGAGGTGACTTCCATTTCATCGGCAAACCCGGTCGCCGCATTAGTGAAACGGGAAGTCTTCGGCGTCCAATTCAACGGAATTTGCCGAGGGATGAAGTGCAGGACGCCTTCTGCCGATGATCTCCGACAGCAGCTTGTCTTGGCGCACAAGGTCGACCGATGAATGGCTTTACCCCGATTCCGGCAACCTATGACTATCGACTGGTCGCAGTCTCGATCGGAATCGCCATTTTCGCTTCGTACGCGGCGCTGGATCTCGCCGGACGCGTGATCGCAAATCGCGGTTGGCTCCGCCTTGCCTGGCTGTTGGGCGGCGCGTTCTCCATGGGAAACGGGATTTGGGCGATGCACTACATCGGGATGCTGGCCTTCCGCTTGCCGATCCCGGTCTATTACCACGTCCCCACGGTGGTGTTCTCGCTGTTCGCAGCGATCATGGCCTCTTTGATCGCGTTGTACGTGGTCAGCCGCGAACGCATAACGCTGATTGGGGTTGCTGTTGGAAGCGCGTTGATGGGAATCGGCATTGCGACCATGCACTATACCGGGATGGCTGCAATGCGACTCGCGGCGATGCACCATTACCATCGTGGCCCGTGGATCCTGTCCGTGATATTGGCCATTGTGATCTCCTTGGCGGGGTTGCTGCTGATCTCGTATTTTCGAGATGAGGTCCACGGATGGATACAGAAGCTGGCGGGTGCAGTCGCGATGGGTTTGGCCATTCCTGTTATGCATTACACGGGAATGGCAGCGGTCAGCTTCGTGGCTACCGGCGTGGAGCCAGATCTGTCGCGGTCGGTCGGTATATCTGCGCTTGCGCTCTGTGCCGTCCTAACCGTCACCTTCGTTACCCTGGGCGCGGTGGTCACCACCTCGCTGTTTGATCGCCGGCTCTCGCTTCAACAGTCAATCCTGGAGGAGGCGGAGGCTTTTATTAACTCCGTGCCCTCGATTCTCATCGGTGTGGACCACGATTCGCGCATCACGCGTTGGAATTCGAGGGCCGCGGCCGCATTCGGCTTATCCGGGGCCGACGTGGTTGGAAAGCAGCTCGGGGAATGCGGCGTGCGGTGGTTGCGGACCGGGATGCGAGACGAAATCCGATCCTGGCGTTCGGAACAATCGTCCCGGCGGTGCGATCAGGTTCCGTTTGAAATGAATGGCGAAACGCGTTTGCTGGGATTAACGATCACATCGCTTCACGTCGCCACTAAACACACGACCGAGTTACTGGTCATCGGTTCCGACGTCACCGAGAGAACTGCCCTGGAAGTGCAGCTCCGTCACGCGCAGAAGCTGGAGTCCGTGGGTCAGCTGGCCTCCGGCATCGCTCACGAAATTAATACGCCAACGCAGTATATCGGCGACAACGTGCGGTTCCTGCAGGATGCCTTCGTGGATCTGAAGGGCCTTCTAGTGAACTACGAACGGCTGTTGGCGGCCGCCACAGGCAATACGCTGTCCAGCGAAACATTGCAGGAAGTGGCAGCTGCGGTAAAGAGTGTCGACGCCAACTACCTGCTGGAGGAAATTCCGAAGGCCATCGAACAGGCGCTGGAGGGTGTAACTCGAGTGTCGAGGCTGGTGGGTGCGATGAAGGAGTTCTCCCATCCCGGCACGAAGGAGAAAATCCCACTCGATTTGAACCATGCCATTGAAAACACGATTACGGTGGCGAGAAATGAGTGGAAATATGTGGCTGATCTAGAGACTGACTTTGATGCGTCACTGCCTCTGATCGCCTGCCAGCCCGGAGAATTTAACCAGGTGACTCTGAATTTAATCGTCAACGCCGCGCATGCCATTGCGGACGTGATCGAGAAAGGAGGCTCGGGAAAGGGGAAAATCAAGATCCAAACTCGGGACCATCCGGAATGAGTGGAAATCCGAATCCAGGATACAGGGTCTGGAATTCCTGAAAAGGTGCGAGCCCGCGTCTTCGATCCCTTCTTCACCACGAAGGAAATTGGCAAGGGGACGGGGCAGGGCCTGGCCATCGCGCGTTCCGTGATCGTGGACAAACACGGGGGCACCATTCACTTCGAGATGCAAGAGGGAAAAGGAACGACCTTTATCGTTTGGCTGCCTCACGATGGAACAGCGCTTGCGGCCAAGGCGGTCGGCGCGTGAAGCGAATTTTATTTGTAGACGATGAAAGCAAGATTCTCGACGGATTGCAGCGCATGCTGCACGCTGATCGAAAGCGCTGGGACATGGAGTTTGCAGTCGGGGGCGAAGCCGCCTTGCAAGCTTGCGAAAAGGCCAGCTTCGACGTGGTCATCTCCGACATGCGAATGCCGGGTATGGATGGAGCTACGCTGCTTGGCCAGATTCGTGACCGCTATCCCGGTACCGCGCGAATTATCTTGTCGGGATATTCTGAAATCACGCTGGTAGCGCGTTCCGTGCACGTGGCCCATCGCTTCTTGGGGAAGCCATGCGAAGCTTCCGAGCTGCGATCCATGATCGAACGCGTGTGCACGCTGCAGGATGTACTCTGCACCCCGGAGATTCGCGCGATCATTGGAACCGTCGGTGCGCTGCCGTCTCTTTCCACCTCGTACAACGCGCTTACCCAGGCGTTGAGCCGTCCCGACACTTCCATCAGCCAAGTTGCGGACATTCTGGAGCATGATGTGGCCATGTCCGCCAAGGTGCTGCAATTGGTGAACAGCGCTTTTTTCGGGTTAGCGCAGACTGTAACCAGCTTACAGAGCGCGGCGTCGTATCTGGGCATGGAGACCATCAAGAATCTGGTTTTAGTCTCCGAAGCGTTTCGGGTCTTTGTCCCAGACTCGCGGATTCCGCAATCGGTTTTTGAGGCTCTCCAGCAACGAGCTCAGAGGACAGCTGCCATCGCCGTGGTGCTTCCGCTGGAGCCGAAGACGCGCGACGTCACCGTTCTGTCGTCGCTTCTTCAAGATGTGGGAAGGCTTGTCCTTGCCAGCAAAATGCCGGACAAGTTCTGTTCTGTGCTCGAGCGCGCCCAGGAAAGGGGATGCGAGCCGTTTCAGGCCGAGGAGGAAATCCTGGGAACTTCGCATGCAGAGATTGGTGCGTATCTCCTTGGATTGAGGGGGCTGCCCAACCTTGCAGTGGAGGCCATCGCCCATCACCATCATCCCGACCGCATCCCACATTCTGGTTTTGACAGCTCGGTAGCCCTCTACGTTGCAGCGCTATTGGCCTATGAGCTGGAAGCGCATCCCGCGGATGAGACAGGAGCTGAACTGCGGGAGTTTGACCGGACGTGCCTCGGGACCTTGGGCCTTCTGCCGCAATTCGCCGGATTCCGCAAGCTAGCGGTCCAAGCCGTCAAGTAGGTGGAATGGGAACGACGCAGCCTTTGAGGCTTCGCCTCGCGACACATTTCGATTTCCTGCCGAGATTCTCTTTGAAGCTTCATTGCCCGGCTGACTTCTGATCTCCCGAGGACGTGTCAAATTCCTCCGCCATCCAGTGTTGCAGGGCGGTGATGTTTTGCGGGCGGCCGAGGAAATTCTTGACCAGATCGTTGGCGGACATGGATCCACCGGGTTCGAGGACTACGCGGCGATAGCGCATGGGAGCGTCGCCCGCGAGAAGGTTGTGATGGTCGAATTGCAGGAAAAAATCTTCGGCGATCACTTTGTCCCAGAGATAAGTGTAGTAAGCCGAAGAGTAGCCGCCGAGATGGCCGAATGAGGCCCAGGTGTGAGTGTCGGGCAAGGGAGTGAACAGGGTGTAGCGGCGCGCGTCGTCGAGAGTGACGGCGTCGAGGTTCACATCCGCAGGCTTGGTTTTGTAAATATCGTAGGAGATGGCACTGAAGGAATTTTGGCGTCCAACCCAGCCGCCGCGTCCGAAGGCGGAGGCACGGTTCATGCGGGCGACCAGGTCGGCGGGGATGGGTTCGCCGGTTTTGTAATGGCGGGCAAACTTGGCAAGAACCTGCGGGCTGCGAATCCATTCTTCGAGCATTTGCGAAGGGGCTTCGACGAAATCCGATTCCATGCTGATGCCGCTGATGCCGGCCCACTCCTGCTGGCCGCCGAGGATGTGGTGCATGAGGTGACCGAATTCGTGGAAGAAGGTTTGCACGTCGCCGTAATCCATGAGGCCGGGATCGGTAGAAGTGGGCGCGGGGAAGTTGCAGACCAGGATGGCTTCGGGCAGTTGCTTGCCGCGGATGCCGTCGAGCACCGGAGCCATTTCGGCGTGGCTATACTTGCCGGGGCGGGGATGCATATCGAGATAGAAGCGTCCGATCGGCTTGCCGCTGTCGATGACGATCCAGGTTTCGACGGCGGGATCCCAGGCGGGAACGTCGTGCTCTTGCCGGAAGGTGACGTGGAAGAGATCGGCTGCCGTATCGAGGATGCCTTGCTTCACTTCCATGAAGGGGAAGTAAGGGCGAACGGATTGAGAGTCGAAATCATATTTAGTGCGGCGCACCAATTCCGATAGATAGCCCCCTTCATGGCTCCAGATCTCCTTGGCTCCAGGATCGGTCTTCTGCTTTTCGGCGAGCAACATAGCGAATTCTTTCTGGGCAAGTGCGCGGCTGGCGTCGTCGACTTGCTGAATAAAGTCGGCGATGTTGTGGCCTTTGGCGATCATCTTGTCGGCAGCGTTGAAGTCAGCCCAGGAGGAATAGCCAAGAAGCGTGGCAATCTCGTACCGCGTCTTCATCAGGCTGGTGAGGACTTCCTGGTTCTTGGGATAAGCGCGGGTGTTGAAGGCAACGGACATGCGGCGGCGCAGAGAATCACTTTTGGCGAAGGTGAAGACAGGAAGGGCGTCGGGATAATCAGTGGTGAGGTGGACTTTGCCGGCGGCGTCCGGTTTATGGCGGTCGATGTAATCCTGAGGCAGCCCGTCGAGTTCGGAAGGATTGGCTTCGACAACTTTTTGTCCGTCGGCAATGTTGCGGTCGAACATGGACTGCTCTTCGGTAGCCTGATCGTTCAACTTCTTGAGGCGAGCCCGGGTGGCATCGTCCTTATCGACGCCCGCGAGGCGGAATTCAAGCAACTGGCGCTGCACATAATAATGAGTGGCGGCATCGGCGTGGGAAAGATCGACCGCGGCGAGCGCGTTGTAAACCTCGTGATTAAGAGCGATGGCGGTCTGGGCGGCACTGGCTTTCGTGAGCATCGCCGTGGCGTGGTCGCGAAAGGTAGTGTCGGGGTGGACTTGCTCCATCAACTGGGCGAAGTAAGCGGTGGAGTTGATCTGGTGGAACGCTTCGTCGAGCGGCGCGAGAGTGTTCTCAATCGTGCGGGGTCCCGTAGCGGCGAGCAACGTGTCGATGGAGCGCTGGGAAGCGGCGAGGCGGTCGGTCTCGATTTTTTCGAAGGAAGCAACGTCGGGCTTCGTCGCCCAGACTGTGGGCTGCGAAAGCGTAACCTTCTGCGCGGAGAGGACGGCCGCGAGAACAAACGGGAGACAGAAGACTATGGTCAGGCGAGCGATGATCATTAAATGGGACCTCGTCAAGAATTTCTCGGGTGGAACGAATTCGAACCTACATAAAACCGCGTTGAAGTGCGAATGAATTGTTGATGACGGCGTCTGACGATGTCAAGCGCCGCCGAGAGAAATTGCTTGGCTGAACAAAACGGATGTGGGATGTTGTGTAGGGAACCAGCCACGCGACACTCGGCTCTCTTCGCGCCAATATTTAACGCCAGCGCTTTAATTGCGGCCAGAGTTGAGCGAGGGCGCCGAACTTTGCTCCGCGACAGATATAAACGTCGATTTCCTTTTCCAGTGCGTAAGGATTGTCGGCGGATGTGCCCACGTATTCCACGTGGTCCCAGAGTTGTTCGAGACGTGCACGGTTGTCGTCGAGCACGATCATGCAATCGCCTGAGTAACCGCGCGGTCCCCATAGAAACCAGGTTTGATGGCCGCTGAGCGAGGGGGGCAAGCCGTACTGCCGGCCGAGAAAGTCGATGGCGCCGGCCTGGCCATAATCCTGCGCGAAAATGCCGCAGGCTTCATCCTGACGGTCCGCGGCGGGAAGGCGACTCCAAGCTACGGCAGTTTCGGCGACGATTTCTTCCCAGCCAAATTGGTCGGCGTACCACTGCGGGAGCGCAGCGCGGGCGTGGTGGTGCTCCATGACCGGCAGCTTGAAGGGAAGGGTTTTGGCATAGGCAAGGAAATGTTCAGGCGAAAAGACCGGTACAGTGATCGGAACCAGATGTGCACCACCGGCCAGCAGGATGACGACGATCACGGGCTTGTGCCACGCGAGTCGAGATCGTGCCGGCTCACTTTGCTTTCCCTCGTGCTTGCCGTCGATGGCGGATTCGATCGCGACGGCGCCTGCGGCGAGCAGCATGGGATAGACGGGGGCGAGATAGTAATTCTTTCCGTGAAGAACAAAAAAAGCAGTGAAGCAGACCAGGTAGCACCAGCCCAGCGCGCGGTAAGGCTTGAGGCGCGCCGAGAAGAGCAAGGCAAATAGTCCGGTAAGCCAGATGGGTGCGGTGAGCGGGTGAAGCAGCAGGGTCTGCTGAAAGAAGTATTGCGGGAAAGGAAGTATGACGTCGCGGCCTTCGACGCGGATGTTGTGCATGAGTTGGAGGAAGGGCCATTGATAGTGAATGTTCCACAACAGGTTAGGCAGGAAGATCAAGAACGCCGCCCCGCCGCCGAGCCAGATCCACGGATTGAGGAAGATGCGGCGTTGCGCGGTGAGCAGAAGGCCGACGACTATTCCGAGACCAAAGAGCGCGATGGAATATTTTTCCTGAAGGCCGATGCCGGCGACCACGCCGAACCAGAACCAGTAGCGTGGATTATCGCGCTTGATCGCGAGGATGGCGAAGTAGGCGCAGCCCATCCAAAGATTGGGCTCGAGGCAGTTGGTGCCAAGCAGGCTGGCGTTCGATAAATATTGCGGCGCGATCACCACGGTGATGGCGCTGAGGAGCAGGGCGAAACGGCGTCCGCCGAATTCGCGGGCGAGCACGCCGGTTTGAACTACTAGCAGCGAAGAAGCCAGAGCGGGGATGAAGCGAATGGCGCGGAGAGAATCGCCGAGTACGGCACGGCTGATGTGAGTGAGGAACGGAATGAGCGGAGGCTGGTCGACGTATCCCCAGGCAAGGTGGTCGCCGCAGGACAGGTAATCGAACTCGTCGCGAAAGTATCCGTAGCGGTTGTTGAAGTAAATATGAAAGAGGAGTTTGGCGAGCGCGATTGCCCAGATGATTGCCATGCCACCCGCGAGGAAGGTTGGGTGATCGCGAGGGCAAACTGTTGGCGCAGGCGTGGCCATGAGTGGAAAAGGATAGCGGAAGACGGAGGGTCTGTCATCGGCAGATCGAAAAACAGTGTCCTAAACGTAAGAATGGAGGACACAGGTTCGCATTAGAGAAGAATAAGGAACCGCCGACGGCGGGGTGAACACGCTTCGCAAACGAAGGTAACGTTCCTTGTTGATTACCTATTCTTGGTGCCGACAGGCTTGTGGTAACGTTTGAACTACCGCATATTCAAGAGGCTCGAATAAGGTTTTGGTCCACGTGTCTTCACAGACTCGCAAACCGGGCGTCCACATCGCATGGAAAACGGTCACGTACCGCAGTGTGGCGCTGCTGATCCTGGCCGCCGCCCTGGTGTGCCTGGTTGGGATTAGGCTGGCCTTTCCGCAATTTACTGAGAGCAGCATCAAGGCGGCTGACGGTGTGGCAAATAAAGTCTTGGAGCGGGTGGCGGGAATGGCACCGCCCGCGGGGAGTGGGGTATCCACGGCGCAGCAGGCTCACTTTACGGCGCTCGATGGCACGGTGCGGGTGAAGAAGGGCAGCAGCAGTAGCTGGCTGGCGGCGGACTATAACGTTCCTCTGGATAAGGGCGACGTGGTGCAGACGGGATCGGAAGGCATGGCAAAGGTGGCCTTCAACGACGGCACCAGTTACACCGTGAAGCAGGATTCGCTGATTGTGATTGAAGAAAATTCGGCGAACGATCAGCAGCAGACGAATGTAGCCGTCGCGGTGAGCACAGGAACAGTGGACCTATCCACGGCGACTTATTCACAGGGATCGAAATCGCAGGTGATTGTGGCAGGAGCGACGGCATCACTGGCTCCCCAGTCGACCGCGCAGGTACACAACGATCCGAAGCTGGATCAGCACGAGATTTTGATGAAGAAGGGCGCCGGCGAGGTCACACGCAACGGGGAGACGGTGCAGTTGGCCAACTGGGAGAAAGTAAGTTTCCGGCAGGAAGAAGCGCACATGGAGAAGGCGAAAGGCACGGGACCGCCGACGCCGATTTCTCCCGCGAACATGGCGCCGATTTTTACTTCCGGGGAGACCACTAAAGATGTGGAGTTTTCCTGGACGTCGATGGCGAATGCGTCTGGTTACCGGCTTCGTATATCGAGAAATCCCTACTTTTCTTCTACACTGGTAGATAAGAGAGTGAACACAGCGGACGTTACGGTTACAAGCCTGGGCGAAGGTGCCTACTACTGGGTGGTACAGTCGTACGAAGCGTCGGGAAAAGAATCGGTGGAGAGCGAGAAGAATCGCTTCACGATTATTCCCAAGGGAAAGCAGACCGAAGCCATCGACCTGGAACTGGATCCGTTCATTCAGCATGGACACGTGATTGAAGTGACCGGCAAGACGCAGATTGGGGCGCGGGTGATGGTCAACGGGCGAGAGGTACCCATGGTTACCTCTGACGGCACGTTCCATTACTTCACGCCGCCGCTGGCAACCGGAGAAGCTGTTATTACAGTAACGGCCCAAACCTCCGAGGGCGGAGTGAACACGCAACAGAAGAAGATCATTATTCAGTAGATCGGCAGTTCGATCAGGGAAGTGCAGTGAGTTTGTGCAGTGAGTTCGCGCAGCGGGTTCGAGAATCCGGGCTTGCCTGGAAACCGAGCGGTTCGAATTAGGTAAAGCGAGAGAAGAATTCGTCATGTCAAGCAACGGCTTTCATTCATCACGTTCCCATAACCTCAGGTCTTTATTCAGCCTGTTCTCCAGCGATCTGGCGATCGATCTGGGGACGGCCAACACGTTGGTGTATGCGCGCGGCAAGGGCATTGTGGTGAATGAGCCTTCCATCGTTGCCATCAACAAAAATACCGGCGAAGTGGAGGCCGTAGGCAAAGAGGCGAAAGAGATGCTGGGGCGCACGCCCGGCAACATCGTCGCCATCAAGCCCATGAAGGACGGCGTGATCGCCGACTTCAAGGTTACCGAGAAGATGCTGAACTATTTCATCCAGAAGGCGCACAACCGGAAGATGCTGGTGCATCCGCGCATCGTGATCGGAGTGCCGTCCGAGATCACGCAGGTGGAAAAGCGCGCGGTCATGGACTCAGCCTATCGCGCTAAGGCGAGTGAAGTGCATCTGGTAGAGCAGGCGATGGTGGCGGCGATTGGAGCGGGGTTGCCGATCACCGAGCCCAGCGGAAATATGGTCGTGGACATTGGCGGTGGCACCACTGACATCGCGGTGATTTCTTTGAGCGGTATCGTCTACTCGCGTTCGGTGCGGATGGCTGGCAATCAGATGGACGAAGCCATCATGAATTATCTGAAGCGGAAATATAATTTGCTGATCGGCGAGCGCACTGGCGAACAGATCAAAATGGAGATTGGTTCGGCGCATCAACTCGACAAGCCGATGACCATGGAAATTAAAGGACGCAACCTGATCGAGGGCGTGCCGAAGACGATCACGGTAGATGACGGCGAAATCCGCGAGGCCCTCAGCGAGTGCGTATCGACCATCATGAATGCGATTCGTGTTGCTCTGGAGCGGACGCCGCCGGAGCTTTCCGCCGACATCAGCGACCGCGGCATTGTGCTGACCGGCGGCGGGGCGCTGCTGAAGAACCTGGACAAGCGCATCCGGGAAGAAACCGGACTGCCGGTCTCCATCGCCGACGATCCGCTGTGCAGCGTGGTGCTGGGCACGGGCAAGATGCTCTCGGACTTCAAGCTGCTGCGGAAGATTTCGATCGAGTAGAAAACAGTTTCCGGTTTCCAGTTTCTAGTTTCCAGTGGGCTGGGCTAGCTGGAAACTGGAAATCAGAAACTGGAAACATCTCTCCCATGGAATCCGTTCTCGGCCGTTACCGCAATCTGATCATTCTGGTGGGAGTGTTGTTCCTGCAGGTGCTGGGGCTGGCGGTGCAGGTCAAACGCAGCGCGGACGCGGAGAATACGCGGCTGATCCGCATCTGGGCGGTGGATACCATCACTCCATTTGAGCGCGCTCTGGTCTGGGCGCAGAACAGCGGCAAGAATATCTGGCACAACTACTTTTTTCTCCGCGGAGTGCGGGCGGAGAATCGTCAGCTCAAAGAGCAGATCGAACAGATGCGGCTGGAGCAGGTGCGGTTGAGCGAAGATGCGGAGCAGGCCCACCGGCTGCAAAGTCTGTTGGCTTTCAAAGAGCAGACGATCGCCAAGACCGTCGCGGCGCAGGTGATTGGATCGAGCGGCAGCGATTTGTCCCGGTCGATTTACATCGACAAAGGTTCGAATGACGGCGTGGGACTGGACATGGCGGTGATTACGGCGGGCGGCATCGTGGGCAAGGTGCTGCGCGTTTATCCTTCCACCACGCTGGTGCTGATGATCAACGACCAGACTAGCGGCGTAGGTGCAATGCTCGAGAAATCCCGGCTCCAAGGAGTGCTGCGTGGCACTGCGGATGGGGCAGTGATTCTAGAACGGGTGATGAGCGATGAGCAGGTCACACCCGGAGAAACGGTGATCAGCAGCGGCGGTGACCAGATTTTTCCCAAGGGATTGCCGGTAGGCACGGTGACCAAGGTGAGCCCGGGGCGGGAAATGTTTTTGAACATACAGGTAAAGCCGGCAGCTGATTTGAGTCGTCTGGAAGAAGTGCTGGTCATTACGGAAAAGCAGGAACAGAATCCAGTCGCGGAAACTGGGGGCCGAGTTCGTGCGGCCGATATTCTGGCGCAACGATTGCCCTCCGTGCCGGACAGGCCTGCAGTGGATACAGCGACGGCAGCCGCCACAGGAAATAAGGTTATTGCACCTGTACCGGCGACGAGCCCTGGCGCGAAGCCTTCGGCTCCAGTTCAGAGTTCCGTGAAACCTGAGGCGGCACAGCATCCCGCGACGCCGTCGATCGGCAAGGTGCCCCCGTCTCCAACAGGTGCAGCTCCAGGCAGCACGAAAGCCGTGAGCACGGGTGGTACGCAGGAGGCGCCCGGAAACGGCCAGGCCGCGGCCAGCCAGGTGCCGAAGAAGAGTGTTCCGAAGGCGGCGGCTAGCGAGCCGGCCTTGAATGGCGATTCTCCTAACGCCGAGGGATCGATCGCGGCGGTGCCAGCGCCGAAAAGCACGACAACCCAGCCCAAGCGGCCCGTCCCACAACCTAGTCCCCAACCGCCAGCAACGGAAGACGACCCTCACTAGCGTGCCCATCACTTACACATCGGGAGAGCAGATCGAGGTCTACCGGTTCAGCATTCCGGTGACCATTGGCGTGCCACTGCTTGCGCTATTTCTGCAGACGTTCCTGCCGCGACGGATCTTCTCCATCTTCGATCTGCCGTTGCTGGTAACGATTTTCTTCGCCATGGCGCGGCGCAATCCGATTTCCGGGCTGCTGACTGGAGCCGCGATTGGGTTGGCGCAGGACATGCTGGGACCATATCCGATTGGTATTTACGGGATCGCGAAGACGGTGGTGGGTTACGGAGCATCGTCGCTGGGCGCGAAGCTGGACGTGGAAAACGCCGGCGCCCGGTTTCTGGTGACCCTGGGGTTCTATCTAGTGCACGCCGCCGTCTATTTCACCGTGGCGAGAGGCATGGTCAACATGACGCTGAACTGGAGTTGGAGCCGTGGAATTGAAGCTGGGCTGGCGAATGCCGCTCTCGGGGTTGGATTGTATTTTCTGCTGGACAAGTTCAAGCAGAGAACGTGAGAACCAGTTGCCAGTGAATCTGTGCAGGCCATGACTTCCGTTACCCGCTTCGGCAATCCTTCGGCTTCCGCGCCGCAGTACAATGAGCCTGAAAGCTGCCATACCTTCAACTCTGGTTGTGACTTGTCGTGGATCAGGTGAATCTCTGACGAGCACTTGACTGGCTGCTGGCAACTGGGAACTGGCAACTGATTCTTATGTTCGGTCGTGACGAAAAAGTATCGGCAATCCGCTTGACGGCGGCGCAGTATGCCATCCTGGCGATCTTTCTTGTATTGGCCTACGGATTGTGGCGGCTGCAGGTAATGCAGAGCGGTCTGTACTCGTCGCTGGCCGAAAAGAATCGCATCCGCAATGTTCCCATCCTCGCACCGCGCGGCAAGATTCTGGATCGCGAGGGGCGCGTCATTGTTGACAACTATCCATCGTTCTCGGCGCTGCTGCTCCGCGATTCTTCGCGCGATCTGAACGCGGACGCGGACTTGATTGCGCAGGGCTTGCATCTCGATCCCGAGGAAATGCGGGCGCGCATTCACCATTTCGCCTCCATGCCACAGTACGAGCCCATCTTCCTGAAAGAAGACATCACGCCGGACGAGCTGGCCTTCATCGACGCGCATCGCAACGAACTGCCGGAGCTCGACACGATCATGGCGCACCGGCGCCTTTATCCGCGCAATGGATTCATGGCACACCTGATCGGCTATGTCGGCGAAGTCACGGAAGACATGCTCAACCAGCCGCAGTTTGAACTCTATAACCCGGGAGACGTTGTCGGAGTCTCGGGCATAGAGCGGCAGTACAACAATGCGCTGATGGGAAAGAACGGCGCACGGCGGGAGCTGGTGAACAGCCATGGCCGTGAAGTAGGACTGCTCGGGGAAACCGAAGCTGTCCCGGGAAAACAGTTGAAGCTCACAGTGGATATTGACTTGCAGATCGCAGCCGAGGAGGCGCTGGAAGGAAAGAACGGCGCGATCGTCGCGATGGAGCCGCGGACCGGCGAGATCCTCGCGATGGTGAGCCGGCCGACCTTCGACCCTAATGATTTTGCGGTGCGAGTGTCTCGGGATGAATGGAACAAGCTGGTTACGGATCCCGACAAGCCGCTACTGAACAAGGCGATTCAGGCGCAGCTGGCGCCGGGTTCGACTTTCAAAATCATCATGTCAGTCGCGGGCTGGCAAGAGGGAGTCGCCCAGGATTTGCATGTGAACTGCACCGGCGGCGCGGAGTTTTACGGACGCCGATTTGGCTGCTGGGTGAAGGGCGGGCACGGTCCGGTCACTCTGGAGAAGGCTATCTACCAGTCTTGCGACGTTTTCTTCTACACGCTGGCAGAAAAGCTGGGCATCGACCGCATTGCCAAGTACGCCACCATGTTGGGGTTAGGGCAGAAGACGGGCATTGATCTGCCCAACGAAGTGAGCGGCGTGATGCCCTCGGAAGAATGGAAGATCAAGAACTTCAAGCAGAAGTGGTTTGCCGGAGAAACCATTTCGGTGGGCATTGGACAGGGCGCGGTCGCACTCACACCAGTGCAATTAATGCGCGCGATTGCGGCCATCTCGATGGGCGGCAAAATGGTGATACCGCACGTCGTCGATCCGCAAGAACTGCCCAGCGGATACGTCGAAACCAGTCACGTTACGGAAACGAAGACGGTTCCCATCGATCCCAACGGATGGACCTTCATCACAGACGCGATGTCGCGAGTTCTGCTGCCGGAGGGTACTGCTCCTTCGGCGCACGTACCGGGAATCGACATCGCAGGCAAAACTGGATCGGCGCAGATTGTTTCGCTTGCCACGCGCGCGCGCTTTAAGAACAGTGAGGACCTGGCGCAGAACGGGTGGTTCGTCGGATTCACGCCACGACGCAATCCCGACGTCATCGTCTGCGTTCTTTTCGAAGGTGGAGAACACGGCAGGTTGGCGGCGCGCCTGGCGACACAGGTGCTAAAAGCGTATGTCGACAAGCAGCGGCGCTTGCCCAGCAAGATGGCGCAGAAGACGGGGAACGATGGCGAAGTTGACATGGGCGCTCTGTGGACCGCGCCCGAGAGCGACAAACTGCAGGGTGGAAGCTTCTCGCTGAAGTTGCCGAGGAAGCCTCCGGTGCGGGCAACGGCTGCGCCGGGGATCATCAGTACCGGGTACCTAGTACCGAGTACCGGGAAAATGCAATGAGGATACGAGGCGAAGAAAATCCGCGAATGGAGGGCATAGCTCGGTACTCGGTACTGGGTACTCAGAACTCATGAGCCGTTACGTTTCATTCCGCGATTTTGACTGGCTACTGCTGGTCTTCGTGCTCATGATCTGTGGACTGGGCGTGATGGAGATTCGCAGCGCCACCATGCACACCAAATTTGTGGGGTCCCACGTCAAGCAGATTTACTGGGTTCTGGCCGGAGTGGGGATGATGTTTCTGATCAGCCTGGTCAACTACCAGGCGCTGCTCGATAGGATTCATTGGTTCTACATCGCGGCAGTTGCCTCCCTTATGGCCGTACTGCTCTTTGGGCAGAAGTACTTGGGAGCGAAGCGCTGGATCAAGATGCCGGGCGGGAATCACTTCCAGCCATCGGAATGGGTGAAGCTGATTCTGGTTCTTGCGATGGCAAAATTTTTCGCGGACCTGCGGCACCGGGAGCTTTCGTGGCCGGATTTTATGAAAGCCGGAGCCATCGTTGTAATTCCCATGCTTCTGGTGTTGAAGCAGCCGGACTTGGGTACGGCTCTCACGTATATTCCTATCGCTGTAATGGGAGTGTTTCTGGGCGGAATGCAGTGGAAGCAAGGGTTGGTCGTGGCTTTGATTGCGGGTATTGGAGTGGGGGCAGTGTTTTTCGTTCCACAGGTCCACGTGCTCAAGGGTTACCAGAAGCAGCGGCTTACGAGTTTCCAACACCCGGAAGATGATCCCCAAGGCACGGGGTACCAAGTTGAGCAATCCAAGATTGCCGTGGGGTCGGGAGGGTTGTGGGGCGGCAAAGGCTCGCAAACACACGGTGCTTTCCTGCCGGTTCCGCAAACGGATTTTATATTTGCAGCATTCTCCGAGGAGCATGGATTCGTCGGCGCTCTGGGAGTTCTGCTGTTATACTTCATAGTGCTGATGCGTTTGACGCAGAACGCGCAAACAGCGCCCGACCGCGCTGGCACGTTCGTGGTGATGGGTGTGGTGGCTGTGCTTAGCTTCCATATCCTGGTCAATGTCGGCATGGTGGTCGGTTTTATGCCGGTCACCGGAATACCTCTACCGCTGATGAGTTACGGTGGGTCTTCCGTTCTGTTCATGTTCCTGGCGCTGGGGATGGTCATGAATGTTCGAATGCGCCGGTTTGTGAATTAGCTGGGTGAACCAGGTTTGGCTGAGCCAGCTAAGGGTTCGTGAAGCTGGAAGTGGGAAGACGGTAGATAGCAGTTGCTGCGCTGGCTAGGCGCAGCCCCAAAAATATCGATCGCCCTCGCGTAAAGGGGGCATTTCACCGGCCAGTCGGGCAGTTGAAGGTCGGGCAGGATTGAAGCAATAACGCTGCTGGCAGGGAAACGGCCCCCCGACCGGAAACGGTCAGAGAGTGCGGTCACAAACCCGGCAGACGAAAGCGAATAGTGCAATAGCAAAGTGCAGAAGATACCCAAGCTAATGCAGCGGATGCGGTCAGGGAGAAACCTCCCCGCCCCCAGCCGTCCCTCCTCCGGGGCCAGCATCGCGACGCTCGATCCTCCCGTCTCCTTCCTCGCTTCGCCCCGGTGAAGCCCGTCCGACTTTCTTAAAAAAGTCGGAGCGGGACCGGAGTGTCCATGAATAAAGAGTTGTTTGTTTCTTCCACGCCTCACGAAACCAAGGTGGGGCTGGTGGAAGATGATCTGCTCGCGGAAATCTACCTCGAGCGCGAAAATGAATACACCTTAGCGGGATCCATCTATAAAGGCCGCGTGACGCGCGTGCTGCCTGGCATGCAGTCGGCCTTTGTCGACATTGGTTTGGAGCGGGATGCCTTCCTGTACGTTTCCGACTTTATGGAGTTGGAAGACCATGACGAAGATGTAACCGACGTTGTGCCCGCCGGCCGCGGAGTGCAGGATATGCGTTCGCAGCCCGGGAACGAGGAGGGTCAGTCTTCCGCCCCGCAAGCGGCGGAAGGCTCAGATGCACTTGAAAATATTACCAATTTCGAGGGCGAATCCGGAGGGCGTTTTACCGAAGAAGAGCACGGTGAAACCCAACCGTCGATCGCGGCAGCTTCACCCGATACTTCTACGGGAAGAGATTCTCAGGAGCGGGAACGCGGAGGTTGGCGGGGCCGCCGCCGGCGTCGTGGCGGACGTCGCGATGGACGAAATGATGGACGTGACCGGGCATCCGAGCCACGCTCAGCTACGCCCGCGGTAGAAAGTGCGCCAGTTGCGCCCGCGGCAATTTCTCGCCAGGAATCGCCCAGCCGACATCAGTTTGGGCCCCCAGCGGGATACCAGCCCATCATTCTTCCAGGAGAGTCGATTTCCAAATATCGAGGCATGACTCCGGCGCCGGTAGCGCCGCCATCGCGCACGGTTGGAGATCGAAGCTCTGAGACCGAGTCGGACGTGCCGATCGCCGCTACTTTCCCCGACGACGAGCCCATCTTTGCTGCTCCCTCCGCCGCTCCCGCCTCCACGCAGATCGAGCAGCTCGATGGGGCGCAGCCTGTTCCCGAAAAACCGGTTGAGTCGGCTGCAACCTCAGTCAACTGGAACCGCGAATTTTACCGGCGGGATTCTGCAGTCGCTGCCGCTGCCGTAGCTTCGGAGGCAACCGAGACCGTCGAAGAGATTGTTGAGGAAGAGGACAAGATCGTAGTCGTTCCCGAGCATTCGGACAGGGGCGCGGCTTCAGCGCCGGAACAAGTCGCGGCTTTCGCGGCCCCGGGCACGCTGGAAGAGGAAACCATCGACGAGGAAGAAGCTGATACGGTTCGCTATGAACAAACGTCCGATGAGGGTTATGACGAGTTTGAAGAGGAGACGCGAGCGGCAGTCCAGCAGGGTTTGGAGACTGGGCCGCGCGACATTTCCGAAGTCCGTGAGACGGTCGATGAGATCCACATGACGTCGCTCGCGGAGTCGGGTGCGGCTCCGGCGGAAGGCAGTGCGCCGGAGAGCGAGGAAGACCCGGAAGAACTGGAACTGGAGGAAGCGCAGGCCCAGGCGGAAGCATTGCTCGACGCGGAAGCGCGCGGGACTGGCGCGGTGGATGCACATGCTGAGGTTCGTGCGCCTGCTGGAACGGCAGGTTACACGCAGCGAGCACCTCGTCCGCGGCCGGGTTATGAGCGCCGAGGTGGCGGCCGCCGGGGTGGGGGGCGGCGCTTCCCGCGTCGCGAGTCGCACGAAGTCCCGAAGATCAGCGACCTTCTCAAAGAAGGCCAGGAAATTCTGGTGCAGATTGCCAAGGAGCCCATCGGCAAAAAAGGCGCGCGCATCACCAGCCACATCGCGCTGCCCGGACGCTTCCTGGTGTACATGCCGACCGTGAATCACACCGGAGTTTCGCGCAAGATCGCATCAGACGAGGAGCGTCAACGGTTGAAGCGCATCGTGATGAGCGAGCGCGACAACGGCCACGGCGGCTTCATCGTGCGCACTGCGGCACAGAGTGCGAGCGAAGAAGAATTGCGGGCGGACATCCGCTTTCTGAAAGGCCTGTGGAACGACATCAAGACGCGCGCCGAAGCCTCCAAGCCGCCGGCCCTGATCTATCACGATTTGAACGTGGTGGAGCGCGTGTTGCGCGACCAGGTCACCTCCGATTTCTCCGTTATCTGGGTTGATACGGAACCGGAATATGAACGGATTCTGCGCTTCTTCAATCGTTTTCAACCGGGGTTGGTGAAGCGGGTGAAGCTCTACACCAAGGAAACGCCGCTGTTCGAGCAGTTCGGCCTGGCCGAGGAGATGAACAAGGCGCTCAAGTCGAAGGTTTGGCTGAAGAGCGGTGGATACATCGTGATCAATCAGACCGAGGCGCTGGTGGCCATCGACATTAATACCGGCAAGTATGTGGGGAAGACCTCGCGGCTGGAAGATACGATCGTCAAAACCAACGTGGACGCGATCAAGGAGATTGTGCGGCAGATTCGACTGCGCGATCTGGGCGGAATCATCATCATCGACTTCATCGATATGGATGAGCGCCGCAATCGCCAGCGCGTGATGCAAGCCCTCGAAGAAGAACTTCGGCACGATCGTGCGCCGTCAAAAGTGCTGCAGTTCAATGATTTCGGGCTGGTCGCGATTACCCGCAAGCGAGTCAAGCAATCGCTGGAGCGCACCATTGGTGCGCCTTGTCCTTACTGCCAATCCACCGGCTACGTGAAATCGCTCACCACGGTGGCGAACGAGATTTACGTGGAGATGCGCAAGATCGCGAAGCACCTGGAACACGAAGACGTGATGCTGCGCGTGCATCCCGATGTAGCCAAGGAGCTGAAGTCGAACAATGGCCGTCTGCTGAATGAGATGGAAGAGCTGACCAAGCGGACCATCATCGTGAAGAGCGATCCAGCGCTGCATCAGGAGCAGTTCGATATTAACTAGCTGTCGTCCGTCAGCGATTTGCCATCACTGCCCATGTGGGGACGGCCGCCCTCGGCTGTCCGCCGGGCGAAGCCCGCGGCGGAGTGTAGGCGAGACAATTTGAAGGGGCAAACCTCCGAATTGAAAGTGCACGAAACGGTGACTTAACCGAGCCATATGGTCATTGATTCCGGATTTCCTTGGAAATTGCCCAGAGCAAACGGCGAATTCCCTCCATATCCATTCAGAATGTCTGTCGCCGAGTGGGAAGCCTTGCTGGCGAGGGCGAAGCAAGGAAACCCCGAAGCTGAATGGGAGGTTGCAGAGCGGTTTGAGGACGGATGCAAAGACAAGAAAGGGAAAATTCTCGTTCGGCGTTCGGCGCGGAAGGCTGCGGAATGGCTCCGGCGCGCCGCAGAGCACGGTTTTGCATCAGCTCAATGCAATCTGGGTGTTCTGCTAGGGGACAGGGAACACGCCGACAGTAATCCGCGTGAAGCGCTCGTATGGCTAAAAAGAGCTTTTCGTGCGGGAGAGAGCTGCGCCGCCAGCAATATCGCGATAACCCACAGGCAAAAGGGCGATTTCAGAAAGGCTGTTCAATGGTTTCGAAACAGCGTCGCCTCGGGTGACGACGATGCCCTCATTCAGCTCGGAATTCACTACTATTGGGGAAAAGGCGTCCGGAGGAACCCAATCGCCGCGGTTGGCTGTTTTCGCAAGGCAACAAAGGGAAAGAACATCTGCGAATCCAGTAGGGACGACGCTTTCTTCTATCTCGGGATTGCGTATCTTGAAGGTAAGGGCGTGAGAGCGTCAATCCCTAGCGCTCGAAAGCTGTTCCAACGAGCGAACATCGACAATGACCATCCGGCAGCGCGTAGCGTTCTGCAAGAACTGACACGCGCCTAACGCGGCATCGGACAGTCTGGTCAGGGACGTGCGACCCGAGAATAGTCCTCTTCGTGCGGAAGTCGACCTTATGCGCTGCCGGTGTAGGCAAGAACCAAGATCCCTCGCTTCGCTCGGAATGACAGTCTGTAATGGGATGTGAGAACTGAGAACTGCTCTTAACTCCCCGGGTGAGCCAGCGCTTTCACCGCCAGGTCGGAGCGGAGGCGCAGTTTCTGGATGGTTTCGCGGATGGCTTTGGCGGACGTGCCGGCATCGCTGTTTCCGGCGAGTTTGGCGACGCTTTCGGCCTCCTCTGCGCTTGTACTGGCCACGTCGAGCAAAACTACCAACGCGTCGGCGTGGAGCTTCCACACTGAGGACATGCTCCCGCTGCGTTTGAGTTCTTCGAGTTCGGTGTTGACTCTCGCCACGCAGGAAACCAGGCGAATCAGCGTTCGGGCCACATCCGCGCGCAAGCTCTTCTCTTCGAGGAAGCTGGCATTGTAAGCGTCAGCCTCGGGCACGGTCAGGGTCAAGTTAAAGAAGCGCATGGGGACGATCTGGCGGTACTTGGGATCGGCCACCCGGACGAAGACTCGGATCGATTCTTCAACGCGTCGTAGTTTCCCTTCTTCGACGGATATTTGCTGTGCCGTGATCGCCGGCGGCTGAAAAGCTTGTGCTGGAGCAGGCGCTTTTGCAGCGGCGGCTCGGGCAGGCTTGGCGGCCGCGGCTGCCCCACTGGATGATGGAACGGTACGCCCGGCGGCGGGCGCGAGCAGAGATTTACGAATCGGCGGGCGCCGGTCGAGTTCCTTCTTCAATTTGGAGACCCGGCGAAATTTTTCCAGAGCGCCGCCGTAGTCGGCCTGCAGCATTTCCTTCTGCTCGATTGCAGCCACATGCTCCACGGTGACTTCCACGCCGTCCACCGTGCTGAGAATGCTTCCACCCATTTCGTCCAGAGCTTGCGCGAATTGCTTGATCTCTCCCAGAGCCTTGGTGAAGAGTTCGTCAAACCGGGCTCCGAATGCGGCATTGTGGGCCGCAACCGTAGCCAGAACGCCGGGATGATAAAAGGAAGAATCCAGCCAGCGTTTCAATTCGCGTACACGCGAAACGATGCCGGAATCCATCAGCGAGTTGAAATCGCGATAGCGGGCAATCTCCTCGCGCAATGGATCGAAGTTTCGCAGCAATTGCACGTGCTCTTCAGGGAGCGAGGGCACATCTGTGTCGGCCAGAATCTCGATCAGGGCAATTTCGAACGGAGAAAGCGGCAACGCACCATCCAGGCCATAACCCTGCTGCTGCCATTGCCCGTGCACCCGGGGATGGCGATAGAGAAAGGTTGAAATCAGATCGGTCTTGTCGCGGTTGATCTCGCTAGGCTCGCGCCGCCGTACGAAGTACCGCAGTAACGCCTCGGCGACCTCCGAATCCGTTTCCGGGGTGAGCGCTTGCCGCAGCATGGCTGGAGTGATGGCCATGTCGAGCACATGCAGCCAACGATACATACGAGAGAGAGTTTCCGGCAGGTCCCGGTCGGTATGACGAAGGGCGAGTTCGTCTAACCCGCTCGGAACGGGAATCTCCGCGCCCAGCAAGTCTTTGAGCAGTTTCTGGTAGAACCCCTGGACGGTTGCCAGGATAGCTAACTCAAATTTAAGATCCTCGGCCAAGAAAGCTCCGCGAGCGAGATTCTCCCCGTCTGATGAGGGAATTCTTAACTGCTGTTCAAGTAAAGACGAAAGTCACTGGGTACCGCAAGTTACTAGCGGAGCGACACTGTTACCCCGCCAATTGCGGTTTTCCGGGGGGCCATGTACTTCCGCGCGAGGATCGGCCCTGCAAAACTGGGATCGTCAGAAAACCACGGTCTTGTTGCCATACAGAAGGACCCGGTTTTCAACGTGCCAGCGGACGGCGCGGGAGAGAACGACCTTTTCCAGGTCGCGGCCTTTGCGAATGAGATCCTCCACGGTATCGCGGTGGGAGACGCGGACTACATCCTGTTCAATGATGGGACCATCGTCGAGAACTTCTGTGACGTAGTGGCTGGTTGCGCCGATGAGCTTGACGCCGCGTTCGAAAGCCTGATGGTAAGGGCGCGCGCCGACGAAGGCAGGAAGAAATGAGTGATGAATGTTAATGATGCGTTGCGGATAGCGGTTGACGAACTCGTTCGACAGAATCTGCATGTAGCGGGCGAGGACCATAAAGTCAGCTTTGTGGCTGTGGATCAAGGATGTGACTTGTTCTTCCGCCTGCTGCTTGTTGTCTTTTGCTGTCGCGATGACGGTGTAGGGAATTTTGTAGAAGTCGGCGATGGGCCGGTTGTCGGGGTGATTGGAGATGATCAGCGGAATGTCGCAGGCGAGTTCGCCGCTCTGGTGACGGTAGAGCAGATCGACGAGGCAGTGATCGTATTTCGAAACCAGGATGATCATGCGCGGGCGATGCGAGGATTGGGCCAAGCGCCAGGTCATCTGAAATTGTTCAGCGATGGGAGAGAAATATTTGCCGAAATCGGCGAGGGCTTCGTCAGAGAGATCGATGTCGAAATCTTTGGGATCGAATTCCACACGCATGAGGAACAAACCGGATTCTTCGTCGGCGTGTTCGTCGGCGTGCAGGATATTGCCGCCGTGGCGATAGACGAAGTCGGCGATGGTGGCGACTTCCCCTTTGGCATCAGGACACGAGACCAGCAGGATGGCGGAGTTCTTCATGATCTGAAAAGCAGCGCGGTCAGCGGCTTTTTTTTCGTTCGTTCTCCGCGATCCGCGCCTTCATCATCTTTCCGACAAGAGCGGCCGGTAAAGGCTTGTCCGGTGCGAAGCGGATTGTGCCTTTCGACGTCTCGAAATTCTTCAGTTCGTTCTTGAACTTGACGGCCGGCCCCGCGCCCGGAAACAGGCTGCAATGGTCTGAAAATGCGGCGAAACTTGCGAGCATTCCTTTGTACTTGAACATCGGGATGCCATAGCTAATGCCCTCGGTCGCTCCTGGTGGTGCAACCGACCGAATAATCGCGCGAACTCTCTTCAAGGTCGTACGAGCGGGCTCGGAGATTCCTCGAAGATATTCGTCCACCAGTTGGGCGCCGGTCTTGGGTTTTCTGACCCGACCACGCTTGCTGGATTTCGCTTTCTTCATGCGAATCGTACCGCAGGTTATCGATTTCAAGTGTACGCCGACGATTCCATCACTTCTTGAGCGCCTTCAAGATCTCTCGCGCCGCATTCGCCCCCGAACCGCCAGTTAATCCCGCGCCGGGATGTGTGCCGCTACCGCACAGATATAAATTCTCAATCGGCGTGCGGTAGCGTGCCCAGTCCAGCAGCGGACGCATGGTGAAGAACTGATCGAGCGCAAGGTCGCCGTGGAAGATTTGGCCGCCGGTTAGTCCATAGACCTCTTCCAGATCCAGTGGAGTAATGATCTGGTGAGTCAGGATCAGTTCCGGCAGGTTGGGCGCATATTGCGCAAGAGTCTGCACCACGGTTTGACCGAGCGTACGGCGCTGGCTTTCCCAGTCGCCCTTCAATTGGTAGGGCGCGTACTGCATATAGATCGACATTACGTGCTTGCCATCGGGTGCGAGCGTGGGATCGGTCAACGACGGGATTGTGGCTTCAAGATAAGGCTGGCGCGAAAAGTTGCCGTACTTGCATTCATCGAAGGCGCGTTCGAGATAGTCGATCTCATGGCCGATGTGAATGCGGCCCTTCAACGCGCCGCCATCCCCGTTTTTCAGAGCGGTAAAAGCCGGCAGGGCGGAGAGCGCCAGGTTAACCTTCGCGACCGTGCCGTTGCCGCGATAGTGCTGAAGTTTCTGCACGAAGTCCGGAGAAAGATGAGTGGGGTCAGTCAGCTTGAGCAGAGTTCGTTTTGGATCAGCGTTCGAGATGACCGCTTTGGCGCTGATTTCTTCGCCGGTGGCGAGCAGCACACCGGTGGCTGCGCCGTCCTTGACGCGAATCTCGATGACTTCCGCCCCGGTGCGAATCTCGACGCCGGCGGCCTTCGCGGCAGAGGCCATGGCTTGCGTCAGTGAACCCATTCCGCCAGCAGCGAAAAAGGCTGAACCCGCGGGATGAGCATCTCCGGCAGCGCGAATCAGTAATTGCAGGCTGCTGCCGGCCGACCATGGTCCGAGAAAAGTTCCGAAGATTCCGCGGGCCGCCACGACCGCGCGCAACAATTCGGTCTCGAAATATTCCGCCACCAAATCGGCCACGGCCATCGGCCCCCAGCGCAACACGCGATACATGTCCCGCTTGCCGAGATTGCGGAGAGCGCGTCCGGTCTTCAACATGCTCCAGAGATCGCCGCCGCTGGGGTGGTCGATGTCAGGCGGCGTGGTAGCGAGGACCTCGCCGATCACTTTGCTGATTTTGGCCAACGACTTTTCGAACTCGGGATATTTCACCGCATCTTTTTGCGAGAAGGCGGCGATCGCCTGCGCGGATTTGTTTTCGTCTTGATAAAGCGAAAGTGCGCGTCCGTCGGGCGAAAGCGCCGTGACACAAGTTTCCGGGGTGATTACCCTGAGCCCGTGCTTCTCCAGTTGCATGTCGCGAACGACGTCAGGACGAATCGGGCCGGAGGTGTGGGCGAGCGTGGAGCAACGGAAGCCAGGGTGAAATTCATCGGTAATCGCAGCGCCGCCAACCTGGTCGCGACGTTCGAGGACAAGGGGCTTGAATCCCGCCTTAGCCAGGTAGAACGCGGTGACCAGTCCGTTGTGGCCGCCGCCGATGATGACGATGTCGCGCCGGGCGGAACTGTTCTCAGGCATGGTTACGCCGCTCCCTTGATGTCTTTAAGAATTTCGAGAGCCGCCAGACGCCCCGGTGCGCCCATGATTCCACCCCCGGGATGCGTGGCCGAGCCGCACATGTATAGATTCTGAATGGGTGTGCGGAAACGCGCGTAGCCCGGCGCGGGACGCAGGAAGAAAAGCTGCTCCAGAGAAAGCTCGCCCTGGAAAATGTTGCCTTCGCTCAGTCCCCACTCGCGCTCAAGATCGAGCGGCGTGATGACTTGCCGGTGCAGGATGATGTCTTTGATGTTAGGTGCGTATTCGGCGATGGTGTTGACCACGGTGTCGCCGAACGCCTCTTTCTGGTCATCCCAATTCAAGCCGGGGCGAAGCTTGTAGGGCGCGTACTGCACGAAGCAGGAGAGGACGTGCTTGCCCGGCGGCGCGACTGAAGGGTCAGTGAGCGATGGGATGACCATGTCAATGTATGGCTTGCGCGAGAAGTTGCCGTACTTGGCATCGTCGTAGGCGCGCTCCATGTACTCCACTGATGGCGAAATCGAAATTGCTCCCCGCAAATGTGCGCCGGGGCCGGGGATCGCTCTGAAGTTCGGCAGAGCGTCCAGCGCCATGTTTACCTTGCCAGACGAGCCGCGATACTTGAAGCGGTTGATGTCTTCGAGAAAGTCGGCGGGAAGGTGCCCGGCCTCGATGAACTTGTTGAAGGTTAAGCGCGGATCGACGCTTGAGGAAATTGTCTCGGCATAGATTTCATCGCCGTTGCTGAGAACGACTCCCTTAGCCTTGCCATCCTTTACGATGATTTTCGCGATGGCAGCCTGGGTGCGGATCTCGACGCCCGCTTCGCGGGCCGCGTCGCCGATTGCATTGGAAATTGCGCCGGTGCCTCCGCGAGCGAAGCCCCAGGCGCGGAATGCTCCGTCGATTTCTCCCATGTAGTGATGAAGTAACACATAGGCCGTGCCGGGCGAACGCACGCCGAGGAATGTGCCGATAATGCCGGAGGCGGACATCGTCGCCTTCAGTACGTCCGTTTCGAACCATTGATCGAGAAAATCAATGGCGCTCATGGTCATGAGTTGGACCTGGTTGTATTTGTCGTAGCTCGACATGCCCTGAAAGCGGCGGCCGATAAAGAGCAGTTTCATCAATTCGCGCGGGTTCAGCGTATTGGGATCGGGAGGGACCATGCTGAGAATCGGCTTTACGAAGCGGCACATGGCTTGCATGGCTTTGCCGAATTCGTCGTAGGCTTCGGCGTCGACCCGGGAGTGGCGGGCGATCTCGCGATGAGTCTTGCCGTGGTCGTTCACGCGCCACAGGTAATCTCCGCTGGGCATGGGCGTGAAAGTTCCATCGAGCGGGAGGATTTCGAGACCGTGGCGCGGGAGATCGAGGTCGCGGATGATTTCCGGGCGCAGCAGCGAGACCACGTAAGAGCACACCGAAAACTTGAAGCCGGGAAAGACTTCTTCGGTGCAGGCGGCGCCCCCGAGAATGTGGCGACGTTCGAGCACGAGAACTTTCTTTCCGGCGCGCGCCAGGTAGGCTGCGTTGACAAGTCCGTTGTGGCCGCCGCCGATTACGATGACATCGTATGAGTTCGCCATAAGCTTAAGCCTTTAGCTTGCCGGTTGAGAATGCAGACGAGGAATACTAGCGCAGTTTTGGGGTGCGCGTATCAGAGCCCGCTGGGCAGGACGCTCCAGCTGCGGAGGGTGTTCGACAGGATTGGGGTGACTGAGCGCATGGATGAAAGTCGAAGGGTCATTCTATCGGGAACGGAGGGTTTTGTCTGCACCTTTGCGCAGGCCGTGACTGGAAGTCACGAGCGCCAGAGTTGCCGCACGAGCGCGCGGATGCATATAATCCGGCTTCGAGCCAAATCTTTTTCGAGGCTACTCCATTGCCCATTGGAACTGCGTTTCACGAGAGAACTTTTCCGCTTTGCCAAAGCTTGAACTACCGCGAGTGGTCGGGCTACTACACGGTCAGCGTGTATGAGGTGCATCACGAGCACGAGTACAACGCCATCCGCAATGCGGCGGCGTTGATTGATATTTCGCCGCTCTACAAGTATTTGATCACGGGGAAAGATGCGACGCGACTGGTGAATCGCGTGATCACGCGCGACATTAATAAGGTGAAAGTGGGGCAGGTGATTTATTGCTGCTGGTGCGATGAAGAGGGCAAGGTCATCGATGACGGAACCCTTTCGCGGCTGGAGGAAAATGTTTATCGCTGGACGGCTGCCGATCCGAGCCTGCGCTGGTTCCGGCAGAACGGCCTGAACATGGATGTGCAGGTCGAAGACATTTCCGAGAAAGTTGCGGCACTGGCGCTGCAGGGGCCGACTTCGGCGAAGCTGCTGAAGTCTGTCGCCGAGGCTGACATCGCGAATCTCAAATATTTCCGCGTCACGCACGGCAAGATTGCGGGTGTGCCGGTGGATATTTCGCGGACTGGCTACACCGGCGACCTGGGATATGAAATCTGGGTTCCATTAAAAGAAGCGAATAATGCGGTGAAGGTGTGGGATGCCCTGGCGGAGAAAGGTAAGCAATTTGACCTGCATGCGGCAGGCATGCTGGCGCTCGATGTTGCGCGCGTGGAAGCCGGGCTTCTCTTGATCGAAGTCGATTACACCAGTTCAAAGAAGGCGTTGATTCCGTCGCAGAAGTATTCGCCGTACGAGCTAGGCTTCGCCAAGATGGTTCATCTGGAGAAAGAAAACTTCATCGGCAAGCGAGCGCTGGAGCAGGATGTGAAGAATGGCGTGCCGCGGCAGTTGGTCGGAGTCGAGGTGGATTGGACCGACGTGGAAGCGCTCTACGAGCGCTACGGTCTTACGCCAGCCGCACCGAGCCAGGCATCACGCGTGGCCGTGCCGTTGTACTCGGGAGAAAAGCAAGTGGGCAAGGCGACCACTACCAGCTGGTCACCGATCCTGAAGAAAATGATTGCGCTGGCCAGCGTGGAGACCGAGCATTCCAAGCTGGGAACGCAATTGCAAATGGAGATTACGATCGAGGCGATTCGGCTCAAGACGAATGTGAAGGTGACGGCGCTCCCGTTCTTTAATCCGGCGAGGAAGACGGCGACACCGGTGTAGGGGATTTCCACCACGGAGACACGGAGGTACGGAGAAAAGCCGCTCACGAGGCAAAGATGGCGCTGTCCGTTCAACAACTTACTGGTTTCGTATGAAGTCCACTGCAAAGCACGGATCATCACGCTTCGTACCGAATGCCGTGCGGCAAACAAGCCGACCGAGTTCACGAACGTCGTCTTCGAGGGAGTTCAGGGCTACAGCTTCCAGAACGACGCGTTCGGAAACGTCATTTTCGGTTTGGAATCACTCCCAATCGAAGATCTGCTAACGGAATTTGGTGCTGAAATATCAGAGTCATACCGGATGGCCGGATCTCCAGGGCCTTGGGCCGCCAATCTTGGATCCGCTGCGAATTATCTGCGGGAGCAGGGAATACGAGCCTTCACGCTGTCTTCGTCATGCGGATTGTCAGGTTGGGTTCTCGCAAAAGAGATTTCTATTGTGAACGCCGAGCTGGGAGCTTTGGCAAACCCTAAGCTCTCTCGTTAGTGTCAGCGTAGCAGGAAATAGATCCTGTTCGTCCAGGTCCAATTCCCGGTTTCTCTGGCCAGTCTGGTCAAAGCCCAGACTAAGCCGCCGATGTCGGCGGGCGAAATTGTTTTCTCATCGACGAAGATCACGCCGCCATGACTGCGCTCTTCTTCGGCCCAGGTCTTGAGCAGGGGAGGAATCGTTCTCCGGTCATAGGTAACCAGCGTTAAGCCCTGGGCGGCGGCTTCGCGCAAACACGCGGGATCGTCCTGGCCCAGGAAACGTCCGCTTTCCCATTCCACCATGTAGCGAACTTCTAGGGCGCGATTGCGGCGCCGCAGACCATTGGCTACATCCGGCGAGATATGCTCATCGAGAAGAAGCTTGAGCATGTCGGTTTCTTGTAGGTTTCTTGGGAACGAATTCGGTCGCCTGAGGCAGCATGTGCTTCAGGGCTTCAAAATCCGTCGTCTGATTCTCAGCGATTGCCCCATTGATTTCCTCGGGAAACGCCGCCGCATAGTTGACCGCTGCCTGAACCTTCGCTGGGGGCCATTTGAGATGCTTCGCTACGGCCGACACGTCTTTCCGATAGCTGTCGACGAGCAGCATGACTTCCCATACAGCGAGCGTGCTGCCTTGCAGGCAGGCTTGCCGGCCGGCGGGTGAATCGCGAAAGTCAATAAAGGCAAATTCCGAGCGGCGCAGGCCTTCCTCCACCAGGCGCGCACTGGCGTCGCTGGGGGTCCATCCGTGGCGATTCGCCATGCGCTTGAGGCGCTTTCCGCTTGCCACCGGCAGTCGCATGCTGATGACCATCGAAGGAGTTGATCTCATGGCAATCTCCCTTGAGTGTAACTATTGTAAGTATTGTAGCACACTACTGCGGTTCCGGGTTGCTGGCCGGGCTTCGCCCAGCGGACGGCCGAGAGCCTGCCCCGAGCGGAGTCGAAGGGGCGGCTGTCCCCACATGGTTCTTGCCAGCTGTCGATCACTTTTCCATGGAGGATTTTGCTGCCCTTCTTTTTCCCGCTAGATAAATCCACATCCCCACCAAAACGAGCGCTCCCGTTCCCCCTACGATTTTTAACAGAGCCAGCGGTTTGTTGGGCTCGTCCGGCTGCGGAATCAACGAAAGAATGATCGTCAGCGCAGTGGTGAGAAATCCGAGAGTCGCGACCAGCTTCGCCATCACGCTGCCTCCTGGAACGCGGATCACCTCCGGCCCGCCGGGTTCGCGCTGCAGCTTGATCATGGCCGCGAATAAATAAAGATACGGAATGAAGTACGCGATCACGCCCATGCTGACCAGCACGTCGTAAGCGCCTTTGACGCTGGTTCCGGCCTGGCCGAGGAAAATGAAAACGACGCCTAGTGCGAGCTGCGTGAGTAATGCGACCCACGGAGTCTTCCATCGCGGGTGAAGCGCGCCAAAAACGGGAGGGAGGAAGCGATCAATTCCCGCGACGAAGGGCAGGCGGGCCACAGCGGCGAGGTAAGCACCCGCTGCGCCGATGTTGCTGAGAGCGATCAGGAATGCGGCGACCGGCAACACCCCGGGAAAACCCACGCGTCCGGCGGTTTTTGAGATGGCCTGCACCAGTCCCTGCAGGCTGTTGACTTCGCTTGAGGGCAACGCCAGCAATACGCAAGCCGTCCCCAGGATGTAGCAGAGTGTCACCGTGATTCCGCCGAACAACAAAGCGAAGGGAATCGAGCGGCGGGGATTCTTGATTTCCTCTCCCATAAAGGATGCGGTCTCGCATCCTCCGAAGGCGAAGGTCAGCACCGACCAGAAAATAATGTCGTTGAAATGCACGCTCGGCGTCATCGTACGCAAAGTAAACGACGTGGCCGAACCGAAACGATGCCAGGCGATCAGTCCCATCACGATGACGATACCCACGGGGATCCACATGGCGAGCGCGCCAATGTTATGCAGCCACTTGCCGACGTCGAGGCCGACAATGTTCATCAGCGTAGCAACACTTAGCGTGAGCACAGAAAAAACGATGTAGAACGTAGCGTTGTTCGTGAAGTGTGCCCATGCGTTCTGGCGGACAAACAGGATGTTGCTGGCAGCGAAGTAGAGGACGGCTGGAAAGTAGGGAAGGTTGCTCGTCCAGTAAGTCCATGCGGACATGAAGCCGGAGAAGTCTCCGAAGGCGCGCTTGCTCCAGACGTAGAGTCCGCCCTCGCTGGGATAGCGAGAAGAAAGTTCGAGCACGGAAAGCGCGAGTGGCGTGTAGAAGCAGAGCCAGGCGCCGATCCAGATGACAATGGAACTGGGACCGGCGGCCGCGGCGGTAGCGATCCAGCGCAGGCTGATGCCGGTGACCACGTAAAACAGAACCAGATCGCGGAAGCCGAGCACGCGCTTCGGCCGGTTGGGATCTTCAGCCTCGGCGATCGATACGCCCGGAGAGATGAATGAAGTCCGATTCAGCGAACCGTGGTCGGCGATAGGTTCAGACAATGCAAGACCCCAGGGTCAACTGCATGATTTCATTTGTCGCCAAAAAATCTTCTCGGCGCAAAGTCCTCCGGATATGGACCTGCATCCAAAGTGAGCGAGTCAGGAATAACACCGATGCGGCCTCGCGGCAAGCAAAAGTTTCCACGCCGCGTAGACTTCCGCACCGGACAACGTACAGTAAACTGGCCAAACCCCTGGGGACTCTTTAGAGCTAAGGAGAAACAGCTATGAAGCGTAAGTCGGCAGTTGCCGTAGTTACTCTGTTCGCGCTCGCAACATTGGGCTCCGCGCAGGATCGGGAACAGCCCACACCCCGGTCGCAGGAACGAATCACCCGGGAAGTTCGGCACGAACTTCTCATGCTTCCATATTTCGGCGTTTTCGATTACATCGCCTTTAAAGTGGATGGCAGCACGGTTACGCTGCTCGGCCAGGTGGAACGGCCTTCGCTCAGATCCGATGCCGAGAACGCGATCAAGCATATCGAAGGCGTGGAGAAGGTAGATAACCAGATCGAAGTGCTTCCTCCCTCGCCCATGGATGACGGGCTCCGCATACGCCTGTATCGCGCGATCTATGGCTTCCCGTCTATGGAGAAATATGCTTTGGGCGTCCAGAAACCCATTCGCATCATTGTGAAGATGGGGCGAGTCACGCTGGAAGGCGTCGTCGATAACGATTCCGATAAGAATCTCGCCGGGCTTCGCGCCAATACCGTGCCGGGCATATTTGCGGTGACAAACAACTTGCAAGTTGTTCCGTCGAAATAATCGAAACTTGCAGAAAGCTGGAAGTAGCGCTGCCCTCTTCGGCGGCTGGGCGGCGCTACGCGGCTTTAGGCCGGCTGTTGAGATAATTGCCTCATGGAAGCGGGCTTTCAATGTGCCGGTTGCGGCGAGTGGAATATCACCGCCGTGGATGAGTCCGCGGGACGTCGTCAGAGCTACGTTGAAGACTGCCAGATCTGCTGTAAGCCCAATGTACTGCTGGTCGAGTACGATACGTCGACACAGGGGTTTTTCATCGTGGCCGTGTTGGAGTGAGTGCGGCGCTGTAGCGGCGATCGCTGCGCGACGGCATAACTTCTTGCGCCAGAGCTGTGCTGCGCATCCTGGGTAGCATTCGCGTTATAGTTAGCGGGGACTGGGAAAGGAACGACGCGATGGTTACCAGCTACACAGGCGGTGGACGAATGGTGGCGCACAATATGGTCACGACGCAGTTCGAGCTGGATGGCTTCCGAGTGACCCGCACGCTGGGAGTGGTGCGCGGTATTGTAGTGCGCTCGCGCTCCATCTTCGGCACAATCGGCGCCGGGTTGCAAACGCTGGTCGGCGGCAACATCACACTACTTACCAACCTGTGCGAGAAGACGCGCGCCGAAGCCTTTGACCTGATGCTGCAACATGCGGCGGAGCTGGGCGGGAACGCCGTAGTCGGAGCGCGCTACGACGCGACCGAGGTGATGCAGGGCGTTACCGAAGTGCTGGCCTATGGGACTGCGGTATTCGTCGAGCCTGCGAAGTAAGTGGTAGCCCCGGCGTCCCGCCGACAAAGCGGCCGCCGGGAGGGCAGCGCTACAGCTAATCTTTGTATACCCAGCCCGCGACCAACGCGGCCAAAATGGCGCCCAGCCACATCTCAATCATCCAACCAAAAGGCAATACGCGATCACCCGCGAACCATGTGGCCTGAGCGAAATTTCCTGGGAAGCCCGCGAAGAATCCGGCCAGAAAGCCGACCTTCAGCGCGGCGCCGGGACCCGGTCCCAACCCTCGGCGCGCCCAGGCGTACAGATGGGCGACCGCGATCGACAGAACGAAGAGTAGAACAATCCACTGCACTACGAAGAAGGGATAACGCGGCGTCTTCAGGAACAATCCGGCATTCTGGGCTGCCGTGTAGCGCGCGTCGGTAATGACGAAGTGACCCACGAGGAAACTCCACAGTAGCCAGACCACGCCTCCCGCCAAACCGCCCAGCCAGATCCTGCCGCGATTAAAGTTCATAGGCTCCTCCGTAAGTTGTCGGTGAGTAAACGGACGCAGTGTAACACCAGGGGCAAGCGCCAGGAGTCAGGCGAGCCACTTGCAATCGCGATGGCTCTTCTGCCGATCGGTTTTCCCACTGTGATCGCGCCCTGCGGTATATTCGTCGAGTTATGAAACTCGTGAGCGTTGTACTTCTCAGTCTGATCTGCTTCAGCAATGCCTTCGCGATCGGCCGCTCGCAGTCCTATAGATACAAGCGTCTGGGCAGCGAACTCGATGCGCAGACTCGCGCCGAGCCCGGAGTCGCCATGATGGGCGGGGGCGCGGACCTTGACGAAGCCTTCCGCTGGCTGTGCGGGAAAGGCCACAACGGCGACTTTCTGATTCTGCGCGCGACGGGAAAAGACGACTACAACAAGTACGTGAACAAATTGTGCCAGATGAATTCGGTGGCGACGCTCATTATTCCTAATCGCAAGGCGGCGGAGGACCCGAAAGTGGCGAAGATCATCCGGCTGGCTACGGTCATTTTCATTGCCGGTGGCGACCAGTCGCACTACGTCAACTTCTGGAAGGGAACTGCGGTGGAAGAGGCCATCAGCAACCACGTGATTGCGGGCAAGCCGATCGGAGGAACCAGCGCAGGATTGGCGATTCTCGGGCAGTTCGTTTACGGCTGTCTGGAAGACAAGCCGAACGATGCCGATCTCACCTCGCGGGAGGTTCTCGACAATCCCTATGTCAAGCGGGTGACGCTGGTGCGAGATTTTCTGAAAGTGCCGGGACTCGAAAACATTCTCACCGACAGCCACTTCGCCAAACGCGATCGCATGGGAAGAAGCCTGGGATTTCTGGCGAGGATTGCGACGGATGGCTGGTCGAAGACGCCACGCGAAATCGCGATCGACGAGAAGTCAGCGGTGCTGATGGAGGTGAACGGTCGAGCCAAAGTGGTGGGCAGCGGCATGGGCGCTTATTTTCTACGACTCACGGCCGAACCAGAGGTGTGCAAGCCGGGCCAGCCACTGACCTTGCGCAACATGGCCGCCTACCACGCGCCCACCGGGGCTGCGTTCGACATTCGAGAATGGAATGGCGAGGGTGGCGAGGCCTACTCCATCTCCGTGGAGGCGGGACAGATTCACACCAGCCGGGCTGGAAACGCAGTCTACTGAATGCGCTAATCAATCAGGCGAGAAGCTGAGGAAGTACTTTCTGCCGCTCGGCGAAAGTGTGGCGCATCTGGCGCGCGATGAACAGCGAGTTGGCCAGCGCTCCCAGCGGTCCGAATCCTACTTCGTACTCAATCAGGTCGCGGACGAGCGTGCCGTTCAAACCATTGCGTGCCTCTGGTAGAAATTCGTGCCGGTGATGCCATCGCTGGAATGGTCCCTTCTGTTGCACGTCGGCGAAGTGATGATTCCATTCGAACTCGGTGATGGCGGCGACCCAAAGACGGCGCAGGGACAGCCAGGGGAAGGGTTGAAAAGATGTCGTGATGATCGAGCCGATTCCAGCCACGCGCTGAACGCTGAGGCTCTGATGCAGCGACGGCGGTGGCTGGATCAGTTCAAGACGATCGATCCGGGTCTGCGTCTCCGGCGGCATGAGTCGCGGCAGATTCTCCGGATTCGAGAAGAAAGCGAAGACCTGCAGGACGGGGAAGGCAACCCAGTCGGCGAATTGAAGCCGGTGCGGCATAGCCAGAAGTCAGAGCCTTACATCACAAAGTCGCTGATTTCCACAACGAAGTGCCCGACTGGCGCGCAGTGCAAGAAAAATCTAAGCGAATGAATAGCGAAGGAATCCAGAGTCTAAACCCAACATCTTGTGGTCGTATAACTGGTTAACCACAAGTGCTCGTATTTTAGCGAATCCGCACTTTCGTCACCATACTACCTTCAAGTTTGGTATTGACAATCAAGGACTTACGGGTAAGATGTGGTACAAAGTGGTTCAGAGTGGTCAAACAGTTTCATGCTGTGGGAACGGGAAGCTGAAAACGAGGAGCCGGTGGTTAACCGACCCAAGAGCACGACAAACAGCCCGAACCACCTGAGTTTGACCATACTTTGCGTCGCTTTTACCTCCCCGGTAGCAGTCATAAAGGAAGTTCGCCAAACGCGCGGTTCATTCGACTACAGAGAAAGCGGTCGATTCGCGCGGCGAACCCAGGTCCTTCGGCGACGAAGGGCATGTCGCCTCAGGATGACAGATTATGTTTCGCGGCAATCACCCAACTCGCGTCGACGAAAAGGGACGGTTAAAGATCCCGGCCGAGTTCAAGCGGGTGATCGACGAGAAGTACGGACAGCAATACTACATCACAAGTCTCGATGGGAAGGTTGCTCAAGTGTATCCCTTCGAGGAGTGGGAGCGGATCGAGCAGAAGTTGGCCGGGCTCTCCACTTTCAATCCTACGAAGAAGAAGTTTCTGGACCGCGTGAACTATTACGGCCAGGTCGTGGAGATGGATGGGCAGGGGCGGTTGCTGATACCGCAACTGCTGCGCGAAGCGGCGCAAATCAAAGGCGAGGTTGCGGTTACCGGCAACCTGACGCACTTGATCGTGCGCAACCTGGACGCATACCGCAAACAGGTCGAGGAAGAAAAGTTCACGCCTGACGATGAGAAGACGCTCGACGAATTGGGCATCTAGTGGGCGAGGGTTCAACAGACACCCCTCAGGGGGTTGGGCATGGTGGTGGAAGGGAAGCGAGCCATGTTCCGGTTCTTTTAAAAGAAGCGATCGACTTTTTAAACGTGCGGCGTGGCGGGACTTATATCGACGCCACGGTGGGTCTGGGCGGACACAGTTACGAAATCGCAAAACGCCTCGGCGCACCGGGACATTTGATTGGGCTCGATAAAGATCCGGCGGCGCTCGCAATCGCGCAGGCAAAGCTGAATGCGGTCTTAGGTGCTAGGCCTTCGGTCTTAGGCAGGTCCGATGTTCCGTCGCCTGAGACCCATGACCGAAGACCCGACTGGCCGAGGGTTACGTTGTTGCAGCGGTCATTTGCAGAAATTGCGAATGGCCAACCGCCAGCGACCATCGACGGCATTCTGGCCGACATCGGAGTGAGCAGTTTGCAACTGCACGATGCGGCGCGCGGATTCAGTTTTCAGGCGGATGGACCGCTCGACATGCGGATGGACCCGCGGTCGGAGCGTACCGCCGAACAAGTGGTAAACCACCTCGACGAGCGCGAGCTTGCCGATGTGATTTACGAATTCGGAGAGGAAAGGAGGTCGCGGAGAATCGCCAGAGCCATTGTCCGGTCGCGGCCGATACGATCTACCGCACATCTTGCGGACGTCATATCAGCCGCGGCCCGGCCAATGAATTCCGAACAGAGGCGAATTCATCCGGCGACCCGAACTTTTCAGGCTCTTCGAATCTTCGTAAACCGCGAACTGGACGATCTGAAGGCGCTGCTCGGAGCGGCGCCTCGGATTCTAAAGCCAGGAGGACGCGTGGTGGTGATCAGCTTTCACTCGCTGGAAGACCGCATCGTAAAGGATGCCTTTCGCGAGGGCAGTATTAAGGACAAGTACTTCCGGGTGCTGACCAAGAAACCGGTAACGGCATCCGAAGAAGAACAAGATTGCAACCCGCGGGCACGCAGCGCGAAGTTGCGGGCGGCGGAAAAAGTTTAGATTCCGGAAAACCTGCCGGAGTCCCCGGCATAGCTGTAAGGCGTGCCGGGTCATTCAGGTTCTGTAAAAGGTGGACAAAGATCCGCCGCTATAAAAAGGCTTCCGGTTCGGAAGCCAGGTTCTGGGTGGGAATTCGAGTTGGAAGGTGCGCGATGTACACGGGAACATTAATCAAGGATCTGATGGCGGCGGTGGAGCGCGCGGAACGGAACGTTCAACAGACGCGGCTCACCGAGGAAACGGAACTTCGGCGGCTGTTCGAGTTGCAGAGTCCACGGATGTATCGGGAACCTGTTTTCGCAGGAGCAGCATGATGGCAACGGCGGCGGCAATTCGGAGCGCGGTTCCGGTGGTACGGCGAAACGCATTTTTTACAGGCACGCCGGAAATCTATTTCGCCAAAGCAATCGATAATTCACGCCTGGTGAAGGTGGAAGACCCCGGCCACAATCGTGAGATGAAACAGTTTGGCACGGCGCTCGCGGTGCTGTTCATGCTGGTGTTTACTTATGCCTGGCAGCATTTCCGGGCCATTGAGTATGGCTATCAGATCGAATCGGCGAAGCGCGAACTCAGCAATTTGACCGAGATGAACCGCGCCCTGCGCCTGGAAGACGCCAGCCTGCGCGATCCCGAAAGAATCGACGTGATGGCCCGCCGCATGGGATTGGTTCCGCTGGCACCGGGACAGGTGATCCGCATGGATAGCGCTGCAGCGGATTCGAACGCGCCGGTAATGGCTAGCGCAGAACCTGCGATTATGCTGGCCGGGCAGTAGGCGGCTACAGCCGAGCTGCGATCGGCATGGACAGACGAAGGCGACTGTCCCCACACGAATTTATTTGGCGGTCCCCCGTGAATGGTGGGCCGCCATGTTTGTCTAAGCAGCCCAAAGTTAGCGACTTTCATGTCGACCAACTCCAGCCTCGGCAAGAATTCCCGGCTCTACCTGCTGGGTGGGATGCTTCTGTTTTGGTGCGTGGCGATCTGCGGACGCTTGGTCTATTTGCAGATCTTCCGCTACGGCAGTTTTGTGAAGCAGGCAGAACACCAGCAGCAGCGCGAGATTCCGCTGTCCCCTAAGCGTGGTGTCATCTATGACCGCGCCGGCCATGAACTGGCTATGTCCGTACTCGTGGATTCGGCGTTTGCGGTGCCGACCGAAGTAAAAGATTTGCCGACGGCGGTTTCCCTGATCACCCGAATCACGGGCGAGGATCATAACGTAGTCCTGGCCGACTGCCGTAATCACAAAACCTTCTGCTGGGTGGCGCGCAAGGCTGATGACGAGACCATCGAACGCATCAAGTTGCTCAACCTGCAGGGCATCCACTTTCAGAAAGAGCCGAAACGTTTTTATCCCGCACGCGATCTGGCAGCGCAGGTCGTCGGAACGGTCGGCATGGAAGATTCCGGCCAGAGTGGCATCGAGCACGAATTCGACGACGAACTGCGCGGTCTCGCCGGGAAAATGTTCATCTCGGTGGACGCTCGCCGGCAATGGTTTTCCGACGTTGAGAAACAGCCGGAGCCGGGCGAAAACCTCGTCCTTACAATCGACAAGAACATTCAGTACATTGCCGAGAAGGAACTCGATCAAGCGATTCATGACACTCAGGCGATCGCAGGCACAGTCATCGTCGAGAATCCACACACCGGAGAAATTCTGGCGCTGGCCAACCGTCCCACCTTCAACCCGAATCTCCGTAAGCAGATCACACCAGCCGCGTTGACGAACCGTGCCGTGAGCTACGCGTATGAACCGGGATCGACTTTTAAGCTGGTCACGATTTCGGCTGCACTCGAAGAAAAACTGACAAATCCGAACGAAGTGTTCGACTGCCAGATGGGATCGATCGTCTACAACGGCATGCGCATTCGCGATTCAAAGCCGCATGGCTTATTGCCGGTGTGGGGAGTACTGGCGGAATCAAGCGACGTGGGCTCGATCAAGATCGCGCTGCGCCTCGGCGAAGACCGATTCTACAAGTACATTCGCGCCTTCGGATTTGGGCAGCAGACGGGAATCGAGTTGCCGGGCGAGACGCGCGGGATGACCAAGCCGGTGAGCCGATGGTCAAAGGTTTCAATTGCGGCGATTTCCATGGGGCAGGAAATCGGGATTTCGGCGATCCAGCTGGCGGGATTAGTTTCGACATTCGCGAACGATGGCGTGTGGGTAGCGCCGCGCATCTTCGTGGGCCCTGTGGAAGCACAAGGCTCGCCGCAAACCGTGGCATTTCATCCGGGAAGCTCGCGGCGCGTAATCTCCAGCTTCACCGCGGCCGAGATGCGGTCGATGATGCAGAAAGTAGTGCTCGAAGGCACTGGGCGCAAGGCGATTCTGGAAGGCTACACGTCGGCGGGAAAGACGGGCACGGGACAGAAAGTAGATCCGGCGACCGGAGCGTATTCCAAGACAAAGTATATCGCCTCATTCGCCGGCTTCGCGCCACTGAACAATCCTCAAATTGTGGTCACGGTAATTCTGGATTCCGCAGTGGGCCTGCACCAGGGCGGCCAGGTGTCGGCGCCGGTGTTTCGCCGCGTCGCGCAACAGGTGCTCGAGTATCTGCACACGCCACATGATCTGCCGCTTGCACCGAATCGCCAATTGCTGCTGGCGCAGACGAAGACGAAGGACAAAGATCTGGAAGAAGGAACGCCGGACCATCCGGGCGAGCCTCTGGAGACCGCGGAGGTGAACGGAGGTTCATCAGAGTCGGCTGCTGCTAAGGCAAGTGTGCCGCCTTTGCCTGACGCTGCTCAAAGTGACGGAAAAGTCGTGCAGGCCGCGATCCGACAAAGTGAGCCGGTGGCGGCTGCTGCGAGCCAGCCTTCACAAACCAAGAATCCGACCGCCGTCGATGTCCCCGCAGGTCAAGCCGGACCACCCGCGACGGGAACTGTGGTACTGGACGTGGAACAGGGAGGAATCGAAGTGCCATCCTTCGTTGGAAAAACGGTGCGGGGCGCCGTGGAAGCTGCCCAGGATACTGGCCTCGAATTGGAGGCCGTAGGCAGCGGCGTGGCGCGGCAACAGTCGCCGCCAGCCGGGACGCACGTAGCTGCGGGCGCGCATGTCACCGTGCAATTCGGAAGATAAAACTCCAGGTCGGAGGCATGTCGGGATTCCGAATTCCGCGATACCTCCGTGATCTCCGTGTCCTCCGTGGTGAAGATCCTTCCGGTTTGACCGCCCGAAAAACCGCGTGATACGGTAAACAGTCACCAGTCTTGGCAGACCAGCCACTGCTCGCTGGTTGAGGGTTGCATTTGTCTTCTGTGGAAGCCACTCCCGCCGTCCGCAAAACCGCGCTGAATGCCGTCCATCGCCAGATGGGCGCGAAAATGGTGGAGTTTAATGGCTGGGACATGCCGGTGGAATACCCCGCGTCGATCGGCTGCGGCATCATCAACGAACACATGGCGGTGCGCACGGGTGTGGGCATTTTCGATGTCAGCCACATGGGCGATATCCGTCTGGCCGGTCCGCAGGCGCTGGCCGCGGTGCAACACATCTCCATGAATGATGCTTCGCGGCTGGCCGTGGGCCAGGCGCAGTATTCGGCGCTGCTCTATCCGCAGGGGACATTTGTGGACGATGTAATCGTTCATCGACTCGGCGAGGATGAGTGCCTGCTGGTAATCAATGCTGGCACACGCGAGAAGGATTTCAACTGGGTGCGCGACAACACGCGGAACTTCGACTGCGCAGTGGAAAATCTTTCAGACGATTTTACGCAGATCGCCATCCAGGGGCCGAAGGGCGTGGACGTTTTACAGAAGTTAACCGATGCCGATCTGAGCGCCGTAAAGTTTTACTGGGTGACGCGTGGGACAGTTTGCGGACTCAAGAATATTCTGATCGCGCGCACGGGATACACAGCGGAAGACGGTTTCGAGATCTACGTCCCGGCAGATGAGGCCACCAGTGCACGGGTGTGGAATGAGATTTTGAGCGCGGGCAAGGAATTTGGCGTCGTCCCTTGCGGCTTGGGCGCGCGCAATACTCTGCGCCTCGAGGGCAAACTCCCGCTCTATGGGCACGAAATTTCCGATACCATTAATGTTTGGGAGGCTGGGCTCGATCGTTTCTGCAAGATGGAGAAGCCGGAATTCGTTGGCCGCGCCGCGCTGGAGAAGGCCAAGGCGGAACCGATCAAACGCACGCTGGTCGGTCTTGAGATGACGGAACGCGGCATCGCGCGCGACGGATATAAAGTGTTGGATGACGGTGGACGTGAGATTGGCTATGTCACCAGCGGGTCTCCCGCGCCATTTCTGAAGAAGAATATTGCACTGGCATACGTGCCACCAGAGTTCGCCGCATTAGGCACGCCGGTCAAAGTAGAGATTCGTGGCCAAGGTGTTGCAGCACAAGTAGTGCCGACGCCGTTTTACAAGCGTCCGAAGAAAACAGCCTGACCACAGAGAGCACCGGGAAACACAAAGGATTTAACTAGTAGCCAGAAGCTAGGAGCTAGAAGCCATCATGGCCTATCCAACAGATCGCAAATATACCAAGGAACACGAGTGGATTCAGGCAAGCGGGACGAGTGCCGCGGTCGGCATAACTGACCATGCGCAGGAGGAGTTAGGCGATATCGTTTTCGTCGACCTGCCTAAGGTGGGCGAGGAACTCGCCGCCGGCAAGACCTTTGGCTCGGTCGAGTCGGTGAAGGCGGTGTCGGATCTGTATGCGCCGGCCTCGGGAACGGTCTCGGAGATCAACGGCGACCTCGCGACCGCGCCGGAGAAAGTGAATAAAGATCCGCACGGCTCCTGGATGATGAAGATCACACTCAAGAATCCGGCCGAACTGGACGCGCTGCTCTCCGCCGCTGATTACGAAAAGTTTGTGGCGGAAGAGGGCGGACACTGAGTGCAGCTACCGCTCGCAATGGAAATCCGCGAGATTTCATGATCAATTTTGCATACGGTTCAAACCACCGGATGGGCGTCGCAATCGAACTGACCGCGAGTTACATCTAATTAACTTCCTATGCGCTATTTACCAAAGTCTCCTGCCGACCGCGAGGCCATGCTGAAAGAGATCGGGCTGCGATCGGTCGACGAATTGTTTGCGCCGATCCCAGCCGAATACCGGCTGAGCCGCGACCTGAAAATTCCACGCCAGATGGCAGAATCGGAAATCGTTGACTACTTCCGGCAGCGCTCGCGCGAAAATGGCGAAGGTTACACTAGTTTCCTGGGTGCCGGGGCGTACTCCCATTACCGGCCGGTCATTATTGATTCCCTGATTTCGCGCGGCGAATTTCTTACTGCCTATACTCCGTACCAAGCGGAGATTTCCCAGGGCACGCTGCAATCGATTTTTGAATTTCAAACCATGATCTGCGAACTCACCGGCATGGAAGTGGCCAACGCCTCTATGTACGACGGCTCAACCGCAGCCGCCGAAGCTGTGATGATGGGGGTGCGCCTGACCGGACGCCGCTCCGTGGTAGTGGCGCGCAGCCTGCATCCGGAGTATCGGGAAGTCCTTGCCACTTACGCCACGCATCAGGGAATGCCACTTTCCGTGGCAAGTTTCGGCGATGACGGACGGCTGAACCTGACGGAACTGGAGAAGTCAATCACGCCGTCGACCGCCTGTGTGCTGATTCAATCGCCGAATTTCTTCGGAACGATTGAGGACGTGGCGGCGATTGCCGAGATCGCCCACAAGCACGGCGCGATGCTTGTGGTGTCGATTGGCGAAGCAGTTTCGCTGGGAATCGTGGAACCACCGCGCGATGCCGACGTCATCGCCATGGAGGCGCAATCGTTCGGTGTTCCCATGGGATTCGGAGGGCCGTTCTGCGGAGTGATCGCCACACGAGAGAAATATGTGCGGCAAATGCCGGGCCGGTTGGTGGGTCAAACGGTCGACAAACAAGGCAGGCGCGGATTTGTGCTCACCTTGGCTACCCGCGAACAGCACATCCGGCGCGAGAAGGCGACCTCGAATATTTGCACCAACCAGGCGCTGGTCGCGCTGATGGTCAACATCTTTATGACGGTGTACGGCAAAGTTGGACTGAAAGAGTTGGCCAAGCAAAACCTGGCGAAGACGGCTTACGCGGCTGGACAATTCGCCAAGCACGGCAAGGTACTGTTTTCGGGCGCTCCACGATTTAACGAGTTTGTAATGCAGACCAGTGAAGATCCTCAGGCCATCAACAGCCGGCTTCTGGGACGCAAGGTGATCGGCGGGTTGCCGCTGAAGAAGTTTTATCCCGAGTTGGGGAATGCAGCCTTGTGGTGTTGCACGGAACTGACCACGCGGAGCGCGATTGATACGGCGGCGGGGCTGGTCGCGGAGAGCGAGAAGTCAGCGCGCCCTGCCAGGGCGGAAGCCGATGTCGCGGAGGTGACGCGATGAAGCATGAGACACCTAAGGCTACGCGCCACGTCAACCAGAACGAAGGTCTGATCTTCGAGAAGTCTTCCCCCGGGAAGGCGGCGTGGAAGTTGCCCCCGCTCGACGTCCCGGAGATGGATCCGGCCAAGCTGCTTGGCGCCTCCGAGAGAAAAGATCTCGGAAATATGCCCGAGGTGAGCGAAATTGAAATCATTCGTCACTTCACGCGCCTTTCCACATGGAATTATGCGATCGATCTCGGAATGTATCCGCTGGGTTCGTGCACGATGAAGTACAACCCGCGTGTGAACGAAGCGGTCGCGCGCGTGGAAGGAATCGCAAACGGACATCCCTACCAGCCAGAGAAAATTTCGCAGGGCGCGCTGCAGATTCTGAAAACGCTGAGTGAGTGCCTGATCGAAATCACGGGCATGGATGCGATCACGATGCAGCCCGCGGCGGGCGCGCACGGGGAGATGACCGGACTTCTGATGGTGCGGGCCTACCACCACGCGCAAGGACGTCCGCGAAAAAAAGTTTTGATTCCCGATTCGGCTCATGGAACGAATCCAGCCACGGCGGCGATGGTCGATTACGCGGTCGAAAATCTGAAGTCGGATTCGCGCGGCATGGTCGACATTGCAGCTCTGGAAGCGCAGATGAGTGAAGACGTGGCCGCGTTGATGCTCACCAATCCCAACACGCTGGGGGTCTTCGAGCAGGAAATTCACAAGATTGCCGATATTCTCCATGCCAAGGGCGGCCTCCTTTACATGGACGGCGCGAACATGAATGCGCTGGTGGGCAAGGTGCGTCCGGGAGATTTTGGCGTAGACCTGATGCACCTGAACCTGCATAAAACTTTTTCAACTCCGCACGGCGGCGGTGGCCCCGGATCGGGACCTGTGGCTATCAAGAAAAAACTCGAGCCATTCTTGCCGACGCCGGTCTTGATCACCAAGTCTGACGGTACGCTTGGCTTCGATTACAACCGTCCGCAATCGGTGGGGCGGGTCCGTGCGTTCTACGGAAATTTTGGTATGTTCGTCCGCGCGCTTGCCTACATTCAGGCCAACGGCCCGGATGGCCTTCGGCAGACCACGGAGGACGCGGTGCTGAACGCCAACTATATTCGCAAAGGCCTCGAGGGCACGTACGACCTGCCGTATTCCACGCCGACCATGCACGAGGTTGTCTTTAGTGACAAGGTGCAGGCAAAGAAAGGCGTGCGCACTATGGACATCGCCAAGCGGCTCATCGACTACGGCTTCCATCCTTATACGACGGCATTTCCGCTGATCGTGCCCGGCGCGCTAATGATCGAGCCGACCGAGAGCGAGTCGAAAGAAGAGATGGATCTATTCATCGACGCGATGAAATCGATTGCCGAAGAAGTGGAAGAGGATCCGCAGACCGTCCTCGACGCGCCACACTCCACGCGGGTTTCGCGGCTCGACGAAACGGCAGCCGCGAGGAAACCGGTACTTCGCTGGAAGCCGGCGGTATAGCTCTTAACGGCTGAGGGCTAGCTAACAGAAAAACAGCGGCAGTTTTCGCAGGCGCAAGTGACTCCCTTGGACCGCCCCAAGCTGAGCTGCGGTCAGACGATCCCAATAACAAACGAAAAGCCAGCCTTCGGTTAGCTCTTCTTTGAGGTCACCGCAAAGAATGCGGCGGCTTCCTGCTCTACGTTCTTGCTCCCACAATGCGGACACTTGGGAGCTTCTTTATCGTGTTCGTTCAAGGTCAGAACCGTTTCGAAGGGCTTATGACAATCCAGGCAAACATAATCGTAGAGGGGCATGGAAACCTCCCATGGGGTACTGCTAGGAGGATTGTAACGCCGCGTGGAATCGTCAAGCGCGATTTTTGAGTGTTGACTGAAATCCCGCACGCGAGAGATTTTCAGTCAACACTCAGCAATCGAGAACTCAGCAATCGAGGAATCGAGGAATTAACGACCAAAGCGTTTCATTTCGCCGTGATATCCACGGAGGCGCGCGTAGTTTCCCAATCCATGCGCAGCGTGCAGCCGGCTCCTGACTTGTCGTAGGCGATCGTGAAGTCTTCGACGGGCGAAGGCAGCTTGGAAACCTTCATGTCCACGCGGACCAGTTCATCGCTTTCATATTTGTACGGGATGCCCCACTCGCCGGTCTTCTTGTTGATGATCAGGGTCCACTTGTCGGCCGCCGGCACGGTGAAAATCGTGTAACTTCCGGCGGGCACGGATTTCCCGCCAACCACAACGTCGGCGCTGGCGACGAATGTTGTAGCGTCATTGGCGCCAGTGCGCCAGACTTCGCCAAAGGGCACCAGGTCGCCATAAATCTTGCGGCCTTTCACGCGCGGGCTCGAGTAATCCGTCTTGATGGTTTTGCCGCCACCGAGGTCGCACGTGGCGGAGGCAGCAGGGCTGGGTCGGCCTCCACCCATCTGAGCCAGGGATGCAGTGGCAAATAAGATGGTGAAAAGGGCGGGAAGGGCGATTCGCTTTTGCATGGTTTCTCCTCTGGAATATTTCAGTTTGGCCAAGAAGTTAGACGCGTAAGGAAAGTTTCCGTCAGCAGACCAATAATTATGCGCCATTGGTGGCAGCGGTTACAATCGTCCGATGCCGGTATTCGACGAAAAGCAGGAAGAACTGGAACATTACGAGACCATGATGGGAATTCCGCGGGGACGGCTGGCCGTGACCATGGACGCGATTACCGACGCCATGGCATTGGTCGGCCAGCACGGGGTCTATTGCCAGAGCCAACGCTGGCCGGGCAAGCCCGTGATGGATATACAGATCATCATGAAGAGCTTGAGCGACGCGAAGGAGTTGATCCAGAGCGTGATGGAAGAGCTGAAAACTAAATCCTGATTGTTAAGCTACACGGTTTCGATTCTCAAGAGGAATTGCAAAATGGAGAAGACTATGCAGATGAAAAAGACTGTCACAACTCTGGTCCTGCTTTTCATTCTAGGGATGATGGCCGCTTCTGGATGGGCGCAAGCTGCCGCCCCGGCTACGCTCACCTCGGAGGAACGTGAGTCAGCGCTAAAGAGCTTTCAAGCCACGCGCGATAATTTCCTGAAATCCATCTCCGGACTTTCTCAGAAACAATGGACCTTCAAACCTGCCCCGGATCGCTGGTCGGTGGCGGAAGTCGCCGAGCACATCACGGTCTCCGAGTCGGCGATTTTCAGCCTTGTGCAGAAGCAGGTCATGACCTCTCCCGCGGCGCCCGAGAAGCGCGATCAGGTCAAAGGAAAAGACGAAATGATTCTGCAGCGAGTGCCGGATCGCAGTCACAAGGCGCAGGCGCCAGAGTTTCTTCGGCCCAATGGCCGGTGGGCGACGGAAGCGGAATTAGCAAAGACGTTCGAAGACAGCCGCGCGGCAACCATGGAATACATCCGCACCACCAACGACGACTTGCGCGATCATTTCTTTGACCATCCGGTATTTGGAACCCTGGATGGTTATCAGTGGCTGCTGCTGATCTCGGCCCACAGCGCGCGGCATACGGCCCAGATCGAGGAAGTGAAAGCCGATCCAAATTTCCCGAAGAATTAGAAGCAAGTTAGTAGTCAACTGAGGACGGCGCTAGGGCCTCACGGTCACCATTACGACTGCGTGCGACGCAACCCGCGCAGAAAACTTTCCCGTGAACTTGCCCAGATCCTTGTGCAGCCACAAGTCGCGAACCGAAGCGCTCACGTTGCTGGGATAGCCGAGATTCTCCCAGCTCGCTGAAATTTGTTGCTCTGTCCCTTCGCGATTCAACAGGATGACGGCGCGGCTGCCGTCCCTCAGTTGCTTGGCCCAGACTTCCAGACCGCCATCTTTCCAAACACGTTCGCCTTCGCGACCCAGCGGATCCTGATCGACCGCGATCACTTCATTGTTCGTGAGAATGTCGTGAATCTCGGGCCGCATATCGCGTAGGTCGTTGCCCGCGATTAGAGGCGCAGCCAGAATTGCCCACAAGCTGAAGTGGGCGCGGTACTCGCTGTCCGTCATCCCGCCGTTGCCCACTTCCAGCATGTCAGGATCGTTCCAATGTCCGGGCCTGGCGTAGGATTGCAATCCCACCTGCTGATCGACGATGGCCAGCATGCCGTTCGAGCAGCAGCTGCCATCTGGCCATTTAGTCTGTCCCGCCCACTTGTCGCTGATGTCGCCGGTCGTACGCCACAAGTTGCCGCCAACTTCTCTTCCCCACAGCCAGGGTCTGGCCGTGCCCCACTCGCAAATGCTCAACACGATGGGCCGCCCTGAAGCGTCAAGCGCGGCGCGCATATTCGCATAGGAAGCTTTCGCATCCTGCGTGGTGGTGTTGCACCAATCGTATTTCAGATAATCCACACCCCATGCCGCATACTGAATGGCGTCCTGATACTCGTGGCCGAGGCCACCGGGTCGCCCAGCACAGGTTTTCGAACCGGCGTCCGAATAGACACCGAACTTCAGCCCGAGCGAATGAATGTAATCACCCACCGCCTTCATGCCATGCGGAAAGCGTTGCGGATCGGCGAGGATGTTGCCGTTCGCGTCGCGGCTCACCTGCCAGCAGTCGTCGATATTGACATACCGATAGCCGGCGTCTTTCATGCCTGATTTGACCATGGCGTCGGCCATGCTCCGGATCATCTCTTCGCTGACGTTGCAGGCGAACTTGTTCCAGGAATTCCATCCCATGGGGGGTGTGAGGGCAAGGTCCTTGGATATTGGAGTGTTGTCTTGCCCGATCGCTGGCGCCGCCGACGCAAGCAGTCCAATCACAGCAATGAGGAATAGAAATCTGATCTTCATCAGGACAGTTGTATCAGAGGAAAGTGGAAAAAGAATTAACCACGGAGGACACAGAGAAATGGGGATACTCGCGCGCCCTCTGTGTCCCCGTGGATTAAGGATCTATACCAGCGTGTATTTTCCTCGCTCGATCACTTTCTGCGCGATCTGCTGGCGAAGTTCGATGGTGTTGAACGGTTCGTACTTGACCAGCCGACGCAGAATCGCCAACTGAGTGCGCAGCATGTCGCCATCGGCAACCGCAGCGATTACTTTCTTTGCGGCGGATTCCACTTTCTCCATCGCCTGCGTAAGATAGACGCGCGTCATCGCGATGGGAAGAGCGGCAGCCGCCTCGCCCTTCATCTCCGCGATTTTTTGCGCGCGCAGCACCGCCGATTCCATGGCGTAACTTTCAATCGTCATGTCGGCGATGGCTCCCATGATTTCCTGCTGGTCCTGAATCGCCTGCATATATTTCTGGGTAGCAGCCCCGGCGGCAAACAGGCCGAGCTTCTTGGCCTGTCCTACCAGTTTGCGTTCCTCGGCGAGCGAACCTTCCAGATCGTCACTCATCGAGGGACCAGACAGCACTTCGTCCATCAGCTTTTTGATTGCGGGCATCAGCGGCAACTGCCCGCTCATGGCGCGCTTCAGCAGAAAGCCCGTAATGATGAGGCGGTTGATTTCATTGGTGCCTTCGAAAATTCGATTGATGCGGGCGTCGCGATACGCGCGCTCCGCCGGATACTCCTCGACGAAGCCGTAGCCCGCATAAATCTGCAGGCTCTCATCAACGATGTAATCGACCATCTCCGAGCCCCAGACCTTGATGATCGAGCACTCGACCGCATATTCCTCAATCGCCTTGCGGGTCTCCTTGATGGCGTCAGCACTGGTCTTGTCGACTTCTCCGAGCGCTACGTCCATCATCCCGACCGTGCGATAAACCAACGATTCGCCGACGTAGAGCAGCGTCGCCATGTTGGCGATTTTTTCGCGCACCAGCCCGAAATCTGCAATCACTTTGCCGAAGGCCTTGCGCTGCTTGGCATAGCCGATCGCTTTTTCGAGGGACACGCGTCCGCCGCCCACGCACATTGCGCCCAGCTTGAAGCGGCCGATATTCAGAATGTTGAAAGCAATCACGTGCCCTCTGCCGATCTCACCCAGCAGATTCTCCACCGGCACCTTGCAGTCGTTGAGAATGATGGGACAGGTCGAGGAGCCGCGGATGCCCATCTTGTGTTCCTCGGCGCCAATCGAGAAGCCAGGGAAGGTTCGTTCAATCAGGAATGCGGAAAACTTGTCGCCGATCTTGGCGAAGACGGTGAACAAATCGGCAAAGCCTGCGTTGGTGATCCACATTTTTTCGCCGTTCAGGATGTAATGCTTGCCGTCCGCAGAAAGCTCGGCTCGGGTGCGGCAGTTCATAGCGTCGGAGCCAGAAGTGGATTCCGACAACGCGTAGGCGCCAACCATTTCCCCGGTTGCGAGCCGCGGCAGATACTTCTTCTTTTGCTCCTCCGTACCGAAATAAACGATGGGCAGCAAGCCGATGCCGCTATGCGCCCCCCAGGTCGTGGCAAAACCGGCATATTTGGCGATGTGGTCGGCGATCACCGCCGCGGTGACTTTATCCATTTCGAGGCCGCCATAAGCCTCGGGGATCTCGACTCCACTCAAGCCCAGCTCGCCGGCCTTTTTCAGCAACTCGCGGGAAACCGAGAAATCCTTGTGCTCGATTTTCTCCGAGTTGGGAAGAATTTCATTGACGGCAAATTCTTCTGTAGTTTGGCCGATCAGCTGATGCTGCTCCGTAAAATCTTCTGGAGTGAAAATCTCTTCGGGGCGGCGGGTTTCCAGAAGAAAGCTGCCGCCAGAAATCTTGGTGCTGGGAATTGACGTCGTTGTCGCCATTTAGGTTCGTCCTTGAAGATCGCGTTGGATACGCAATGTGTGGAACGGGCTCGATAGAAGAATCATCCATATTCTAATGCGCAGGGCTGAGGAATGATAGAAGCGGAACGCCCGGGCTATGATCTGCAGGCCAATGGCTGATCGGGCGTTTTTCGACAGAACTACTGGCCATTATGGCTGTTCCGGCAGGATTACTCCTTTAATGGTGTGGGTCCGAAAGCGCGCCGCAGGCTGGCAGGTGGAATACCCGACTGCGTGCGTGGAGTCCGAGTCCGGGTTATCGCGAGCAACCTTGTAGCTGCGCATCGAGTAGCAATAAGTGTCGTCGAGCAGTTGCCCGTCCGGCCCGGTCAGCCAGACTTTTGGGACGCCGAACTGGGTCGACTGCGGAGAGTCTTTCCCGATGCGGATGTTCGAAATTCCGGAATCCGAATACTGAATTACAAAGGGAGCTTTCTCCGGCGAAGTCTGAGCTGCCACCGGCGCGGCACTCATCGCGATCAGCAGCGAGAACGGCAAAAGTCGGAAGATGGACATGGGCCTTCCCCCCTGCCACAGATTATAGCGCCCGCCGTCAAACTTCCCGTGAGGATTAATCCAGGTTCTCGAAGATTCCCGCCGCGCCCATGCCGCCACCAACACACATGGTGACCATGCCGCAGCGAGCGTTGCGGCGCTTCAGCTCGCGAATCACAGTTGCGGTCAGCTTCGCTCCCGTACAGCCCAGCGGATGTCCGAGGGCGATCGCTCCGCCATTCGGATTCACCTTCTCCGGATCGAGCCCTGCCTCTTTGATTACCGCCAGCGACTGCGCCGCGAAGGCTTCGTTCAACTCGATTACATCGATGTCAGAGAGCTTCAGCCCGGCCATCTTCAGAGCCTTGGGAATTGCGAACACGGGGCCGAGCCCCATTTCTTCGGGTTTGTATCCGGCGGTCGCGAACGAAACGTAGCGCGCCAGCGGCTTGATGCCGAGGGCCTTCGCTCGTTCGGCGGACATCACGACCGCAGCCGCAGCGCCGTCGGACATCTGCGAAGAATTTCCCGCGGTCACGGTCCCTTTCAGGTGGAATGCAGGTTTGAGCGAAAGCAGAGCTTCGAGCGAAGTGTCGGCGCGCGGGCCCTCGTCCATCTTGAAAACAATTTCCTGCCGCTTGGGCTTCGATCCGTTCGGAGTGGTAAAGCTCACCGGCACGGCAACCACTTCTTCGTTGAACCTGCCCGCCTGAATTGCGGCGAGCGCCTTCTGATGGCTGCGCAGGGAGAATTCGTCCGCTGCCTCGCGAGTAATGCCAAAACGCTGGCCCACGCGCTCGGCCGTAAGCCCCATGTTCAGATAGGCATCGGGATAGTGATCGACCAGCCAGGGATTCGGCGAAACTTTGTGACCGCCCATCGGAATCATCGACATCGATTCCGTACCGCCGGCGACAATCGCTTCCGCACCACCGCTCATGATGCGCTCCGCCGCCATGGCAATCGCCTGCAGACCCGACGAGCAGAAGCGGTTGATCGTCAGCGCCGAGACTTCCACCGGCAGCCCTGCGCGCAGCGAGGCGATGCGAGCCACGTTCATGCCCTGCTCGGCTTCGGGCATGGCGCAGCCGAGAATGACGTCTTCAATCTCTTTCGCGTCGAGCTCAGGCACGCGCTCCAGCGCGCCCTTGATGGCGACCGCAGCCAGTTCGTCGGGACGGGTGGCGCGGAGCGTGCCCTTGAAGGCGCGTCCCACAGGGGTGCGAACAGAGGAGGCAATGACGACTTCACGCATAATTTTCCAATCTCAGCTATTCGTCTCGTTTTATTCGATGCGCCACATGGTGTACGAGCTTCACTTGGCCGGAGCGTAGAAATAATAGTCCGCCGTGTAACTGCTCTTGGTTTCGGCGTTGACGTGCGCGGCATCGCAACCCTCCGCCGGAGGCTTGCCGCCGTGCGTGCGCACCCGCTGAATCGTGGTCACGTTGCTGAGCGCGCCGCTTCCCGCATGGCTCACAACATTGACCAGCAGCCACGGGATCGAATCCGGGTCCAGCGAATCAACATGCGCCACCGCTTTCCCCGTCACCTCGCTTCCGTCCGTCAACTTCCAAGTGGGACCCGCAGAATGATGCCCGATCACTTTATCTTTTCGGTCGCGCAACTCCGCATCTGGCCCCTTGAGCGTCCAGCCGAATTTTCCGTCGGCAGCAGCCTGGCAGGTGTAAATCTGAGACCCAGTGGCATGCGCATACACTACAACTTCGAGTCCCGCCGGCGCCTGGATCGCATCCGGAACGTCAGGCGCAGGTTCATTCTGTGAAGCCGTTTGAGCGGTTGCGAGCGTGGATCCCAAAACAAAGGAACCTATCAGGACGGCGAGCAAGAGGATTCTTCGCATGGCCATCAATTGTAGCGCTCGTGCTGGTGAATTCCCCGCGCAAAAAAAAGGGCGCTCTTTCGAGCGCCCTTCGGACCGCATGCTTGACAAGTCTTCAAGGAAGCAACACGCTATCCACCACGAGGATGACCCCATTCGACTGCATTACGTTGGCAATTGTGACGGTGGCCGTGCCGCCCCTTTCATCTTTCAGAACAATGTTGCCGCCTTCCATCATGGCTTCCAGCTTTCCGCCCTCGACCGTGGTCAGTTCCGCGGTGCCATGTCCTTCTTTGATCTTCTTCCTGAGCTCATTCGACGTCAGCCGCCCCGCCACCACATGGTAGGTGAGGACCTTCGTCAGTTGATCTTTGTTTTCGGGCTTGAGCAAATTGTCCACGGTGCCCGCCGGCAGCTTGGCAAAAGCCTCGTTGGTGGGCGCGAAGACCGTGAAGGGTCCGGGACTCTGGAGCGTGTCCACCAGACCGGCGGCTTTCACCGCTGCCACCAGGGTTGTGTGGTCGTCCGAGTTGACCGCGTTTTGCACGATGTTTTTCATGGGCGACATATCATGCCCGCCGACCATGGGATTTTGAGCAGCACCAAAGCTTGTAAATGCGATTGCGCACAACGCGAGCAGAACTGCAAACTTACGACTCTTCATGTGAGTGTTCCTTTCCGTTTTTACTGCCTCACAGGAAGTACGGGGTTAGCGGTAATTTGGATTGAGTGGGCTGGGCAGTGGATTGGAGTGAACGCAAAGCGCTACGGCTTTGCCCAGTCTTGCCACTGAAGTCCCTTGACCCGTGAAAACTCGGAGACGTTAGCCGTCACAAGGGTAAGTTGACGCGCCAGAGCTTGGCCCGCGATCAGGTAGTCGTACGCGCCGATAGGTCTGCCTGCAGCTTCCAAGGCTCCTCGAATCATGCCTGCCACGCGTGAGTCCTCGTTCTCAAACGGAAGCACGACGACTGTACTGGAGAGAAGCAATTCGAGGCGCTCGGTATTCATCTCAACGCGCGCGCTCTTGGCAATCCCATACCAGAGTTCGAATGTGACGACCGAGGAGAGATAGATTTGGAAATCTCCGCGAATTGCTTTTTCAAACCGGCTTCGAACCGCCGGCGGCGCCCCGTTCATCAGCGCGATGCAAGCGTTCGTGTCTAGCAGATAGCTCATTTAAGAACGGGACGCTTCGTCGCCGGGGGCTGGTTGGACCGGTATGGAAACGGCTCGGAATTCAATTCATCGAGTCTGCGGAACAATTCCGCCGGGTCCTGGATGATCGGTTCGAGAAGGACGCCTTGGCCCACGCGGCGTATGCGCACACGGTCGCCCTCAAAGCGGAACTCCCGCGGCAGCCGCACGGCCTGGCTGCGGCCGTTCTGGAAGAGCTTGGCGATATCGGTTCTTGCCATGGCGGTGTCTCCTCTCCACAGAGTATATACCATCGATATATACCCCTGCAAGATGGGACCTAGTTCCTCAGCGTCTTCCCCGTCTTCAGCGTGTACTGAATTCGCTCTTGCGTCTTTTTCTCGCCGCAAAGCGATTTAAATCCTTCGCGTTCCAGGTCCAAAATGTACTGCTCGCTGACCGGCGAGCCCGGCGTGACGGCCCCGCCGCAAAGAACTTCGGCGATCTTGCCGCCGAGTTTCACCTCGTAGTCCGTGACGAAGCCTCCCTGCCGCATCATATGGACGCCCAACTTGAGCGTGGCCAGAAGATTTTCGCCGGGCGCGGGGATGTCGGTCCGCGGAATGGGCGGTTCGTATCCCGCGCGGACGAGTTCGAGAGCGCGAGCCTTGGCGTCGGAGAGCACGCGCTCGCGATTCATCGTGATGCGGTCGCCGTCGTTGAGGAAGCCGAGGCCGTGGGCTTCGTGCGCCGATGTCGCGACTTTCGCGGTCGCGATGGTTTCAAATGCGCGCTTCATTGCTTCCAGCATTTCGATGGATCCGGCGAGTGCGTCGCCGGATCCTTTCCCGCCCCGCGCCGCAACCGCGCCGTCGACGGCTCGCAGCAGCATCTCTTTGCAGCCTCCGCCGCCGGGAAGCAGGCCAACGCCGGCTTCAACTAATCCCGTGTACAGTTCGGCATGCGGCTGGCGAGCCGCCGCGTGCAGCGAAATTTCCGTCCCACCCCCAAGGCACAACCCGAATGGCGCCGAGACCACTGGCTTAGCTGAGAACTTGATGGCCTGCGTCATGCCCTGGAACTGACGGATGGCGAGATCGACGTCGTCCCACTCTTCTTCCTGCACGCTCATCAGCAGCAGCATGAGGTTGGCGCCCACCGAAAAATTAGTCGCGTCGTTGGTGATGACAAACGCGTCGAAGTTGTCGCCCGGGCCGCCGGGTTTGAGAGTCTGCAAGATCAGGCTAATAATGTCCGCACCCAACGAGTTCATTTTGCTATGGAACTCGATGCACCCCACGCCGTCGCCAAGATCCACCAGCGACGCTCCGGAATTTTTCTTCACCACGCCGTTCGATTTCTTCGCCACGGTGACCGACCAGATGCCTGCGGGGACTTCCACTGGTTGCAGCTTGTTCGTCGCCAGGTCAAAGTAGGCTCGCCCGGACGCCGACTGAGAATCATCGCTATACCATGACTTCTTTCCCGCCGCGAGAAGTTTCTCCACATTCGCCGCGACCGGTTTGCCTTCTTTTTTCATACGCGCGACCGTGGCTTCGACGCCCGCGGCGTCCCACAGTTCGAACGGACCGAGCTCCCAGTTGAAGCCAAGGCGCATGGCACGATCAATCTCCACGATCGAATCGGAAATCTCAGGCACGCGGTTTGCCGCGTAAGTCCACAGATCTGACAACGCCGACCACAGAAACGCTCCTGCTTTATCGCCTTTCTGCGGACCACTGCCTTCCAGGCCAAGCAGCATGCGCAGGCGCGCGCCCGTCTCTTCAATACTCCTGGCCATGTCGAGCGCGGCGAACTTCGGCTTCTGCCGGGGGCGATATTCCAGCGTCTTCCAATCCAGCGCCATGCGCTCGTCTTCCTTGCCTTCGCCGGTCTTTGCTTTCTTGTAGAAGCCGCCTTTGGTTTTGTCGCCCAGCCACTTGCGCTGAATCATTTGACTGAAAAAGTCGGGCAAGCGGAGATCACTGCGTTCGTCGTGAACGTTCGCGATCATATTCCCGACCACGTGACCCAGGATGTCCAGCCCTACCAAATCAATCGTGCGGAACGTTGCCGACTTCGGCCAGCCCACAGCCTGACCCGTCAGCGCATCGACATCTTCAATGCTGAGATCCATCTCCTGCATGAGCCGCATCACATTCAACACCGAAAAAGTGCCGATGCGGTTGCCGATGAAGTTGGGTGTGTCCTTCGCTAGCACCACTCCCTTGCCAAGACGAACGTCGCAGAAGTGGGAGACCGTATCGATCAAAGCGCGATCCGCATCGGAGGTAGGAATGAGTTCGAGCAGCCGCATGTAGCGCGGCGGATTGAAGAAGTGCGTGCCGAACCACGAGCGCCGGAAATCGTCGGAGAAGCCTTCGGCAATCTTGCCGACAGGCAGACCGCTGGTGTTGGTAGTAATGATGGTGCCGGGCCTGCGAATGGCTTCCACTTTGTGCAGCAACGCCCGCTTCAGGTCGAGATTCTCGACGACTGCCTCGATGATCCAATCGACTTCGGCGAGCTTCTTCAGATCGTCCTCAAAATTCCCGACCGTCACCAGGCGCGCGAGCGAGGGATCCATAAACGCCGCGGGTTTGGACTTTCGCGCAGCATCCAGACCAGCCGCAGCAATCTTGTTCCGCGCCGGAGCGTCGGCGTCCGGGGGAACGATATCCAGCAGATAGCTGGGTACACCTGCGTTGGCAAAATGTGCGGCGATGCGCGCGCCCATAGTTCCGGCGCCTAGGACTGCAACTTTATTAATCCGTTTCATGATCTTGCCTCGAAAAAAATCTAAGTCCGTCACAGTGGAACACATGGCATCCGAAGGGATGTGACTAGGGCAGTTTATCCACTGCCCAGTCATTGTTGCCAGTGTTCACAATCACAATGCTCGAGAAGCGGCGCCGGATGCGACCGCCGTTCGGTGCGCCGCTGACCAGAACAACCGGAAACTCATACCGCCCATGCTTCAGCAGCTTGCCGCGTCCGATCTCATACGCCATCGGCGCGGAGTTGGAGAAAAATCTGTCAATCGTGTCTGTGGTTGCAGTGTCCTTGGCATGGCTGGTGAGCAGCGCCATTCCGTTCTCGCTATCACCGGCTTGCCATGCTTGTAAAAAATGATCAGCCGCCGCCAGAGCCGCGACGTATCCGGGATTCAAAGCAGCCAAGCGAGCCCTTGCTGCCAAGGGGAACAGAAGCAACGACAGGCACACGACCGGCGGAAGTATCTGAAGCAGCCGGGAGACCGGCCCTACGCGGCGTAGACCTTCACCAAAAGGCATAGAAGCATTACGCGGGGAACTGGCGCGAAAGAATTCAGAGTCCATGTTTTTAAAGTTCTGGGTGTGCCAACACATACTGCAGCGCGCGCCGCGCCATTTGTTTTTCACCTTTGTATGCCAGCAGCTTCGGGGCCTCGTCCAGGCGAACCCAACTGGCGCGCGCCACTTCAATTCGCATTTCCGGTGTGATCTGGTCGATGCGACCGGAGCGATAGCGCATCAGATAGAAACTCACGATCTTGAACACGCGCTGCCCGTCTCCCCAGCTGCGCGAATAAACGTACTTGATGTCGCCGAGCTTGGTCACGAGCTCAGCGGTTACCCCGGTTTCCTCCTTCACTTCTCTCAGCGCGGTCTCTAGCGGCTTTTCGCCGGGATCTACCAGCCCCTTAGGGAGCGCCAAGACCGGCTTCGCCTTGCTTCCGCGACGTCGCGATGGACTGCCCTCAACTCTGGACTGGTCGCCGGGCGGCTCAATCGCGGCCATCCACCAAGCCTCGTCCCGATTCCGGATGACCACGCCGCCCGCCGATATCTCCCGAACCATAGGCTGTAAGTTAACAGAGCCACAAGAGTTAGTCACGGTTCACCGACGCGTTCCCGATCGCCTCCGCCCCGTAGATACAGTCTTCAGGTCCCAAAAGTAATCTAAAAATGGCACGTTCGGGCCCTGTAGCCTTGGCCCCGTTTATGGCATCTTACGAGACAGTTGATGTAACGCTTGAATGTGGGTGCCTGGGGAACCGGGCATGTGGGGTAGCGGTGAAAAGTCTTGGCAGGATCGTCCGGTCCGTGCAGGCCTTTGGGCGGGAACTCTCGCGCAAGGCCGGTGGGCTTGAGCCACGAGTTCCTGCGATTGGTGTGGCGCTGGGTGGTGGCTTTGCCCGCGGCATGGCCCACATCGGCGTTCTGAAAGTCCTCGAAGAAGAAGGTATCCCGGTCCGCATCGTTGCCGGCACCAGTGTGGGCGCACTCATCGGCGCGGCTTATTGCAGCGGACTCTCCATCGAAGAGCTGGAAAAAGTAGCGCACTCTGTTCGTTTCACCACCTTTGCCCGCTGGACCGTCTCACGATATGGCTTTGCCTCAAACGACCGCATGGTCTCGTTCCTTGCGCGCATTTTGAAAGTAAAAACTTTCGAAGAGTTGCGCATTCCTCTCGGCGTGACCGCAACCGATTTCAACACTGGCGAAGGCGTGGTCTTTCATTCCGGTTCAATCATCGATCCCGTGCGCGCCAGTTGTGCTTATCCCGGCATGTTCCTGCCGGTCAACATTCGCGGGCGCTGGCTGGTGGATGGCATGCTCTCGCATCCCGTGCCGACGGGGCCGCTGCACGAGATGGGCGCGGATCGCGTTGTGGCAGTGCATTTGAAGGGACAGTGGTCGAAAGACGGCGCGCCGCGTCATCTTTTTGATGTGATTGGACAATCCTTCGCCATCGCGCAAGACCAAATGAGCCATCTCTGGCGCGGGGCAGCCGACGTGATTGTCGAGCCCGAGGTAGCCGGCTTCGCCTATGACGACTTCAAACGCGCTGGCGAGTTGATTCGCTGCGGAGAAGTAGCCATGCGGCAGGCGCTGCCGGAAGTTCGCCGGTGGCTGGAGACGAGCGTAGAACACTCGGTCGCTGCCGAAGCTCGTCCCGTGGTGGCGCGTCCCGCGCCCATGCCCGCGGACTAACCGCTCCAATTCTGAATTTTTGGGAAGCGTGACGCTTCTCGGCCCCGAAACTCCGCCGAGTTCATTGACTTGCCCGTTCCGCCCACGTAAGATTCGCCCCACGAAATAATCGGCCCGGCCAGCGCATTGCTGGTTTCTTGCGAAGGCCGATAGACAGGCATTCTGTAGGGCCGAGCCATTCTCGATCGGTTAGACTTTCAAATTTCAGGAGGCGTGATGCTGCTTCGTCTGGAGAGCCGTCCGGTTGGGGATGTGCTGGTCATGCAGTGTCACGGCCGAATCGTGACCGGCAATGAAGTTTTTACTTTGCACGCACAGGTTGCGGACTCCATCGACAAATACGGCGACGTCGTGCTCCAACTGGATCATGTCGAGTTCGTCGACAGCAGCGGGCTAGGAGCCCTGATGCGATTGGTGCAAGCCGCGCGCGCCAAGGGTGGAGATCTTAAGCTCAGCGGAGTGCCACCGAAAGTCCGCAAAGTGCTGCAGCTCACCAACCTGCTGGCGCAATTTGAAACCTACGAAACAGTAGAAGAAGCGATTACCGCGGCCTACCTGGGTTCGCGATACTCACGCGGCAAAACCGGGGATGCTCGCCCACGCATGCTTTGCGTCTACCCGTCGACGGATGTGTGTATGCTTCTGCGCGAAGTGCTGTGCAGTGCGGGATACAACGCGCTGACTACCACCAACCCCGACGACGCGCAGATCCTGCTCAAGGCGACCAAGGCGAAACTGGTCGTGGTTTCTTCCCGCGTCCAATCCCTGCGCGGCAAGCCGATCGGCAAGGCACTGCAGGAAATTGATCCCACCGTGGCTCTTCTTGTTTTGGAAGAGAACTTTGCGACGCAGGATCCCGGAGAAGCAGCGGAGAGACTGTTGAGCGAAGTCAGCAGCCGGCTGGCCGCTCCGCAATAACGCCGCGGCATCATTCGTCCATTCTTTAGGCACATTCCCGTGTGCGCCCAGCCCTTGCGCGCAACCGCGTTCGGCGCTACGATTCGCCTGCTGATGGAGGTTGAGCTCCATTTCCCTCCACCGGCGGAGGTGACCTATGAAACGCTACGCCGGGTCGCTGGTGCTGATTGTCGTCCTCTTCTCTCTTGTATTTCTGGCCACGCAAGCAGCCGCCCAGACCGACCAAATCCTGATTCCGGCCGGCACGCCGGAAGACCATGAGCTGCAAGCCATCTCAAACGAGCCGGACGCTGCCAAGAAACTTGCGATGTATCAGGATTTTGTCCAGAAGTATTCGTCGAACCAAGCGGCAGTGACTTACGCCGACTGGCAGATTTCGCAGGCCTACCAGAGTACCGGCGATTTTAAAAAGGCGCTCGAGTTTGGCGACAAAGCGCTGGCCGGTTCCCCACACAATCTCGACATCGTGGTTTCGCAAGCCAACATCGCACAGCAAGCCAAAGACAATGTCCACCTGATGGCCTATGCCGCCAAGGGCGGCGCGGTTTGCAACTCCATCGAAAAGCAATCCAAGCCGGAAGGCATGAGCGACCACGATTTTAAACTGCAGGTAGAGGAAGACAAAAGAGAAGCCAAGAGTAACTGCGACTTTCTGGAGTCGGCGGGCTTCAACGTGATTGCCAGCGAGAACGATGCCAAGAGCCGGATGGCCTACATCGAACAATATTCCATGGCCTTCCCCAATTCGAAATTTCAGGATCAGGTCTCGAACTATGCCATGTACACGCTCGGTCCCGGCCAATTGAACGATCAGGCGCGGCTCTTCTCGTACGGAGAAAAAATGCTGGTGGCCAATCCGAACTCGCTACCCGCCTTGCTGTTGCTGGCTGGGTCTTACGTCGATGATCCCAGGCCCGGCAGCATCGCCAAGGCCACTACCTACGCCCAGAGAGCGATTACAGTCGCCAAAGCGGACGAGCCGGATGCCAACAAGCCGCGCAAGATCTCAGCCGGAGCGGCGCACTCAATTGTCGGCTACGCGGACATCAAAGAAGACAAGACGGCGGCGGCGATTCCAGAGTTGAAGTCCGCGTTGGAACTACTGAAGGGGCAAGATGATCAGCAATACTCCATCGCGCTATACAGGTTGGGTTTTGTCTATGCCAAGCTCAACAAGGTGACCGAAGCGCGCGAAGTCCTGACCGAAGCCGTGAAGATCTCCGGCCCGGTTCAAGCCATGTCGCAGGACCTGCTGACCAAGGTAAATGCGGCTCGGGCGAAAGGGAAGTGATCGCGATTCAAGGCTTCAGCAACTCGTCCGAGAGCAGGCGAGCCTTCATGGCGAGATTACGCCCGCGCTCCAAATCGCCAGCCGCGATGGCTTTCTTCGATTGTTCCAGAAAGTCCTTAATCTGATTCACCACGTCTTGCTGGCTCGAACTGAGTTGACGCTCCGCAATCTTCTTCAGGTTCTCCTCGGTGGCAGCGGTGAGTTGCTCAGTGGTGGAGCGCTCTTGTGATGCCTGTTCCGCCGTGGCATCCCCCTTCAGTTGCACCGTGGGCTCTTTCGATCCACCGTTCTTGATCACTACAATCGGAGGCTGGCACGGTTTCACCGCAGTCGATTTGGCATCAGTCGCAGTCTGCTGGTTGGTGTTGCCAGCAGTCTTTGTCGTCGACCCGGCGTTGGATGCATTGGCCGAATTGCCCGCGCCGGGCTGATTCGGCGTGGTGGTCGAAGTTGAGCAGTCCGGAACAGCCGCTTTCTTGCGATGCTGGCGTGGCTTGGGAGAAGGTTTGGGTGGGTTCGGCGAACTCTGTGTTTGCCCAGAGGGCGAGGCCGCAGCAGGTGCCGGAGGCGGCGTTTGGGCCTGCGACGCAACTGCGCCACCCTGATCTTGGACAGGCGATGCCCGCATGCCGGCGGGAAACAGACTTGCAAGACAAACCACGAGGACCGCGGCCAGAGTCATGATTCAATCCCAAGCACCGTGAAAGTACGTCAATTTTACGCCTCGGCGCGGCAGGGAAGAAATCAAGTTCTCGGTTTTGTCATCTCGGCTTCAAGATGAACAGGGCCTTCGTGATCGGAATCAAGATTTGAATCCGCCAGAGGAATCCGGAACCGGAACGTCGTCCCCTCGCCCTCCGCCGACTCAAACTCTACCGATCCGTGATGCCAGTTCAGAATCTGGTAGGTTTGCGCCAGCCCAACGCCCGTGCCGTCCTTTTTTGTAGTGAAGTAAAGCTCGAAGACCTTTTCGTGCATGTCCTGCGCAATGCCGATGCCGCGATCGCAAATTTCGGCGACCACGACATTGCCGTCAGGGTGCGCTGAAATCGTCAGCGGCCTCCCTGGGGCATGGCCTGCACTCCATTGAGCACAACATTCAGCAGCGCCTGCTTCATCAGGTCGAGGTCTGCCTTGACCAGCAGCGGCTCCCGCCACACTTCGCGCCGGATTTCGACGCCATGTTGCGCCGCGTCCGGAGCGGCGAGCAGCGCTACGTCATCGAGCAGACGGCGAAAGTCCACTTCCACCAGATGCAACTCGCGGGCGCGCATGAAATCGACCAGCGTTTGCACCACTCGATCGAGCCTCTGAATTTCGCTCCCGATAATGTCCATGTGGCGGCGAGTATCGGGATCGAGCTGCGACAGCTTGTTCTGCAAAAGTTGTAAGTGGAGCACGATGGCATTGATGGGATTCTTGACTTCGTGGGCCACGCCGCCGGTTACTCGTCCACTGGCCGAGAGCCGACGCGACATCTCAATCTCGTCTCCGATGCGCCGCACCGATTCGGCATCGCGCATGGTGAGCAGGGCGCCAATGTGTGTGCCTTTTTCCTGCACAAAATCCATTGACACCTGGACCCGCCGGCCGCCGGCCGCTATGAATTCGCGCTGCGAGAGCGGACGCTTCCGATCGAACGCATCCAGCACCATTGATCCCAGGGGCAAGTCGCGAGAAAAAATTTCTCCTGCCGTTCGGCCCAGCAATTCTCCGCGTGGCCGGCCGAGGAAGCGCTCGACTGGCGCACTCACCAGCACCACGCGGGAGTCGCGCGTGAACAGCATCAGGCCGTCTTGCAGCTTGGACATGAGCTGATCGACGTTGTCTTTCAGTGCGGAAAAAATCTCTTTCGTGTCCCGCATCTGCCGCCCCAGGTTCGCGATCTTCAGCGTGACCAGCCCGAATTCGTCGTGTTCCGACTCCTTTCCCGAAAGCTCTTCACTTGTTCCCAAGCTGACGCTGTCGAGGTTGCGGCTGATCTCTCTCAATGGGCCAAGGGCCACATTCGAGATCATCGCCGCCAGCAAGAGCGAGGCAACAATCGCCGCAATCGAGAAATAAAGAGCGCGCATCAGACGAGGCTCGAGTTCATCTTTCAGCAGGACCGTGGACACGCCAATGCGGATCGTGCCAAAGGGCTCTCCGTTGAGTTGTAGCGGGTAGGTCACGTCGTAGACTGCGGTGGGTTGGTACACCAGACGAAGTTGTTCGCGGAAGCGAGCCGTCGTCACGCTGCGAAAGTCCGGTCTCGGCGGAATTTTCTTGCCCGCCAGCTGCGCATTCGAATGAAGCAACGCTTTTCCATTCGTGTCCACGACGGATGCATCATAAATATAGGGCCAACCCGAGGTATCCGATTCAAGATTGTTCAGTAGATTCGTATCCATCGGCAGATATTCGGCCAGCGCCCGCCGCACCGCCACCGGATCATCCGTGTCGATGCGCGTGCTGCTCAGATCCGGGAGGTCGTTCTCGGCGAAATAGGCCAGTTGCTGCGTGAGCCGGTAACTGCTGTCGTAGGTGTTGTTGATGCTCTGGCGAAGAAACTGCGAGACGTAAAGATATGAGGAAATAGTCACGATCACCGCGACCATGAAGGTAATGGCGAGCACGATTGTGACTTTACGTCGCATAAGAAAACCGCAGCCAGTGAGTTAGTGATCTTTGGCCAGTCCGTCAACGCAAGCGGCTGCGCGAAGCTGAAATTCTAGACTTTCTACCAGACACTGATCACGAATCACTGGCCACTACGCTCGACCTCTTCTTTCACTGGTTCCGCGTCTGCCGTGCCGCCCCCGTATTCCTTGAGCTTATTATGAAGAGTTTTCAAGCTAATGCCGAGGATTTCCGCGGCCTTCGTCTTATTATTGCTGGTCGATTCCAGGGTTTTGAGAATCAACATCTTCTCCGCTTCACCCACCGTGGTTCCTACCCCCAAACGGATCGCATCAGGATCATTGGCGCTGGTGCGCAAGATGGCATGGCCGAATCCGGGCGGCAGATGTTTCGTCTCGATCATGCCGCTGTCGCACACGATCACCGCCCGCTCAATCGTGTTGCGCAACTCGCGGACATTTCCTGGCCAGGTGTAGTTGTTGAACAGATTCAGCACTGCTTCGCTGACAGCGGCAACTTTGCGGCCATGTTTCGTGCTCATTTCCGAAACCAGAAGCTGAACCAGATCCGCAATGTCTTCCTTGTGCTCCCGCAGGGGAGGCATGTGAATGTTGAACACATTCAACCGGTAATAAACATCGCTGCGCAATTCTCCCGAGGCCACAGCATCGTCCGGAACCTTGTTCGTGGCCGCCAGTACGCGCACATCCACCGACGTTTCAACTTTACTGCCCAGACGCCGGAGTTTGTGGTCCTCGAGCACGCGCAGCAGCTTCGCTTGCGTGCCCACGGGCATTTCGCCGATTTCGTCGAGCAAAATCGTTCCCCCCTCGGCGAGTTCGAAGCATCCCGTGCGCCGCTCCAGGGCTCCGGTGAAAGCACCCTTTTCGTGGCCGAAGATTTCACTTTCGATCAGCGTCTCCGGAATGGCTGCACAGTTGATGGCGACGAAAGGTCTTTCCCGGCGCGGACTCAGTTGGTGAATCGTGCGAGCCACCAGTTCTTTACCCGTGCCGCTTGCCCCGGTGATCAATACCGACGCGGTGCTCGGAGCCACGAGTTCGATCAGCCGGAAGATTTCCTGCATCTTGCGCGACGTCCCCCGCAGTTGCCCCAAAGAACCCGTGTCCCTCAACTTGCGGCGGGTACTTTCGAGTTCGGTGCGGATACCCACGAGAGCGGACGCGTTTTGCAGCATCGTGCGCAGGCGCTGCGTATCGATCGGCTTGGTGATGTAGTCGTAGGCCCCCATCCGCATGGCCTGAACCGCACTATCGATCGTGCCTTGCGCCGTCACCAGGATCACGGCCATGTCCTGAGTCTGCTCCGCCAGCCGTTCCAGAAGTTCAAGACCACCCATGCGCGGCATTTTGAGGTCGGTAATCACGATCGACGGAGTCCATTGCCCCGCTTTTTCCAGCCCTTCAACGCCGTCGCCGGCAGTTTCGGTGCGGTAGCCCCAAGACGTGACCAACTCCGCCAGCCCCGTGCGCTCGTTCTCTTCATCTTCAACAATCAGTATTCTCTGGCTCATCCCTTGCTTTTGCCCGCTTCTTCGGTGGCGAATCTTCGATAATCCTGGGCACCGAGACTACAACCATACTCGGCCAGCTTCCTGTCGAGCAAGGTCCGGGAGGGCTGCTTCCACGCTGCTTGCTCGACCGGACTGCAGACGGCGCGGCCTACATCAATGTCAATTTGAGACGAGATTGAGCTGAAAGAATCGACGAATTCGAGGTCCAGCACCGGTATTTTTCAAATCACTCTTTAACTTTGAGATTGCCGTAGGTTAGAATTGCGGGTTCCCAAAACAGGAGTCCGACCTTACAGTTGCTGACTCTCGGAATGTTTTTCTTACCGCGGCCGTCGGACCCCAAGTACACGTGAGCCGCGTATCGATATTATGACGGAGGGAAGAATGTTAGCTTGTTCGAAGTTCAGCAAGGGCCGCGCGGTGATCGGCCTGCTAGTGGTTCTTGCAGTATCACTCATCTCGAGTGCTGCGTTCGCGCAGAGCGACTCGAATCCGAAATGGGATTTGTTTGCCGGATATCAGTGGCTGCACCCAGGTGGCACGGTGCCCGCGCCTTTCGGGGATTTCAACAATCCCACCGGGTTCAATGTTCCCGACATGTCTGCCGGATTCGGTGCCGCCCTCACCTACAACTTCGATCCCCACTGGGGCATTGAATTTGATCTTGGTCATAACTGGGGGAGCAGCAATTACGAAACTACCGGATCGATTGGTCCCCGTTTCATGTGGCGCACCGACGGCGCAAATTATTTCTTGCACACCATGGTCAGCTTGAACCGCCTGTCGGTCAATGGCCTCAATGCGGGAAATGGCGTAGGAGCGATTCTCGGCGGCGGCATGGACTTGCCCATCAAGAAGTGGCTCGCGTTTCGCTTGTTTGAAGCCGACTACGTCTGGGCGCGGCATAACTATTCCAGCTTCGCTTCCCAGGATTTTCCCAACCTGGAGCGTCCTTCGTTTGAAGGCGTCCGCCTGCGCACTGGTCTGGTTTTCAGCTGGGGCGGCGCCCCTGCGGTAACTCCGGCCGCGAGTTGCTCGGTGCAGCCGACGGAAGTCATGGTGGGTGAGCCCATCACCGCTACGGTTACCGCCAGCAACTTCAACCCCAAGCACACGGTTACTTATGCCTGGAGCGGCAACGGCGGCCAGGTTACCGGCAAGGACACAACCGCGCAAATCGACACCACCAACACTGCTCCCGGCAGCTATGCCGTCACGGCTCACGTGACGGATCCGAAAATGAAGAACAACAACGAGGCGAGCTGCACCGCGAGCTACACCATCAAGCCGCTGCCTCCGAAGAACCCTCCGACCATGAGTTGCTCGGCTAGTCCGTCGAGCGTCCAGACTGGCGCCAGCGTGACCGTAACCTGCACCTGCACCAGTCCGGATAACGTTCCGGTTACCGTCTCCAACTGGACCGCCAGCAGCGGAACGGTTTCTGGAAGCGGCAACACAGCGACTCTCTCGACCGATGGCGCAGCGCCGGGAACCATCACCGTCAGCGCCACCTGTACCGATTCGCGCGGTTTGACGGGTCAAGCGTCGACCCAAGCGACGGTTGAAAATCCGCCACCCCCACCGCCGAAAGCCGCCAAGCTGAGCCAGTGCGACTTCCCCAACGAGAAGAAGCCCTGGCGCGTGGATAACACCTGCAAGGCCATCTTGGATGACGTAGCCAAGAACCTGCAGCAGAATCCCGACAGCAAGCTGGTGATCGTAGGCAACGCTGAACCAGCCGAGAAACGGAAGAATCTGGCGGCGGAACGCGCCGTCGATTCCAAGTTCTATCTGACAGAAGGCGAAGCCAAGCAGGGCATCGATGCGAGCCGCATCGAAGTCCGCACCGGCAGCGGTGGCACCAAGACCGCCGAGTACTGGATTGTGCCCTCGGGTGCGACCTTCGACTCGACCGGCACTCAACCCGTGGATGAATCCAAAACAAAGGCAATTCCGGATCATCCCAAGCCGGTGGCCAGGAAGGCTGCCAAGAAAGCGCAGTAATCTCGGTAATGAGGGAAAGGGCCGGTCGTCGAAAGCGACCGGCCTTTCTTATGCGTGGCCTTCAGTAACTTGCCCGGGGACGGTTTCGCCTGTCAGTCTAGTTTTCGCATCTCACTTTCTCCGATTTGGGGCGAAGAATCTTTATGAAATCTGCTTGGCTTAAGTTGTTGGCGGTGTTGATGTTAGCTTCGGTCTACGCGGCGGCGGGCAGTCACCAGTGGGCTATTCTGGGTCCCGATGGCGGCGATGTTCGCAGCCTGGCCTTCGACCCTCATAACCCCAACCGTATCCTGCTGGGCACCAGCACTGGCGTGCTTTTCGTCTCCGATGACTCCGGCCATAGCTGGACACGGTTTGCCAAGCTGGGCAGCGGTGACGATTATGTGCTCGATCACATCGCCTTCGATCCCCAGAACTCCAAGGATATCTTCGTTTCCGCGTGGAGCGTTCAGGATCAGAACGCCGGCGACATTTTCCGCACCCACAACGGCGGGAAGGACTGGGAAGTTCTGCCGGCCATGCGCGGCAAGTCCGTACGCGCCATGGCGATCTCGGTTTCCGATCATAAGGTTATAGTTGCGGGCGCGCTCGATGGCGTCTACCGCAGCACCGATGGCGGCAACAATTGGCAGCGCATTTCGCCCAATGACGGTGTCGTCAAGAACATCGAATCAATCGCTGTCGATCCCAAAGATCCGAACGTCGTCTATGCCGGAACCTGGCACCTCGCCTGGAAGACCAGCGACGGCGGCGCCAACTGGCAGCACATCAATAAAGGCATGATCGATGACTCCGACGTTTTCTCGATCATCGTCAGCTCCGCCAATCCTTCTGAGGTTTTCGCCAGCGCCTGCTCCGGTATTTATAAGAGCGTCAGCGGCGGCGATCAGTTCGACAAGATTAAGGGCATTCCCTTTACCGCGCGCCGAACCCGAGTGCTGCGGCAGGATCCCAGCAATCCGGCGATCGTTTATGCCGGTACCACCGAAGGTTTGTGGAAGAGCGTCGACGAGGGTAAGAACTGGAAGCTCGCGAGCAGCCCTGAAGTCGTGGTGAATGACGTACTCGTCGATCCGCGCAACTCGCAGCGTGTATTGCTTGCGACCGATCGCAGCGGCGTACTCGCCAGCGACGATGCCGCGGCGACCTTCACTTCCTCGAACCACGGATACGCTCACCGTTACGTGAGTGCCATTCTGGCCGATAGCAAAGAGCCGAACACCATCTACATCGGCTTGGTCAACGACCGCGAATTCGGCGGCGTGTTCTTCACTCACGATGGCGGACAAAACTGGCAGCAGCGAAGCTCGGGCCTTGACGGCCGCGATGTCTTCACTCTGAAGCAAGCCAGCAACGGAACTCTCATCGCCGGTACGAACAAAGGCGTCTTTGAACTGGCCGAAGGTACTTCGACCTGGCATCCCATCAACAATGTTGTGATTTCGAAGACGGTTTCGCACACGGTCACTCTGAAGAGCGGCAAGAAAAAGACTGTGAGCTCCACCACCAGCGCCCATTCCATTCTTGAGGGCCGCGTGAACGATGCTGATCTGGGATCAACCCGTTGGTTTGCGGCAACTTCCTCCGGGCTCTTCACCAGCAAAGATCACGGCAAAGTCTGGATTGGTGGACCGGTTGCCGGAGAGAAAGACTTTGTCTCCGTGCAGTCGCAGGATGGCCTTGTGGTCGCTGCAACCCGCTCGACAGTCCTGGTTTCTCAGGATTCGGGAGCGGCCTGGCAGTCGGCGCGGCTGGCTTCGTATCCGATCAACATTCGCAGCGTGACCGTAGCGCCCGATGGGCAGGTCTTCGTGGCTACCCGCGAAGGTGCTTTCCACAGCGCGGATTCCGGCAAGAGCTGGAACCACCTGGTCACCGGTTTGCCGGATAAGGACATCACCTCGGTAGCCTACGATGGCAGCCACAAACGTCTGCTCGCCACCAGCGGTCAGACCGGCGTCGTGTTCGAGAGCATGGACGGCGGCAGCACCTGGCAGCGTGGACCGGATTCCGGTTACCCGCTCCGCCGCATCAGCGTGGTGCACGGCCGTTACGTCGGAGCTACTCCGTTTGATGGCGTGATCGCTCAGCCGGAAAACGAATCGCAGAGCGCCAACGCTGGAGGCGGAACCAACTAGTCTCTCGGTTACCGGTCGCAGTCAGTTCGCGGAGAGCGTCACGCTCTCCGCGTTTTTTTGCAGCTTTTTTTTGCATGACGGAAGGCAACTTCTACATACACCCGCCCGAGCATGCGCGTATCTGTCTGATTCTTATCATTCCTGATCTGGTATTTCACTTGCCACTACCCAGCGCTGGAGGATCGAGCAACCATACCCTGTATGGAGACCCGCCAAGGCCGCGATCGTTGTAAGTTCGGATCTTTGTTGCTCGCTCTCTGCCTTGCAACAGCGATCAACCAGGGATGCGGCGGTCCCGATGGACCGAACCAGACGCCGATCAGCGCGGTTCCCCCAGCACAGCAGAATCTCCCCTTCCACCAAAATCCAGATCATGCGACCGACGACAGCGCGCACCCAGAGGTGCCCGCCGATCGTTCGTCGAGCAGCAGCACGCCCTTTCGAACCGGCTCGCATTCCAATGCTCACAGTCTGCCGGCTGGAACCCTCATCACCGTCCGCCTGGATAGCTCTCTGCCCATCTCGCGAGTCCGTGCCGGCGACACATTTTCAGCGTCGCTGGCCGGGCCCGTTACCATGGATGGAGACACAGCCATCGAACGCGGCACGCCCGTCAGTGGCTGCGTTGAGTCCGCCCAACCGGCTGTCGATCGCCCCGGGTTGAGCCCTGATCCCGGATTTCTCCGCCTGACCTTGAAGACCGTCACTGTCGATGGCAGCACGCTCGCGCTTCAGACTTCCAGTCTGTTCGCCAAAGGCACTTTGCAGCCCATGGTTGGATCCGTTGCCGATGGCTCGAGCGCAGGATCAAGAGGCTTCTGGGTGCAAAAAGGACGTCGCCTGACCTTCCGGCTCACTGCCCCTGTCTCGTTCGCCGGTTCCAATTCCATCGCCAAATACGGCAACTCCGCGAGCGAATGATCCCTGGCATCGGCGTTGCAAATCGCCCTTCCAACTAAATTGCTAGACCCCTAAGCTGCACAATCAAAGTCTGTTTGCCTGTTTTCCACAGCTCTGTTACCGCCTTGAGTGACATATGCCCTTCGCAGTGTCAGATTGGGCCTCCTATAGTGGGACTCGAAACGTAAAGGCAGGTCAAACGAGGACCTGCCAATCCCATTTCGGGAGCACCGAGGTATCGAGCAAGCATTCTCCGGGTTCCTTTCGGCATCCTCCCCCGGCAAAGTATCAGTTATGAACACTGCCACTCCATTTCCATGGTCAGAGCTTTCCGCAACAGAGAACGCACCGCCGAGTTTTCGTTCCATCTTTGAACTCGCTCCCATCGCGGCAGCCCGCTGTAATCGCGAAGGAGTGATCATCGAAATGAATCCGGCTTTCGAGCAGGCGCTCGATCCTGATTTGGCGAAACAACACGTATTGCGGCTTTGCGACCTGGTTTCTGCGGAAGACCGCGACACCACGGAATCGCTTCTGCGCGCCCTGCTGGATTCCACTTGTGACAGCATCCGGGTCGAAGCAAAACGAAAAAGCTGCGGCGCCGATGGCCTGGCGATCACCGGCTGGACCGCGTGGCGCTTGGCTGCTTCCGGCGATGCCCTCCCTCATGCTTTACTGATCGCCGAACCCAACCACGAGATCGCGCCCGTAGACGAGAGTTTTCTGCAAACGCAGCGCTGGGAAGCAGTAGGGCGTCTGGCCGGAGGCGTCGTCCATGACTTCAATAACGTCCTGACCGGCGTCATGCTCTATTGCGATCTATTACTCTCCAGCCTGGATGTGCGCGACTGCCGGCGCCGTTACGCCGTCGAAATTCGTTCCGCCATTCTGCAGGCCACTGGACTGGTGCGCCAACTGCTGGCCTTCGCCCGCCCGCAATCCAGCCAGGTCCGCGCGGTCTGCCTTAATGAAATTGCCCAAAATATGCAGGATCTTCTGACTCGCCTGATCGGCGGGAATATTAAGCTGGAGTTCCGCCTCGATCCGGATTTGGGCTTGGTCAAGATCGATCCGGCGCAGGCCCAGCAAATCATCCTCAACCTGGTTCTCAATGCCCGCGATGCCTTGACCGACGGCGGGCGCATCGTAGTGGAGACTGGCAACTGCAGATTTCAAACCGTGGCCGGATCTCCACTGGCTCGGCACGGCAACTCTGCATTCCCCTGCGTTCTGCTAGTTGTCTCTGACAATGGCCGCGGCATGGACGCGAAAACTCGACAGCGCCTCTTCGAGCCTTTCTTCACTACCAAGAGTGCGGGCCAAGGCACCGGCTTGGGGCTCACCACGGTTCGCAGCATTGTTACCAACAACCGCGGACTGATCCACGTTGAAAGCGAACTCGGACAGGGCACGCGAGTCATGATCCTTCTGCCGCGCGCATCCCAATCGACCGAAGCCGAGCTTCTGCAGACGGCCCACCCCCGTCCCGGTTCATCACCTACGCCACTTCAAGCAGTCAAAAAGGAATCACTCACATGACGTCAGCCGCTGTAAGTCCGTTAGTCGCTCAGCCCCAAACCCTGGCCGCCAACTATCTCAACCTTCTCATCGTCGACGACGAACGATCCATCCGCGAAGCTTGCCGCGAAGTCGCTCTCTCCCTCGGATTCAACGCCTACGTCGCCGATTCCGCCGAGCACGCCTTTCGCTTGCTGCAAACCCAAACCATCGATGCCATTTTGCTCGATTTGCGCCTGCCCGGCGCAAGCGGCCTGGAAGCTCTCCGCCAGATCAAGGCCCAGCGTCCGGAAGCCCTGGTCATCGTCGTGACCGGCTATGGAACGGTGCAATCGGCGGTGCAAGCCATGAAGCACGGCGCGTACGAGTACGTCACCAAACCCTTCAGCATTGACGAACTCAAGCTGCTGCTTGAGCGCGTTTCCAACCATCTCAAGCTGAAGACCGAAAACCGGATTCTGCGCGAGAAACTGAAGTCCAAGCAGGGCTACGGCGGCCTCGTCGGCCGCGCTCCCGAGATGGAGAAGCTCTACCGCATCATCGCCAAAGCCGCGAACAGCTCCCATCCCGTGCTGATTCTCGGAGAAAGCGGCACCGGAAAGGAAATGGTCGCGCGCTCTATTCATTATTCCGGACCTTTTCGCGACAAGCCTTTCATCCCCGTCGATTGCGGCTCCCTCGTCCCCACGCTGATCGAAAGCGAACTCTTCGGCTATGTCCGCGGCGCATTTACCGGCGCCAATCAAGCCAAGGACGGTCTGCTCGCGATCGCCGAGGGTGGCACCATATTTCTCGACGAAGTCGGCGAGCTTCCCGTCGATCTCCAATCCAAACTATTGCGTGCGATTCAGGAAAAGGAGATTCGTCCGGTCGGCAGCACCCGCCGCATTCCCATCAACGTCCGCATCCTGGCCGCTACCAATCGCGATCTGGAACAGGCCGTCACCGAAGGCGCCTTCCGCCGTGACCTCTATTTCCGCCTGAACGTTCTCAGCCTGCGCATTCCGCCTCTGCGCGAACGCCGCGAGGATATCGCTCTGCTCATCGCGCACTTCATGGAGCGTGCCTCCCGCGCCTCCGCGCAGGAAAAAGTTCTCAGCGACGAAGCCCTCAAAGTTATGCTGGCCTATGACTGGCCGGGAAATGTCCGCGAGCTCGAAAACTGTCTGGAACGCACCTGCGCCTTTACCAGCGGACCACTCATCCACGTTGCTGACTTACCTCCAGCCATTGCTTGCACGGCAGCAGTGGTCCCGGCGAACGGAAATGGGAACGGCGCCAGTTCCAACAAGATCGTCCCCATGGCCGAGTTGGAGAAGCAGACCATCCTCAGCGCCATTGCAGAATTGAACGGCGACAAATTGCAAGCCGCCCGGCTCCTTGGTATCGGCAAAACCACGCTATACCGCAAGCTGAAGGACTACGCCGAGCACGCATATTAGAGACACGCTTATCAGGGAGAAGTTCAATTGTGAAATGAACGAAGCTCCAGTGATCCGCAACGGGAAAAGTGTCCTCAGCACGGCCGATAACTCCTGTGTTTTCAGTGCGAAGTTTGTTGGAGGTCCGCTTGCTGTAGAACCTGCATGATCTTACTCATTACACCATCAGCACGCGGTCCAGAGTGCGCTACCACGGTCCAAGACTCCACCGGCAACGAAACCCATTGGGCTCAAAATCTTCAGCAAGCCTTGGTACGCCTGCGGGAGCAGTCCTACTCCGCAGTAGTGATCGATCAATTCCTTCTCGAAAACGAGCCCGCCGAAAGCGATCAGGTATTCGAACACCTGGGCACAGCCTTCCCCGTCTACCTGAACTTTGCCATCAGCGGCATGGAACGCTTGCTCCGCGAAGTTCGTTCCGCTTTGCACCGCCGCAAGCGCGAGGAAACGCAGGCCCGCCGCTCCGTCGAACAACAATTCCGCAGCGAAATGTGTGAAAGCTTGACTGCGATGTTGCTCTCTTGCGAACTCGCAATGGCCGTCCCCAACATTCCCGCGCCGGCCGCGGAGAAAATCCTCTCTGTAGATAATCTGGCACGCGAAATGCAGCAACGGTTAGGCGTCAGCTGATCAGGCTGCATCGCTCCGCGCGGCCAAACCGTCCGCCCTTCCTGCATAATAGGAAATGCCGTCCAGCCCACCCAGACCTGCGCACAGCTGGACGCGGCTCGACGGAGTGGATGTGCTTCGCGGCCTCGCAATCTTCTTCGTGTTGATGAACCACGTCAATATTCGACTCATACAGGCCCATCTGGAGTACGCCAAGGGTCTCCCCGACCAACTGGTCTCCTCGCTGGTTTGGAATGGTCAGTTGGGCGTTCAGATTTTCTTCGCCGTCTCCGGCTTTCTCATTACTTCGACTACGCTCCGGCGCTGGGGTTCGCTTTCCCGCGTCAATATCCGAGACTTTTATTTGCTGCGCTTTGCCCGCATCGCGCCACTATTTGTCCTGCTGATTGCGGTGCTCACCTTCCTCCATCTAGCGGGCTTAAAACATTTCGTGGTCTTGCCGGAGACAGGCGGCCTTGGCCGAGCGCTCCTCGCCGCATTCACCTTCCATGTCAACGTCCTGGAGGCTCGCCGCGGATATCTTCCCGGCAGTTGGGACATCCTGTGGTCCCTCTCTGTAGAAGAGATGTTCTATCTGTTCTTCCCTCCGATCTGCCGTCTGTTCGGTCGAGGCAAGCTGCTGATAGCGCTTCTTCTCATCTTTGTCGTGCTCGGGCCGTTCGGCCGTACAACCCTCGCGCATAACAACGAGATCTGGCGGGAATATTCCTACCTCGGAGGCATGGATGCGATCGCTTTCGGATGCCTTACTGCATTACTGGTTTCCCGGAAACGCTTTTCCCGTCCTCTGCTCTCGGTTCTTGGCGTTGTTGGCGCAGCAATTCTGATTTTCAGCCTGGGATTCTCCCCGCAAGCCTCCGCGTTGGGCCTCGCCAAGAGCGGCCTCAATATGACCATCCTCGCGGTCGGCACCTGCATGGTCATAGCCTCCGTATCGCAGACGAACTGGACGAGTCCCCGGGTCCTCCGCCCGCTCGTGAAATTGGGTCAGCGCAGCTACGAGGTGTATCTGACCCACATGTTCATAGTTTTCGCTTTCTTTGAACTGTTCGTCATGGCAGGTAACCCTATGAAAGCGGTGCCGGTCTTATTCATCGCCGTCATTCTCCTTTCGGGTCTATCAGGAGAGTTGGTGGCGCGGTTCTACTCAGAGCCTATGAATCGTTTGCTCCGCGAATACTGGGGAGACGGGAGCGATCGGCTCGGATCGGCTGTGAGTCGTTCCTAAGCCGCGCAAGAATTCTTCGACGCCTCACCCGGATTCGCATTAGAATAGGCGAGCGCGACTCGCTGGGTGCCGCTTCCACCGCGGCATCCCGCATGCTCCCCGGAGGCGCTTTGCACGTTCTCGTCACTGCCGATACCATGTCTGGCTCCTGGACCTATGCTCGCGAGCTGGTCACCGGACTGGTCACGCGCGGCGTGCGCGTCACGCTGGTCACCTTCGGCGAGATTCCCCTACCCGATCAGATTACCTGGATGGACCATCTCCATGGCCTGGAGTACCGCCCCACCGCTTTTCGCCTCGAGTGGATGGACGAGGCCCCGCAGGACCTGCTCGATTCTTCGGAATTCCTCGCTACCCTGGTGCGCGAGGTTCATCCCGACCTGCTTCATCTGCACCAGTTCTGCCACGGCGATCTTCAAGTCGACGTTCCCCGCGTGATCATGGCTCACGGCGATCTCATTACCTGGAGCCAGGCCGTGCAGGGCTGCACTCCGCGTCCCACGCCCTGGCTCAAGTGGTACCGCGAAACCGTCGTCCGCGGCATTGCGGCCGCCGATGCGGTGATCGCACCCTCGGTCTGCATGCTCGACGCTCTCCGCGCCACCTACACCGAGCCCCGCCGCGAGGCGATCATCTATCCGGGACGCAATCCCATCTTCTTCAATCCCTACATCAGCAAGGACGACTCCGTGCTTTCCGTTGGCCGCCTGGTCGATGCCGGCAAGCAGGTCTTCCTCCTTACCCAGCACGCTCATCCGTTCCCGGTCTGCATCGTCGGTGCGGAGCAAACTGTCCCGGTCCCGCGCATTCCCATCCGTGCCGATGTAAAAGTCGCGACCGCCGAAGCCAGCGTCGCCATTCGCGGCCCTCAGACCGAAGCTCAACTCCGCTCGCTTTACAGCCGCGCCGCCGTCTACGCCGCCACTCCCCGTTACGAGCCTCTCGGCATGGCTCCGCTCGACGCCGCATTTTCCCGCTGCGCCATCGTTGCCAATGACATTCCCAGCTTCCGCGAAGTCTGGGGCGATGCCGCGCTCTACTTCCGCACCAACAATGCCGGCAGCCTGGCCTCAATCCTCCGCCAACTGGATGCCGACCGTCCCCTGCGTCAGGCTTATGCCGACCGTGCCTTCGCCCGCGCCCGCGAACGCTTCACCGCCCAGCGCATGATTGATAGCTACCTCGATCTTTACCGCAGCCTGGTCAGCACCAACACCCTGGCCGCGTGAGCTAATTTTTCTCCGCAACCGACTTTTCCGCGGCTGCATCTCTAGGAGCCAGAGGTGGATCTGTGCCGCAATCTTCCAGTGGAACCATTCCCTTACGAAAATTCGGCCGTGCCGACGCCAAAGTCTCCGCCCTCGGCTTCGGCGGCCATCACCTCGGCGAAGCTCCCGATGCGAAAACCGCGATCGAGATGATCCATCAGGCCGTCGATGGCGGAATCACGTTCTACGACAACTGCTGGGAGTATCGCCGCGGAAAGACGGAAGTCTGGATGGGTGCTGGCCTCAAAGGCCGCCGCGACAAAGTCTTCCTGATGACAAAAACCTGTCCCCACGGCCGCGATGGCAGTCTGGCTTTGCAGATGCTTGAAGAATCCCTGCACCGATACCAGACCGACCACCTCGACCTCTGGCAAGTCCATGGCATGGGCTTTGACAACGACCCCGAACTCTTCATTCGCAAGGATGGCGCAGCCGAAGCCCTCGAGAGAGCCAAGAAAGATGGCAAAGTCCGCTTCGTCGGATTCACCGGCCACAAAAATCCCAAAGTTCATCTCGCCATGCTGAATACCGGCTTCCCCTTCGATGCCGTTCAGATGCCTCTGAACGCCTTCGACGCTACCTTCACCCGAAGTTTCGAAAGGGACGTGCTGCCCGAACTCACCAAACGGGGTATCGCCGTCCTCGGCATGAAGCCCTTAAGTGGCCACGGCGACGCCATCAAACGCGGCGTCATCACCGCGGAAGAAAGCTTGCGTTATGCCATGAGCCTTCCCGGCGTCACCACCACCATTACCGGTATCGATAGTCTCAACGTGCTCCACCAGAATCTGCAGATCGCGCAGAACTTTACTCCCATGACGGAATCGGAAATGAATGCACTCCGCGACCGCTGCAAGCCGGACGCCGCCGATGGCCGCTACGAGGTCTATAAGTTGTCGCTGAGGTTTGATAATCCCGAAGCCCGCCTCGCTCACGGCTTTCCGCTCGACACGCAACAATCCGAAGTCAAGGACATGCTCGGGGCTCAGGAAAACACAGGTCACCCCTGGCCAGAGAAGCAATTTTAGGAGAACGACGTGATTTCGAAGTTCGAATGGAATCGCCGAAGTTTTATCAAAGGAGCAGCCGTCCTGGGTGCGGCGCCGCTCCTACCCGGAGGCAGCATGGCGCAGCAACAGTCCGATCCATCACAGCAGATCCCCGAAGGACAGGTGCCCAAAAAGCCGCTGGGCCACACTGGTGTCCAGGTGTCTGCCATGGGACTTGGCGGCTATCATCTCGGCTCCGCGGAAACTGACCAGGCCGCGATGGAGATCGTCGCCAAAGCCTTCGACCACGGCGTCACATTTTTCGACAACGCCTGGGAATATCACGATGGCCTCAGTGAAGAGCGCGTCGGCAAAGCGCTGAAAGGGAAGCGTGATCAGGCGTTCGTCATGACCAAAGTCTGCACCCACGGCCGCGACAAAAAAATAGCCATGCGCATGCTGGAAGAATCTCTTCGCCGCCTGCAAACCGATCATCTCGACCTCTGGCAAGTCCACGAAGTCGTCTACGAAAACGATCCCGATTTAATCTTTGCTCCCAATGGCGTCGCCGAAGCGCTCGTCGCCGCCAAGCAACAAGGCAAGGTACGCTTCATCGGCTTCACCGGTCACAAGGATCCTGAAATTCATCTCCGGATGTTGTCCCACGATTTTCCCTTCGACACCGTGCAGATGCCGCTGAACTGTTGCGACGCAACTTTTCGCAGCTTCGAAACCCAAGTCCTGCCCGAAGCAACCCGTCGCGGCATTGCTGCTCTGGGCATGAAAAGCCTGGGAGGCAGCGGGGAGCTCGTTCGCCACGGCGCCGTAGCACCTGGAGAAGGACTCCGTTATGCCATGAGCCTCCCCGTGGCCACCACGATCAGCGGCGTGGACACCATGCAGGTTCTCGACCAGAATCTCAAAGTCGCGGTAAACTTCGAACCGCTCGCTGCCGCCGAAATGCAGGCTCTGCGCAACCAATGCCGCTTTCTCGCCTCCGACGGGCGCCTGGAACTCTTCAAAATGACCACTAAGTATGATGGCAAAGTCGGCCGCGAACAACATCACTTCCCAACCACCGAAGAGTTACCGATCTAGCGTAATTCAACTTTCCGCCCACGCGACACGCACCCTTCCTTGGTGATATCTTCTTATCCTTACTAGAAACCCGTAAGGTTGGAGGAATTACCACTCATGGCTCAAGTAAAAATTACCGTGCGTCCCAATGGTCCGTTCCGCGTCGAGGCGGCCGAAGGTTCCGTCGAGCTCGTCGACGCCAACGGCACTCCGTATGACCTCACTGGCAAGCCCGCTTTTTCTCTCTGCCGCTGCGGCGGATCGGTCAACAAGCCTTTCTGTGACGGTACCCATAGCCGCATCGGATTCCAGGGCGCGGAATTAGCCGTCAAGAAAGCCGACAGCTAGAACTCGAGGCCCGGATAAAGATGACCGACCGAACCGAACGCGAGCTGGGCGACCGCGAATTGGGAATGAATCGCAGCATCACGCGCCGTGACTTTCTCAACGGCGTGGCCGTTACTGCGGGCGCTGCCCTGATGCCGTGGCATCTTTTCGCCGACGGCGATCCGGAGAAATCGCCCGCCTACTACCCGCCAGCGCTCACCGGAATGCGCGGCAGCCATCCCGGCTCGTTTGACGCCGCACACGCCTTGCGCGACGGAACTTTCTGGGACACCGCTGGCACGCCGCAGGACACCGGCGAGATCTACGACCTCATCATCGTGGGCGGCGGCATCAGCGGCCTCTCCGCCGCGCATTTTTATCGCAAAGCTGCGGGCGCGAACGCGCGCATCCTCATCCTCGACAATCACGACGATTTTGGCGGACACGCCAAGCGCAATGAATTCCGCGTGGACAACGCGTTCCGCCTCGGCTTTGGCGGGACGTATTCCATCGAAAGCCCCGCGCCCTACAGCAAGGAAGCGCGCGGCCTGATCGAAGAATTGGGCATCGACGTGGCATCGTACCCCAGGTATCACGATGCCAAGCTGTATCACTCTCTCGGCTTGCGTCCGAAGATTTTTTTCGACAAAGAAACATTCGGTGCAGATCGTCTGGTAACGAGTCCCGCGTCGTTCGGCGGCGGTGAAAAAGATTACGCCAATGCCGCGGAGATCGAAGATTGGAAGCAAATGCTCGCGCAAGCGCCCATTGCCCCCCAAGCCAAGATCGATTTCGAGCGCCTGCTGCGCGACGAGCAGGATTATTTTCCCGGCCTTACCTCCACGGAGAAAAAAGCCAAGCTCGCGCGCATTAGTTACGCCAGCTTCCTCAGCGATGTCGTAAAAGTTCATCCCGATGTCGTAAAGGTTTTCCAGACTGTACCGCATCCGTTGTTTGGCGTGGGAATCGACGCGGTTTCGGCACAGGATGCCTGGGGATTCGATCTGCCCGGCTTCGAAGGAATGAAGCTCGACCCCGCGCCCGGCAAGGGCATGAATCGCGACGTGATTCCGAATGAAGAAGCGGAGAAATATTTCTTCCACTTCCCCGATGGCAACGCGACCATCGCGCGCCTCCTGGTGCGCAAACTGATTCCGGATGCGATCGCAGGAAACTCCGCAACCGACGTGGTACTCGCGAAGGCAAATTACTCCAAGCTGGACTCGGCCGCATCCCCCGTGAAGATTCGCCTCAACAGCACCGCGGTTCGCGTGAAGCACGTCGGCGATGCGGCTGCCGCAAAGGAAGTCGAAGTGGCCTACGCACGCGGCAGCAAGGTATACACCGCGAAGGGGAAGAACTGCATCCTGGCCTGCTGGCATGTGGTCATCCCGTATATCTGTGACGGGCTGCCGCAAAAGCAGCGGGACGCGCTGGCCTCGGCGCAAAAGGTTCCGCTGCTCTATACCAACGTCGCTCTGCGCAACTGGACTTCATTTCAGAAGCTGAATACGAATGCGGTTTACGCCCCCGGCTGCTATCACACACGTGTCGGCCTCGATCTAGCCGTCAGCATCGGCGGCTATGAATGCGCCCGCAAGCCCGAAGAGCCCATCGTGGTTCACATGATGAGGACGCCCTGTCAGCCCGGCCGCCCAGCGCGCGAGCAGCACATGCTGGGCCGCATTGAATTGTTCCAGACATCCTTTGAAACCATGGAGCGCGAGATTCGCTCACAATTGGCGCGCACTCTGGGAGCGGGAGACTTTGATCCAGCGCGCGACATCGCCGCGATTACGGTCAATCGCTGGCCCCACGGTTACGCCTACGAATACAACTCGCTGTGGGATCCTTTCTGGCTGGAAGGCGGCGAGACTCCCTGCGAAGTGGCGAGGAAGCCATTCGGCCGCATCGCCATCGCCAATGCCGATGCGGGAGCTTACGCCTACACAGATGAAGCCATCAACCAGGCGTGGCGGGCGGTGGGCGAGTTGAAAGCTTAGCTACGACCAGTGTTTGGCGTGCGGCTAGGCGGCGCGGCATTGCCCGTCACCTGAGAATGGGCTCTTCCCAGCCGCAAAGGAACGCCATAGTGGTGTGCAACTTCGGCTGCGCCACCGGCTAGAGCGACGGCCACTACAAGAAGGATCGCAACGCGGCGCGGAGCTTGCTCCCGGAATGGCGCGATGAGGGCGATGATCGCGCCCACGATCAATCCCGTGATCAGACCGCCGATGTGCGCGGCGTTGTCGATGCCGGGCATTGCTGCTCCAAAGACAAGATTGTAAAAAACAAACGCGCCCAAGCTGCGCAGCGTCCCGGAAAGTGCGGCACGCGGCACAGAAAATTCTCCCAGCTTAAAGGCGGCAAGCAGCGCGCCGGCGAGTCCGAAGATGGCTCCGGAAGCGCCCACGCTCGGCCCGTAGGGATGCCACGCCACACTGGTCAAACTGGCTCCGACGCCGCAGATGAGATAGATCGCCGCGTAGGTCCAGCGTCCGTAGAGCGATTCGGCCAGTGCACCGAGATTCCACAGACACCACATGTTGAATGCGATGTGAATGATCCCGCCGTGAACGAATACGGAGGTGAGCAGCCTCCACCATTCGCCTCGCAGCGTTAGCGGTCCCCAGTTGGCGCCCCATAGAATGGTCTCCTGAGGCGAGAAATCCATGACGGTGGAACCGGCGAGCGCCATACCAAGAAAGACTGCAACACAAATACCAAAAATGATTTGCGTGACGCCGATCGTGGATTCGCCACGCCGCACCCAAGGCGTTCGCATCACGGGTTGCGGCGCGTCGTCGACGATTTCTCCGCGCTGCGCAGCCTCGTGCTGCACGCACCACTGGCAAATCTTCTTGCCAAAGGAAAAGCCTGGGAGTTGCCGCCCGCATCGAACGCAGTTTGCCATGAATACTAAAGAGTATCAGCAGTCCTCAGAATTTTGGGAAGTTGACCCCGGTCTTGGGAAAAGTTGGCCAGGTTCGGTTGGCCAGGTTCGGGAAGGGCACGGCTTTAGCCGTGCCGCTCAAACCGGCGAAGAATTCGGGGCTTTAGCCCCTGAGGGACGTTCGTGCGAATCAATGGATAGTCTTCGTCTTCCGCGACATGTAATCCATCAACAAGTATTGCCCCAGCGTGTACGGCGTCGTGAAGTAGGCCTTTCCGCGGCACATCTCCGTGACTTTCTGTACGAATTGCACCAAGCCATAATCTGACGCGAGCATGAACGTATTAATCAGCACGCCCGCGCGCTTGCACTTCGAGACTTCTTCAAGCGTCTGGCTGACCACCAGCGGATCGAGGCCGAAGGCGTTCTTATAAATGCGTCCGTCCTCCAGCGTGAGGGCGGAAGGTTTGCCGTCCGTGATCATGACGATCTGCTTCATGTCTTTTCTTTGCCGCTGCAAAATCCGCTGCGCCAGCCGCAAGCCTTCGCGCGTATTCGTGTAATACGGTCCAACTTTCACGCGCGCCAGTTGCGAAAGCGGCACCTCCTCGGCGGAATCGTGGAAGAGCACCAGTGAAAGCGAGTCTCCGGGATACTGCGTGCGGATCAGATGCGACAGCGCCATGGCCACTTTTTTCGCCGGAGTGAACCGGTCTTCGCCGTAAAGAATCATCGAGTGCGAGCAATCGAGCATGAGCACCGTGGCGCACGAGGATTGATATTCACACTGATGAACCTGCAGATCGGAATATTCGATGTTGAGCGGCAGTGCGAGCCCTTCGCGCTGAATCGCGCTCGAAAGCGTCGCCGTGATATCGAGGTTGAGCGTATCGCCGAATTCGTATCTCTTGGAAGCCCCGCTGGCTTCAATGCCAGTGGCGAGGTCGCGCGTGTCGTGGCGTCCGAAGCTGGATTTGCCTAGAGAGCCGAGCAAATTACGCAGCGACTTGAAGCCGAGAAAGTCGAGGCTCTTATCGGTAATTTCGAATTTCGCCTGCTGCTGATTTTCACCAACCTGCCCGCCAACGCCAGATGGGCGCGAAGGGTCCGGCGGTTGATCGATGGAAATGTAATCTTCCTGCTGCATCCGCTCGATCAGCTTTTCAATCAGTTCGTCGAGTTCACCGTCCGCCGCCATTTGCTCGAGGCGCTCGCGCATCTCCTCGTCGAACGCGTCGCCATCCATCAGAGCCTGCTCGATCGCGCGCCGAAGATCATCGAGCGTCTGCTCGCCCTCCGGCATCTCGTGCCACATGTCACTCTGGAAGCCGCTCTGCAGCAGGTAGTCCGAGAGCGCGCCGAGCAAGTCCTCCATGCTCATCTCGCCCGCCGGATCGGGAACGTATTTGGTGTAGCGGATGCGTTTCATGCTCGCTGCTGGCTTCTAGCGACTAGCTCCTAGCCAGGACCGCTTCCGGTTTAGCTAGAAGCTAGGGGCTAGCAGCTAGAAGCTTCCTAATTAAACTGCCTTCTCTGGCGGTACGGTGGCTCTTCCTTCTCGAAACTTTTTTCTCGCTCGCGCGGTTCTGGCTTTTTCTCTCCGGCTTTGAAGACGCGCTCTTCATTGCGCCCAATCCGCTTGTGGGCGTGCAGACCTTCAAGGATGAACTCTGCCGCCGACACTTGCTGCTCCGGGCTTTCCTTTTGCGAGACCCCGAGCGGCCCGAGTTTGTCGATCAGGCCCTGAATTTCCTTAAGATTTTCCAGCGCTTCGAGAGCGGGGACGGAATCCGAAAGCTGAATCTCACCCCCGAGGTCGAACCACTGCACGATCTGCTGCACATTGGCGCCGGTGAAATATTCGTCGTAAGTCTTGGCGATGGCTGCGCGGATCAGTTCCCGTCCGACAAAGTCCGCACCCTTCATCTCGCCTTCGTACTCGAGTTCGAGTTTGCCGGTGATCGCAGGCAGCGCTGCGTAGACGTCGCTGATGCGCGGCACAACTAGCTTTTCGTCATTGCGCAAGGCGCGGCGCTCGGCGTTCGAAATCATATTCTCCATCGCCGAGATCGGCAGGCGCTGGCTCACGCCGCTTCGCTTGTCGATCTTCTTATCTTCGCGGGCGGCGAACGCGATGCGCTCGATCACTTCCTGAACGTAGGTGGGCAGGTGCATCGCGTGGCCATTGCGATTCGTCCAGGCTTCCTGCGCGGTGATGGCGATGCCTTCATCCACGGTTGCGGGATAGTGCGTCCGAATCTCCGATCCGATGCGGTCTTTCAGCGGCGTGATGATTTTTCCGCGAGCCGTGTAGTCCTCCGGATTCGCGCTGAACACGATCGCCAGATCGAGCGGCAGACGGATCGGATATCCCTTAATCTGTACGTCGCCTTCCTGCATGATGTTGAACAGGCCAACCTGAATTTTGCCGGCAAGGTCGGGAAGTTCGTTGACCGCGAAGATGCCGCGATTAGCGCGCGGCAGCAAGCCGTAATGAACCGTGAATTCGCTGGAAAGTTCGTGACCGCCGCGCGCGGCTTTGATGGGATCGATATCGCCGATGAGGTCGGCGATGGTGACGTCGGGCGTGGCCAACTTTTCCACGTAGCGATCGTCGGGAGTGAGATAGGTAACCGGCGTAGCGTCGCCGAGCCGCGCAACTTCCTCACGGCAGCGCCGGCAGATGGGCGAGTAAGGATTATCGCGGATCTCACAGCCCGCAAGGTAAGGCATTTGCAAATCGAGCAGCGTCGTCAGCGCCCGCAGGATGCGGCTTTTGGCTTGACCTCGCAGCCCAAGCAGAATGAAATTGTGTCGCGACAGAATCGCGTTCACGATCTGCGGCACTACGGTGTCGTCGTAGCCCACAATGCCCGGAAAAATGCTGGCGTCGTCGCTCTGCCGCAAGCGGGCGATGAGATTCTCCCGGAGTTCATCTTTCACGCGGCGGGTACGCAAACGTTCTTCGGAAAAGGAACTGCGGCGCAATTCGCCCAGCGTGCGAGGAAGACTCATGGAACCCCCAGAAATACTTTCCTGGATTATACGCGGGTTTGCGGCGGTCCGATTTCGAGCTCAGTGAACGTGTCCGTTGCCCCCGGCCTTTTCCCGGGCGCGGGCCGCGCGATGCAAGTTCGGAATCAGTTTCTCCAGATAAGTAATGAGCAGGGAAAGCCGCTCCGCCTCCGAGCGCAGGGAGAGCAACTTCTGTTTGAAATCCAGATCGAGCGGCAACGAGCCGGCGAGATAGAAAGACAGCACCGCCGGGTCCGCTGCAGAAATATCCTGCTGAGCACCTGCGATTGCCAGCAGTTCGGCGTGCAATTGAACCGCGCGGTCCGTGTCTTCTTTCGGTGGCGCGCCAGGCTCATCGTCGATCATCACAACTTCCGCCTGCAGGAAGGAACGCTCCTGATTCACTCCGAGGAGTTCAAAACGCCTGCGGCCTTCCGTGACCAGGTCCAGCCGGCCGTCCGAGTACTCTTTCACCACGGTAACGATTTCGGCGGTGCATCCCACTTCAGCCAGACTCTGTTCCACCGCGCGGATCACTCCAAACAGTCGATTCTGCGCCAGGCATTCGGCGATCATTTCTTTGTACCGCGGTTCGAAAATGTGCAGCGGCAGGGGAGTGCCGGGGAACAGTACGACATCCAGCGGGAACAAGGGAATGAGGGCGGCCAAGCAGTCTCCGTGGGCGCGGGGATCCGCGCCAGAATGAGCGGACTAACCCTGATTGTACCGCAGCGCTTGACTTCGCCAGTTCTGGAGGAATAAAAGCGCGCTATGGAACTTGCAGGAAAAATTGTAGTGGTCACGGGCGCTTCCATGGGCATCGGGGAAGCGATTGCCAAACTGTTTGCCGACCAGGGAGCGACGTTAGTGATGCTGTCGCGCGACGCCGGCCGCGTGGAAGCGGCACGGGCCCGCGTGGGACACAGCGAGCGAACCCTTGCCATGGCCTGTGATGTACGCCATCGCGAGGAAATCGACCGCGCCGTCGGCCTGACGCTCCATCACTACCAGCGCATCGACGTCTGGGTCAATAACGCTGGGCACGGGCTGCTCGATTCGGTGGCCCAGATGGAGATGGCTGCGTGCCGCGAGATGTTCGACACGAATTTCTTTGGCGCTGTGATGGGCATGCAGGCTGTTATTCCGCTGATGCGCCAGCAGGGCGGCGGGACCATCATCAACATCTCGAGCGTGGCCGGCCATATCCCACTGCCCTTTCATGCCGCCTACAGCGCCACCAAGTTTGCCATGAATGCCATCGGCAAGGCGGCGGGCGTCGAATTGAAAAGGGATGGCATTCATGTGCTGACCGTCTGTCCCGGCTACGTGCGG
>Ga0181535_10000152_pt1 | contig 104425 bp, 98 predicted proteins | sample PEATcosm2014_Bin_44_FD_119774 | JGI IMG/M metagenome (GOLD analysis project Ga0181535, IMG submission 119774) | Peatland microbial communities from MTU Mesocosm Facility, Houghton, MI, USA - PEATcosm2014_Bin17_30_metaG | ecosystem: Environmental > Terrestrial > Soil > Wetlands > Peat | place... | reverse complement strand
CGTTTTCTGGCGCACCCGCTGATCCGCTCCCGGGCGGCGATGCTATCCTGCAGCTTGCGCGGTGCGCGCGGGGGGCGATGATGAACACTCGCGACTGGGGCCAAAGCACCATCGCCATCCATGCCGGCCGGCAGCACAACGACAGCCGCGGCGTGACCACGCCCATCTACCAGACCTCGGTGTTCCAGCTGATGGAGAACGCCGAAGGCGCCGAATTCTCGGCGGCCACCGAACCGCCGCGCTTCTATACCCGGTGCGGCAATCCCAATTTCAGCGAGGTGGAGGCGGTACTGGCCGCCCTGGAAAAGGCCGAGCGGGCCCTGGTGACCGCATCCGGCATGGCCGCCTTCGCCACCGTGTTCGAGGCGCTGCTCAAACCCGGCGACCACGTGGTGGCGCCGGCCGCCCTGTACCTCGGCACCGAGCAGCTGCTGCGGCGCTGGGAGGCCCGGCGCGGCCTGAAGATCACCTGGGTGCGCAACACCCTCGACCTGCAGGAATGGGAGCAGGCGATCTGCGACGCGACGGCGCTGGTCCTGGTGGAGACCCCTTCCAATCCCACCCTGGCCATCACCGACCTGGCCGGGATCGCCGAGATCGGCCGGCGCCGGGGCGTGCGCACCCTGGCCGACAACACCTTCGCCACCCCGGTGTTCACCCGGCCGCTGGAACTGGGCATCGACCTCAGCGTGGCCAGCGCCACCAAGTACCTGGGCGGCCATTCGGACCTTTTGGCGGGGGTGATCGCCGGCCGGGAAGCCGACGTGGTGGCCTGCTGGAACGTGGCCCGGCTCACCGGGCCGACCCTGGACCCGATGGCCGCCTGGCTGCTGCACCGGGGCTTGAAGACCCTGCACCTGCGGGTGATGCGCGCCGCTGATAATGCCCAATCGCTGGCCGCCTGGCTGCTCTGGCAGCCCCAGGTGACGCGCGTGGACTACCCCGGCGTGGCCGGCCACCCCGGCCACGCGGTGGCCGCCCGGCAGATGCTGGGCGGGTTCGGCGCCATGATGAGCTTTGAACTGACCGATGGCCTGGTGGCCGGGCAGAAGTTCTGCGAAGCCCTGGAGATCATCATCCGGGCGGTGAGCCTGGGCGGGGTGGAAAGCCTCATCCAGCACCCGGCCAGCATGAGCCACCTGCGCACGGCGCCGGAGGTGAAGGCGCGGCTGGGCATCACCGACGGCCTGCTGCGCTTCTCGGTGGGGATCGAGGATTCCGAGGATCTCCGGGCCGACCTGGAGCGCGGCTTCCAGGCCGCCGGAAGGTGAGGAGCGCCATGCGTCTGGTCATCAACGGAGAACCCCGCGAAGCGCCGGTCCTGGCCACCGTGGCCGAACTGGCCCTCTGGCTCGAACTGCCCGCGTTCGGCAGCGCCGTGGAGCTGAACGGGCAGGTGGTGCGCAAGGCGGAGTACCCGGAAACCCGGCTATGCGAGGACGACCGGCTGGAGGTGGTGCGGCTGGTGGGCGGCGGATAAGTCAGGATTTCGCCAGCACGTCCCAGCATCCGCCCTTGAAGTTCACATGGGCGCGCAGGTGGGGCAGGCTGGTGACATCCAGTTGCACCGGCTGGCCGCCCGCCGGGGTTTCCGAACTGAACCGGTGGAACTCGTCCACCAGGCCCTGCTCCAGGAGGTTCCGGGCCAGCTGGCCGCCGCCTTCGAACAGCACCCGGCCGACGCCGCGGGCGGCCAGCTCGTGCAGCAGGTGGCGCAGGCTGCAGCCGTTGGCGCTGGGCGGCAGGCGGAGATCCTCGACCCCGCGCAGGGCCGGCAGGTCCTCCACCACGGCGCGCAGCACCGGCTGGCCGGCCGCCGGCTGCCAGACTTTGCGGTTTTCGGGAAGCTGGCCGTGGCTGTCCAGAACCACCCGCAGGGCCTGGCGGTGCGGGGCGGTGGGGGCGTGCCAGCGGTCGGTGAGCAGGGGGTCGTCCACCTGGACGGTCCAGCGGCCCACCACGATGGCCTCGCTGGCCCGGCGCAGGGCGTGGGCCAGGTGTTGGATCTCCGGGGTGGTGACCTGGGTGCTCTGGCCTTCGGGCCCGATGGCGCCGTCCGAGCCGAGCGCCAGCTTGAGCATGACCCAGGGCAGGCCGGAATGGATGAGCTTGAAGAAAGGGGCGTGGAACTGGGCGCAGGCCGCACCCAGGACGCCCTCCTGGACCTCGATGCCGTGGGCCGTGAGGATGGCCAGGCCGCCGCCGTCCACCCTGGGATTGGGATCGCGCACGCCCACCACCACCCGCTTCACGCCGGCGCGGATCAGGGCGGCGGTGCACGGCGGGGTCCGGCCCTGGTAGCAGCAGGGCTCGAGGGTGACGTAGGCGGTGGCGCCGCGGACGTCTTCATCCCGGCTTTCGGCGTCCCGGAGCGCCATGATCTCGCCATGGGGATCCCCGGCCCGGGTGTGCACGCCGCGCCCCAGCACCCGGCCGTCCCGCATCATGACGCAGCCCACTGGCGGGTTCGGGCTGGACAGCCCGACCCCCAGCATGCCCTCCCGCAGGGCCATCGCCATGAACGCCTCGTCTCCGGTCAGGTGGACCGGATCCGGGAAGGGACCGCCGCAGGCCAGTTCCCAGGCCAGTTCGGGGGTGAGCGGCCTAGACATCAAGCAGGCCGTCGACGAAGGTCTCGGCATCGAAGGGGATCAGGTCGTCCAGCTGCTCGCCCACGCCGACGAAGGCGATGGGCAGCTTCAGCCGTTCCAGGATCGGCACGGCCACGCCGCCCTTGGCGGTGCCGTCCAGCTTGGTGAGGATCAGGTCGGTGACGCCGGCGGTCTGCTTGAAGGCCTCGGCCTGCACCAGGCCGTTCTGGCCGGTGGTGGCGTCCAGCACCAGGATCACCCGGTGCGGCGCTTCGGGCAGGACTTTCTGCAGGCTGCGCCGGATCTTGTCCAGTTCGCGCATGAGGTGGTCCTTGGTGTGCAGCCGGCCGGCGGTGTCCACCAGCACCCAGGGGATGCCCTTGGCCACGGCGCTGGCCGCGCCGTCATAGGCGATGGCCGCCGGATCGCCGCCCATCTGGTTGCGGATCACCGGCACCCCGGCGCGCTTGCCCCACAGCTCCAGCTGGTCGATGGCGGCGGCGCGGAAGGTGTCGCCCGCCACCACCAGCACCTCCTCGCCGCGGGCCTTGAGCAGGGCGGCCAGCTTGCCCACGGTGGTGGTCTTGCCGACACCGTTGACGCCCACCAGGAGCATCACCTGGGTGCCCGCGGCGGTGAAGGGGCGGGGCGGCACCAGGTGCAGGATCTTCAGCAGCTCATCCTTGAGCACGGCCTTGGGATCGATTTCCGCGGACTTCTTCAGTTCGAAACGCAGCCGCTCCATGAGCCGGGCGACGGCGTGCACGCCCAGGTCGGCCTGGAGCAGGAGATCCTCCAGCTCTTCCAGCTGGCCTTCGTCCAGCCGGCGCAGGCCGAGCAGCCGGCCCATGGGCGCCAGCACCAGCTCCTGGGTGCGCTGGAGGCCCTGCTTGACCTTGTTGAACAGGGTTCCGAACAGGCTCAATGGGCCCCCTTGGGCGCGTCGGCCTTGACTGCCTTGGGCGCCTTGGGCTTCTTGCGCTTTTCCGGCCGGACCCAGCCTTCCAGGGCGATCTCAAACACCTCCTCGACCTGCTTCACCGGGTGGAAATGCAGCTTGCGGCGCACCTCCGGAGCGATCTCCTCAAGATCCTTCTGGTTGGAGAAGGGGATGATGATGTTCTTCACCCCCACCCGCAGCGCGGCCAGCGCCTTCTCCTTGAGCCCGCCGATGGCCAGCGCCTCGCCGCGCAGATCGATCTCGCCGGTCATGGCGAAGGTGTTCTTCACCGGCACGCCCTTGAGCACCGAAAGCAGCACGGTGGCGATGGCCAGGCCCGCGCTGGGGCCGTCCTTGGGAATGGCGCCTTCGGGGAAATGGATGTGCAGGTCGAACTTCTGGAAGACTTCCGGTTCGATCTCGAAGGCGTCGCCGCGGGAGCGGATGTAGCTGAGGGCGGCCTGGGCGCTTTCCTTCATCACGTCACCCAGCTGGCCGGTGAGGGTCAGCGCGCCCTTGCCGGGCATCTTGAGGGCTTCCACGAACAGCACTTCGCCGCCGGTGGAGGTCCAGGCCAGGCCGGTCACCACGCCCACCCGAGGCGCCTTGAGCCGCTCATCCTGGAGCAGCTTCACCGGGCCCAGCAGTTCGTGGACGTTCTTGTCGGTGAGGGAGAGCTTGCCCTTCAGCTCGCCTTCGGCCACCTTGCGGGCCACCTTGCGGCAGACCGTGCCGATCTCCCGCTCAAGCTGGCGCAGGCCGGCCTCGCGGGTGTAGCCGGTGATGATGGCCTGGAGGCCCTTCTGGCTGAATTCCACCTGGTCCGCGCTGACCCCGTTCTTTTCCAGCTGGCGCGGGATGAGATGGCGTTCGGCGATGCCGATCTTCTCCTCCAGGGTGTAGCTGGACAGGTGGATGATCTCCATGCGGTCCCGGAAGGCCGGCTGGATCGGGTCCAGCTCGTTGGCGTTGGTCAGGAACAGCACCTGGCTCAGGTCGATCGGCACGTTCATGTAGTGGTCGCGGAAGGTGTGGTTCTGTTCGGGATCCAGCACCTCCAGCAGGGCCGCGGACGGGTCGCCGCGCATGTCCCGGCCGATCTTGTCCACCTCGTCCAGCATGATGACTGGATTGACCGAGCCGATCTGGTGGATGGCCTGGATGATCCGGCCGGGCATGGCGCCGACGTAGGTCCTGCGGTGGCCGCGGATTTCGCTCTCGTCATGGACGCCGCCCAGGGAGATGCGCGCGAATTTCCGCCCCAGCGCCCGGGCCACGCTGCGTCCCAGGCTGGTCTTGCCGGTGCCCGGAGGTCCCACGAAGCAGAGGATGGTGCCCTTGTGCTCCGGGTTCAATTTGCGCACGGCCAGGTACTCCACCAGCCGGTCCTTGATCTTCTCAAGGCCGTAGTGGTCCTCGTCGAGGATCCGCTTGGCTTCCTTGAGGTCCAGGTTGTCCTCGGTGATGGTGCCCCAGGGCATCTCGGTCATCCACTCCAGGTAGGTGCGGGTCACCGCGGTCTCGCTGGAGTCGGGGTGCATCCGTTCGAGCTTCTTGAGGTTGCGTTCGATCTCGTTGAGCGGCTCCGCGGGCACCTTCAGCTTGGCGATCTTGTCCCGGAACGCCTGGATCTCCTCGGCCAGCTCGCTGCCCTCGCCCAGCTCCTGCTGGATGGCCTTGAGCTGCTGGCGCAGGTAGTACTCCCGCTGGCTCTTATCCATCTCGCCGCGGGCCTCCATGGTGATCTTCTGCTGCACTTCCAGCAGGTCGATTTCCCGCATCAGGAGCTCGTTGACGCGCTTGAGGCGCTGGATCGGGTTGGCGATCTCCAGGACTTCCTGCATCTGGGGCGGCTTGATATCCAGGTTGGAGGCCACCATGTCCGCCAGCCGGCCGGGGCTGTCCAGGTTGGCGGCGATGACCAGGACTTCCTGGGGCAGGTTCTTGCCCAGGGCCACGGCCTTTTCCAGGGTCTGCTTGACCGAGCGCAGCAGGGCGTCCAGCTCGATGTCGTGCTCGCCGATCTCGGATTCGGACAGGATCTCCACCTTGGCCTTGAACATGGATTCGGTTTCGGTGAAGTACTCCACCCGCACCCGCTGCAGGCCCTGGACCAGCGCCCGCACCCGGCCATCGGGCAGCTTGAGCACCCGCATGATCAGGGCGGCGGTGCCCACCGTGTACATGTCCTCGGGACTGGGGTCCTCCATCTCCATCTGCTTCTGGGAAAGCAGCAGGATCATGCGGCTCTCCACCAGGGCCGCGTCCACGGCGCGCAGGGATTTCTCCCGGCTCACGGAAAGGGGCAGGATCACGTACGGATAGACCACCACGTCGCGCAGCGGCAGGACTGGCAATACATCGGGAATTTTCGGCGATTCTTCAATGAGCTGGGGGATGACGATTTCTTCGGCCACGGGATACCTCTGGCTAATAGTCTAGCGGGATGTGCGTCAACGGGACTTCCGCCGCTTGGGCGGACCCGGTCGTTCGGGGGTCACGCCGGGGAACAGCGGCGTGGATTTGAAGGGCAGGGGGTCGGAGACGCGGGGGGCCTGGCGCGGCGCTTCCGGGACGTCCGGGGCCGGCGGGACCGGGCGGGGGGCGGGCCGCGGGGACTGGGCGGCCGTGGCGGGCATGAGGCCCTCCAGGGCCTTCACGAAGTCGGGGAGGTCCTTGAAATCGCGGTAGACGCTGGCGAACCGGACGTAGGCCACGGAATCGATCCGCTTCAGGGCGTCCATGACCAGCTCCCCCAGGTTGCGGCTGGGCACTTCCCGGTCGGGCAGTTCCATGAGCTTGGCCTGGATGTCGCCCGCCGCCTCCTCCAGGGTGCCCAGCGAGACCGGGCGCTTCTGGCAGGCGGACATGATGCCGCGCAGCAGTTTCTGCCGGTCGAACGGTTCGCGGCGGCCATCCTTCTTGACGATGAGGATGGGAACTTCCTCCAGGCGTTCATAGCTGGTGAACCGGCGGCCGCACTTCAGGCATTCCCGGCGCCGGCGGATGGCGTCGCCCTCACGGGATTCGCGGGAATCCACAACCTTGTCTTCGATGTGGCCACAGAATGGGCAGCGCATGGCTCCAGGTTAACCCAAAGCGGCCTGGGGAAACCCTGGGGGTTCCAGTGTTCTACGTGGAACACGGGGTGTCCTGGATCACGTCCTGGGCCTTCTTCCAGGAAAGGGGCGGCCTGAGCCCCGGGCAACGTGGTACCCTTCTGTCGTGAACGATTGATCGTCACCTTTCCCAGATAGAGGCTGCCCTATGCGCTACTTGCCCACGGCTCCTTCGGAGGATCGCGCCCTTCTTGATGCAATCGGGGTGGCACGGGCCGAAGATCTCCTGCAAGGAATTCCAGGCCGCTTGCGGCTGGATCGTGAACTCAACCTTCCCGGCCAGCAGTCGGAGCAGGAGGTGCTCCAGCAAATGACGGCCCTGGCCGGCATGAACACCCAATTCAGCTCCCGTTTCCTGGGCGCGGGTGCCTATGACCATTTCGTGCCGTCGGCGGTGGACCAGATGATCAGCCGGCAGGAATGGTTCACGGCGTACACGCCGTACCAGCCGGAGATCAGCCAGGGCACCCTGCAGCACATCTTCGAGTACCAGACCCTCCTGTGCGACCTCACCGGCCTGGAAGTGGGCAACGCCAGCCTCTATGACGGCGGCAGCGCCTGCGTGGAGACCGCGCTCATGGCCGTGCGCCTGCAGAAGAAGCGCAAGACCATCCTGATCTCGGCCGGCCTGCACCCGCACTACCAGGAGGTGCTCTGCACCAACATCACCCCGCACGAGGGGCTGAAGCTGGTGCTGGTGAACCTCAAGGACGGCGTCACCGACATGGACGACCTGGCTGCCAAGCTGGACGGCGACGTGGCCGCGGTGATGGTGGGCTATCCCAACTTCCTCGGCTGCGTGGAGGACCTCAAGGCGATCGCCGATGCGGCCCACGCCGCCGGCGCCCTGGCCGTCTCGGTCACCCAGGAGGCGCTCGCCTTCGGCTGGCTGGAAGCTCCCGGCAAGCTGGGCGTCGATATCGCCACCGGCGAGGCCATGTCGTTCGGCAACAAGCTGAACTTCGGCGGCCCCTACCTGGGCTTCCTCACGGTCAAGGACAGCCAGAAGCGCGAGCTGCCCGGCCGGGTGGTGGGCCAGACCCGCGACCTGGACGGCCAGGTGGGCTACGTGCTCACCCTCACCGCCCGGGAACAGCACATCCGCCGGGACAAGGCCACCAGCAACATCTGCTCCAACCAGGGGCTGGTGGCGCTGCGGGCCAACATCTACCTGCAGCTGGCCGGCCCCGAGGGGATCAAGGGCCTGGCTGAGCAGAACGCCGCCAAGGCCCAGTACCTCCAGGCCCGCCTGCTGGAGCTGCCGGACTTCTCGGGCAAGTTCAGCGCGCCCTTCTTCAACGAGTTCGTCACCAGCTACCATGGCGACATGAAGGCGCTCCAGGCGGCCTGCACCAAGGCCGGCATCCTCCCGGGCCTCGACCTCACGCCCTACGCCGCCGATCTCAAGAACTGCATCCTCTGGTGTGCCACTGAACTGAACAGCCGCGCGCAGATCGAGCAGCTGGTCGAAGTTCTGGCCCGCGTTCCCAGCCTGGTTGGATTAGCGGGCGTTGCAAAATAACTTGTGCAGTTCAAGTTGTTTTGCTACGGCCGCTGAGACCGGGGCCACCAACGCGCTCTTAAACCATTCGTCACGAAACGGCTAAGGATATGAAAAATGACCACCAGAACCCGTGAACCTCTCATTTTCGAACGCTCCGTGCCCGGCAAGGTCGGCATGGATCTGCCCAAGCTCGACGTGCCCGCCGCGAAGGACACCCGCCCCGCCCATCTGAAGCGCAGCGGCTTCGACGCCCTGCCCTCGGTCAACGAGGTGGACGTCATCCGCCACTTCACCCGCCTCTCCAAGTGGAACTACGGGGTGGACGACGGCTTATATCCGCTGGGCTCCTGCACCATGAAGCACAACCCGAGGGTCAACGAGAAGGTCGCCGCCCTGAGCGGCTTCGCCGACACCCATCCGCTGGCTCCGGCCGAGCATGTCCAGGGCAACCTGGCCGTGCTCTACACCCTCCAGGAATGGCTCAAGGAGATTACCGGCCTGCCGGCCGTCACCCTGCAGCCTTGCGCCGGCGCCCACGGCGAACTCACCGGCGTCATGCTGATCCGCTCCTACCATGTGTCCCGGGGCGCACGGCGGCGGGTCATCCTGCTGCCCGACAGCGCCCACGGCACCAACCCGGCCAGCGCCGCCATGGCGGGCTACGAGGTCGTCGTGGTCGCTTCCCAGGCTGACGGCACGGTGAGCTTCGAGGATGTCACCGGCCACGACGGCAAGCTACACAAGGGCCTGACCAGCCTCCTGGCCGAGCTCAAGGAGGACGTCGCCGGCCTCATGATCACCAACCCCAACACCCTGGGCATTTTCGAATACCGCATCGCCGACATCTGCAAGGCCATGCACGCGGTGGGCGGGCTGGTCTACATGGACGGCGCCAACATGAACGCCATGGTCGGCGTGGCCCGTCCCGGCGACTTCGGCGTGGACCTCATGCACCTGAACCTGCACAAGACCTTCTCCACCCCGCACGGCGGCGGCGGCCCCGGCTCCGGCCCGGTGGCCTGCAGCAAGGAGCTGGAACCGTTCCTGCCCCGGCCGGTGGTGGTGCGCGATACCACCCCGGTCGGCGAAGGCCAGGTGGCCCGGCACAGCTACCGGCTGGACTGGGACCGCCCGCAGAGCATGGGCAAGGTGCAGGCCTTCTTCGGCAACTACGGCATCGTGGTCCGGGCCCTGACCTACTGCATCAGCCACGGCGGCGACGGGCTCAAGGCCGCCACCCTGCGCGCCATCGTCAACGCCAACTACATCCGCAAGGAGCTGGCGGGCGTCTACCACATGGAATACCAGACCCCGACCCTGCACGAAGTGATCCTGGACGACAGCGAACTGGCCAATGAGGTGAGTACCCTGGATGTGGCCAAGGGCCTCATCGACCGCGGCTTCCATCCGCCCACGATCTACTTCACGGCCATCGTCCACGGCGCCCTGATGATCGAGCCCACCGAGAGCGAAAGCAAGGCGGAGATGGACGAGTTCATCGCGGCCATGAAGGACATCGCCGTGCAGGCCAAGGAAAACCCCGATTCCCTGCACCAGGCTCCGGTGCTGGTGGGCATGCGCCGGCTTGATGAGACCATGGCGGCCCGCAAGCCCGTGCTGCGCTGGACCAAGCCGGTCTAGCCCGGGAAGGCATCAAGCGAAGGGCGGGCCCCGGCCCGCCCTTCCCTTGTACGGGCGCGCGGCCTTGCCAAGGCCGGGCCCCGGCCCGCCCTTCCCTTGTACGGGCGCGCGGCCTTGCCAAGGCCGGGCGGAGACGTATCTTAGTAACAATTTATTTCTCTTCTGGCGGTATTCCTGGAGCCTGACGTGCATTTATCTTTTCGAACCGGCGTCAAGCTGCTGCTTTTCGCCACCTGCCTTCCGGTGCTGCTGATCTACGCATAGCAACCAGCATCTCCCGGCTATGGCCTTGCCGGCCACTTCTCGATACTCTCAACAAGGTGTCCAGGAGTGTTCATGCCGGGTTGGAATGGAAAGCGATTTGCCGCTTATGGCTTGCTGGCGGGGCTGGGCGCCGGGCTCCAGGTCGGGTGCCATCGCGCCACGAAACCGGATGATCTTACCCAGCCGCCGCAGCTGAGCTACCAGACGCAGACCATCGTGGCCACCCAGAATGTCCCGTACACCAGCGTTGTGCCGGATGCCCAGGCCTGGGTCTACACCCTCGGGGTGGGGAGCTGGGTATATTCCGGCTTCACGTTCGCGGTGCAGCCCCCCCTGCCGGGCGGTCTCAGCCTGGACAGCTCCACCGGGGTGATCAGCGGGACGCCGGCGGCCACGACCGATGGCAACGCCCCCTACAACATCTCCGTGAACAATTCCATTACGTCCGGCACCTATAAGGGCGGGGGCGGGACCACGACCTTCCAGGTGTCCCTGGGCGTCCAGGCCAGTTCGCCGGTGACCCTGGATTATGCCGGAACCGGCGCCGTGTCCACGGTGGTGGGCGGTTCGGTCGCGCTGAATCCGCCGGTGGTGGGGAACGGGACGGCCACCGGGTTCGGGATCAGCCCGGCCCTGCCCGCGGGCCTTACCCTCAACATCCTCACCGGTGCCATTACCGGCAGCCCGACGGCCGTCAGCGACCCTGCCGGGAACTACCTGCTCACCGTCACCACCCCGACCGGCAGCGCCAACGCTCCCCTCACCCTGCTGGTCCTGCCCGTCTCCGCGCTGCCGGTGGCGGCCCCGCTGGGGCTCAGCTACCCCGCCCTCGGGACCGTCACGGCGGGAACCCCGTACACCAGTCCCGCGCCCACCCTGACCGCGCCCGCCACGGCCGTGGTCTACACCGTGGTCGACGCCGCGGCGAATCCCCTGCCCCAGGGGCTGGCCCTGAACCCGCTTTCCGGCGTGATCTCGGGTACGCCCGCCGTGGCCGGCACGACCCTCTGCACCATCGCCGCCAGCAATGCCGGCGGCAACAGCCAGGTGGATTTGACAATCACAGTGGGAAACTAGACCGACTCCCGGAAGGTCACCTTGTTGATCTCGGCGAAGGTCGTGATCCCCAGCCTGACCTTCTCCACGGCGCTCTCCCGGAGGGTCTGCATGCCGTGGGCCCGGGCGGCGGCCTTGATCTCCCGGACCGAGGCCCGGCGCGTGATGAGCTCGCGGATATCGTCGTTCATGCCCATGAACTCGATGATCGCCTGCCGGCCGCGGAAGCCGGTACCGTTGCACTCCACGCAGCCGACCCGGTCAAACAGCGTGGCGGTCCGGCCCCAGGCCTGGTCCAGGCCGTTCTCCAGCAGCTCGGCCTCGGTGGCCGGCGGCAGCGGGCGCTTGCACTTGACGCATAGGGTGCGGACCAGGCGCTGGGCCAGGATGCAGTTCAAGGCCGAAACGAAGTTGTAGACTTCAACCCCCATGTGCTGGAACCGGCTGAGCACGTCCAGGGTGTGGTTGGCGTGCACCGTGGTGAACACCAGATGGCCGGTGAGCGCGGACTGGATGGCGATCTGGGCGGTCTCCGAGTCGCGGATCTCGCCCACCAGGATCTTGTCCGGGTCGTGGCGCAGGATCGAGCGCAGGCCCATGGCGAAGGTGAGGCCCTTCTTCTCGTTCACCGGGATCTGGGTGACCCCCTCCAGTTGGTACTCCACCGGGTCCTCGATGGTGATCAGCTTGTCCTCGGAGCTGCGGATCTCGCTGAGCACGGCGTACAGGGTGGTGGTCTTGCCGCTGCCGGTGGGCCCGGTGACCAGGAACATCCCGTACGGCTCCCGGGCATAGCGGCGCAAGCGGGTAAGCTCGTTCTGGGAGAAACCCAGGATGTCCAGGCTCAAGGTCTTGAACTCCTCGCTGAGGTTCTCCTTGTCCAGGATGCGGATGACCGCGTCCTCGCCGTGGATGGTGGGCATGATGCTCACCCGGAAATCGATGGCCCGGCCGCGCACCTTGAGCTTGAAGCGGCCGTCCTGGGGCTTGCGCTTCTCGGCGATGTCCAGTTCGGACATGACCTTGATGCGGCTGATGATGGGCGAGGCGAAGCGCTTGTCGATGGGGTCGGCCGCCGGGTACAGGCTGCCGTCGATCCGGTACTTGATCTGGAAGCCGTTGCTGGTGGTCTCCATGTGGATATCCGAAGCCCGCCGCTGCAGCGCGTTGAAGATGGCCGTGTCGACCAGCCGGATGATGGGCGCCTCCTCCTTGTCGGTGAGGTTCTCCAGGTCCAGCTCCTCCTCCACGTCTTCCTCCCGGAGCACCTGGACCCGCAGCGCCTCGCCGGCCTCGTCCATGACCTTCTGGCCGCTTTCGGACTTCTTGAGCACCACCTGGATCTGCGCCATGGGCGCGGCTGCGAAGCGCAACGGGCGCTTCAGGTGCATCCGGAGCAGATCCTGGGCCACCACGTCGAGCGGATCGGCCATGGCCAGCCACAGGTAACCGTCCCGCTCGTGCACCGGAACAAAACGGTGTTTCAACATCAGATCCAGGGGAATGGCCTGGAACAAGGCGAAATCCACCGGCTCCCGGGTCAGGTCCAGGGTCGGGTAGATGGAGGAGGGGCGCGTTTCCGCCTTGGGCAATTCGTCCGCAGGCAGGCTGTGACTGAGGCCGGGGGGCAATGTTGAAATGCTGGGGGAGGTTTGGGCGGTGTTTTCGGGTATCATGGCTAGATGTTAATGCTTTGGGTGAGCACGTGGGTTAAAAGGTGAACGTTCTTCCTTAGATCCGCGTGGAATCATCTTGGACCTCCCTCTGGGGTGGGCCTGATGCTGTAGACTTTTCCAATAACTCCGCCTGGGAGGCACCATGCGCGGCTACGTCCCCGTCCTACTGCTCATCCTGATCGCCTTCGCCTTGCCGATCGTGATCCTGGGCATCTGTTCCATGCTCCGGCCGCACTTCCCCAGCGCGGCCAAGTACTCGACCTACGAATGCGGGATCAAGACCACGGGCGAGGCCCGGCAGCAGTTCTCGGTACGCTACTACTTGGTCGCGGTGATGTTCCTCGTCTTCGATGTGGAGACCGTGTTCCTGATGCCATGGGCCATCCAGATGAAGGAACTGGCAGTCTTCGGTCTCCTGGAGATCGGCATCTTCCTGTTTCTTCTGTTGTTCGGCTACGGCTACATCTGGTCCAAAGGAGCCCTTACATGGGAATGATGAATCAGCCCACCGCGATGGAGCACCTGCTCATCACGACAAAAGTGGAAAAAATCATCAACTGGTCCAGGGCCACCAGTGTCTGGCCGGTGACGTTCGGCCTGGCCTGCTGTGCCATCGAAATGATGGCCACCGGGGCCGCCCGGTTCGACATTGACCGGTTCGGCTGCGGGATCTTCCGGGCCACCCCCCGGCAAAGCGATCTCATGATCGTGGCCGGAACCGTCACCTACAAGATGGCCCCCATCATCAAGCAACTCTACGACCAGATGCCGGAGCCCAAATGGGTGATCGCCCTGGGCAGCTGCGCCACCGCAGGCGGGCCGTTCGACAGCTATCACACCATCCAGGGGGTGGACAAGATCGTCCCGGTGGATGTCTACATCCCCGGCTGCCCGCCGCGGCCGGAAAGCCTGATCTACGGCTTCCTGAAGCTCCAGGACAAGATCATGACCAGCAGCATCGCGGACCGGTACAAGGAAATCTTTGAGGCGGTGGGTTAGCCATGGCGACAGACAAGGACCCGATCCAGGAAGACCGCTACGTCTATGACCTCAAGGCCGCGCCCAATCGCCAGGTGACCCTGCCCAAGACCGTTCCCCTGCCCGGCCTGAAGACCTACCTGGAAGAGCAGGCCGCCGCCGCCGCCGCCGAGGAGGCCAAGTGGCAGAAGGCCCTGGCCGACTTCGAGACGGCCAAGGCCAAGGCCGAAGCCGAGGGCAAGGATGCGCCCAAGAAGCCGGTGCGCCCGGTGCCCAAGCCCGACACCAATGACCTGAAATTTCCCGCGCCGGCCGCGGCCACCGACCCCGACCTGCTGCATCTCCAGGAGGTGCTCGGCGCCAAGGTGGAGGAGATCTTCCAGCAGGCCGGGGAGCTCACCTGCCAGGTGGCCAAGGAGGCCATCCTGGAGGTCCTGACCCTGTGCCGGGACGATGCCGCCCTCGGCTATGAGATGCTCGCCGACGAGACCGCCACCCACTACCCGGCGGCCAAGGATTTCGCCTTTTCCGTGGTCTACCACCTCACCAGCATCCGCCGGAGCAAGCGGCTTCGCCTGCGCATCCTGGTGCCCGAGGGCTTCGAGCCGGAGACCGCCGTGCCGGTCTACCCGACCGCCAACTGGCTGGAGCGGGAGATCTGGGACATGCTGGGGATACGCTTCCGCAACCACCCGGACATGACCCGCATCCTCTGCCCCGAGGATTGGGAAGCGCACGCGCTGCGCAAGGAGTATCCGACCCGGGGGCTGGGCCAGCGCGACATTGATTTCCGGCAGGACCGTAGCGGCGTGCTCATGCGCATGGCCATGGAAAAAGCCGGCAACATGGGGATCAACCTCGCCCCCCCCAGAGCGGAATAACGCAATCGATTTAGGAGTTCCTTGTGTTCAAGAACGAGGAAATGGAAATCAATATGGGACCGCAGCACCCTTCGACCCACGGGGTGCTACGGCTGAAGCTGAAGCTGGACGGCGAAGTGGTCAAGCACTGCCGCCCGGTCATCGGCTATCTGCACCGCGGGGTGGAAAAGATCTGCGAGAACCAGACGTTCTTCCAGGGCCAGGTGTGGACCGATCGCATGGACTACACCTCCGCCGTGGCCAACAACCTGGGCTGGGCCGAGGCGGTGGAGAAGCTGTTCGGCATCAGCGTGCCCAGGCGGGCCAAGTACATCCGCACCATGCTGAACGAGTTCAACCGGGTGGCCTCGCATCTGGTCTGGCTGGGCACCCACGCCATGGACATCGGCGCCTTGACGGTGTTCCTCTACACCTTCCGGGAACGGGAGGACATCCTGGACATCTTCGAGGCCTTCTGCGGGGCCCGTCTCACCACCACGGCCTTCCGCATCGGCGGGCTGCGGGAGGACCTGCCGCCCGGGATCGAAAAGCAGATCCGGGCCTTCCTCGCCAAGTTCCTGGACTGCCTGAACGAATATGAAACACTTCTGACCGAGAACCGGATCTGGAAGAAGCGCACCATCGGCACGGGCCTGCTCAATTCCGCCGACGCCATCGCCATGGGCGTGACCGGCCCGGTGCTGCGCGCGGCCGGCGTGCCGTTCGACGTGCGCAAGGCCTTCCCCTACGCCTCCTACGCGGAGATGGATTTCGAGGTGCCGACCCGGACCGAGGGTGACAACTACGCCCGGTACCTGGTGCGCCTGGCCGAGATGCGCCAGAGCCACCGGATCATCCAGCAGTGCCTGGACGGGCTGCCCGAAGGTCCGGTCATGGCCAAGATCCCCAGGATCCTCCGGTCCGAGGTGAACGAGGTCTACCATCCCACCGAGGCGCCCAAGGGAGAGCTGGGCTACTACCTGGTCGGGGAGAAGGGCTCCCTCAATCCGTACCGCTTCCATGTGCGGGGACCCGGCTTCATCAACCTCCAGGCCCTGCCCATGATGGTGAAGGGCGGCCTGGTCGCCGACTGCATCGCCACCATCGGCACGCTTGACGTGGTTTTGGGAGAGATCGACCGATGAACCCCACCGCTTCCATGACCCTGCTCCAGATCAGCGTGATGGCGATCCTCCAGACCATCGCCGTGCTGATCTTCATCTTCATCGTGGTTCCGCTCACCACCTTCGCCGAGCGCAAGGTGCTGGGCTACGTGCAGGACCGCCTGGGCTCCGTCCGCCTCGCCGGGCACCTGGTCGGGTTCACCGGCTGGATGAACCGGGTCATGTGGGGCATGGGCAGGCTGCCCTTCGTTTCCATCCTGCGCGGACTGCCCCAGTTCATCGGCGACATCGTCAAGCTGTTCGTGAAGGAGGACATCGTCCCGGAGAAGTCGGACCACTTCATCTTCAGGATCGCGCCGGCCATCTCGATGATCGCCTCCGTGGCGGTGTTCGCCGGCATCAGCTTCTACCCCGGGGCCCTCTTCACCTTCCCCAAGGCCGTCCCCATCGTCGGCGGGCTGCCCTTCACCGGCTTCATCAGCAACATGAACATCGGCCTGCTGTTCATCCTGGGGGTCTCCTCGGTGGGCGTCTACGGGATCGTGCTGGGCGGCTGGGCATCCAATTCCAGGTTTCCCCTGCTGGGCGGGCTGCGTTCGGCCGCCCAGATCGTCAGCTATGAGGTGCCCCTGACCCTCAGCCTCATGGCTCCGGTGATCCTCACCGGCACCCTGAACTTCAACGACATGACCCGCAAGCTCTCCACGGAGATGCCCCTGGTCGCCACCCCGCTCCTGTTCGTGGGCTTCTTCATCTACCTCACCTGCGGTTTCGCGGAGACCAACCGCCTGCCCTTCGACATGCCCGAGGCCGAGAACGAACTGGTGGCCGGGTTCCATACGGAATATGCCGGGATGCGGTTCGGGTTCTTCTACCTGGCCGAGTACATCAACATGATCGTCGTGTCGGCCCTCGCCAGTTCCTTCTTCCTGGGCGGGCCCTTCCTGCTCCCCTTCGGTCTGCACCGGTTCATCCTGCACGTTCCCGTCATCGGTCCCCCGAGCGCCATCTGGTTCGTGGCCAAGATCCTGTTCCTGCTCTTCGTCTACATCTGGGTCCGCGGCACCATTCCCCGCTACCGGTATGACCAGGTGATGGCGATCGCGTGGAAATACCTCATCCCGTTCACGCTGGTCCTTCTGATGCTGGCCGCCATCATCCGCTACGCGGCCTAGGGGAGTCCGACCATGAACAAGTTCCTGAAAACGCTGATTCCCATCGATATCTACAAGGGCCTGAAGGTCACCGGCACCCACTTCATGAAGGTGTTCTGCACCGCCAACCGGCGCAAGGTGCCGCTGCACCGGGTGCAGGAGTATCCGGAAGTGAAAGCCAAGGTGGCGCCCCGCTACCGCGGCCGGCTGACCATGCTCAAGGACGAGCAGGGCGAGATCAAGTGCGTCTGCTGCCTGGCCTGCGAAAAGATCTGCCCGACCCAGGTGATCACCATCGAATCCGGCAAGAAGGAGGGGCGCAAGACCAAGATCCCGGTGCGCTACGACTTCGAGATGGAGCGCTGCATCTTCTGCGAATTCTGCGTGGAAAGCTGCGGCTTCGATTCCATCATCCTCAACCACCAGTTCGAGCTGGCGGCGTACAATCGGGAAGACTTCTCCATCGGACTGCTGGGCCAATCCCAGAACATGTTCCAACTGACCCCGGTCGGCAGGTTCTCCTACTCCGACTCGGACAAGGACTGAATCCCCCTTTCCCCAAACAAGGCCTCCCATGGACTCATTGCTAGCACTGATCGGCAACCACCTGTTCCACCTGTTGGGTCTCATGGCCGTGGGCGGGGCGCTGGGCCTGATCTTCTCCAAGAATGCCATCCACAGCGTCCTCGGCTTCCTGTTCTGCATGCTGTGCGTGGCCGGCTGCTACCTCACGCTTTCCGCCGAGTTCCTGGCGGTGGCCCAGCTGTTGGTCTACGCCGGCGGCATCGTGGTGCTGTTCCTGTTCGTGGTCATGCTGGTCGAGGTGACCAAGTACAAGGAGAAGGGCCTGTTCCAGACCCAGGCGCCGTGGGCCATCGGGATGGTTTCGGTGGGCGCGGTGGCCATCATCAGCGTGTTCTGGCGCACCTTTTTCCCGGCCGACGCCGTCAAGGCGCTGACCCTCAGCCCGGAGCTGGCCCAGGGGCTGGACGTGGCCAACCAGAACGCCCAGGCGGTGAGCCGGGGCCTGTTCGCCCAGTTCCTGCTGCCCTTTGAAATCCTGTCGGTGATCCTGCTGGTGGCCCTGGTGGGCGCCGTGGTCCTGGCCAAGTCGGAACGGGTGTGACATGCCTTCGATGAACGCGGTCCTCTTCCTCTCCTTCCTGCTGTTCTCGGTGGGGGTGGCCGGTGTGCTGATCCGGCGCAACGTGCTGATCATCCTCATGTGCGTGGAACTCATGCTGAATGCCGCCAACCTCAACCTGGTGGCCTTCGCCAGGCACAGCGGCACCGTGAACGGCCAGGCCTTCGCCCTGCTGGTGATGGGCCTGGCGGCGGCAGAAGTGGCCATCGGCCTGGCCCTGGTGGTGGCGCTCTACCGGAAGAAGGACACCATCCAGGTGGATCAGATCAACCTTCTCAAGGGTTGAGCACAGGCTTGGGCGACCCCTCAGGAACCAGATTTCGGGTGAACGAATGATCATGCAATCCACAGTCAGTTCAGCTTTAAGCCTGCCGATCCACAGCTCGGTGCTCTGGCTCATCCCCTTTCTGCCGCTGTTCGGCGCCATCCTGAACGGGGCGACCGGGCGCTGGGTCAAGAGCAGCAAGCTGGTGGACGCCATCGCCCTGGGCTCGGTGGCGCTCTCCTTCCTGCTGGTGCTGTGCTGTTTCGCCCGGCTGCTGGGCCAGGCCCCGGAGAACCGCTCGGTGAACCAGACCCTGTGGACCTGGTTCGATCTCGGCGGCGCCCACGTGCTCGGCGGCGTCACCCAGAACACCATGGCCTGGGCCTACAAGTTCGATCCGCTGTCCGGGGCGATGGCGCTCCTGGTGACCGGGGTGGGCTTCCTCATCCACCTGTTCTCCACCGGCTACATGGGCGAAGAGCGCAACAACGGCACCTACTACCGCTTCATGGCCTACCTGAACCTGTTCGTGTTCTCCATGCTCAACCTAGTGCTGGGCGCCAACATGATCATCATGTTCCTGGGCTGGGAAGGGGTCGGGCTCTGCAGCTACCTGCTGATCGGCTTCTACTTCGAAAAGGAATTCTGCGCCATCGCCGGCAAGAAGGCATTCGTCACCAACCGCATCGGCGACTTCGGCTTCCTGGTCGGCTTCTTCCTCATCTTCATGGTCTTCGGCGCCACCGACTTCGACACCCTGATGGGCATGACCCGGGGCATCCTGGCCATGCCGCAGATCACCCTGTTCGGCATCACCCACGCGCCCACCTGGTGGTTCAACCTGATCGGCTGCTGCCTGTTCCTGGGCGCCTGCGGCAAGAGCGCGCAGATTCCCCTCTACGTCTGGCTGCCCGACGCCATGGCCGGCCCGACCCCGGTGAGCGCCCTGATCCATGCGGCGACCATGGTCACCTCCGGCCTGTACATGATCACCCGGATGAACTTCATCTATATCAATGCCCCGGTGGCACTCACCCTGGTCCTGTGCATCGGGTCGCTCACCGCCCTCGTGGCGGCCAGCATGGGCCTGGCCCAGTACGACATCAAGAAGGTGCTGGCCTACTCCACCGTGAGCCAGCTGGGCTTCATGTTCATGGGCATGGGCGCCGGGGCTTTCTCGGCCGGCATGTTCCACGTGTTCACCCACGCCTTCTTCAAGGCTGCGCTGTTCCTTGGCTCCGGCTCGGTGATCCTGGCCTGCCACCACGAGCAGGACATGCGCAACCTGGGCGGGCTGCGCAAGCACATGCCCTGGACCTTCGCTTCCATGGGCATCGCCACCCTGGCCATCGCCGGCATCTTCCCGTTTTCCGGGTTCTTCTCCAAGGATGAGATCCTCTGGAAGGTGTTCGAGGGCTGGTATGCCGGCGGCTCCGTCCTGAGCCTGGCCGCCTGGATCATGGGCATGGTGGCCGCCTTCATGACCGCCTTCTACATGGTCCGATTGATGGTGATGACCTTCTTTGGCGAGTACCGCGGTGCCGGCCACAGCGATCCCTACGGCCTGACCGTGCCTTCGGAAGTGGCGCATCATGCCGCGCACGACGACGGGCACGGCCACCACGAGGTCCACGTCCCGAGCGAAGTGCCCTGGAACATGTGGCTGCCGGTGGCCATCCTGGCCGCCCTGGCGCTGATCGGCGGCTTCCTGAACATCCCGCACAGCCTGCATTGGATCGGCAGCAGCCACTTCACGGCGTGGATCACCCCCCTGCTGTTCCAGACCGGCCCCCACGTCCACGAAGCCGTGCCCGCCATGGAGTACCTTCTCATGGCCGTCGCCACCCTGGTCTGGGCGCCCGGCGCCATGGCCCTGGCCTGGTGGTTCTACGGGGCGGATCCGACCTGGTCCAAGCCCAAGGCCTTCGTGCAGCGTTTCCCCGTGCTGTTCCGCTGGGTGAACGCCAAATACTATGTCGACGAGTTCTACGAAGCGGCCTTCATCGGCCCCTGCAAGCAGCTGGGGGCCCAGCTATGGGCTTTCGACTCCCTGGCGGTGGACGGCATGGTCAACGGGGCGGCCCGGTTCACCCTCCTGGCGGGCCACGCGTCGCACTGGTTCGACGCCAAGATCGTCGACGGCCTGGTGAACCTGGTGGCCTGGATCCTGCAGCAGGTCTCCCTGGGCTTCCGCAAGTTCCAGAGCGGCCGGGTGCAGAACTACGCCTTCGTGATGTTCCTCGGTTTCCTCGTCTTCGCCTTCTGGAAGTTCCTCGCCTGAGATTTCCTCTGCCTGTTTGCTGATTGCTGGAGTTCCCATGATTCCCTGGTACCAAAATCTCCCGCTGTGGGTCACGTTCGTCCCCCTCCTAGGGGCCCTGCTCCTCCTTCTGGTGCCAAAGGGCCAGCGCCGGACATTCGAGCTGGGCGCCCTGGCCATCACCATGGTCGACTTCCTGATGAGCGTGCCGCTCTGGTTCAAGTACGACCGGGCCTCGGCCGCCGTGCAGTTCGCCACCTCCCTGAACTGGATCCCGAGCCTCGGGGTGAAGTTCAGTGTCGGCATGGACGGCATCAGCCTGGTGATGGTGCTGCTGACCACGCTGCTGGGCTTCATCGTGGTGTGGTGCTCGTTCACCGCCATCAATGAGCGCCACAAGGAATACTACGTCTGGATCCTGGTCATGCAGTTCAGCATGATGGGCGTGTTCATCACCCAGGACATGTTCCTGTTCTACCTGTTCTGGGAGCTGATGCTGGTGCCGATGTATTTCCTCATCGCCATCTGGGGCGGTCCCCAGCGGCTCTACGCCGCCATCAAGCTGTTCCTCTACACCCTGTCCGGCTCGGTGCTGATGCTGGTGGCCATCCTGGCCATCTACTTCCTGCAGTTCAAGACCACCGGCCGCTACGACATGTCCATCGCCTCGTTCCAGGGCATGGCCGCCACCGTCGCCCAGCAGAGCCACAACTTCCAGATCCTTCTGGCCCTGGCCTTCTTCGTCGGGTTCGCCATCAAGGTCCCGATGTTCCCCTTCCACACCTGGCTGCCTGACGCCCACGTGGAGGCCCCCACCGCGGGCTCCGTGGTCCTGGCCGGCGTCCTGCTGAAGATGGGCACCTACGGCTTCATCCGCTTCCTGCTGCCGATCGCCCCCAAGGCGACCATGGAGCTGATGCCCTGGTTCATGGGCCTGGCCCTGATCGGGGTCATCTACGGCGCCCTGGTGGCCATGATCCAGAAGGACATGAAGAAGCTCGTGGCCTACTCCTCGGTGAGCCACCTGGGCCTGTGCATGCTCGGCCTGTTCGCCATGAATCCCAATGGCATCACCGGCGGCATCCTGCAGATGCTCAATCACGGCATCTCCACCAGCGCGCTCTTCCTCCTGGTCGGCATCGTCTACGAGCGGCGCCACACCCGCATGATCTCGGAGTACGGCGGGCTGTCCAAGACCATGCCGATCTACGCGACCATCTTCATGATCATGACCATGAGCAGCATCGGCCTGCCCGGGCTGAACGGCTTCATCGGCGAGTTCGCCATCCTGCAGGGCGCCTTCCAGGCCGCCCCCTGGCTGGCCGTGCTGGCCACCACCGGCATCGTGCTGGGCTCCGCCTACATGCTCTGGCTGTTCCAGCGAGCCATGTTCGGGCCCATCAGCGAGGTCAACACCAAGATGGCCGACCTGAGCGCCCGGGAGATCGCCTACTTCATGCCGCTGCTGCTGGCCGCCTTCTGGATCGGCCTCTATCCCAAGGCGATGATGGACGTGCTGCGCCAGCCGGTGACCAAGCTGGTCCAGCAGGTGAACCCCGACTTCTATCGGCAGGAGGCCATGGAGGCCGGCCAGCGCGCCGCGGCCAAGGCCGGCATGGCGGCCATGGGCCTGCCTGGGGCCAAGCCTGAATCGGAAGAGGGAGGTAACTGATGCCTTTCGCCGCCGGCCTGTGGGAGACCCTGCAAAGGGACCTCCCGCTCCTGTTCCCGCAGATCATCCTGATCGTCACGGCCACGGTGATGCTCTGGCCCGGTGACATGTTCGTGCCCCGGGGCGAAAAGCACCGCTGGGCCTACGTCTCCATCATCGCCCTGGCGCTCGCCGGGTGGTTCGTATACACCTCCCCGACCGCCATCGGTTTTTCCGAGATGTTCGCGGTGGACGGCATCACCCGGGGCTTCCAGCTGCTGGTCCTGGCGGCCGGGATCATCACGATCCTGCTGAGCCAGCTGCAGTTGGATGCACTGAAGGAGCAGACGGTCGAGTTCTATGCCCTGCTGCTGTTCTCCATCACCGGCATGCTGTTCCTGGTGGGGGCCACCGACCTGGTGTCCATCTACTTCTCGCTGGAACTGATGGCCCTTTGCATCTACATCCTGGTGGCCTACTTCCGCACCGAGGAGCGGAGCATCGAGGCCGGGGTGAAGTACTTCCTGCTGGGCGCCTTCTCCAGCGGCATCCTGCTGTTCGGGATCAGCCTGCTGTTCGCCGCCGCCGGCGGGGTCACCACCAACCTGGTGGAGCTGAACGACAAGCTCGCCCTGGCGCCGCACTCCAGCAGCCTGCTGGTATTCATGGGCGTGCTGATGGTGCTGGTGGGCTTCTGCTTCAAGGTGGCGGCGGTGCCGTTCCACATGTGGTCGCCCGACGCCTACGACGGCGCCCCGACGCCCATCACCGCCTTCATGTCCATGGCGCCCAAGGCGGCCTCCCTGGCCGCGTTCCTGCGGGTGTTCGGCACCGGCTTCAACGGCGTGCAGAACGAATGGATGGCGCCGCTGGCCTTCGTGGCCGCGGCCAGCATGATCCTGGGCAACATCGCCGCCCTCAAGCAGCAGACCATGAAGCGCCTGCTGGCCTACTCCAGCATTGCCCACGTGGGCTACATGCTGCTGGGCGTGATGTGCGCCGGCGTCCCCGGCGGGCCCCAGGCGGTCTGGCTCTACATGCTCACCTACCTGCTCATGCAGAGCGGCGCCTTCGGCATCGTCATCTTCCTGCAGGGCAAGAACGAGGGCGAGCGGATCGACGACTTCCGTGGCCTGGCCCGGACCCGGCCGGTGCTGGCCTTCGCCATGATGGTGATCCTGCTGAGCCTCGCCGGCGTGCCACCGCTGGTGGGCTTCTTCAGCAAGTTCTACCTGTTCAAGCTGGCCATCGAGCAGGGCCACGTGACCCTCACGGTGATCGCCCTGCTGACCAGCGCCGTGGCCGCCTACTACTACCTGGCCGTGGTCGCCCTGATGTATTTCAAGGAACCGGCCGCGCTGCCCGAAGGCACCAAGCCCCGCATCATGGGCACCGTCACCACCTGGGTGGTGGGCCTGTCCTGCGCCCTGGTGCTGCTGGGCACCTGCTTCGGCGCCAGGCTGCTGAACTGGGCGGCGACGATCGTATAAGGCTGTCAGCTGCGGAGCCGGCGGGTGCCCAGCGGGGCCCCGCCGGCTCCGAAGCGGCGTTCCTCCAGCCGGAACGCGCCGTTGCGGCCGCGGGTCAGCACGGTGGAGGCCCGGGTGCCGTAGCTCTCGGACTGGACGAAGATCGCCGACAGCAGGCGCTCCCATTGGAGCGCCACGCCGGTATCCGGCAGGCCCTGGTCGGGGACGATCTCCGGGTCGGCCAGCAGGTCGAAGAAGCCGCCGAAGGCGGGCAGGCTGGCCAGGCTCTGGGCGAACCGGGCCTTGGCGGTGACCAGCTTGGGCCAGGGGGTGTCCAGCAGGTGGTTGGACAGGCCGTACAGGCCGGGGCCCAGCTCGCGGGGTGCGCCGTCGCGGTTGGAGCAGTACCACAGGGCGTCCCGGTCGGCCAGCAGCAGGTTGAAGCCGGCGTACTGGGCGCCGTCCACCGCCGCGGCATAGGCGCCGGGGGCCTGCTCGCCGCGCAGGAAGTCGCCGGGCAGGTGGCCCCGGGACCGGCCGCCCTTGGCCGCGCCCTCCCGGACGTTGGTCACGGCGGCGAACCGGCCGTCCTCGCGCAGCGCCAGCCAGGTGCCGCCGGCCTCCAGGTCCCGGCCGCCCAGGATGCGCGGGTCCTCCGGCCAGCGGTCCGCCTGGGTGCTGGGCCGGGCGTAGAACTCGTCGCGGTTGGCGGCGACCACCAGCGGGTATTCCGGATGCGCCTGCCAGGCGACCACGATCAGGCACATCGATGCACTCCAAGCGGGGACATTCCATCGGAACGCCACCTGAATAATAATCCGCTGGCCGCGCGTGCCATCTTGAGTTCTACTCGACTGGGAGGCCCGGGTGGGCGTCCGGGGGATTCCAGGTGTTTTTCGGTTCGGGGAAAAAGGATGTGAACCCCAAGGAAAGGGCCATGTGGGGCGATCTCATGGCACTGGGCATGGTGTTCCCCATTGCCATCGGCCTGGGTTTCTTTCTCGGCCGTTGGGTTGGCGGGCTGCTGGGGCACCCCAAGGTGGGCATGGCGGTGGGCCTGGTGTGGGGCGTGGCCACCGGCTTCTGGGAACTTTACAAGGTGACCGTCCGGCTCAACCGGATGGATGGCGGTGGCAAGGATGACGGCGATGACCCTGGCCGCTAGGGACCCGGGGACGATCCACCTGACCCGCATCGCCTGGTTCCAGGTGGGCCTGCTGCTGCTCGGCAGCTGTGCCTGGATGCTGCGCTCCGGGCGGGCGGCCCTGGTGTACGGGTTGGCGGGGCTGGCCAGCATGCTGTTCTGGCACCTGCACCGATGGATCGTGGTGCGCATGCTGACCCCTTCGGTCCGGCTGCGCTGGGTGTTCGGCTTCCTCGTCCTGGTCAAACTGGCGTTGATCGCGCTTATCCTGCGTGGCATCATGGACTCCTTCCCCATGGAAGTCATCCCTTCCGTCACCGGTATCCTGGTGTTCATCGCGTCCATTCTGCTTGAGGCGGTTTACCTCATGTTCCGGCCGGGCAATGGAGATGATTGTTAGCTACAATGCGATCTGAGGGTTGAACGATGGAACACCATGCTTCGGGTCTTGCGGTACTTCTGACCTGGATTTTCGGATTGGCCAGGCACCCCTGGGGCACCTTCGCCCATGGCATGCCGATGTCGGTCCTGGAACGCTACGACCATTTGCTCATTTCATGCCTGGCGGCCCTGGTGACGGTGGCCCTGGCCCTGGCGGTCCGCTGCCGCCTGGCGCGCATCCCCGGGCCCTTCCAGCAGACCATGGAATACCTGGTCAGCTTCGTGCGCACCCTGGTTTCCGACAATGTGGCCCATGAGCCGGATCGCTACATGCCCCTCATCGGCACCCTGGGCTTCTTCATCCTGCTGAACAACCTGTTCGGGCTGGTCCCGGGCCTGGGTTCGGGCACCGCCAACTGGAACGTCACGCTGGGCTGTGCCCTGGTGGTGTTCCTCTACTACAACTTCCACGGCATGCGCGAACACGGGATCGGCAGCTACCTGGGGCATTTCGCCGGCCCGGTGTGGTTCCTATGGATCCTCATGTGGCCGCTGGAGGTGCTGGGGCTGTTCTCCCGGATTCTCAGCCACAGCCTGCGTCTGTTCGGCAACATCGCCGGGGAGCACGTGGTCTCGGGCATCTTCTTCGTCCTGGTGCCGCTGGTGGTGCCGGTGCCGCTGATGATCATGGGCTTGTTCTTCGGGCTGATCCAGACTTTCGTGTTCATCATGCTGGCCACGATCTATGTCTCCGGCGCGGTCGCCCACGAGCACTAGGCGCTATTCATTCGCTTCACTCCGGCGACGGGATTCCGAACCCCCCGCCCCCCAACCTAGAGGTGTTTCCATGAAGAAGTTCCTTACCACCGCCTTCCTGTTCACCGTGGCCGTGGCCGCCTTCGCCCAGGGTGCCCCGGGCGTCCAGAAGAGCCTCTTTGAAGGCCAGTACCTGGCCCACATCTCCCTCGCCATCGCGGCCGCCGGATGCGGCATGGCCCAGGGCAAGGCGGTCGCCGCCGCCTGCGAAGGCATCGCGCGCAACCCCCAGGCCGCCGGCAACATCCGCACCACCATGATCATCGGCCTGGCCTTGATCGAGGCCCTGGTCATTTATGTGCTGGTCGCGGCCTTTGCCGTGCATTAGGATTCGAAACGGCGGGGCGCCTCGGGCGCCCCGTTTTTTCCATGAGGCTCCGGTTGATGGAAGTTTTCCACATTCCTGAGTTGATCCTAGAGCTGGAGGAGTTTACTTTCTTCTATGCAGCCGAAGTTCACTTCATGGAAAGAATCGCGTTCGAAGCCGACTTTACTGGAATGACAATGCACCTCGAATATCATCGCCGACAGCCAAATGCCGCCCGAAGGCGGGTTTCGCATGGGATTGTGACGCAGGAGGCTTCATGTTAAACATTCAAACCCGCCAGGAGGGCAATGCCTCGGTGGTCACCATCCAGGGCAAGGTGAACTTCGAAGTCACCGCCCAGTTACGGGATGTCATCCGGGACACGGTCACCACCCTGCAGCCCAAGCTGCTGGTGATCAACCTGGAAAGCGTCAGCTTCATCGATTCGTCCGGGCTGGGCCTGCTGGTGGCGGCCCGCAACAGTGTCGACAAGAACAGCGGGAAGCTGCACCTCTGCGGCCTGCCGCCCCAGGTCAAGAAGACCTTCGACCAGACCAACCTCACCAACTATTTCTCCATCTTCACCACCGAGCAGGACGCGCTTCGCGGAGCATAGCCGATCGATGAAAGGCGGTATATGCATAAAGGCGTGGTCCTGGTCGTCGACGACGAAGCGCCCATTCGGGATATCCTCAGCTTCTATCTGAAGCGGGCGGGGTACCAGGTGCTGCTGGCGGAAAACGGCCGGCTGGCCCTGGAGGAGATGGCCAAGCTGCAGCCGGACCTCATCCTTTCCGATCTGCGCATGCCGGAGATGGCCGGCGACGAGCTGTGCCAGGCGGTGAAGGGGGATCCGCGAACCCGGGACATCTTCTTCGTCCTGGTTTCGGCCATGGACGGGCTGGCCTCCAAGATCGGCGGCCTGAACCTGGGCGCCGACGACATGATCTCCAAGCCTTTCCATGCGCAGGAGGTCATGGCCAAGGTGGAATCGGCGTTCCGGATCATCGCCATGCAGAAGGAGATCAAGCGGCAGAACCTGGAACTGACCCGTTTCCAGGACCGGATGACCGCGGAGCTGGCCCTGGCGGCCAGGCTGCAGATGGGCCTGCTGCCCGGCATCCCGGGCCTGGTCGCCGGGCTGCGCTATACCCATCGCTACCTGCCGGCGGAGGGGATCGGCGGCGACATCTACAGCATCCAGGCCCTGCCGGGCGGCTGCGCCGCCTTCATGATCGCCGATGTGAGCGGGCACGGGGTGACCGCCGCGCTCATCTCGGCCATGGTCAAGACCTACTTCGAAAGCCAGCTGCGTTTCGGGCAGGGGCCGCTGGCCTGGGCCAAGGCCATGAACCGGGACCTGGCCCGCAGCACCCTTTCGGAGCAGTTCGCCACCGCCTTCCTGGCCCGGCTGGATCCGGCCGCGGGCACCATGCAGTATGTGGCGGCCGGCCATCCGGCACCGCTGCTGATCCACCAGGGCGCCGCCGGCGGGCGCAAGCCCATCGACATCCTGGGCGGCAAGGGGTTCATGCTGGGCATCGATGAAACCCTGCCCTTCGTGGAGCAGGTCTGCCCGTTCGAACCTGGCGATCGGCTGGTGTTCTACACCGACGGACTGGTCGAGGTGGAGCGGGAGGACCGCCGCTACCTGGGCGAGGAGGGCCTGGTGGAGATCTGCGCGGAACTGCCGGCCGACGGGGAGCTGGCGGCCGACTGGATCATCGAGCGCACCGTGGCCTTCAACCAGCCCGCCGCCTTCGTGGACGACGTGACCCTGGTGGTGCTGGACCGGAATCTCTGACGGTCAGCGCAGCGAGGCGGTGACCCGCAATTCCAGTTGCGGCTGGTCGGGGTCGTCCAGGGTCAGCATGACCTTTTCGGTGTAGAGGCCCGGCAGGGCGTTGGCCGCCAGCACCACCTCGATCTCATGGCTGGCGGCGGCGGCCTTGTCGGCGCCTTCGACGCTCAGGGCCTGGTTGCTGGTCCGGGTGGAGAGGATGCGGAACGGCTTGCCGTCCACCTGCTTCAGGACGACCTTGCTGCGCAGCTCGGTGCCGGCCGGCTCGGACCAGGCCACCCGCTGCGGCGTGGCGGTGACGCTGGCGCGCATCTCCCACTGGACGGTGAGGGTGACGGTGGGCACCTTCGGATTGGCGGTGCGCACGATGATCGCGTCGGCGCCCACCTGGCGGCCGCCGGGGATCTTGCGCCCGTCGAGGGTGATGTCCACCCAGGCGTCCTTGCCGTCCTTGCGCAGCACCGCGGCCAGGTAGGGCGCGCCGGGGGCCTTGGCGTCGGTGAGCACGACCGGCTTGTCGGTGCCCGAGGCCAGCTTCACCGAGGCCTTGCGGGGCACGCTGCGCACCAGGTCCTGGAAGAACACGGAATCGGTGGAAGGCATGATCTCCCGCACCACGTCCGCCTCGAAGGTCAGGGTCATGGTCGGGCTGGCCGGGTCGTCGGACACCACCTGGATCGATTTCCGGGACACGCCGCGGAAACCGGCCGGGTTGAAGGTGACTTCCACCTCGGTGCTTTCCTCCGGCGCCAGCGTCCACTTGCCCACCACGGTGGAGGTGCAGCCGCAGGACGGGTTCAGGCGGGTGATGTTCAGGGGGGCCTTGCCGGTGTTGGTGACCTTGAAGCGGTGCGAGACCTTGGCGTCGGAAGAGATCTTGCCGAAATCGAAATGGGTGGCATCGAAGCTGATGTGCGGTGCCGGCTGGGCCAGGCAGACGACGGATGCGAGCATGATGACAGCGGGAATGCGCATAGGGACCTCTAGGGCGATTTTGTCACGGCCGGGGCGTCGTGCGCCTGGAAAAATGCGCAAAGCCGCTGCCACACCCGGTCCGGATCCAGCCCGGCCAGGCAGGGGTGGCCCGGCACGAAACAGTTGGGCTTGAAGCAGGGGGCGCAGGGGATGCCGTCCAGGCGCAGGGTCGCGGCGCGCGGGCCCCAGGGCGTGCTGCCGCCGGGGTCGGTGGCGCCGTAGAGGGCCAGGGTCGGGGTGCCGCAGGCGGCGGCCAGGTGGCTGAGGCCGGAATCGTTGCCCAGGGCGGCCCGGGCCCCCCTGAGCCAGGCGGCGGCCTGCACCAGGCTGGTCTCGCCGCACAGGTTGTGGGTGGCGCCCTGGGCCACGAAAGCGCAGATCTCCCGCTCCCCGGGGCTGCCCAGCACCGCCACCGCCATCCCGGCCTGCCGGGCCCTGTGCGCCACGGCCAGGAAGTGCTCCCGGGGCCAGGTCTTGGAGGGCCAGGTGGAGCCCGGCATGAGGCACAGGCAGGGTTCCTGGGGCAGCTGCACCGCCATGGGCGGCGCGTAGTCGGCGTAGGGCATGGGCGGCAGGTCCGGCCAGCGTTTGGCCAGCACGGCATGGTAGCGCGCCATGAAGGGGCCCTGGGCGTCCCAGAATGGCCCGCTGTGGGTGTTGAAGATCCCGGCCAGGCTTTCGTCCACCCCGATCCGTTCCGGCACGCCGGCCAGGAAGGCCGCCAGGGCTGGGCGGAGCGATTTCGGGAAATGGATGGAACGGGCCGCCCGGTGGCTGCGCAGGATGGCCGCCATGGCCCAGGGGCCGGGTTTGCCCTGGTCCGGCAGCACGGCGTCGGCCAGTTCGTGGCCGGCCACCAGGGCCACGGTCTGGGGCGGGCCCCACACCACCAGGGGGCCCACCCCCATCTGGCGCAGCAGCCGCAGGATGGGCAGCTGCATGGCGGCGTCGCCGACGAAGCGGGGGAAGCGCACCCAGGTGGCGCCCATGGGGATCATCGGCGCAGCCTCGCCAGGTGGGGCAGCAGGGCGGCCGGATCCAGCCGGTCCATGCCGCCGGCCAGATCCGCCTCCGGGCCCGGGTACTGCAGGACCTGCACCCGCCGGCCCAGGGGGGCCCAGCGGTCCGGCCCGTGGTGGGGGCGCAGGCCCATGAGGCAGAGCACCGGCACCCCCAGGGCGGCGGCCAGATGCACCGGCCCGGTGCTCGGGCCGGCCACGGCGGCGCAGGCCCCCAGGCGGCCCATGAGGCCGCGCAGATCGGTGGGGGCCAGCGGGCCCTCCTCGGGCGGCGAGAGGGCCAGGGGGCGCCATCCGGCCGCCGCCAGCACCGGCACGGCCCGGTCCCACCAGTCCCGGGAAGGGTAGGCCCCGGACCCGCTGCCGCGCAACACCAGCCCGAGCACGGGCCGGCCGTCCCCGCCCAGGTCCGCCCGCCCCTGGGCGCGTTCCGCTTCGGACAGGACCAGTTCCGGCAGGGCCGGGGCGCCGCCCTGCCAGCCCCAGGGGGACAGGAAGGCCAGGGCGTTGACCGCTTCATGGCGGCCGCTGGCGTAGCGCCCTTGCCAGAGCACGTGGCTGGCCTGCCAGATCTGCCGGCCCCGGGAGCGGGCCACCCGGATGGGCACCCCGGCCAGCCTGGCCGCCGTGACGACCTGCGGATCCCGGTGCGCCAGGTTGAGCACCGCGTCGAACCCTCCGGCCGCCATGAGCTCGCCCAGCTCGCGGTCGCCCGCGCGGAGGTGGACACCGGCCACGCCGGCCAGCCCGGCCAGCGCTGGCGCCGTGGCCGGCTGGACCAGCCAGTGCACCTCGGCCTCCGGCAGGCGCGAATGGATGCGTTCCATGACGGGCAGGGAGACGATGAGATCGCCCAGGGCATCGGTCCGGCTCAGAAGGAATCGCATGCCTTGGATGGTTCCGCATTCCGCCGGCAGCGTCAATTGAACGGTTTCCCGCACCCCGGGAAAGGTACATACTGTCGCCTAAGCCAACCCCTTGCCGCAGGACTCCGACCATGTCGTTCAAGCGTGTGCTACTGGTGGAAGACGAGGCCAGCTTCCGTGACGTTCTGCAGATCGGCCTGGCCCCCCAGGGCTTCGAATCCATGGCCGTGGGCACCCTGGCCGAAGCCCGGCGGCTGCTGCTGGCCGAACCGTTCGACGCCCTGGTGTCCGACCTGCGCTTGAAGGACGGCAGCGGCATCGAGCTGCTGGCCTGGATGAAGGAGCGCGGCCTGCAGACCCCGGTGGTGATCATGACCGCCTTCGCCACCACGGAGACCACCGTGCAGGCGCTGAACCTGGGGGCCGTGGACTTCCTCACCAAGACCAAGAACGACATCCAGGAACTCACCAAGGTGCTCAAGGGCATCTTCACGGTCTCCGCGGCGCCGTCCGGCCACGAGGTGTCGGACATCGGCGACCTGGTGGGGGTCGGGCCGACCATCCGCAAGGTCCAGGCCCTGGTGGGCAAGGTCGCCCGGGCCAACACCACCGTGCTGATCACCGGTGAAAGCGGCACCGGCAAGGAGATCGTCGCCCGGCTGATCCACCGCTATTCGGACCGGGCCAAGGGGCCCTTCGTGCCGGTCAACTGCGGCGCGCTGCCCGAGAACCTGCTGGAATCCGAACTGTTCGGCTACGAGAAGGGCGCCTTCACCGGGGCCGTCGGGATGAAGCGCGGCCTGTTCGAGGAGGCCGAAGGCGGGGTGATCTTCCTGGACGAGATCGGCGAGATCCCGCTGCCGCTCCAGGTCAAGCTGCTCCGGGTGCTCCAGGAACGGCGCGTCCGGCGCCTGGGCGCCAACGAAGAACGCCCGGTGGACGCCCGGGTGATCGGCGCCAGCAACCGGGATCTGCGGGCCCGGGCCGAGCGCGGCCAGTTCCGCCAGGATCTCTATTTCCGCCTGAACATCCTGCACCTGGAACTGCCGCCCCTGCGCGAGCGGCAGGAGGACCTGCCGGTGCTGGTGGAACATTTCCTCACCCGCTTCTGTCGTAAACTGAATAAGCCTCCCATGACTTTATCGGAGGAAGCCCTGGAGGTGCTGCGGCACTACCCGTTCCACGGCAATGTGCGGGAACTTGAGAATCTCATGGAGCGTTGCGTCGCCTTGAATGCCGGCGGACCGATCGGCAAGGACCTCTTCCCCGATAATGTCCTGGGCATTGGCACCAGGCCGGCGGCTTCGGACCATGCCCTGGACATCCCGCCGGACGGCTTCGACCTGGAGGGCTATCTGGCGGCCCTCAAAGGATTTTTCATGAGCCAGGCCCTGGCCCGGGCCGATGGCAACCGGACTCGGGCCGCCCGCCTGCTGGGGATGAGTTTTCGAGCCTATCGATATTGGTTACAGGAAATGGGAGGGGCCGAAACCCTGCAGGCCCACTTTCCCTGGCCCGATGATTTTCCGTCGGCCGGGATGCCGGAAGCACAACTCAGGGGTGATTCCGCCAATGATTTCTTGTAAGATCGTTTCCTTATGGCACACTGGGATGCTTGGACGGAAACGTCCGGGCTCTTGAAGCATCCCTCTCCCCCAACCTCTCCACCCTGGACGAAAGTCAATGCGCCGAAACCGCCAGACCGGATTTTCTCTCCTCGAATTGCTCGTGGCGATGATGATCATTGCGGTGATCGCCACACTGGGCTTCAAGAAGTACAACGAATTTTCCGCCAAGGCCCGCTACCTCAAGGCCCAGGACACCCTCCAGGTGGTGGGGTCCGGCCTGGACCAGTATTTCCTCAAGCACGGCCGCTACCCGGATCTCACCAGCTACGAGAGCATGATCGACGCGAACTCGCCGCTGGTTAAGGAGAACATGATCCCCGTCAACGTGCCCACCAAGGACCCGTGGGACCAGCCGTTCGAGGCCACGTCCGGCAAGGGCAAGTACGAGCTGAAGTGCCTGGGCGACCCGAACAACCCGGAAGAACGCAAGCCGTTCACCGTGGAGCCCGGCCGGATGCCCGGGGACAATTCCAGTGCGCCCGCGGCAGCCGCGGCACCGGCCAAAGGCGCGACCCCATGATCGATCTCACCCAACTCCCGCCTGACGGGCTCCGTCTCGAAGGCTCCCTGGGCCGTCTGCCCATGGCGGACGACAGCAGCCTGCGCGCGATCAACTGGCGCCTGCTGGTGATGCCCTCCGGCGCGGAGTTCTTCATGGAGGTCAAGGGCGACGCGGTCTGGGAGGGCGCCTGCTCGCGCTGCCTGGAGCCCCTGGACCTGCCCCTGACGGTGGAGAGCCAGTTCCTGGGCAGCAAGGACCCCGACCTGGTGGTGCGCGGCGCCCACAGCCTGGGCAGCCAGGATCTGGACGTGGTGTTCTTCCCGGAAACCCTGCTGGACGAAACCGCCTTGGTGCGCGAACAGTTCCAGCTCCAGGCGCCCATGCATCCGCTCTGCCGGGATGCCTGCGCGGGCCTCTGCCCCGAGTGCGGCAAGAACCTGAACAAGGGCCGCTGCGCCTGCAATCTCGAACTGCGCAAAGAACCGAGCGCTTTGGCCAAGGCCCTGGTGGGCCTGAAGCTGAACCTCAAGGACGCCGATCTTGGCGCCGACTCCGGTCCTGAACTCTGAGCGTCCGGACCCCCACCAACCCCCTCGACCTTATTCCCTGAGGAGTTTTCCATGCCGAATCCCAAACGACGCCACTCCCGTGCCCGCCGCGACCGCCGTCGCACCCACGACTCCCTGGACGTGATGAGCGCCAGCACCTGCCCGAACTGCAACGCCGCCAGGATGCCCCACCGGGTCTGCCCTTCCTGCGGATTCTATCGGGGCAAACAGGCCTTGCGCGTCGAGCAGACGGTCTGAGGGCAGGGTGGACGCCCCATCCGGATACCGGATCGCATTGGATGTGATGGGCGGCGACCATGCCCCCCTGGCCATTCTTGAGGGTGCCCGGGAAGCCTTGGCCGCTCATCCTGAGCTCTTTCTCCACCTGGTGGGGGACGAGAAGCGAATGATGCCCATTCTGAAACAGATGGGCATGGCCAGGCAGCTGCTCGAGCGCACCCGGATCGTCCATTCGGCCAGCGTGGTGACCATGGAAGACAAGGCCACCATCATCCTCAAGGAAAAGAAGGACGCCTCCATCCGCATCGCGGCCCAGCTGGTCCGCGACGGATTGGCCGACGGCCTGGTGAGCATGGGCCACACCGGGGCCGCCATGGTGGCCTCGATGAAGGAACTGGGCACCCTGCCCGGGGTCGATCGGCCCTGCCTGGCTTCGGTCATGCCCAATATGACCGGCCGGCCGACGGTGCTGCTGGACGTGGGCGCCAATGTCGGCTGCAAGCCCGAGCACATCGCCCAGTTCGCGGTGATGGGCTCGGTCTACGCCGAGGAGGTGCTGGGCATCGAGCAGCCCAGGGTCGGCGTGCTGAGCGTCGGCGAAGAGGAAGGCAAGGGTTCGGCCACCACCAAGGAGGCCGCCCAGGCCCTGCGCGACGTGGACCTGAACTTCATCGGCAACGCCGAGGGCCGGGACATCTGGAACGGCAAGTTCGATGTGATCGCCTGCGACGGTTTCGTCGGCAATGCCATTCTCAAGTCCTCGGAAGCCCTGGCCGAAGGCCTCATCGCCGGGCTGACCGCCTCCTTCATGGAGAGCTGGTACGCCAAGCTCGGCGGCTTCCTCGCCCTCCCGGCCCTGCGCCGGTTCAAAAAGAAGCTGGACTACGCCGAATACGGCGGCGCTCCGCTGCTGGGGGTCAAGGGCATCACCATCATCGGCCATGGCCGGAGCAACGCCCTCGCGGTGAAGAACGCCATCCGCGCGGCCGTCACCGCCAGCGAACACCGGGTCAACGAGCACATCCAGACCTCCCTGGCCCGCCTGCTTTCCCAGGCCGCATCCGACCCATCCTGATTCCCTGGCCATGGAACCCATCCATCCCGCCCCCGGAGCACCGCCGCTCCGGGGGCGTTTCTCAGGAGTACCTATGAAGTATAAGCGCATCATGTTGAAGCTTTCGGGCGAAGCCCTCATGGGCGACCAGGGCCACGGCATCGATCCCCTGGTGGTCAACATGATCGCGGATCAGGTGAAGGCGATCCAGGCGCTGGGCGTGGAAGTGGGGCTGGTCATCGGCGGCGGCAACATCTTCCGCGGGGTGGCCGGGGCCACCAAGGGCATGGACCGGGTCACGGCCGACCACATGGGCATGCTCGCCACCATGATCAACGCCCTGGCCCTGCAGGACGCCCTGGAGCAGAAGGGCGTGGTGACCCGGGTGATGTCCGGCATCGACCTGCCCAAGGTGGCGGAAAGCTACATCCGGCGCCGGGCCATGCGGCACATGGAAAAGGGCCGGGTGGTGATCTTCGGGGCCGGCACCGGCAACCCGTACTTCTCCACCGACACCGCCGCCGCCCTGCGCGCCAACGAGATCAACGCCGAGGTGGTGATGAAGGCCACCAACGTGGACGGCATCTACACCGCCGACCCCAAGACCGACCCCAGCGCCACCAAGTTTGAAACGATCACCTTCCAGGAGGTCCTGGAACAGAACCTGCGGGTCATGGATGCCGCCGCCATCGCCCTCTGCCGGGAGAACCACCTGCCCATCCTGGTGTTCAACATGATGAAGCCGGGCAACCTGCTGGCCGCGGTGCGCGGGGATGTGGTCGGCACGCTGGTGAACTGAAGTAGACAGCTTCATACGGCTTGTCCAGACTGGTCCCATGGATCTGCTGAAAAAACTCCCCGAAGCCACCGTCATCAGCGCCGCCGATCTGCTGGAGCCCTACCGCCGGGATGAATCACACGTCATCGGCGATCTGCCCCTGGCGGTGGTGAAACCCCATGGGCCGGCCGCCCTGCGGGAACTGGTGCGGCTGGCCAAGGCCGAACGGTTCGGCCTGGTGCCCCGGGGGGCCGGCACCGGCAAGGCCGGGGGCTGCACGCCCCTGGGCCGCAGTGTGGTGGTGGACATGGGCGAGTACCCGGGAGCCATCCGGGTGTCCCCGCCGGACCTCTGCCTCTGGGCCCCGGCCAGCGCCCTGCTCAAGGACGTCAAGGCCGCCGCCCTGGCCGAGGGCCTGTTCTATCCGCCCGACCCGAACTCCTGGGACCAGTGCGCCTTCGGCGGGACCCTGGCGACCAATGCCGGCGGACCGAGCGCCTGCAAGTACGGCATGACCCGCCACTGGGTGCTGGCGCTGGAGGCGCTCATGGACGACGGCGAGCTGCACACCTTCGGCATCCCCAGCGTGAAGTGCAACACCGGCCCCAGCCTGGCCCAGCTGCTGGTGGGCAGCGAAGGCATCTTCGGCCTCATCGTCGGGGCGACCGTGCGGCTGGTCCCCGAACCGGCCCAGCGGCTCACCCTTTTGCTGCCCATGGAACGCTGGCACGACCTGTTGGACCTGCCGGGCACCCTGGTGGGGGCCGGCTACCTGCCTGCGGCGTTCGAGTTCTGGGATCCGGCGGTGCTGCAGGACCTGCGCGCCCACGGGCCAGAGCAGGCCCGCAGGCTGCCGGGCGAGGCCCTGGCCCTGCTGGAGTTCGATGACCGGGATTGCCAGTCGGAGGCCTTCCTGGACGGCTTGCTGGAGGCCCTGGGGCCCCTGGCCGAACACCTCCAGTCCGCCACCGACGCCCGGCAGCGGGAGGATCTCTGGGCGGTGCGGCGCATGACCTCCTCCCACCTGAAGGAGCGCTACCCGAAGAAGGTCAGCGAGGACATCGTGGTGCCCCGGTCGCGCATCCGGGAATTCTTCCAGGGCCTGGAGGCCATGGCGCTGCCCACCGTCACCTACGGCCACCTGGGCGACGGCAACCTGCACGTGAACCTGCTGGCGGCCGGAAACACCGAGCCGGCCGAACTGGAGCGCCAGCTGCTGGCCCTGTTCCGGCTTTGCATCGGCCTGGGCGGCGCCCTCAGCGGCGAGCACGGCATCGGCCGGGCCAAGCGGGACGCCTTCCTGCGGTTCGCCGATCCCTACCAGCTGCAGAGCCTCAGGGCCATCAAGCGGGCACTGGATCCGGAGGGGATTTTCAATCCCGGAAAGGTCATCTAGGGAGGATGATGGAAGGCATATCGATCGGAGTCTTCCATGTCCATCCTGCTCGGCCATCGCGGCCTGTCCGCCCGTTACCTTGAAAATTCCATGGAGGCCTTCCGGGCCGCGCTCGCGGCGGGCATGGACGGCTTCGAACTGGATGTCCAGCCCACCCGGGACGGGGTCTGCCACGTGCTGCACGACGACGACCTGGAGCGCACCGGGCGCCAGGCCGGCATCCTGCGCAAGCTGAAAGCGGCCGAACTGCCGCTGCTGCGCAACGGCGAGGCGGTGCCGCGCCTGGTGGATGTGCTGGCCTTGCCGGCCCGCCTGGTGAACGTCGAGCTGAAGGGCGAGCCCGGATGGAAGCAGGCCCTGGCCGCGGTGGAAGGCGCCGGGGCCCTGGACCGGGTGCTGTTCAGCAGCTTCGAGCACAGCGAGGTGTTCCAGCTCTGGTCCGCCTGCCATGAGGCCCGCTGCGGGCTGCTGTGGGATGTGGACGAAGCCGCCGAGCTGGACGAGGAGACCCTGGCCGCCCTGCCCGCCAAGCTCATGTTCCACCCGCCCCTGTGCGAGATCCAGGCCCGCCCGGCCTTCTGGGCACCGCACAAGGACCGCCTGGCCCTCTGGGGCATGGCCAGCCCGAAGGAAGCCGAGGGCCTGGGCTTCGAACCGGCCATCCTCATCGCCGACGGCATCTGAAAAAATAAAAATTTTCGGGAACCTTGTTCGGTCCGGTCGCATTCGGTAAGTGGAGAGGGTTTCTTCTCCATGCACTCCTGCCCAGGGGTGTTCGATTGGCTCCCGAACACATAGAAGGCCGGATCTGCAGAACAGTGGCGAAGAGAAGGCCTCCACGCAAGGGGAGGCCTTCCAATGTACGGTCAGAAGGTGGGCTTGAGGCCCAGGGCCCTGAGCAGATCGCCGATGAAATAGAGCGAGCCGCACACCAGCCTGGGCGACCCGGATCCGCTGGGCTGCGCCAGGCGCTGGGCAGCGGTGGCGATGTCCAGGACCTCCAGGCCGGCCCCCCAGAGGGCCCGGAGCGCCTCCGCGGTGGCATAGCGCGGGTTTTCGCCGCGCACCAGGGTGATCGAGGGCGGCTCCATGCTGCTCAGCGCGCTGCGCATGCCGGTGAGATCCTTGTCCCCCATGGCGCTGAAGAACAGGTGGGGCTTGACCCCGGTGGCGCGGGCATGGGCGGCCAGCGCCCGGGCGCCGTGCGGGTTGTGCGCGCCATCCATGAACACGTTGGGCAGCCCCGGGACGGCCCACAGCCGGCCCGGCCAGGTGGTGCCCTCGATGCCCCGCCAGGCGGCCTCGGGGTCGATCGGGAAGCCCAGCCGGGCGAGGCCGCGCAGCGCCTCCCAGGCGGTGGCGAGGTTGTCCAGCTGGTGCCGGCCGGCCAGCTTGAGCCGATGCCCTTCCACCCAGCTGTGGTCCCAGGCCAGGCGCTCGGCCCGGAGCGGCGGGGCGGGGTACAGGACCGGCCGGCAGGTCAGCAGCGGCCACAGCCAGCCGGGATCCAGGCCGGGGCCGAGCACCAGGGGGCGGCCGGGGCGGGCGGTGCACAGCTTTTCCCGGGCGATGGCCGTGCGGTTTGCGCCCAGGTAGCGCATGTGATCCATTTCCACGTTGGTGAGGATGGTCAGCAGCGGGTCGGAGGTGTTGGTGGCGTCCCAGCGCCCGCCCATGCCCACTTCCAGCACGGCGAGGCCGACCCGGGCCTCCCGGAAGGCCAGGCAGGCGGCGGCGATCATCAGCTCGAAGTAGGTGGCCTGGAGGCCCAGGCGGGCCTCGGCGGCGAAGGCTTCGCCCAGCAGGCGGTCCAGGGTGGCCTCGCTCAGCGGGGCGCCGTCCACCCAGATCCGTTCGGCCGGGGAGACCAGATGCGGGGAGGTGGTCCAGCCGGTCTTGATGCCGCAGGCCTGCAGGGCGTGGGACAGGAAGGCGCCGGTGGAACCCTTGCCGTTGGTGCCGGCCAGGAGCACGACGGGGAAGGCCAGATGGGGGTTGCCCAGCTCCCCCAGCAGCTTCCTGGGGTTGTCCAGGCCGCACTTGATGCCCCAGTGGCCCCGGCCATCGAGCGCCTGCAGGTGGTACAGCACCGGTTCACTCATCGGCGGGCGCCGGGTCGGTCATCCAGTCCAGGCAGAGGGCCACGAAGTCGCGCAGCTTGTCCCGGGGCACCACCTTGTCGACCATGCCGTGCTCGAGCAGGAACTCCGAGCGCTGGAAACCCTCCGGGAGGGTCTGCTTGATGGTCTGTTCGATCACCCGGGGGCCGGCGAAGCCGATCAGCGCCTTGGGCTCGGCGATGTTGAGGTCGCCCAGCATGGCGTGGCTGGCGCTGACCCCGCCGGTGGTGGGGTCGGTGAGGATGGAGAGGTAGGGGACGCCGGCCAGGTCGAGCCGGGCCAGGGCGGCGCTCACCTTGGCCATCTGCATGAGCGAGAGGGTGCCTTCCTGCATCCGCGCGCCGCCGGAGCAGCTGACGATGAGGTAGGCAGCCCGGCTTGCCAGCGCCCGCTCGGCGCCGAGCTTGAGCTTTTCGCCCACCACGCAGCCCATGCTGGCGGCCAGGAAATCCCAGTCCATCACGGCCAGCACCACCGGATGGCCCTTCAGGGTGCCTTCCACCACCAGCACGGCGTCATGGTCGTGGCCGGCGGCCTGGAGCTTGTCCAGCTGCTCCGCGTAGGACTTGGCGGCGGTGAAATGCAGCGGATCGGTGCTGCGCAGGGTGTCGAACAGCGAATGGAAGCCCGGGTCCATGAGCGCCGCCAGGCGCTCCTCCACCCCGATCCGGAAGTGGTAGCCGCACTTGGGGCAGACATTGTGGGTGTTGACCAGCTCGGCGCGGTAGATCAGCTCCCGGCAGGCCTCGCACTTGATCCAGAGACCCTCGGGCACCCGGACGGTCTTTTCTTCGACCGCGATCTTTTGCTGACGTTTCTTGATGAACCAGGACATGGACTCCTCGATGCCTTTCACAACCAGTTAGCGGCTGGACGGACCTTTTTTCAAGCCCTCGAATAGACGATCCAGTTCGGCTTCGTTGGCGTAGTGCAGCATCAATGAACCACCCTTGCCCCTGGGCTTGATCTCCACCCGGGCGCTCCAGACCTGGGTCAGCTCCTCGGCGGCGGCCTTCAGGAAGACCGACTGGGGATGGCGGCGCTTGGCCTTGCCCTGGCGGGCCCGGCCGATCTGGAGAATGCGCGCTTCCAGGGCCCGCACGCTGAGCTGCCGGGTCACCACTTCCTCGGCCAGCTGGTCCTGGGTGCGCGGCTCCTCCACCCCCAGCAGCACCTTGCCGTGCCCGGTGGTGATGGTGCCGGTCATGATCATTTCCTGAAGCCGGGTGGGCAGGCGCAGCAGGCGGAGGGTGTTGGCCACCTGCGGGCGCGACTTGCCCACCCGGTCGGCCACCTGTTCCTGGGTGAGCCGGAGGTGTTCGCCCAGCTGGAAGTAGGCCTTGGCCTCCTCGATCGGGTTCAGTTCCTGGCGCTGGATGTTCTCCACCAGGGCGAACTCCAGCAGCCGGTCGTCGGGCACGTCCTTCACCACCACCGGCACCATGGCCAGCCCGGCCTTGCGCGCCGCGCGCCAGCGCCGTTCGCCGGCGATGATCTCATAGAGGTCGCCCACCCTGCGGGCGACGATCGGCTGGACCATGCCGTGGATCTTCAGGCTGGCGGCCAGGTCGTCCAGCAGGGCTTCGTCGAAGAAGGTGCGCGGCTGATGCCGGTTCGGCACCAGGGAACCCACCGGCACTTCCCGCTGGCTGGTGTCTTCGGGCGCCATCTGGCTCATGAGGGACGTGAGGCCACGGCCCAGGGCAGGACGTTTGGGAATCATGCGGGTCCTCCTGGCATCAAGGTCTCCTCCAGTTCCAGCCACTCCCTGGCCAGATTCAGGTAGGCCTGGGCGCCCTTGGAGCGGAGATCATAGAAGGCGACCGGCTTGCCGTGGCTGGGCGCTTCCGCCAGCCGGATGTTGCGCGGGATGTTGGTGTTGAACACCTTGCCGGGGAAGGCGTTGCGCACCTCCTGGGCCACCGCCGAGCCGAGGTTGGTGCGCTCCTCGGCCATGGTGAGCAGGATGCCGCCCAGCTTGAGCGCGGGGTTCGGCCCGGCCTGGACCCGGCGGATGGTCTCCATGAGTTCCGCCAGCCCGTCCATGGCCAGGAATTCGCAGGGCATCGGCACGATCACCTCGTCGGCGGCGGTGAGCGCGTTGAGGGTGATCATGCCCAGGCTGGGCGGCGGATCGATGAGGATGAAGTCGTAGTTCCCCAGGACCGGCGCCAGGGCGCGCTTCAGCACCTTCAGCTCGGGCAGCTCGAACAGCTCGAACTCCAGCTGGGCCAGGTCCTTCCCGGCGGGAATCATCTGCAGCATGGGCACTTCGGTGGTGAGGATGAGGGCCTGGGCCGGGGCCCCCTTCATGAGCGCGAAGGCGCCGGCCCGGTGATCCGGCTTGGCGAAGCCCAGGCCGGTGGTGCTGTGCCCCTGCGGGTCGAAATCCACCAGCAGGACCAGCTTCTCCATCATGGCGAGCGACGCGGCCAGGTTGATGGCCGTGGTGGTCTTGCCCACCCCGCCCTTCTGGTTGGCCAGCGCGATGATCCTTGCGGTCATGTCGTAACCCCGGGGAGCCTATCGGGCAAAGATTCACTTCTAGGCAATGGCGATCCTCAGCTGTGGAACATGGCAAAGTCTATCAGGTTCCACGGTCGATGGGTTCCGGCCATCATCGTGCCGGTGGCGATGATGGCCGAAACCCATGGTTTCGATTTTAATGTTTGTTGCTGGGATCGCGGAAGGTGTAGATGGTTTCGCCGGGCTTGGCGAGGCCCTGCTGGCGGGCGAGGGCTTCGTACAGTTCCGGATCCTTGGCGGACAGACGGCGCACCTCCTGGTTGAGCTCCAGGTTGGACCGGCGCATCCGTTGCAGCAGGACCAGCTGTTCGGCCAGGTCAGCCTGGCGTTTGTGCAAGCTGGGCAGGCCGTCGGGGGTGAGCAGCAGGATGCAGGCCGAAGCCAGCCCTGAAAGCACCAGCACGGCCCAAAGGGTACTGGATTTCAGGAGCCAGGCCGTGGTCATGCGGCTAGCGATCGAGCCAGGACCCGAAGGCTTCGCGTCCGGCATAGCGGGCCGCGGCGCCCAGTTCCCATTCGATCTGGAGCAGGCGGTTGTACTTGGCCACCCGGTCGGTGCGGCAGGGCGCGCCGCTCTTGATCTCACCGGAGCCGGTGGCGACGGCCAGGTCGGCGATGAAGGTGTCCTCGGTCTCGCCGCTGCGGTGGCTGATGACGGTGTGGTAGCCGGCCTTGTGGGCCATGTCCACGACCTTGAGGGTCTCGGTGACGGTGCCGATCTGGTTGAGCTTGACCAGCACGGCGTTGGCCACGTGGTCATGGATGCCCTTGGCCAGGATGGCCGGGTTGGTGACGAAGATGTCGTCGCCCACCAGCTGGATCCTGCGGGTCAGCTTTTCGGTCATGAGGCCCCAGTTGGTCCAGTCGCTTTCCTCGAACCCGTCCTCGATGGTGAGGATCGGATGGCGATCCACCAGGCCGGCGTAGTAGTCGACCAGCTGGGGGCCGGTCTTCTTTTCGCCGTCGATGAGGTACTTGCCGTCCTTGTAGAACTCGTTGGAGGCGGAGTCGATGCCCAGGTAGATGTCCTTGCCGGGCTTGTAGCCGGCCTTGGTGATGGCCTGCTCGATGAGGTTGAGGGCCTCCTCGTTGCTGCCCAGGTCGGGGGCGAAACCGCCCTCGTCGCCCACGCCGGTGGCGAGCTTGTGGGCCTTGAGCACGCCCTTCAGGGCGTGGTAGACCTCGGAACCCCAGCGGAGGCACTCGGCGAAACTGGGAGCGCCCACGGGCAGGATCATGAACTCCTGGATATCCACGTTGTTGTCGGCGTGGGCCCCGCCGTTGAGGATGTTCATCATGGGGACCGGCAGCATCCGGGCGGCGGTGCCGCCGAGATAGCGGTAGAGCGGTTGTCCGCAGGCCTTGGCGGCGGCGTCAGCGATCGCCATGGAGGCCCCGAGCAGGGCGTTGGCCCCGAGCCGGCCCTTGTTGTCCGTGCCGTCCAGATCGATGAGCAGGTCGTCGAGCTCCGATTGCTGGAACGGATCCATGCCCTGGAGGGCATCGTGGATCTCGGTGTTGAGGGTCTGGACTGCGCCCAGCACCCCCTTGCCCTGGTAGCGTTTCTTGTCCCCGTCGCGCAGCTCGAGGGCTTCGCGGCTGCCGGTGGATGCCCCGGACGGGACCATCGCCTGACCGATGGTTCCGTCATTCAGCGTGACTCGGGCCAGGACCGTGGGATTGCCACGGCTGTCCAGGATTTCAAGGCCGGAAATTTGTTCGATCAACTTCATGGTTGCTTCCAGACACGCTGAGGGGCAGGTGGTTAAGGGAAAGCTACTTTTTCGCGACGGCCTTCTTGACCGGAGCCTTCTTGGCGACGGCCTTCTTCACGGGGGCCTTTTTCGCGACGGCCTTCTTGACCGGAGCCTTCTTGGCGACGGCCTTCTTCACGGGGGCCTTTTTCGCGACGGCCTTCTTGACCGGAGCCTTCTTGGCGACGGCCTTCTTCACGGGAGCCTTTTTCGCGACGGCCTTCTTGACCGGAGCCTTCTTGGCGACGGCCTTCTTCACGGGGGCCTTTTTCGCGACAGCCTTCTTGACCGGAGCCTTCTTGGCGACAGCCTTCTTCACGGGGGCCTTCTTGGCGACGGCCTTCTTCACGGCCGGCTTCTTGGCTGCGGGCTTCTTGACCGCGGGCTTCTTGGCTGCGGGCTTCTTGGCGGCCGGCTTCTTGGCCGCGGGCTTCTTGACCGCAGGCTTCTTGGCTGCGGGTTTCTTGGCGGCCGGCTTCTTGGGGGCGGCGATGATCTCCCCAGGGGCGCTGACGACGGGAGAAATGGTCTCGTCGGGCTGATGGTTTTGCTCCATTGGGAACTCCTTTTTGCCCTCGCGGGCTGGTTGAGAGGGATGGGTGGAGGAATGCTTGCCGGCCAGGGCCGGGCCACCCGTTTTCTGTTTACTGCCTTCGAGAGAACCCGCCGCAGCCTTTCCAGGCTTGACGACCTTCGTCGACGGGTCCTGCAAAATGTCCTGCCTGCCCTTGGTCTTGATGGGCTTTTTCGGGATCTCGACACCGGCCAGGATCTGCGCCAGTCGTTTACCGGGATAGAACTCGTCCAGCAATGCGTCGCCGACCATGACGCCGTGCACGCCCATGCCCTCCAGCTGCTGGATCTGCTGGAGCGTGCAGACGCCCGCCTCCAGGATGCGCAGGCACCTGCTCTGGGGAACCTTCTCCAGCAGGGCGAGCGCCGCCTCCCAGCGCGGCTCCCAGGTGTCCAGGTCGCGGCCCAGCACGCACACGATGTCGGCATCGGCATCCAGGGCCCGCTTGAGATCGGCTTCGCTGGCCACCTCCACGATCACGTCGAGGTTCTTGGCCCGGGCGAGCTTCTGCAGCGCGACCAGCCGGTCCGGCTCGAGCAGGGAGGCCATGAGGAAGACGCCGTCGGCGCCCAGGATCTTGCTCTCCTCGATCTGGTACTCCTCGAAGATGAAGTCGTGCCGGAGCAGCGGCACCTTCACCGCGGAACGCACGTCGGAGAGGTGCTTGTCCTCGCCGTAGAAAAGGAAGCGGTCGGTGGCCACGGAGATCACCCGGGCACCGTTCTCCACCAGGCTCTTGGCGTGGGTGGATGCCCGGTAGGTGTCGCGCACCTGGCCCCGCAACGGGTTGCCTCCGGCGGTCTCGGCGATGATGGAAATGCCGGGCTGGCTCAGCTCTTCCTTCAGTGAATGGTGTCCCTTGTAGGCATCCTTCACTGCCGCTGGGCCTTTTTGTTTCTTGATCTCGATGTCCAGTGCTTTGAATATCTGGACTTTTTTCAACATTTACAACCCCCGGGTCCCATCGGGTCCAATCACGTTTATGCGCGAGGAGTCGAATGGGAAGCTTCTTACTAGAATCCACTAAACCAGCGTTTCCAATAGGGTCAATAGAATTGTGAAGGTTATTTTCGATATTCTATTCGTGATTTTTGTTCGGCTCAACACTTTGCGGATCGGCGCGAAGGCGCCAGACTGCTACAACACAGGAGATCCAACCATGGAAGCAACGGTGCTCGACCACCCGCTCTGCCACCACAAGCTGACGCTGCTGCGTGACGTCAAAACCCCTGGGAGCCTCTTTCGCAAGGTGATCGAGGAGCTTGGCCTGATCCTCGCGGTGGAGAGCACCCGCCTGCTTCCGACCGAGCCGGTTGCCGTGGAAACGCCGCTGGAGCGCACCCAGGGCCGCCGTCTCACGCCGCTCGACCCGGTGCTGGTACCCGTGCTGCGCGCCGGGCTGGGCCTGCTGCCTTCCTTCCTGCAGCTCATCCCCACGGCCAAGGTGGGCCACCTGGGCCTGTATCGCGACCATGATTCCCTGGTGCCGGTGCCCTACTACCGCAACTTCCCGCCGCTCCTGGAGGACCGCAGCGTCTTCGTGCTGGACCCGATGCTGGCCACCGGCGGCAGCGCCTCGGAAGCGGTCCGCCAGCTCAAGACCGCCGGCGCCAAGAACATCACCCTGTGCTCGGTGATCGCCGCACCGGAGGGGATCAAGCGCCTGCAGGGGGACCACCCCGATCTGCAGATCGTGGTCTGTGTCGTAGACCGCCAACTGAACGAGCGGGCCTACATCCTGCCCGGGCTGGGCGATGCGGGTGATCGGCTGTTCGGTACTCTTTAAGCCTGGATATCGATTCCGGAGCCCTGGCTGATCATCTGGGCCAGCTGGGCTCCGGTGGAGGCCTCGATCGAAAGGGAGGTCTTCAGGACGCTCGTGGAGATCTGGGGCAGGTTGGCGGCCTGGGCCTGGGCCGCGACGCCTCCGGCGGTCGGGTTCTGGCCGACCGCGGAAATCGTGGCCTGCAGGGCCGTGAGGTTCTGGTTCAACATGTTGGCGGCCGCCATGCTGGCCGAAGCAAGTTCCACGGCATCTCCTTGGTCCATCCTGGATGGTGCGCTGATGCTTTGATTCCCCGAGGGATCAGACGGTCAGATTGAGGTTCGTGCCGGTGTTGCCGGTGGCCGCTGCGGTGGTCGCTGCCGACGTCGCGGTCGCAGTGGCGGCGGTGCTCGATTCGGTGCTGCCCTGGGCTGCGTGGTGGTGGTGATGCTTGCCTGAGGTCTGCTGGAGCTGGGCAAAGGCGCTCTGGGCGGCGCTGAGGTTGCCCGAGGACAAGGCCTGGCCAAGGGCCGCCATGGGGTTCTGGGAGGTTCCACCCTGGCCCGCCTGGGTGCTCTGGCCGGCAGCGCCCTGCGGCAGGTTCTGCTGGATCTGGGAGAAGGCCGTCTGGGCCGCCGACAGGTTGCCCGAAGACAAGGCCTGGCCGAGCTGCTGGAACGCGGACTTGGCCTGGGCCCACTGGGCCTGCTGAGCCGAGTTGGTATTCGGAGAGATGCTGACGGTGCTGGACACGGGTCCTCCACAAGGATGGCCGAGCACGGGGAGTGAACCCCGGCCCTGATGGATACTTCCTGCATCGGCAAGCCTGGACCCAGGGATGAGGGAAGGAACCTGCCCAGAAAAACTTTTTATTTGTTAAAGGTCCGGCTGGCGGGAACCGAAGAGGTGAATGTCGGGGCCCCCCTACAATCATCAGGCAACACGGATGTTGCCTTACACATCAGGAGGATGTGATGTCGGATTCAATTCTCAGTAATGTCACCGCCATGGCCGCCAGCCGCCAGCTGGGTATCACTTCGATGGGCATGCAGCAAACCATCACCCGCCTCACGACCGGCAAGCAGATCAACACCGCGCAGGATAACGCCGTCGGCTTGGCCCAGGCCGACCAGTTCAACGCTGAATCCATCGCGGCCACCCAGAACGTGCAGACCCAGAACAATGCCTACTTCCAGGCCCAGGCCGGGGATGGCTACCTGGGTGAGGCGACCACCCAGGTGCAGACCCTGGTTCAGTTGGATTCGGGCGGCAACGGCACGTCGGCTGAAGCCACCGCCGTCATCGGCAACGCCCAGGCCGCCATCACCAAGGCCTTGGCGAATGCGCCTGCCGGCAGCGCGGCCGCCACGGACCTGGCCCTGGCCGCCACCGCCGTCTCGGGCATTGCCAGTGCCACTGACGCCGGCAAGGCCAGTGCCGCCCTGACCGCGATCGATGTCGCCCGCGGCGATTTTGGCGCGACCATGGCCAGCACCCAGAGCGCGTCCAACCTGTTCGGGATCGAGTCCGAGAACGCGACCTCCGAAGAGAGCAACGTGATGGATGCCAATGTCGGGAACGAAGTGGTGAACCTCACCAAGTGGCAGGTCCTGTCCCAGGCCGGAACCAGCGCCTTGAGCAGCGCAAACAGCTCCAGCCAGTACATCCTTGCCCTCTTCCGTTAATCGGGATTTCAGATTTCCTGAGGGCGGGGCCTAGTCCCGCCCTCAGGAGATTGGAAATGGAGCGCTAACGTGACCGATCAAGTCAGCCCTTTGGCGAGCTTGGGCTCCGGATCCCCGGTTATGCTTCCGTCTGCGGCCATAACAGCGGCAGTGTCGAAGAATCCCAGTTCCAACGCAACCAGTGCCGTTCCGGCCAGTGCCGCCGCCAAGGCGGCGCAACCCGAAGCAGGCAGCGCCCAGCCGGCCAAAAACGCCAGTGTCGACCCGCAAACGATGAACGCTCAGCTCCAGCAGGCGAATTCGAGCCTTCAGTTCAAAGTGGATCAATCGACCGGAATCTCCTACTTCAAGGTCGTCGATAGCACCACCGGAAAAACCATCCGCCAGGTGCCGTCCGCGGATGCCATAGCGATGGCCCAGAAATTGCAAGATTTTTCCAAACATCAGAATCCGTCTGGAATCCTGATGGACGAGGAGGGCTGAACCCCTAGATCGTCGGAGGCAACAGATGACGTCAAGTTTGAGTTCAACGAGTTTGAGCTTCGCCGGGATCTCGTCGGGCGTGGACACGGATGCCCTGGTTTCCGCCATCATGGCCCAGGACAGCCAGCCGCTGGTGAACCTGCAGAACCAGCAGACCCGGAACAACCAGGCGACGACGGCCCTGAACACGTTGCAGACGGACATGACCAATCTGTCCTCCAGCCTGCTGACCCTGCAGTCCAGCTCCTCCGGGTTCGCCGCCCGCACGGTGAACAGTTCCGATACCACCAACACCTACGTTTCCGCCACGGCCTCGGGCACCACCACGGGCGACTACGACGTCCAGGTGAGCACCGTGGCCACGGCCGGGCGGATTTTGCCGACCCTGGTCACCAATCCGCCCCAGGGCGCCGCCACCACCACCCTGTCCGTGGCGGACCCTTCGGGCAGCCCCGGCTCGCAGATCTTCACCTCGGGGTCCTCCGCCAGCTTCGCGGTCCAGGGCACCAATGGGGTGACCAAGGTGGTCACCTTGAACTCCGGCAACAACAGCCTCAACGGGCTGGCGAGCGCGATCAATGCCAGCGGCGCCGGCGTGACGGCCACCATTGTGAACACGGGCGCGGGAACGACGCCCTATCAGCTGGTGGTAACGGCGAACGCCACCGGCCAGGGCACCACCAAAGGGGTGGTCACCCTGGCGGACGTCACCAACAACAACGGGACGACCGCGAACAACACCATCGGCATCGCGGCCGGCGTGGTGGACAGCCTCACCGCCCCGACCAGCGTCACCAGCGGCGGCCTGCAGTCGGCCGCCGCCACCAATGCGGTATTCACCGTCAACGGCATCCAGCTCACGCGCCAGAGCAACACCGTGACCGATGCGGTGCCCGGCCTCACGCTCAACCTCCAGCAGGGGGGGGAAACCGCTCCCACCACGCTCACCGTGGCCGAGGACACCAGCACCATCACGGCCTCGATGCAGGACGTGATCAGCAAGTACAACACGCTGATCAACGACTACACGACCTCTACGAAAGCCACCAAGGATACCAACGGCAATGTCGTCCCGGCCCCGTTGTCGAACAATGCGGCCGCGGAAAACATGATGGCCCAGGTCCAGTCGGTCATGGCCGGCATTCCGGCGGGGATGCCGGCCTCCGCCCCCTACCGGTCGGTCGGCGACCTGGGCATCACCGCCAATTCGGACGGAACCCTGTCGCTGGACACCAACACGTTCGACACAGCCCTCACCAGCGACCCCCAGGCCGCCGGGAATGTGTTCGACTTCACCGGCACCACCACCAACGGCGTGGTGAACTTCCTCCAGGGCTCCGTCGCCACCACCGCCCAGAATGTCGCCTTCAATATCACCAGCTACAACGGCAACACCGGCGCCTGGTCCGGGACCCTGGCGGCTGACGGCGGTGCGGCCATCGCCGTGAACGGAACCCAGGGCGGGGGCGTCACCGCCGCGAACGCGGGCACCTCCCTGGGCTCCCTGTCGGGGATTGAGCTGACAGTGACCGGCACCGGCAGCGGGACCCTCTCCCTCACCACCGGAGTGGCACAGCAGGCCCAGAACCTCATCTCCAACCTGACCTCCGCCACCGGGACGATCTGGAACACGCTCCAGGCCCTCAGTTCGGCGAACACGAGTCTCGCCACCCAGATCACCACCGAGCAGGGCACCCTCAACAACATCCAGAGCGAGCTGCAACTGCAATTCGCCAACATGGAGGCCACCGTCGCGCAATTGAAGACGGCCAGCGGCGCGCTGGGCAGTTCGTCCTAGCGGGTGGCATCGTTCGTAACTGGGGATATCGGGGTGGCGGCAATGAACCTGTTGCAGATGCATGAGGCGGCCCGGGAACTGGACCGCTCCTGGCAGCACGGATTGGCGCTGGAGGCCTATCGCCGCTACCTGGATGCCGATCCCGGCAGCGCGGAAGGGTGGGCCGACTACGGCGGCTTGCTGATGGTGCTGGGCCGGCTGGAGGAGGCGGGGGAGGCCTGCGCCAAGGCCCTGCAGATCGACCGGACCTGCCTGTCCGCCCGCGTCAACTCGGGCTGCACGCTGCTGCGCCAGGGACGCCTGGACGAGGCGAAGGGCCTGTTCCGGGAGATCCTGGCGCAGGCTCCGGCGCGCAATGATGCCCGCGGCGCCCTGGGCGAGTGTCTGATCCTGCAGCACGCCTACGACGAAGCCCGGGTCGTGCTGGGGGAGATGCTCCAGCAGGATCCGGACAGCCTCCGGGCCCACCAGCTGCTTGGCCAGATCTTCCATCGCCTCGGGCTGTGGTCCGAATTCCGGGAGGAGATCGATCGCCGCCGGCGCGCCCAGCCATCCTGCGCCTACGTGGCGTATGAGCTGGGCTACCTGAGCCTGCTGTTCGGCGACCTGCCCGCGGGCTGGAAGGGCTTCGAAGCACGCTGGCGGGTGCCCAGGCTGGTCGGGCCGAAACGGGATTTCCCGCAGCCACGCTGGCAGGGCGAACCCTTTGCCGGCAAGACCCTGCTGCTTTTCCATGAGCAGGGGTTCGGCGACACCATGATGTTCGTGCGCTTCGCGCCCATGGTGAAGGCCCTGGGCGGCAGGGTCCTGCTGGAGGCCCAGGCCCCGCTGGCGGACCTGGTGGCGACCTGTCCGGGCATCGATGCGGTCATCCCCCATGGGGCTCCTATCCCGCCCTTCGATCTGCAGTTGCCGCTGCTCTCCCTGCCTGCCGTGTTGCAGACGGGCCTGGATGCCATTCCTGCCGGGATCCCCTATCTGCACATCCCGGAACGGGTGCCCAACCGGGCGGTGATCGCCCAGGTCCTGGCGGCGGCCGATCGCTTCAACCGGGTCGGGCTGGCCTGGTCGGGTAATTCCGCCTACAAGAATGATGAAGCCCGATCCATTCCGGTGGCTGCGCTCCGGCCCCTGGCCGCACTGGTCAACGTGTTCTTCTTCGGCTTCCAGGTCGAGCCGGCCGAAGCCCCCGCGCTCCCGGCGTTCGCTTCGCTCAAGCCCTGTCTCAGCAACTTCTCGGACACGGCCTGTGCCCTGAGCGGCATGGACCTGGTCATCACGGTGGACACCGCCCTGGCCCATCTCGCCGGCGCCCTGGGCGTCCCCACCCTCCTCCTGCTGCCCTTTTCCCCGGATTGGCGCTGGATGCTGGGGCGGGACGACAGCCCCTGGTATCCGTCCATGCGCCTCTACCGCCAATCCGCCCCGGGGGACTGGGACGGCGTCATCCGCAGGATGGTGGCGGATCTTGCCGACCCAGCGTAGGTACACGCATTGCATGTAGGGATCGCCAAATGGGAAAAACGCTCAAGCCGGTGGCTTGGCAACCGATAGATTCAGTAGGAGAAACACATGCAGGGATATCTCGGACCCAAGGCTGCGAATCAATATCTTGCCCAGCGGCTGGAATCGGCAAGCCCGGAGCAGGTCATGGCCATTCTGCTGGAAGGCGGCCAAAAATACCTGGCCATGGTGTTGGCCGCCATGAAGGTGAATGACATCCCAAGCAAGGCCCGCTATGCGAACCGGGTGTCGGACTTCATTCTGGAGATGACCTTGCGGTTGAACCGGAAGGAAGGCGGCGAAGTGGTCGCCAACCTGGACCGCATCTACAAGTGGTGGACGGACGAGATGTATGCCGGAGCCCGGAAGAACCAGCCGGCGCGCCTGGAGCTGGTCCTGGAGCACATGGGCGAAATGCGCGCGATGTGGGAAGAACGCCATCGGATGAACCTGGTCGCCCATAAGCCCATGGTCTCTGCCACCTCTCTGGACCTCATGGTCGGATGAGCAACCAGGATGTCGTCCTCGCCCTCGACGCCATGGAGCGGATGCTCCAGGAGGGGGTTCTGACCGCCAGCACCCTCAAACCGTGGCAGGAGCAGTTCGACGCGGCCATGGCATCGGCCGAACGGGGCCAGAGCTGGGCCGAAATTACCGAGCGCTGCCATTACCTGGGCCGGCGGGTGGACCTGGTGCTGGTCGGGGTGCTGGCTGATCGCGAAGCCATCAGGAAGGCACTGCACCTGATGACCGTGGGCAAGCGGGCGCTCAAGGGCTACAAGCCGCCCAAATCGTAGCGTGGACGGGAACCGGGCCGATGCGGACGCCCTCTTCGAGGAAGGCTACGCCCTGCTGGGCAAGCGCGACTACGCCGGGGCCCAGGCCTGTTTCCGGGCGGCCATCGCGGCCCGTCCGGGCTTCGTGGAGGCCCTGGTGAACCTGGCCTGGGCCCTGGAACAAGCCGGGGTCCTGGACGCGGCGGAAACCTGGTACCTGCGTTCCCTGGAAGCGGATCCGCAATGCCTGGGCGCCCACCGGAACCTGGGCGTCCTGCTGGTGCGGCAGAAGCGGTTCGCCGAAGCGGAGGCGGTCTACCGCCGGGTCCTGCTGATCCACCCGGATTCCGCCTCGCTCTGGACCAACCTGGGCGTGCTGATGGCCGACTGCAAGCGCGAGCCGGAGGCGGAGGCCTGTTTCCGCAAGGCCCTGGAACTGGACCCGGAGTTCAAGGGGGCCCACTACAACCTCGGCTACCTGTTCCTGCGCCGGGGCCAGTTCGAGGAAGGCTGGCGCGGGCGCGAGGCGAGGGCCGGGTCGGCCTTCGCCGACCGGTTCACCTTTCCCTGCTGGCAGGGCGAGGACCTGCGGGGGCGCTCCCTGCTCATCGTGGCCCAGGCTGGCCACGGCGACATGATCCAGTTCTGCCGCTACGCGGCGGTGCTCAAGGAGCGCTTTGCCTGCAGGATCGGGGTGCTCTGCCACACCGCCCTGAAGCGGCTGTTCCGCGGCCTGGACGGGATCGACCAGGTGTTCGGCCTGGATGAGCCGCTGCCGGTGGCCGGCTGGGATTTCTGGGCCCAGCCCCTGAGCCTGCCCTTGCGCTGCGGCACCCGGCTGGAGACCATTCCCGCCGCCATACCCTACCTGCATCCGGACCCCGGCCTGGTGGCGGCCTGGCGCTCCCGGATCCCGGCGGAGGGTTTCCGGGTGGGGCTGGTCTGGAAGGGCAGCGCAGGCTTTGAAAGCGACGGCGACCGTTCCCTGGCGTCGCTGGAGCTGCTGGCGCCGCTGGCGGCGAGCGGCGCGCGCCTGGTCAGCCTGCAGAAGGGCGCGGGCGAGGCGGAGGCCCAGCATCCGCCGCCGGGCATGGCGCTGACCGACCTGGGATCGCTGATGGCGGATTTCGCCGACACCGCCGCCATCATGGCCAGCCTGGACCTGGTCATCTCGGTGGATACGGCCGCGGCGCATCTGGCCGGCGCGCTGGGTATTCCCTGCTGGGTCCTGCTGCCGGATTACCGCACCGACTGGCGCTGGCTCACCGGGCGCGACGATTCCCCCTGGTACCCGGCCATGAGGCTGTTCCGGCAAGCGGGCGGCGATTGGCCCGCGGTGATCCGGCGGGTGGCGGCCGAGCTGGTGGCTATGATCTAGGTGGAGTCGACGATGTCCCCCAGGCTGTCCCTGTGCATTCCCACTTACAACCGAGCCCGCTTCCTCGAGGAGGCCCTGGCCAGCGGGCTCAGGGAGGCGGATCTGCAGGCGCCGGGGACGGTGGAGGTCCTGGTCTGCGACAATGCCTCCACCGACGGCACGGCGCAGCTGCTGGAGCGGATGTCGGCCGCCCACCCGGCGCTGCGGGTGATCCGCCATCCGGAGAATCGGGGGTTCGACCGGAACTACCTGAGCTGCCTGCAACAGGCCCTCGGCGAGTTCGTCTGGGTCATGGGCGACGACGATGTGTGGCAGCCGGGGGCCGTGGCCCGGGTGCTGCGCGAGCTGGATGCCGGGGCGGACGCCTGCCTGTGCCTCGCCGAGGCCTGCGACCTGGACCTGAAGCCGGTCACCGTGCTGCCCTGGCTGCTGGGCGCCAACCCGCCCACCGTGTGGCGCATCGCAGGCCGGGAGGATCTGCTGCGCTATTTCAATGCCTGCGCCTTCAACGCGGCGGTGTTCGCCTTCATCAGCGTCGCCATCGTGCGCCGGGACCGCTTCCCCCTGGACCCGCAGGCCCTCGAGGGCGGGTTCGACTTCGGCTACCTGCAGGTCTGGGGCATGCTCCAGTTCCTGCGTCAGCCCACGCAGCTGCATTACATCCCGGAAGTGCTGGTGCGCAACCGGATCAGCGGCATGCACGCGGACAATTTCTCCTACGGCAACCTCTTCAACAGCTGGATGCACGACCTCCGGTGGTGGGCCTACCTCGCCGACCGGCAGCTGGGCGACGATCCGGAACTGCGCGACGCCTTCTGCCGGATCCTCGGGCGCAACCACCACAACACCATCCTGCCCGGGCTGCGCCAGCACGCACCCAGCGAGGCCGCATGGCGGGAGGCGGTCCCCCTTCTGCAGCGGGCCGGGTTCTCGCCGGTGCGCATCGCCGCGGTGGACCTGGCCTTCCAGCACATGTACGGCGGCCGCCTGCCGATGCCGTCCCTGGAACCGGCCGGGCTCTGCCTGGCCGATCTGCCCCTGGTGGCACGCGGCGCGCGGCGCATCGCCGTGCTGGCCCTGGGCGGCCTGGGCGACATCTATGCCGGAGCCGGCCTGCTGGCGGCGCTGCGCGCCCTGGGCGGAGCCGAGCTGATCCGGATCCTCACCGTGCCCGAAGGCGCGGTGCTGCTGGACGGGTTCGAGGTCCGGCCGGTGGACCCCAGGCGCTACGCGGCGGACGAGGTCTACCGGGAGGCTGTGGCCCAGGAACTGGCCGGCTTCGCGCCCGAGCTGATGGTGAACCTGGACCCGGAGCGCGGCGTCCAGGGCGACGACCTGGTGAACGCGGCCCTGCCCGCCGGCGCCCTGGCCTTCGAACTGCCCATGCGCGGCCAGGACGAGCGCACCGTCAAGTTCGCCAACGGCGCCTACACCCGCCTGGTGCCGCGGGGCGCGGCGATGTTCGAGGCGCTCGGCCTGGCGCCGGCCGCTCCCGCCCTCTGGCCCGCCCAGGCGGCGCGGCAGGAGGCCGGGGAACTGCTGGCCCTGCAGGGGTGGGACCCGGGGCGCACCCTGGCGGTGCTGGTGGACGACCCCGCCGGGCTGGAGGATCCCGCCTTCCAGGCCGCCCTTGCCGAAGCGGACGCGGACGGCTGGACCTTCGTCGGCCTGAGCGGCCAGAGCAGCACCTACCGGAAGCTGGAGGCGGTCCTGGGCCCGCGGGGGGAGCGTGCAGCGAATCTCGCCGGGGTTCTGGACCTGGGTTCCATGGCGGCTCTGTTGCAGCTTTGCGGCGGCTTCGTGGGCGGAACCCGCCTGCTCGGCTCCATGGCCACGGCCTGCGGATGCACGCCGTTCCTGCGCTAGCCTGCCTGCGCTGAGAAATCGTCGCGCATGCTTCTGAGCGCCGCGTTTTCCGGGAACAGGGCCATGCCGCGCTCCAGAATGGTGATGGCTTCGAGCACGCGGCCCGCCCGGTATTCCGAGAGTGCCGAAAGCCGGTGCCAAAGCCCGCCGCCCTCCCCGGGCAGCGCTTCGAGCGCCCGCCGGGCGTCGACCATGGCCTGCTCCATATCGTTGATGCGCAGGTCGAAGAGCAGGAGGCCGCCCAGCATGAGCGGGTCCGAAGGACAGTTGGCCACCCCTTGGTGAAGGACGGCCCTGGCCACCTCGATCCTGCCCTGGCTGAAGGCCAGATCGCCGTAGCTCACATAGGGAAGGGTATATCCGGGGTTGACCTGGATGGCCTTTTTGAAGGATTGCTCCGCTTCGGCTTCGCGGCCAAGGGCCGCCAGCGCGATCCCCCGGTGGGCCAGGGCCAGGGCATGGCCGGGGTGGGTCTGCACGATCCGGTCGAAATACGGCAGGGCCTCCTGCTGACGCCCCATCCTCAGCAGGGCCAAGCCCGCGCCGAAGTGGATCAGCGAGGGCACCACCGGACGGAGCCTCTGGTAGGCTTCCGCCGATTCGAGCACGACCGGCCAGTCCTGCACCTGCAGACCCTGCTGCACGACGTTGAAATGGAACTGGGAATTGCCGGGGTCGGTTTGCAGGTCCCTCTGGGCCAGATCGAGATAGAACCGGGCTTTCACCTTCTCGCGGCCATCATTCAATTTCCCGAAATGATGAATGACGGCCCCGGGGAGGCTCAGGATGGGAATGGTCCGGGAATTGAAATAAGGGTCGAGCAGTTCGTGGATCCGGCCGGTGAAGGCCAGGCCTGGACTGCGGCGGCAGAGCCGAAGTCCCAGGAAGTCAACGTAGAAGGGATACTCACGGCCCTCCCGGTAGCTCGACGTGTTCTTCCGCGCCATGGCATCCTGGATGTAGAACCTGCCGGAAGTATTGTAGTTGCGAAGGGTGAGGTGGTAGGCCTGGGCTGTGGCGACCTGGCAGGCTTCGCGGATCAGCGGGTGGTCCAGCGGGTCGATGGCCTCGTCCGCATCAAGGACAAGGATCCAATCGCCCGTGCAGTGGCCCAGGCTCTCGTTGCGGGCGGCCGCGAAATCGTCGACCCAGGGGAAATGGAATATCCTGGCGCCTTCCTGCCGCGCGATCGCCACGGTGGCGTCGGTGGAGCCGGTGTCCACCAGGACGATATCGTCCACCAGCCCGCGCACCGACTGCAGGCAGTGGCCGATGGCGCCTGCTTCGTTCTTCACGATCATTGCGAGGGAAATCGTCATGCCCCAATTCTAGCTTTTGTCGGTGCCCCCAAGTACCGACTTGAAGCGGCTGAACAGGGATTTCGGCGGGGGCGGGGGCGGCTCCGGCGGCAGATCGGCCTCCAGATCCCGGTAGTCCACCTCCGGCGGGATGGGCACGGACGGATCGAGCTCAAGGGCCTTGTGGAAGCAGGCCACGGCGTTGGTGCGGAAGCCCTTGCGGTAGTAGACCACGCCCATGCCGACCCAGGGCTCGGCGGCCTTGGGCTGGATCCGGGCGGCGGCCTGGAGGGCGTTGATGGAGCGGGTCGACCAGGCCGGGTTGGACATCCGCAGGTTGCCCAGCAGCAGCCACACCGCATAGGCGTGGTCGGAGCCCGGATCCAGCTGGACCGACAGCTCCAGGCAGTGGATGGCCTCGCCGATGCGCTCCTGCAGGTGGAGGGACTTGGCCTTGCGGTGCAGGCTGCGGGCCCGTTCCAGGGGGGTCAGGTTGCCCACGGCTTCGGGGACGGGTTCGGCTTCCTGCTCCACTTCGATGAATTCGGGGAAGTCCGGATGGACGAACGTGCGGTCGGGGTCCAGTTCGATCACCGGGGTCGACGCAGGCTCGGGTTCCGGGGGCGGGGGCGGCGGCACGGGCGCCGGGGCCGGCGGCGCTGCGGCGGGGACCGGCACCGGCACCGGGATCGGGGCCGGAGGCTCCGGGGGCGGCGCTACCGGCGCGATGGGCGCCAAGGTCAGCTCCGGCAGCTCGCCCTGGGTCAGGGTCAGCGCGCCGACCGCCCACAGGATGAGAAAGATCCGCGCCGCGTCGTCCTCGTGCAGGCCACTGAGGGAAAGGAAGGTGTCGAAGCCGATCGGCTCGGAGCCCAGGAACGACAGGGCATAGGCGGTGGCGGGATTGAGCGGCAGGTCGGAGACGGCGTCCAGCAGGCCCGGGATGCCTTCCCATTTCCATTCGGACCGGAGCTGCAGGAGGGCGAAGGTCGGCTCGAGGTTGTGCGCCTCCAGGAAGGTGTTCCAGATGAAATGCCGGTGGTCGAGCTTCAGGTGCAGGTCTTCGCTCAACTTCGCCTGGCTGGCTTCCGGGCGCCAGGTCAGCTGGAGGATGGGGTGTTCGAGGGCATTGATCATGACCTGTTCCTGAAGCTGGCGCAGGTGGCTATCGCGCTCCTCGAGGGTCATCATGCCGGTCTGGACCACCTTGTCGCCCAGCCGGGAGCGATCCTCGCTGGCCAGCAGCTGGTTGAGCGCCGCGAAATCGAGAATGCCCTGCCGGAGCAGGTAGTTGCCGAACTGCTCGCCGGCGGCGTCGCTCTGCAGGTAGACCAGTTCACCCCGCTGCCAGTGCATGTGGCGGGTGCCGTCGTTCTGTTCCAGCACCAGTTCGCCGTCCAGCTCCTTCTGCCGCAGGGCGGCGAGCAGGGTCGGCAGGTGGTTCGACTGGGTTGCTTGGGTCACCATGGCTCCTGGGTCATCGTAATGAAAAATTACTATAACAATATTATATAACTTGGTGCGCGCACCAATGCTCCCACATCTTCCGGTAGGCCGATTCCATACTGCGGGTGAAGCGGGCACCGTCCATGAGGGGAGAGGCCTCCATGCGCGCGCGCAGGCCGGCGCGCAGTTCGGCTAGTGCCGGCAGGTCCCCGGCCAGCCTGGTGGCGATGCGCACGAAGGCCGGGTCGGAGTCGGCCGCCAGATCCCGGAGATCCAGGTTGCACAGCTGGCTCCAGCCGGCCCGGCCCACCACGGTATCGCCCAGCCGGGTGACCACCGGCACGCCCATCCAGAAGGCGTCCAGGCTGGTGGTGTGGCCGTTGTAGGGGAAGGTGTCCAGCCCCAGGTCCACCTGCCGGTGCAGGGCCAGGTAGTCCAGCCGGGGCCGGAACGCGGCGAATTCGATCCGTCCGGGCGCGACCCCGGCGGCGCCCAGCTGGTCCAGCACCCATTGCCGATGGCTTCCGGGCTGGGCCAGGAGCAGCAGCCGGGAACCGGCCACCGCGTTCAGCACCCGGGCCCACAGGGCGAGCACCGCGGGATTGACCTTGCAGAAGTTGTTCAGGGAGCCGAAGGTGACGTAGCCGTTGGCCAGGGCCGGCAGCGGGCCGGGCCGGGGGTCCGCCGTGAGCGGGTCGTAGCACCAGAAGGTGTCACGCAGGCGGATGGAGGTCTCCGAGTACCAGGCGTCGTGTTCCCCGGGAGGGTCGAGGTACGGATCGGTGAGCCGGTAGTCCATGGCCGCCAGGCCGCTGGTGCCGGGATAGGCGAGCCAGGCGGCCTGGACCGGGGCGGGCTTGCGGGTGAACAGCCCCGGACGGCCGTTGGACATGTGCATGGTCAGGTCCACCAGGATATCGATCCGGTCGGCCCGGACCAGGCCGGCCACTTCCGCGTCGGTGAGGGCGCTGGTGTCGCGCCAGAGGTCGGTGTGGGCCTTGATCCGCAGGGTGATGGGGTCCGGCCTGGGGACCTTGGCGTAGCAGACGATCTCGAACCGGCCGTGATCGTGGTGGGAGAGCAGGGGCAGGGTGAACAGCGACTGGCAGTGCTCCCGGAAATCCGGCGAGACATAGCCGATGCGCAGCCGGCGCCCGGGGTCGGGGTCGTTGCCATGGGCGGCCGGGGCCGGCTGCGGGTAGGCCCGGTCCCAATCCAGGTTCTCCCGGAGGATCGCTTCGGACGTGCAGCCCGGCTGGAAGCAGACCGCGTAGGCCAGGTTGCTGCGGGTGACGCGGTCGCCCGGGTCCAGTTCCAGGGCCCGGCGGAAGCTGCGGATGGCTTCGTCCATGTGGCCGATGTCCTTGAGCAGGTTGCCCAGGTTGCAGTGGGAGACGGCGAAGTTCGGGCGCCGGGCGATGGCGTCGCGCAGCAGTTGGACGGCCTGGTCCATCCGGCCCAGGGCCCTTGCTGCCTGGCTGGCGTTGTTGGCGGCGTCCATGAAGTCCGGGTCGACGCGCAGGGCGGCCAGATAGGCGTCCAGGGCCGCCTCGTGCTGGCCCAGGGCCTGGAGCGCGTTGCCCAGGTTGTTCCAGGCGGCCAGGTGGCCTGGGGCCAGGGCCAGAACCCGGCGGTAGGCCAGGGTGGCCTGGGCCAGCCGTTGGCAGGCGACGGCGGCGTTGCCCAGGTTGTACCAGGCCTCGGCGAAGTCCGGCCAGCGGGCGACCGCCTGCTTCAGCACGGCCAGGGCCGGCTCCACCTGGCGGCCCAGCAACAGGGCGTTGCCCAGGTTGCTGTGGGCCAGGGGGAAATCGTCGTCCGCCGCCCGGCGGAAGGCGGCGACCGCTTCCTGGAGCCGCCCGGCGTCCTGCAGCACGATGCCCAGGTCGTTCTGGGCCTCGGCGTGGTCGGGCTTCAGGCGCGTGGCCTGGAGGTAGGCGTCGATCGCCTCCTGGCCCAGGCCCAGGGTCCGGCAGGAGGCCCCGAGGCCCAGCCAGGCCTCCAGGCAGTCCGGGCTGAGGGCCGCGGCCCGGCGGAACGCGTCGGCGGCCTCCGGGTGCCGGCCCAGGGCCGCCAGGGCTTGGCCCAGGCTGCACAGCGACCACCAGGTGGCGGGGTCCAGGGCCACGGCGCGCGCCAGCAGCTCCCGGGCCGCTTCGAACCGGCCCGTCTGCAGGAACAGGATGCCGCAGCGGTGCAGGGTGACGCCATGGTCCGGGCACAGCGCCAGGACCTGGCCATAGCCGGCGCAGGCCTCTTCCAGCCGGCCCGCCATGTGATGCTCCGTGGCCGCGCGCAGGGTCTCTGCCAGCGGCGCCTCGGCATCAAAGGGGATGGTCATCGCGCCCTCCAATGGATCACATTGTGGCCGAAATGGGTCAAATCGGCCGCGCTATGATGGCTGGAAGCACGACTTCGACCGGGAGACCCCTTGCCGCCACCCCAGACCAGCGCCCCAACCCCCCTGGAAGAGGGTCTCGGCTACCGGTTCCGGGATGCCGGCCTGCTGCGGACCGCCCTGACGCCGCCTTCGGCCGGGCTGCCGGTGGACAACCAGCGGCTGGAATTCCTGGGCGACTCGGTGCTGCACCTGTGCGTTTCGCTCCTGGTCTACCGGGAGCACCCGCAGTGGGCCGAGGGGGCCCTGTCCAAGCTGAGGGGGCTGCTGGTCTGCACCGATGCGCTGCACCAGTGGGCCCGGGATCTGGGCATCGAGCTGGGGCGCGGGCCGCGCTCGCCCCGCAAGCCCGGGGCGGTGGACCAGCGCAACCCCCTGGCGGATTCGGTGGAGGCGCTGCTGGCCGCGGTGTTCCTGGATGTCCAGGCCCAGGGCGGGGATGCGCTGGGCACGGTGCGGGCCATCATCGAGCGCCGGTTCCTGGCGGAAGTCCAGGAGGCCTACCTGGGCATCTGGGAGGCCAAGGACAGCAAGACCACCCTCCAGGAGCGGGCCGCGGCCATGGCCCTGCCGCCGCCGGTCTACCGGCTGGAGCAGCGCTCGGGCCCGGACCACGCCCCCAGCTTCACCGTCCAGGTCACCCTGGGCGAGCGCTCCGCCAGCGCCACCGCCAGCACCCTGAAGCGGGCCCAGACCGAGGCCGCGCGCGCCCTGCTGCGCTGTCTCTAACACTGTCCTATAATGCCGGGATGGGGTAACATCGCTGAATCCCCCGAGGGAAAGGTATACGCCTTGAAGCTGCTCCCCACCCTGAACCTCCAGAACGGATTGGCGATCCCCATGTGCGGGGATGGCAACAGCCCTTGCAAGCCCAACGAGCTGCTGGAAACGCTGGTGGACCGGGGCTGGCACCGGCTCGCCCTGGTGGACGTGGACGCCGCCGCGGGCTGCGGCAACAACCGCGAGCTGATCGCCGGCATCATGCACCGGTTCCGCAAGGGCAACACCAAGGTGTGCATCCAGGTGGGCGGGGGCATCCGCAGCTCCGACCAGGCCCAGTTCTTCATCGACCACGGGGCCACCTGGATCGTGGTGGGCACCCTGATCCAGCGCTCACCGCTGATCGTCGACCAGCTGCTGGCGCGCTTCCGGGACCAGTTGACCGCCGGGGTGGACGCCCGGGGCGGGGAGATCCAGTCCTCGGGCTGGCGCGAGCCGGCCCCGCTGAAGCCCGCCTCCGCCGGCCAGCGGATCCGGGACCACGGCTTCAAGCGCATCCTGTTCACCGACATCCCTGTCGGTCCCGATGCCGCCCCCGATTTCGCGACCGCCCGGATGCTCGGCCTCAGCGCCCATGTGCCCCTGTTCATGGGGGGCAGCATCCTCTCCATGGCGCACCTGAAGCTGGCCCAGGACGTTCCCGGGCTGCAGGGGGTGGCCATGGATGCGCTCCAGCTCGTGCACAACTCGGATCTGCTTGGTTCCATGAATCCAGCAACCATCTGAGGAGGGGGGCGGTGGCTGATGAAGTTGCGTTCATGGCCCAGCTTCCGGAGGCGGAACGGAACCATTTCAGGAACCTCGCGCTGCTCCGGCCCCAGGTGCCGACCGAAGGCCAGCTGCTGCTGGTGGAGAGCCTGGCCCGCACCCTCGCCGCCCCAAGGCTGCTGACCCTCATCGCCAGGACGCCCCACTGGCTGGTGCACGGCCCGGTGCTCCAGGCCCTGGCCGAGAACGAAGCCACCCCGGAGCTGTTGCGCCGGGACCTCGAGCTGGCGGTCTCCCTGTTCGACCTGATGCGCGACCTGGACCGGGCCCCCGCCGATGAGAAGGAGGAGCGCGCCGAAACCGTCAAGGCCCTCTACCAGCAGCTGCCCCTGGAACTCCGGGCCATCGTCAAGCAGCAGGCCAAGCAGCTGGCCCGCTCGGTCAATGCCTCGGGGCTGACCCTGGAGCTGCCGCCCCTGCCCGCCGGCGAACAGGACTGGGAGGCGCTCACCGCCCTGCCCAGAAGCCCGGAGCCGAGGCGGCAGCCGTTCCGCCTGTCCAAGCAGGACCTGCTGGTCAGGGCCGAGACCACGCCGATCCTGGAAGACCTGCAGGGCTTCCTGCTGGATCCGGACCCGGACATCAGGGCCGCCGCGCTGCGCAATCCCGCCCTGTCCGAAGGGGTCCTGCTGCCCGCCTTTCCCCACTGCACGGTGCCGGAACTGTTCGAGGAGACCTACGCCGAAGCCCGGTGGTACTTCCGCGAGCCCCTGCGCGAGGCCATCTACGCCTCGCCCCATTGCCCCGGGGCGATCGCCAGGAAGGTGGCCCATTCCCGGGATCTGGTGGCGCTGCTGGAACAGGGCGTCCAGAAGGGGCCCGCCCTGCACCGCGTCGTCTGCCTGTTCACCCAGCTGGACGAATCCGAGTACCAGTACTTGACCCTCTGGGCCAAGCGCCGGGCGCCCAACATGCTGCGGGTGATCAAGATCTTCTTCGACCGGCTGCAGCGCCGGCGGGCCAACCAGGCCAGCGGCGTTTCCGCCAACCAGAGCGAGGGGCGCTGGGTCTCCCTGAAGGAACGCGTGTACATGGCCAACCAGGCCACCCAGCCGGACCAGCTGATCGCCGCCCTGCGCGACGCGGATCCCGAGGTGTTCAACGTGGTGCTCGAGAACCCCGGGCTCAAGGCCCAGGAGCTGATCGCCGTCATTCCCAACCTGGACGGGCCCCAGGCCGAGAAGGTGGCGCACCACCGCGTCTGGCGGACCTTCCCCAGGGTGTGCGAAGCGCTGATCCACAACGTCCACCTGGGCGCCCGGACCGCGCTGGGCCTGCTGCAGGGCCTCAAGCTGCCCCGGATCCTGCTGGACATCCTGCGCGACCAGCGCCTCCCGCACCTGGAGGTCAAGCAGGCGGCCCTGGACATGCTGCGCGAGGCCTACCGGGAGATGCCGGTGCCGCAGCGCATCCTGGCCCTGCGCGCCAGCGGCGGCGAACTGCTGCGCCACCTCACCCAGGAGATCCTGAACGACCAGGAGACGCTGCACCAGCTGGTCGCCGACCGCCAGGTGGACCCCGGCATCCTCCTGCGCCTGGCGCGCAACAAGCAGACCCCCAGGGACATCCTGGAACTCATGGCGGCCCATCCGGTGCTCATGGCCCATCCCGCCGTCATGTCCGAACTGCTGCTCAACCCCAAGACCCCGCGCCAGGCCTCCAGCCGGATCTGGGGGCTGCTGTCGGAGAGCGAACAGCAGGAGCTGCTGCGCAGCCCCCATCTGCCCGCGCCGCTCCGGCACCTGAACTGAGATGCTGATCGCCCCCCGCGCGCTGCTGCTGTGCCTGGCCCTGCTGGGCTGCGAAGCCAGGCGCCAGGCGCCGGACTGGGTGCGCAACGCGCCCGCCGCGGCGATGGCGGCGGTTTCCTTCCGGGCCGACTGGGGCATGGAACAGCCGCGCCTGCGCGCCCTCCTGGAGCCCTATCCCATGGCCGGGCGCTCGCTGGATCTGCTCCTGATGCGGGCCCGGATCAACCTGGACGCCAGCGGCCGGCTTTCCGTCTACCTGGGCAAGGCGGGGCAGGAGGTCATCCAGCTGAACGGCTTCCGGGATCCCGCGGGACTGCAGGCGGCCATCGCCGACGGCTTCCCGGTGGAGGGCGGGCCGGCCGCCAACCCGGAGCGTCCGGTGTTCGTGATCCTGGATCTCGGCCCCCACCACATCCGCGCCTTGGCCGACGGTGAAGGCCGGGTCTGGCTGGGCGACCAGGCCGCCCTGGCCGGCCTGGGCGCCGGCGCCAGCCAGGCCGCCCTGGCCGCCTCGGCCGGCTGGATCAGCCCGGGGGCTGCCATCCAGGGCTTCATCCGGCCGTCGGCCAGCTGGAACCTGCCCAGGGGCATCGAAGCCCTGGCCTGGGGGGTGACTCCGGGTACCGCCGCGGATGGGCAGAACGGGTTCGAACTGTCCCTGGCCGGCACCGCGGAGGCGATCCAGCAGGTGGCGCCCTGGCTGCAGCGCTTCCTGGCCGCCGCCACCGCCATGCCCGGCGCGCCCCAGCAGGCGCCGGAGATCCTCCAGGAAAGCACGCGCATCGGCCTGCGCTGCCAGCTGACCCAGGAGCAGGTGGACGTGGCCATGGCCAAGCTGGGCCAGGCGCCCCTGCCCCTGCACTAACCGAGCGGTTAAGCTGGATCAATGTCGTCCTTTCTCCGGTTCTTCCGCGAACACCTGAAACGTTTCCTGCCGCTCATCATCGGCGGCAGCCTGCTGCTCACCCTGGCCGGGGCCTGCCAGGGCCTGCTGATCGGCCTGCTCCGCTTCGTCTTTTCGGACAGCCTGGCCATGGGCTCGGGCAACGACACCGGCGTGGCGGTGCAGGCCAAGCTGTGGCTGGTGGCCCACCTGCCGTCGATCTCCCGGATGCGCCAGGACACCTTCCTCATTCCCACCGTGCTGGTGCTGATCTTCGTGCTGAAGGGCCTGCTCACCTACAGCGGCACCCTGCTCATGGTCCGCTCCGGGATCAAGGCCACCCAGACTTTGCGCGAGCGGCTGTTCGGCCATCTGCTGCGCCAGGAGCCGGCCTACTTCCAGCGGCATCCGGTGGGCGAGCTGCTGCAGCGCTGCATTTCCGATGTGAGCGCGGTCCAGGGCATCGCCTCCAACCAGTTCGCCGACGCGGTCCGGGAGCTGACCATGGCCCTGGCCATGCTGGGCACCATCCTGTTCATGAACTGGCGCCTGTCCCTGACCCTGTTCATCGCCGGGCCGCTGGTGGTGCTGCCCATCAAGAAGCTCAGCCAGCGCATCCGCAAGATCAACCACCGCAACATGGAGGCCTCCTCCCGGCTGCTGCAGCGGCTCAAGGAGGTGTTCAGCAACATCCGGGTGGTCCTGGGCTTCGCCCGGGAGCCCTTCGAGGAGGAGCGCTTCCACCAGCAGAACGAGGAGCTGTTCCGGCTGATGATGAAATCGGCCCGGGCCCAGGCGGTCGCCCATCCGATCATGGAGCTGGTGGGCGGCCTGCTGCTGGCCGGCCTGCTCATCTACGCCGCGGTCAGCATCCGCCACGGCAGCATGTCCGGGCCGGGCTTCTTCACCTACATCATCGCCGTCTACGCCTTCTACGACCCGATCCGCCGGCTGACCAAGCTCAACAGCGAAGTCCAGGTGGCCCAGGCCAGCCTCGACCGGATCTACAGCGTCCTGGACCGGCAGTCCCTGATGCCCATCGCGGCCGTGCCGGTGCCGGTGCCGGCTCAGCCCGAGCGGCTGGCCTTCGAGGGCGTGCACTTCGCCTACGACGGCCGCAAGGGCAGGAACGAAGTGCTGAAGGACATCAACCTGGAAGTGCACAAGGGCGAGACCGTGGCCCTGGTCGGCGGCTCCGGCGGCGGCAAGACCACCCTGGTGAACCTGGTGCCGCGCTTCTTCGACCCCACCGAAGGGCGGGTGACCCTGGACGGCATCGACCTGCGCGAGTTCGATCCGCACGAACTGCGGCTGCGCATCGGCATCGTCACCCAGGAGACGCTCCTGTTCATGGATTCCATCCATGACAACATCGCCTACGGCAAGCCGGCCGAGCGCGCGGCGGTGGAAGCGGCCGCCCGCAAGGCCCACGCCCACGACTTCATCATCGCCCTGCCCAAAGGCTACGACACGCCCCTGGCGGAGACCGGCTCCACCCTGTCGGGCGGCCAGCGCCAGCGCCTGGCCATCGCCCGGGCCCTGCTCCAGGATCCGCCCATCCTGATCCTCGACGAGGCCACCAGCGCCCTGGACACCGAAAGCGAGCGGGCGGTCCAGGAGGCCCTGGAAGTGCTCATGCAGGACCGCACCACCCTGGTGATCGCCCACCGCCTCTCGACCATCCAGCGGGCCACCCGGATCTGCGTCCTGAACCGCGGCGAGGTGGTGGAGATGGGGCCGCACGAAGCGCTGCTGGCCAGCAAGGGCGAATACGACCGGCTCTACCAGCTGCAATTCAGGAATTGAGATTGATGAAACGTTCCGCTTTCCACTTCGAATTGCCGCCGGAATTGATCGCCCAGCACCCCGCCCCGGTCCGGGATGGTGCCCGGCTCCTGGTGGTGGACCCCTTGGACCGGAGCATCCGTCACCGGACCATCCGCGACCTGCCCGAACTGGTGCCGCCCGGCACCCTCTGCGTGCCCAACGACGTCAAGGTCCGGCACGCCCGGCTGCTGCTCCAGCGGGCCGGCGGCGGCAGCGGCGAAGCCCTGCTGCTCAGGGCCCTGCCGGAGGGCCGGTTCGAGGCCCTGGTGCGCCCCGGCGCCCGGCTGAAGCCCGGCAAGTGGGCTAAGGTGGTGGAGCCGGACACCGGCCAGGTGCTGGCCGAACTGCAGGTGGAGGCGGAGCTGGAGGAGGGCCTGCGCCGGGTCCGGGTGCTGGGCCGGGACGGCGACCTGGACTGGGACGCGGTCGACCGCATCGGCCGGATGCCCCTGCCGCCCTATATCACCCATCCCGCCGGCGAGGAGGACGAAGGGCGCTACCAGACCGTGTTCCGGGCCGACGCGGGCGAGGCCGTGGCCGCCCCCACCGCCGGCCTGCACTTCACCGACCAGCTCATCGACGGCCTGAAACAGCATGGCTGCCTCTGGCACCCGATCCGGCTGCACGTGGGCCTGGGCACCTTCCGGCCCATGACCGCCGAGGACCTCGAGGACCACGTGATGCACGAGGAGCGCTACGAGATCCCCGAGACCGTGGCCGCCGCCCTGGAGCCGGTCCTGGCCCGGCGCACCCGCCCCCTGATGGCCGTGGGCACCACCAGCCTGCGGACCCTGGAGGCCGCCTGGGACGGCGCGACCCTGAAGCGCGGCGGCTCGACCCGGCTGTTCATCAAGCCCGGCTACCGGCTGCGCACCGCCGACCTGCTGCTCACCAACTTCCATCTGCCCGAGAGCACCCTGTTCGTGCTGGTCTCGACCCTGATGGGGCTGGCGTTCGCCCAGGCGGCCTATGCCGAGGCGATCCGGGAACGCTATCGCTTCTTCAGCTACGGCGACGCCATGCTGATCCTGAACGCCAGGAACCGGGACACGAATGAATCCTAGAGGTAGTCCATCAGTCCGCTGATCACCGGGATGCGGTGGCGCTTGCCCTTGCAGGCCTGGAGCACCGTGGTGACCGACATGCTCAGGCACCACAGGAGCCAGATGGGCAGCAGGAAGCGCACCGTGAGCAGGCCGAGCATCGGGAACAGCCCCATGATCAGCAGGGCCAGGCCGACCGCCACCTCCGCGAAGGCCAGCAGCACCCCCTGACGGGCATGCCAGTGCAGTTCCTCGTCCTCGCGGCAGCGCAGGTAGGGAACGAAGGCCCAGGGACCCGCGTAGCACAGGATGAGATCCCTCAGGCGTTCACCCTGGTAAAGCGGGGCGGGAGCATCCAGCGGCACGGCAACCTCCGAGCCAAGCATAGCCTAACTGGTCTTCAGAAAGAGCAGCAGGGCCATGCCCAGCATCAGGACGGCGAACCCCTGGCGCAGGCGCGGAGCGCGGGTCCGCATGGCGAGCCGGGCGCCGCCGAAGGCGCCGGCCATGAACCCCAGCGCCACGCCGGCCAGGGCCAGCCAGGGCAAGCCGGCCCCGCTGCGGGCGTACACCCACACCCCCGGCAGGCCGATGGGGGCCAGCATGAGCACCAGGCTGGTGCTCTGGGCCTCGTGCTGGGGGATGCGCACCAGCCAGACCATCAGCGGAATCATGAGGATGCCGCCGCCGATGCCGAGCAGCCCGGAGGCCAATCCCCCGGCCAGGCCGATGGCCAGTCCGGGCAGCCAGGCCACGCCGAAGGCGACCGGGGCGGCGCTGGGCCGTGAATCAGACGGCCGGGCCTTATGCAGAAAAGTTTGCGCCGCCAGCAGCGCCAGGATGCAGGCGAAGCCCAGCCGGAGCGGCGTCTCCGGGATCAGGTTGGCCACCCCCGCGCCCACCCAGACGGCGGGCAGGAAGGCCGCGGTCATCATCAGCACCAGCGGCCAGTGGATGATGACCCCGTGCCGGCGCATGTAGATCACGGCCGGAAGCCCGTTGGGCAGCAGCATGGCGGCCAGGGCCACGCCCTGGGCCTGGTGCTGGTTCAGGCCGAGCAGCAGGCCCAGCAGGGGAATCAGCACGACCCCGCCGCCGATGCCGAATAGGCCGGAAAGAATGCCGCCGCAGCACCCTGCCGCGAAACTCATAAGCGCCATGAACCCATCTGAACCCAAACCCACCCCTCCTCTGGAGACAAGCCCTAAGCATCCCTTGCTGTGATGGAGTATTCAAGCGATGGTTGGGGCCCGGACGGTACTCATGTTCCAATGGAAAGGATTGGAATCCTGAAGCCATGCAGATCAAGTTCTCCGAAGACGTGATTCTCGACAGCCGGCGCGCGATCCTGCTGCCACGGCAGGAAACGCTGGTCATTGCCGACCTGTTCCTGGGCCTGGGCGCGGCCCGGCGCAAGCGGCCAGAGCCGGTGCCCAGCGGCCAGCACCATGAGATCTGGGAGCGCCTGCTCGGCCTGCTGGATGATTTCAAGCCCAAGCGGGTGGTGCTGCTGGGCGATATCAAGCCGAACCAGGGGCACCTGGAGGACGAGGAAGGGGAAGAGTTGAGGGCCCTGTTCCAGAAGCTCCAGGGCCACGGCCGGGAAGTGATCCAGGTGGTGGGCCATCCCGAGCGGGCCTGGGGGCCCTCCCTGGAGAACACCGGGATCCAGCCGCTGGATTCGTACCGGGTCGGCTCCAACACCCTCATGCACCGCCGGCGCATCTTCGTCTACCCCAGGCATGATCCCCCCACCGGGTTCTGGATCAACGGCGGGCTGCACCCGCTGTTCGCCCTGCCCCTGGCGGGCCCCGACAGCTCCGAGGGCTGGATCCGCTATCCCGCCTTCCTGTACACCGGCTTCGCCATGGTGATGCCCTCTTTCGTTTCCTACGCCCAGGGCTGGGAGGTCATGCAGCCGGAGCGCCTGCCCAAGCAGGCCCGGGCCTGGAAGGTGGTGGGCGACTACCACATTTCGCCCATCTCCCTGACCGACCTGCCCAACCCGCCCGATTCCCAGCGCCTGATGGTGCGGCCCCAGGCCAAGGGCCGGCGCAAGGAAGTGCCAGCGGAGGGCTAGATCATTCTCCTGTGGTAGTCGACCTGCCCCAGGTGATAGGCCAGGTGGGAGCACAGGTTGAGCAGGAACAGGCCGGTGGACATGCGCTTGCCGCCCATGGGCAGCGGGAACTCGTGGTCCAGGGTGGCCGGGTCCAGCGCCGATAGGCCGGTCTCCACCGCCTTGGCCGCCGCGTCGATCTCCTGCAGCACCCGCGCCCTGGGCAGGCCCCGGGCGGCGAACTCGCCGTCGCGGTCGCGCACGTAGCCGGTATGGCCCAGTTGCGCGCCGATCAAAGCCTGCAGGTTGCCGGCCAGGTGCAGGGCGAGGTTGCCGCCGGGGTTGGCGATGCCCGGCAGCGGCCGCCAGAGGGAGGCGTCGTCGGGATACTGCTCCACTTCCCGCCGGAGGGAGGCCACGTCCTTGAGCAGTACGGTCTTCAGTTCCTCGATCATGGGGACTCCTTTCGCTTCATGCTCTCAGGCCTTCGCCTTGGAGGGAATCCGCCTGTTGACAATTAATTAATTATAACTTACTTTACCCATACCCGTTTCAGGGGTGGTATGGCTGTGAGCGGTGGTTGCATGGAGGGCTGGCCCGGCCGCGGACGGGAGGGTGCGGCATGAACCCGCCGGGCGCACGGCTGGCCGAAGCCGCCGTGGTCGGGGTCGGCATTTATGGCCTGGGCCTGGACGGCTCGGCCGGATTCATCGACCGGCTGTCCCGCGGGCAGACCCCGCCGCAGCTCCAGCGCGACCGGGACCAGGATCCGAGCCTGCTGGCCCTGGCGGCGGCGGACGAAGCCCATGCGGGCGCCGGGGCCTGGGTTGCGGACCGCTCCGGCGTCTTCCTCGCGCTGGAACCGGTTCCGCGGGGCGGCCTGGCGCTGCTGGGCAGGGTGCTCCAGCACCGGTTCGGCTTCCTGGGCAAGGGCGGCGCGCTCCACGGCGATGAGCTGGGCGGCAACCGGGCCCTGGCCGCCGCAATCCGGCGCATCCGGGCGGGCACCCTGGACGGGGCGCTGGTGGGCGCGGTGCAGACCTGGCCGCAGGCCCCGGGCGGGCTGGCGGTGTTCCTGGCGTTGCGGCGCAGGGACAGCGCGGAGCGGAGCGGCGACCGCATCTGGGCGGTGCTGGGGACGGGGCCGGAGCGGGTCAGGCGGCGGGTCCGGTTCGATCCCGGGGCGCTCCTGCCCGGTCCGGGCCAGACCGTCTCCGGCCTCCTGCAGATCGCCGCCGGATGCGTGATGACCGCCCACCATGCCTGGTACAGCCCGGAAGACGGCTGCTGGCAGCCGTTCCTGGACCGCACCGACGGCGTCGGCTGCGTGCTGGAGGTGGAGACCCCGGGGGGAGCGGCCACCCGCGTCGATCTGTGGCGGGCCTTCCTGCCGGGACCGGCGCCCCGGCCGCTGGTCCCGCGGCCGGGGATCTTCCGCTACGCGGGCACCAGCCGGGAGGAGCTGATCCGGCGGCTGCGCGCCGACGAGCAGGGCGGGCGGGGGCCGGTCCGGCTGGCGGTGGTCGCCCGGAACGAAGGGGAGCGCCGGGGGGTACTGGAGCGGATGCCGCCGATCCTCCAGCGGCATGGCCTTGCCGCGGGCTGGCTGGATCCGCAGGCCTGCTTCTGTTCCGCGCCGGTCCAGGGCAGGATCGCCTGCCTGTTCACCGCGGCCGGCACCGGCTACCTGGGCATGGGCCGGAACCTCCTGCTGGGCATGCCCTTCCTGCCCACGCTCCTGCGCCCTTTCCAGGATCTGACGCCGGCCGACTGGGCCTATGGGGCGCACCGGGGCCGCGGCGAAGACCCGGTCTATGAAGGCGCCGGCAGCCTGTTCCTGGCCCAGGTCCACGCCGCCTTCACCCGCGACATTCTGGGCCTCCAGCCGGATCTGGCCTTGGGCCTGTCCCAGGGCGAGATGAGCGCGCTGCTCGCCTACGGCGTCTGGGGTTCCCGGCAGGGCGAGTTCGAGCGGATGCTGCACGGCGGCCGCTACGCCAGGCTGGTGGCCGGAGCGCCTGAAGCCGCCCGGCGGCACTGGGGCCTGCCCGAAGGGAGCGAGGTCCAGTGGCGCAACTGGACCGTGCTCGGCCCGGTGGAGCAAGTCCTGGAGCGGATCGCCTGCGAGACACGGGCCTACGTCAGCATCGTCTACTCCCCGGTGCATTGCCTGCTGGCGGGGGAGGCCCAGGCCTGCCGGCGGGTCCTGGCGGCCTGCCCGGGCCTCACCGCCTTTCTCACCCCGGGGAGCGCCGAGCACACGCCGGTCATGGCGGAAATGCGGGCGGCCTGGCTCCGCCACCATCACCGCCCCACCCGCCCGGCGCCCGGGATCAAGTTCTATTCCCACCATTTCGGCGGTGCCTACGGCCTTACCGACGAGCGCGTGGCCGAGGCCATCACCGGGCAGGCCATGGACCCGCTGGACTTCCCCGCCGCCGCCTGGCGGGCCTGGGACAGCGGGGTGCGCGTGTTCATCGAGCACGGGCCGCGCAATCTGCTGACCTCGGCGCTGTCCCGGCTGCTGCCCAGGGGGGAGGGCGTGTTCCTGGCGCTGGACGTGCAGGGCGAGAACTCGCTCATCCGGGCGGTCAAGGTTGCCGCGGAGCTCTGGTCCCGGGGCGTGCCGGTGGATCTGGACCGGCTGCAGGCCGCCCAGGAACGGATCCAGGAACCCCGGACGCCGTTCAGCCCCCTGCTGGAAGTGGCGGCCAGCCTGTTCGCCGCCTCCCTGGCGCGCACCGGCACCCTGGATGACGCCTACCAGGCCTGTCTGCTCCAGACCCAGGGCCGGTTCCTGGAGTTCCTCGGGATGCCGCCGGATGAGGAGCCGGAACCGTAGGTTATTCGATCATCCCTTTCTCCCGCATCCAGTCGTCATTGAAGATGGTGCTCAGGTAGCGCGAGGCGCTGTCCGGGAACAGCACCACCACCCGGGCGCCGGGGGCGAGGGTCGGGGCGACCTTGCGCAGGGCCTGCAGCACGGCGCCACTGGAGCCGCCCACCAGGATGCCCTCGCGCAGGGCCAGCTCCCGGGCGCCCAGGAAGGCCTCCCGGTCGGTGACCTGGACCATCTCGTCGATCACCTCGAAGTCGGCGCAGCCGATGATGAATTCGTCGCCCAGGCCCTCCAGCAGGTACGGGGCTGAGCTGCCCGTGCACCCGGTGCGGAAGTACTCGGTGAACACGCTGCCTTCCACGTCCACCGCGACGACCCGCGCGCCGGGGTGCCGTTCCTTGAGGTAGCGGCCGACGCCGCCGATGGTGCCGCCGGTGCCCATGCCGGCGATGAACATGTCGATGCTGCCGTCCATCTGGTCCCAGATCTCCGGACCGGTGCCGCGGTAGTGGGCCTCGTTGTTCTCCCGGTTGTTGTGCTGGTCGGGGAAGTAGCAGTGCTCGGTCTCCCGGGCCAGGCGCGGGGTGATGTGGTTGTAGCTGTCCGGGTGCTCGGGGGGCAGCGAGGTGTCGGCCTTCACCAGTGCCACGCCCAGGGCGGAGAGCAGATCGAGCTTCTCCTGGCTGGTCCGGTCGCGCACCACCGCCTTCAGCCGGTAGCCCTTCTGGATGGCGGTCAGGGCGAGCCCCATGGCGGTGTTGCCGGAGGAGTTCTCCAGGATCAGGTCGCCTGGCTGGAGCCGGCCATCGCGCTCGGCGCATTCGACCAGATGCTTGGCGATGCGGTCCTTGCTGCTGCCCATGGGATTGAGGTACTCGAGCTTGGCGAACACCTGGAGGGGCAGCTCCGCCACGATCCGGTTGAGCCGGACCATGGGGGTGTTGCCGATGACGTCAAGGATGCTGTCGAAACAGCGCTTGTTATTGCGTGCCGTCACCTAGACCTCGGCGACCAGTTCGATCTCGACCCGGGCGCCCTTGGGCAGGGCGGACACCTGGACGGTGCTGCGGGCCGGTTTGGCCGCGCCCAGCAGCCGCTCGTAGACGGCGTTGAAGGCGCCGAATTCACCCATGTCGGCGAGGAAGACCGTGGTCTTGGCCACCCTGGACCAGTCCGAGCCGGCCTCGCGCAGGATGGCGGTAAGGTTGGCGATGACCTGCTCGGTCTGCGCCTCGATCCCGGCCGGCAGTTCCATGGTGGCCGGCACCAGGGCGATCTGTCCTGCGGTGAACAGCAGGTTGCCCAGCACGCTGGCCTGGGAGTAAGGGCCGATGGCGGCCGGGGCGTTGGGGGTGCTGATGGTCTTCATCTGGTTCTCCTCAGTTCTTGCTCCACCGGCGCTTCTTGTTGTGGCGCCAGGGTTTTGCGATGGGTGTGGCGGGAATGGGGGTTTCGAAGGGGGAAGGCTCGGGCAGGTCGGCGGGTTCCGGGTCCTCCATGTTCTCCACGCCCTCCTCGATCTGCATCTGCACCACCTGGGCGGTGCGGTGCATGAGCGCGGCCAGGCACAGGCTGGCCTCGATCCGGGCGTGGGGCAGCGGGCCCAGCTGGATGAACACGGACGGGTCGGCCGGGATGGTGCGCGGCAGGGCGATGTCCGGCAGCGGCACCGGAGGCGCGTCGTAGGCCTCCTCGGCCATGCGGAACCAGGGCTCGGCCATCTCCCGGCGCCGGGGCAGCAGGTCCACCACCGAGACCACCTTCCTGGGCCGGCCGCGCTTGCGCGGAGCCTCCACCACCGGGACTTCCATGAGCGCCTGCAAGGCTTCCAGCACCTCTTCCCGGGTGCGCCCGCGCAGGTCGAACAGCAGCCAGGGGTCGCGGTCCAGGGCTTCGGCCATGATGTAGCAGACCGCCGCCACGTGCTTGCAGGGGTTGGCCCAGTCGGGGCAGTCGCAGTGGGTCTGCAACTCCTTGGGCACGCGCGGGTACAGGCTGGCGCCGGATTCCCGGAAGGTCTCGTCGAGTCCCTGCGGCATCTCCCCGGCCAGCAGTGAAGCCACGAACCGGCTTTCCAGGTGGATACGCTCCAGGGCCTTCTCCCACTGGGTGGCGGTGAGCGCGGGCAGCCCCAGGGTGACGTTGTAGGTCTTGCGGCCGTGGACCTTGGCCTGGATCTCGCCGGGGCTGACGGTGAAGTGGCTGACCGCGCCCTCCTCCGCGTACTTCTTGCCGCGCGGCAGGCGGTTCTCGAAATCGTCGCCCAGCTGCTCCAGGGCGGTGATCCATAGGCGGCCCCACCAGGTGGTGCCGAAGCGCTCGCTCAGCGTGGTCACGAGATCACTCCTTTGCGCAGGGTCACCTTGGGTTTCTTCTTGAGGATCCCCTTGCTCCCGGGCGGCCGGCCCCGGGTGGGCCGGGCCGGCGCGGGCGCGCTCACCAGGGCCTCCGCTTCCTCGTCCTGGGGCTCCAGGGGCTCCGGCTCATCGGGGGCTTCCACCGCCTCGGGCGGCGGCGCGGGGACGGCACGGACGGCGCCGTTGGCGTGGCCGTTGGCATTGCCGTGGCCGTTGCCGTTCAGCTCGTCCTCGCCCATGATGTCGGCGTCGGGCTCCAGCAGCACCAGGCGGCGCAGGGCGTCGTCATCCAGTTCGGTGAGCCAGCCTTCGCCGGTGCCCACCACCCGGTCGGCCAGGTCGCGCTTGGATTCCAGCATGGCGTCGATCTTCTCCTCGAGGGTGCCCATGGTGATCAGCTTGTGCACCTGGACGTTCTTGGTCTGGCCGATGCGGTAGGTGCGGTCCGTGGCCTGGTCCTCCACCGCCGGGTTCCACCAGCGGTCGAAATGGAAGACATGGGTGGCGGCGGTGAGGTTCAGGCCGACGCCGCCGGCCTTGAGGCTGAGCAGCAGCACCCGGGCGCCGTCGGCGTCCTCCTGGAAGCTGCGCACCATCTCGTCGCGCTGTTCGCGCGAGGAGCCGCCGTGCAGGAAGGGCGGCTCGAAGCCCAGGACGTCGTGCAGGTGCACCTGCAGCCGGTCGCCCATCTCCTTGAACTGGGTGAACACCAGCGCCTTCTCGCCGCTCTCCAGCACCTCCTCGAGCATCTCGGTGAGCCGCTCGAGCTTGCCGCTGCGGCCCTTGTAGGGTCCGGTCTGCTTGAGGAACTGGCTGGGGTGGTTGCAGATCTGCTTGAGGTGGGTGAGCAGGGCGAGAATCCGGCCGCGGCGCTCGATGCCCTGGGCGGCGGCGATGTCCTGGTCCATCTGGTCGACCCGGGCCTTGTAGAGCAGCGCCTGCTCCTTGCTGAGCTGGGTGTAGACCTTCATCTCCAGCTTCTCCGGCAGGTCCTGGATGATGCTGCGGTCGGTCTTGAGCCGGCGCAGGATGAACGGGCCCACCCGCTGGCGCAGCTCCAGGGCGGCATCCGGGTCGCGGTACTTCTCGATGGGCGAGGCGAACTGGTCCTTGAACGACGACTCGCCGCCCAGGTAGCCCGGCAGGGCGAAGGCCAGGATCGACCACAGCTCCAGCAGCCGGTTCTCGATCGGCGTGCCGGTGAGCGCCAGCTTGAACGGCGCCTTCAGCCGGCGCACGGCCTTGGCCTGGTACGAGCCGGCGTTCTTGATGGCCTGGGCCTCGTCCACCACGGCCATGCCCCAGTTGTGCTCGCCGAAGATCTCCTCCTCGCGGCGGATCACGCCGTAGGTGGTGAGCACGATGGTGTGCGGCCGGAACACGCTGGGCAGCCGGTCCCGGTTGTTGCCGTGGTGCACGAACACCGGCAGGGTCGGGGCGAACTTGGCGACCTCCCGCTCCCAGTTGCCCAGCAGCGAGGTGGGGCAGACCAGCAGGGTGGGCGCGCCCTTGGCGGGGCTCTTCTGCTGCCGGTGCAGCAGCAGCGCCAGCACCTCGATGGTCTTGCCCAGGCCCATGTCGTCGGCCAGGATGCCGCCCAGCCCGAGCCGGCACAGGCCGTCCAGCCAGGCCAGGCCGCGCAGCTGGTAGGGGCGCAGCTGGCCGATGAATCCGGCCGGCTGAGTGATCGGCTGGTCGGGAAGGATCTTCAGTTCGTCCAGGGCGGCGCCGAAGTCGCCCGCCGCCTCCACTTCGATGGCTTCGCTGACGCCCGGGATGTGCGCCGTGCCGGTGAGCGCGGCGGCCAGGGCCTCGCCCCGGCTCATGCTTTCGAAGCCGGCGCCGCGGCTGGCCTGGATCACCTGGGTGATCTGCTTGAGGGTGGCCGGGTCCAGCGCCACCCACTTGCCCTTCCAGGCCACCAGCGGGTGCTTGAGGCTGGCCATCTGGGCGAAGTCCTGCAGGTCCAGGTTGTCGTTGCCCAGCATCAGCGACCAGTCGGCGGAAACCGCGCCGTCCAGGCCATCCTGGCCGGTGGTGTCGGCCTCCGCGCCGATCTGCCGGGCACCCAGGCGAACCTTGGCGCGCAGCCGGCGGGCGCCGCCGAATTCCGCCAGGGCTTCGGGGATGTGCACCAGGAAGCCGGCCTCCTTGAGCTGGGAGGCGCCCCGGGTGAGGAATTCCCAGGCTTCCGGGGGGGTCAGGATGAGGTCGTCGGGCTGCTTGCCCGACAGAGTGCCTTCCAGGGCCGGGAAGAACGGCACCGCCCGGGCCAGGCCGCGCAGCAGCACCTTGCGCGCCTCCAGCACCTCGGGCTCGATGGAGGCTTCCCACAGGCGCGCCACCGGGATGACGTCGCCCTCCTGGGTCTCCAGGCCCACCCGCAGGATCCAGCCGCCTTCGGACAGCCGGTCGGCTTCCTGGATGGCATCCTTGCCCGGCGGCACCGGCGGCGCCTCCAGCTTGAGGCTGGGGCGGATCCATTGGACCCGGGCGCCTTCGCTCCACTGCTCAAGCTGCTCGCCCAGGGTGCGTTCGGTGATGCCGATGGTGGGGAATTCGTTCATGGGGTGGCTGAGCGCCACCATGATCCGCTCGTCCCAGGGCAGCCGGTCGCGCTTGTGCCCGCGCAGCCGGTGGATCAGCCCCAGCCGGGGGTCTTCGCCCTGGCGCAGGGAGCCGGCCACGAAGCGCACCAGGAAATCGGCGCCGTCCTCCAGGAACGCCCGCAGCACCAACTGCCCGCTGGGCGGCATCGCGAGATCATCGTCCAGCTCCTCGGTGTCCAGGGTGCCCAGGGCCAGGCCCTTGGTGAAAACCCAGCCGTCGTCCTCGGGGAAGCCCAGCACCGAGGGGGGCATGGCTTTCAGCAGCAGCTCCATGGCGGCCCGGTCGGCCGGGCTGGTCAGGCTGATGCCCCAGGTGGCGCGCCAGGGGTTGCCGCGGGTGTCCAGCTGGGGCAGCAGCGCGCCCCTGAGCACCATGGACTGCAGCAGGCGCAGGGCCACGCCCCAGAAGGCCAGGCTGCCGCCCACCCGCTCGGGATCGGTGGGCATGGAGGACAGCCAGGGCAGGGCCCGCTGCCAGCGCAAAGGCACGGTGTGGGTCTCCACCAGGCGGCCGTCGGGCAGGAAGACCCGGGCCTTGGCGGGGGTCAGCCGGTCCCGGCCGTGCAGGTTGCCCGTCAGGGTGCGCAGGGTGCGCTGCCAGTCGGCAACCGAGGCGTCGCCGTGAAGACATAGCAGAAAGCCGCGGTCCAGGGGACGATACTGAAGGATGGGCCGTGACATTCAGTTACCCTTTTCCTGGGAGAGATGCATATGAAGCTTGGTTTTGCTAGCGATCATGCCGGTTATGACCTTAAGGAGCGCCTGAAGGCGTGGGCCCTTGCTGCGGGACACGAGGCGGTCGACTTTGGGACTGATGGTCATGCCTCTGTGGATTATCCGGATTTCGCGCACCGGGCAGCGGCTGGGATTGACAAGTGGGAACGCCTGGTCTTGGTGTGCGGCTCGGGGATCGGGGTAAGCATAACGGCCAACCGCCATGCCAACGTCCGTTGTGCCCTGGTGACTTCCCCCGAGCACGCCAGACTGGCTAGACAGCACAACGACGCAAACGCCATCGCTTTCGGCCAGCGGCTGACGGATCCGCTCCAAGCTGAATATTACCTTAAAACCTTTTTGGAAACCCCATTTCTCGGCGGTCGCCACAAAAATCGCGTCAACAAGATCGAACTGGAATCCCACGATGATGAGAAATCCTAACGAATTAAGGGAATTGCGCCTGGAGACCGGCATCCAGGTGCACGCCGACGGTTCCTGCCTGATCCGGCTGGGCGACACCCACGTGCTCTGCTCCGCCAGCCTGGAGGAGCGGGTGCCGGCCTGGATGAAGGGCCAGGGCCGGGGCTGGATCACTTCCGAGTACGGCATGCTGCCGCGCAGCACCCATACCCGGACCGACCGGGAAGCAGCCAAGGGCAAGCAGCAGGGCCGGACGGTGGAGATCCAGCGGCTCATCGGCCGCAGCCTGCGCCAGGCGGTGGATCTGCAGGCCCTGGGCGAGCGGCAGATCACCCTGGATTGCGACGTGATCAACGCCGACGGCGGCACCCGCTGCGCGGCCATCACCGGCGCCTGGGTGGCGCTGGCCCTGGCCCTGAAGGGGCGCGGCCTGTCCGGCGCGCTGATCCGCCAGGTGGCGGCGGTGAGCGTGGGCATCCTGGAGCGGGACGACCCCGGCCTGCGCCAGGGGCGGATCCTCGACCTGGAGTACCAGGAGGACCACCAGGCCGCGGTGGACTGCAACCTGGTGGCGGCCGGGCCGGAGATGGACCTGGTGGAGTTCCAGTCCACCGGCGAAGGGCGCAGCTTCAGCCGGGCCGAGACCGTGGCCCTGCTCGACCTGGGCCTCGAAGGCTGCGTCACGCTGATGGCGGCCCAGCGCGCGGCCCTGGCATGAGGCCGCGGGCGGCCTTCGCCGCGGTCGCATCGACCCTCCTGATGTCGGCCGAGGCGACGGTCGCCCCTTTCGAAGTCAAGGTGATCCCTCCGGATTTCGTATTCCGGTTCGCCCCCCAGGTGGAATTGCCCGGCCGGCCTTCGCTGGCGCTGGTGCTGAGCGGCGGCGGCGCCCGCGCCGTGGCCATCATCGGGGTGATCCAGCGCATGGATGAGCTGGGCCTGCGGGTGGACAGCATCACCGGCACCAGCGCCGGCGCGCTCATGGGGGCGCTCACCGCCTGCGGCTTCTCGGGCAAGGAGATCGAAGAGCTGTTCAGCCGGGTGGACTTCAACCGGGCCTTCCTGGACCCGCTGCTGCGCAATCCCGGGCGCACCCTGCAGGAGGACGAGGCGGAGAACGGCACCTTCCTCTCCATCCAGACCGATGGCGGACGGCCTTCGTTCGCCCTGTCCCTGCGCGACGGGGTGGAGATCCAGCGCACCCTGGAAGGGCTGCTGGCCCGGGGCGCCTATTTCTCCGGCGGCAGATTCGACGCCCTGAAGTTCCCCCTGCGGGTGGTCGCCACCAATCTGGAGACCGGCCAGGGGCGCGTCTTCGACGACGGCGACCTGGTGGAGGTGCTGCGCGCCTCCATGGCGGTTCCGGGGGCCTTCAGCCCGGTGCTGATCGGCGGCCAGCATTACGTGGACGGGGCCCTGGTGGAGAACCTGCCGGTGTTCATCGCCAAGGACAGCTTCCACCCGGACCTGACCCTGGCGGTGGACGTAAGCTCGCCGCTGGAGAGCCGTTCGGTGTCCAATTTCTTTTCGCTCGCCGCCCGCAGCCTCGACCTGGTGGTGGAGCGCCGGCAGTGGGAGAGCCGCGCCGCCGCCAGCATCCTGGTCCGTCCGGAGCTCAAGGGGGTGGCCTTCGCCGACTACGGCAAGGGGGTGCCGGCGCTGGTGGCGGCGGGGCGCCAGGCCTTCGACGCCCAGATCCCCGCGCTCAAGGCGGCGGTGCTGGATCCGCTGGGCGGCGAGGACCTGCTGCCCACCCGCCGCGCCGTGTTCCATTCGACCGAACCCCTGGCGCCCGAGGCTGAGGCCATGCTCGGCCGGGTGCTGCCCGAAGGCCAGCCGATCCGCCGCCAGGCGGTGCTGGTGGCGCTCCAGCAGATGCTGCTGCACGGCTGGGCCCAGTCGGCCGGCGCCGCCATGGCGGTTGTGGACGGCGCGCCGGTGGTGCGCTTCGAGTTCAGCCCGTACGGCCGGGTCAGGCGCTATGCGCTGGAGGCGCCCGAAGCCTGGCGCAAGGAGCTGGAGAGCGCGCTGCAGGCCCGCTTCCCCCTGGGCGAACGGTTCGATCCCGAGGCCTTCGGCGCCTTCGTGGGCGACTGGGTGCACCGCATCGTGATGGACGGCACGCCCCTGGTGGACGTGCGCGGCTCCGGCTTCCAGGATGATTCCGGAACCCTGCGGGTGCAGGTGCGGGAGCCCCGGATCCGCAGCGTCTCGGTGCTGGGCAACGGCGAAGAAGCGGAGTTCAAGTATCTGAAGGCCGCCATGGCCCCGCTCGTCGGCCAGCCCTTGCGCACGGCCCGGCTGCGCCAGGAGATCGAGGTGGTGGAGACCCGGCTCCAGCTGATGGAGCTGCGCTACCAGCTCAGGCCGGTCGCGGACGGGGTGGACCTGGTGCTGGTGCCGGTGCATCACCGCAGCCAGTCTTTGGCGCTGAGCCTGGGCTACGATTCCAACCTGGCCGGTGAGACCGGGTTCACCTACCGCACGGTCAATTTCGGCGGCGTCGGCGTGGAAGGGGAAGCCGGCGGCGCCAGGAACCGGCTGCAGGACCAGGTGTTCATGGCCATCCACGGGCCGGTGGCCGAGGCCTTCCCCGGCACCGGCATCGGCGTGCGCGCCTCCTCCACCCGCCAGCGCCTGGATGGGCCCCTGGCCTTCCCGAGCGACAGCGTCCCCTTGGCCGCCGAAGACGGCCGGATCAACCGGATGGATCTCGGGGTGGGCTGGTTCATCCGCTACGGCAACCTCGGCCAGGGCAAGGCCACCCTGGACGGCAGCTGGCGCGAAGCCGCCACCAGCTGGGATGGCGGGCGCGTGGTGACGCACCAGCGCACCGCGGAACTGTCCACGGAGTGGGACGACCTGGACCGGCACACCTTCCCGCGCGACGGGCTCCTGCTCCGGGGCCGCTACGGCTACGGGCTTGCCAACAGCCAGGGGGCCTCCGCCGAGCCGTTCCGCTACGGCTACGTGCGCGCCCGGGGGCTCACCTCGTTCGGCCAGGAGCGCTCGCCGTTCACCCCGGGCCTGGATCTGGACACGGAATGGGGCTACGGCAACCACCTGCCCCTGGACCGCTGGTGGACCCTGGGCGGCACCTCCTTCCTGATGGGCACCAAGGCCATGGGCACGCTGTCGCCCGACTTCCTGGTGGCGCGCCTGGGCATGCCGGTGCAGATCCCCGGGCCCTACGGGATGTCCCTCCAGGCGATCCCCCGGTTCGACTACGGCCTGCTGGCCGGCGACGCCGGCAGCCTGTTCGCGGCCAACCGGGGCCAGGCCACCGGGCTCATGCTGCGCACCATCCTGGCCAAGTTCTACGTGGAGGTCTCCTACGGGCTCCTGCGCACCAGCACGGCGGGCCATGGCTGGAGCGGGACTTCGGGCGCCTTCACCGCCCTGGTCGGCACCCAGCCGTTCGATATCTGGAGCCGCCGGTGAGGGTGCCCTCGCTGGCCCGGGACCTGGCGGCGGAGCAGCGCGCCTTCCTGGGCCGGAACCGGGCGCGCTGGGCGGAGCACCTGGCCCAGATGCGCGGCTTCCTGGGCGAGGGGCTGCGGGCGGCAGGGTCCGCGCCGGTGCTCATCCTGGGGGCGGGCTCCGGGCTGGAGGTGCCCTGGCGCCTGGCACCGGCCTCGGCGGTGGGCTGGGACGGCGATCCCTGGAGCCGGCTGCGCACCCTGCTCCGGCACGGGCGCTGGGCGCCCTGGGTGTTCCAGGACCTGACCGGCGGCCTGGACCAGCTGGCCGCCCTGGCCTGGCGCACCGCGCGCCAGCCCTGGTCGGGCCACATCCGGGCCGGCGCCGCCAGCACCCGCCGGCTGGCCGGGCTGATCCGCTCGCTGGACCCCCAGCCCGGGCCGCTGCGGGCCTGGATCCTGCGCCACCATCCGGGCACCATCCTGGCGGCCAACGTGATGGGCCAGTTCGGCGTGGGGGCCCAGCGCACCGTGGAGCGGGCCTTTGCCGGCCGCCAGCCCTGGGCCGCCGATCCTGAAGAGCCGGATCCGCTGGAGGAGGCCCTCCAGGGATGGACCGCCCGGGCGGTGCGGGCCTGGCTCGCCGCCCTGCTGGAAAGCGGCGCGGACCTGTGGCTGGCCCACGACCGCGGGGTGATCTTCGGCACCACGCCGGTGGCCCTGGGGCCCATGGCGGACGATTGGGTGGCGCAGCTGCGGGCGGAAGGCCCGCTGGAGGCCTCGGACCCGCTCTGCGGCGTGGATCTGGCGGCGGAATGCCGCGGCCGGACCCTGTCCCTGCACCGGCGCTGGATCTGGCCGGTGGCGCCCGGGCAGACGCACATCATGGAAGCCTTGCGGGTCCAGCCTACCTGACCCGGCGCCCGGGCAGTTCCAGGATCTCCAGCCCGGAAAGCAGCTCCGCCAGGGTCCGGTGGTTGGGGGTGAGCACCATGCACAGGAACGACACCGGGAAGGCGATGGCCGAAACCAGGTGGAGCAGCGAGAAGGACATCCGGCGTTCGGGCAGGTCGGTGTCCAGCAGCAGGTTTTGCATCCCCATCATGGGCGTTTGGCCCACCAGGACCAGCGGCACCATGAGGTAGGCCCAGGAGATGGCGCCGTGCACCGGCAGGAGGTAAGGCCACAGGTTGGGGTACACCACCGAAGGCGGGCCCCCGGCCATCCAGCAGGCCACCAGCGCCAGGAGGGCGTTCAGGGTGAGCAGCACGAGGCACTCCAGGGCCTCCATCCGGACCACCGGCCAGAACGAGTCGGTCAGCTCCGGCGCGGCGGCCGGGGCGGGCAGCTCCACGCGCCCGCCGGGCTCCGGGAACGCCTGGACCGGGCTGGCCTCGACCGGGACTCGCTCCAGGATGGTCATGGGCTCCACCCGGCCCAGGGCAGGGGTGGAGATGGATTGCCGCTCGTCCCGGGCGGTGCCGGTGAGTTTCAGGGCCGAGGCCTGGAACAGCAGGGGCCTGGGCAGGGGCTGGCGGGCGAGGCCCAGGCCGCACTGGGGGCACTCCAGGGTCAGCGGGGTGATCCGCTGGTGGCAGCTCGGACAGTGGGTTCGGAGGTTCAAGGTCAGCCCAGCAATTGGATCCAGGGCGGACGGTCGGATTTGGCCATGGCCTGGATCGATTCAAGCAGTTTAAGCCTGGCTTGCCAGGTCAGGTCCTGGGGAAACATGGCCCGGCCCAGGCAGAGCATCTCCCGGGCCTTGCCCAGCCGCTCGTCGCCGGCATAGAGCGGCACCAGCGCCAGCAGCACCCTGCGGGCGCGGCCGCGCAGGTCCAGATCGTCGGGATCGTGCCGCAGCAGTCCAAGGATGCAGCTGCGGGCGCCTTCGAGGTTGCCGGCCTGCAGCGCCTTGTCGAAATCGGCCACGGTCGCCGCGGGCGGCGGTCCGAACAGCTTGTCCTTGGCCTGCTGCAGCAGCTGGACCGCGGCCGCATCGTCCGGATCGCGGCGCTGCCACTCCTCGGCCCGGAAATAGGCCAGCAGCGGATCATCGGGCAGCGCCGCCTGGGCCTCCTGGCGGATGGCCTCGAGCGCCTCGGTCAGCGCGGGGATCTGCACCATCCGGGCAACCGGCTTCAGGGCGCTGATCTTGGCCGCGGCGACCGCTTCCTTGAGGGCCGCTTCCCGGCGGCGCACGGCGAGCAGGACCACCCCCAGCAGCGCCAGCACCGTCACGCTGACGACCAGCAAGAGGTTCCTGGGGGAGCGCAGCAGACGCGGCAGCCAGCCCTTCAGGTGCCCCGGCAGCCGGAGCCCGTCCCGGGCCGGGCTTCTGGCCATGAGCGCCTCCGGCGGGCCCACCGGTTGCGGCGCCTCGGCCGGGGCGCCGGGGGGTTCGGCCAGGAGCACGGGCCCAGGTTCGTCCCGGGCGGCCAGGAGGGCGCGGACCTGGTGGTAGCCGGCCAGGATGCGCGGGTCCTGGGTGCCCCGGTCCAGCAGCCCCTGGAAGGCCTGGGCGGCATCCTCCAGGTGCCGGTCGCGGAGCAGCTGCTGGGCGTGCCAGATCCGGGTTTCCAGCTGGGCGCCGGCGCCGCCCGCGGGTGCCGCGGGGCTGGGCAGAGGCGGCCCGGCGGGGCCCTGCTCCTGCTCCCGGCGGGCCAGCTCCAGGTACTTGGGTGCGTCCGGCTGCTGCGGATCGAGTTCCAGCGCCCGGCGCCACTTGGACATGGCCTCTTCCGCCATGCCCATGTCGTAGAGCTGAACCCCTTCCAGGACCAGCTGGCCGGGGTCGGCCGCCAGGGCGGGCGGCTCCGGCGCGGCGGCCTGGGGGGAGGCCAGCTGAGCCAGGCCCAGCTCGCGCCGGGCGTTGTTGGCATAGCTCAGCGCCAGCTGGTGGCGCGGGTCGGTGGCCAGGATCTGCTCCCATTTCTGCAGGGCGTCCTGCACCTGGCCCAGGTCGAACAGGGTGCAGCCTTCCCGCAGGAGCCGCTCGTGGTCGTCGGTGAGCACCCGCTGGTCGAACACCCGCTTGACCCGGTAGAGGCCCTCCCGGGCCGCCCGGTGGCCGGGGTCGCGCTTGAGGATGGCCTGCCAGATCTGCCCCGCCTGCACCACGTCGCCCGCCTCGAAGAGGGCTGAAGCGCGGTTCAGGTGGGCCTGGAAGGGGTCGGGCGCGGCGGGCATCGTCAATCCGTGGACATCGTGTCAATGGGCCGGATCAGCAGCATGAAGGTGCTTCTGCCGCACGAGAACTCCTGCCGGTCGAGCAGCGGGGTGGGCCCCTCGACGACCTTGCCGTCGGTGACCGTGCCGTTGGTGGAGCCCAGGTCGGTGAGCCAGACGGTCGCGTCGGCATGGATCTCGATCCGGGCATGCTTGCGGGAGATTTCGGGGTCGTTGATGATCACATCACCCTCCTCCCGGCCGATGATGGTGACCGCCGAGGCGAGGACCCGCACCGTGGAGGCCTGCGGCCCGGTGAGGAAGGCCAGGCTGAAGCGGATGCCGGGGGGCATGGCCGGATCCCCGAGCCCCGCCGCGGCCAGCATGGCGTCCCGCCGCTTGCGGGAGGTGGTCTCGGTGGGCTTCGGCTCGCTGGGGGTCGGCATGGGCCCGGTGAGCGCCGGATTCCGCACGCTGAACACCACAGCGCACCTGGGGCACTGGAACCGCTTCGCGGGTACCCCCTGGAAGCGGTCCTCCGCGTACTGGAAGCGCGCCGAACAGGAAGGGCAGACGACGATCATTTCTCCCCCGATGGACCCAACCCAGTCTACTTTCTCGTGGCGAAAAAGCTGAATTCCTCTTTGAGCGGAATTCCCGCCGGGACCTTGAACCCGGTCACGCTGGCCGGAAGGGCCTGGTTGGTCACCAGCGGCCCCAGCTCCAGCAGCCAGGAATCCCCGCCCCGCTCCACCCAGTTCACCTGGCGCGGCAGGAAGGTCTCCTTGTCCACCCAGAGGGCCACCATCTGCATGCGCTTCTTGACCGAAAGGCTGCGCGGCAGGAGGGTGAACTGGTAGGTGCCCTTCACGTCCTTGCCGTCGTCCAGGGAGATCTTGAAATAGTCAGAAAGGTAGGAGAGCTTCTGGCCCAGGCCCAGGAACTTGCGGTTGGCGTTCTTGATGATGCCGATCTTGAGCATCTCGCCGGACCCGGCGGCCGGGCTGTAGGAGATGAGCGCCTTGGGCGTGAGGTGGAGGATCAGGTCCTCCGGCGGCGCGAAGCTGAAATGGACGAACTCGGAACCCTGGAGGTAGACCGTGCCCTTGGTGACCGTCGGGGTCTTGAGCAGGACCCGGCGGATGGTGAGGGAGAACGGCGCCTGGAGGGTGTTCACCTTGGCCTGGGCGGCGTCGAAGCGCTCGGCGGCCTCCTGCACGCTCAGGCCCTGGGCGCCGAGGCCCAGGCCGGCCAGGGCCAGGCAGCCGCTGAGGAAAGCCCGACGCCACCGCACCATCAGTTCACCATGAGGGTCAGGCTCTTCATGGGCCGGTCCTGGCCGGCCTGGAAACCGATGGCGAGGAGCAGGGAACTGGTCTTGATCTGCAGGGTCGCGCCGCCCCGGGTGACCGAGACGTCGTCGATCTTGCGCTGCTCGACGCCCAGCAGGAGCGCGGCGGCGGGGCTGAAGGCGTAGCGCAGGGAGGCCGAGGAGGCCTGCTGCTTGACCGGGAACGGCATCCGTTCCACTGAATTGAGATCGCCTTCCAGGCTGAGCTTGGTCTGCTGGCCCAGGTCGAGCTGGAGGCCGGCCCGGAACTGCGGCTGCAGGTAGACGTCCCAGAGATGCTTCTGGTTGAGCTGGTCGGCGGTGATGCCCAGGCGCACCCCCTGGGCCAGTTCCAGCACCAGCCCGGCGTCCAGGGCCAGGTTCCAGCTCCGGTTGGTGGTGGTCGATCCGCCCAGCATGTCGGATTCGGCGCTGCCGAAATACACGGCGCCGGGGACCCCGGAGTTGTAGGGCTGCACGATTTCGCCCATTTCCCAGCGCTCGACCCGCAGGTTGACGCCCATGGCGGTGGTCGAGCCCTGCTGCATCGGTCCGCCGCCGCCCAGGCTCAGGCGGTCCACCACGGCCCGGCGCCCGTCCATGGAAGGGTTGATGGGGTCGGGGGTGAACAGCATCGAATTGAGCTCTTCCCGGGTCAGGGCCAGGTCGGCCCCGTTCTTGCTGCTGGCCACGCCGTAGGCCCGCGTGCGCAGCGCCCAGGGCGCGTTGGCCAGGGCCGGCAGGGTGGCCGGGTCGCCCAGGGTCGTGTCGGCGATCAGGGACGAGTTGTTCTGGGCCCGCTGGTCGCCGTCCACGAAGCTGAAGTAGTAGCCGGTGGGGGCCTGGCCGAACCGGGCCGGGTTGGCCAGGGGGTTCATGCCCTCCGAGAACACCTTGGACCCGCCGAAGGTCGGGCCGTCGGTGAACAGCGGAGTCTGGGCCCAGAGCGGCGCGCAGGCTGCGCAAGCGACCACTACGATCCGGGCGAGAAGGGGTTTGGGAGTCATGGAATCATCCTGAGGCTAAAGGTTTGCAGCCGCAACCAGCAAAGGCTCGTCCTGCAGGGCAAGATGCAGGGCCGTGGCCGAGTGGCGCAGGACCTCGGCCGCGGCGAGCCGGGCCAGCGCGGGATCATTGTTCTGTTCGCTCAGGTGGGCCAGCACCACGGTCCTGAGCCGGGCGCCGAGCACCCCGGCCAGCAGTTCGCCCATGCTTTCGTTGCTGAGGTGGCCCACCCGGCTCAGGATGCGCGCCTTCAAGGCCGGCGGATAGCCGCCCTCCCGGAGCATCTGCACGTCGTGGTTGGCCTCCAGCACCAGCAGGTCGAGGTCCGCGCAGTGATCGGCCACCAGGGGGGTGGGGTGGCCCAGGTCGGTGACCACGGCGGCGTGGAAGCCGGCCCACTCGATCCGGAAGGCCACCGGGTCCTCGGTGTCGTGCGGGATGGTGAAGGGCAGCAGGCGCACGCCTTCCCAGTCCGCGGCATGGCCGGCGCGCAGCGGGATCAGCCGGTCCGCGGGGATCTCGACGCCCTGGATGGCCTGGATGGCGGCCCGGGTTTCCCGGGTCACCAGGAATTTCCATTCGGTATGCCGGAGCAGGACCGGCACCGCGCGGATATGGTCCGAATGCTCGTGGGAAATGGCCACCGCGCCCACCCGGGCGATATCCCAGCCGACCGCCTCCATGCGCAGCCGGATCTGCTTGAGGGAGATGCCCACATCCACCAGCAGCGTGCGCTGGCCGTCGGAGAAAGCATGGCAGTTGCCCTTTGAGCCTGAGGCGAGCGCTGTGTAGTCCACCGCCCCAGTCTACCTGTTATGTCGCCGCCGCATAGGCCTCGTCCAGCACCTGGCTGACGTGGCGCACGCGCACCGAAAGCCCCTTCTTGCGCACCCCGTAGCTCAGATGCATCATGCAGGCCGGGCACTCGGTGACCAGGGTCTCGGCCCCGGTCTTGCTCACGTTGTTCATCTTCCGTTCCAGGACGCCGGAAGCCTCCTCGTGGTGCAGGAAGGTGTAGCTGCCGGCCGCGCCGCAGCACCAGTCGGATTCGGGCAGCTCCTTGAAGGTCAGCCCGGGCACCGATTTCAGCAGCTTGCGCGGCTGGGCGGTGATCTTGGCGAAGCGGTTGGAGAGGTGGCAGGGATCGTGGTAGGTGACGGTCCCCTTGAGCGCGCCGAGCTCTTCCGAAAGGCCGATCGAGGCCAGGTATTCGCTGAAACTGCGGATCTTCTGTGACAGGGCCTGGGCCTTGTCGCGGTAGGCGGGGTCATCCTTGAGCAGCGCGCCGTATTCCTTGAGGTGGGTGCTGCAGCTGCCGCAGTCGGAAACCACCGCATCCAGCCCCTTGGCCTCTTCGGCCATGCGGTCGATGTTCTTGCGGGCGATGTCCCGGGCGGTGTCGAGATCGCCGTAGGAGTGCGCCGGCCGGCCGCAGCAGGTGTTGTCCATGATGGTGACGGCGCAGCCGTTGCGGGCCAGGACGCGCAGCGTGGCGGCCACCGCCTCGGGGAACTGGAAGCTCATCCCGCAGGAGACGAAGTAGCCGATGCGGTGCTTCACTTCCTTGGGCACCGGCACCCGGGCCTGGTCGCCGCGCAGGAAGGGCCGGGCGTCCATGGGCGGCAGCACGTTGTCCACCGACTGGAAGCGCGGGTCCACCAGGCGCAGCAGGCCGGACTTCTCGGCCAGCTTGGTCAGGCCGTGGCGCTTGGCCCAGAGGGCCATGCGGCCGGCGGTTTCCAGCCGCTTGCTGTGGGCCATGATCTCCCGGAACAGGAAACGCTGCCAGGTGGGCTGGCCGTGCCGCTTGATGTAGGCGTGGCGCACGGCCAGGACGGTCTCGTCGGTCCGGATGGCGGGGAAGCAGTGGGCGGTGCAGCCGCGGCACAGCAGGCAGTCCTCGAGGGCGTGGAAGACGTCGGGGGTCAGTTCCATCTGGCCGAGGATCAGGGCCCGGGCCACCGACTGGCGGCCGCGGCCCAGGGAATGCTCCGAGCCGGTGGTGCGGAACACGGGGCAGCCGGCCTGGCAGAAGCCGCACCGGTTGCACTGGGCGATGGTGTCATACAGGGGTAACAGTTCGTTGGTTGCCATGGTTCATCCTCGCCTCAGATCCCGCCCACGAACCGTCCCGGGTTGCAGAGCCCCCGGGGATCAAATTCCGCCTTGAGCCGCCGCATCATGTCCAGCCCGTCGCCGGGCGCGCCCCAGGCGTCCACTTGCCGCTTCAGCGGGGGCGGGGCGTCGTGCAGGGTCAGGCCCCCGCCCGCCGCTTCCGCTTCCTGGCGCAGCCCTTCCAGGGCCTTGGCCACCGGCGCTTCGCGCTCCCCTTCCATGCCGGGCAGGAACTGGGCCCAGATCACCCCGCTGCCGGCATGGGCCACCACGGTGGTCCGCAGGCCGCCGGCTTGGCCGGCACGGCAGGCGGCGGCGACCAGGTCGCCGGTCAAGGCGATGGGCGTCGTGAGCTTGCAAAGGATGCGGGCCGGATTGGCTGCCGTCGCCCCATCCAGCAGGTTGCGGATGGTGTTCCAGGCCGGGCCGGCCTGGCCGATCGGCAGGGACCGGGCGGTCCCGCCGCCGGTTTCGAACAGGGCGGTGAAATCCCGGGCCTGGCGCTCGACCGTTTCCGGGCTGCCGGCCAGGGCCACGGCCAGGGCGCAGGTTCCCGCCCCCGCCGACAGGCCCAGGGTCGGCGCCAGCAGGCTGACCGCCTCCGGGTTGAGCAGGTCCAGGGCTTCCGGGAGCAGGAAGGAGGCGCGCACTTCCTGCGCCACCGCCCAGGCGCGGGCCAGGTCCGGGAACAGCCCGATCACCGCGGCCCGCTCTCTGGGCATGGGCAGCAGCTTGAAGGTCGCCTCGGTGACGATGCCCAAGGTGCCCATGCTGCGGATGAACAGCTTGTTCATGTCGTAGCCGGAAACATTCTTGATCACCCGGCCGCCGCAATGGATGCGCTCGCCGTCCGGGAGCACCACCCGCAGGCCCAGCAGCCAGTCGCGCACGGTGCCGTACAACAGCCGGCCCGGGCCGTTCTGGTTGGCCGCCACCAGGCCACCCAGGGTGACCCGGTGGCCGGCGGGCGGATCCAGCGGCAGGATGGCCCGGTCCCGGGCCAGGATCTCCTGGAGGGCGGTCAGGCGCATGCCCGCTTCGGCGGTCACGCAGAGGTTGGCGGGATCCCATTCCACCAGCCGGTCCAGCCGCTCCAGCTGGATCACCACCTGGGCCCGCTGCGGGGCGTTGCCCATGCCCATGGCCGTGCCGCCGCCCCAGGGGATCATCGCCGCGCCGACCTTGGCGCAGGCGGCCACCACCCGGGACACTTCCTCCTGGGTCCCGGGCCGCACCACCAGTTCGGGCAGCACCCCGTCCACGGCGAACGGCGCCGTGCGGGCCACCCCCGCCGCCACATGTTCCTGGCCCACGATCGCTTCCAGCTGTCCGCAGAGGGCTTCGAGATCAGCGTGCACAGGACACCTCCTCCGCGGCCGGGAACATCTTCCCGGGGTTGGCCAGATTGCCCGGGTCGAAGGTCTGCTTGACCCTTCGCTGGGTCTGGATATCGGCCTCGCTCATCACCAGCCGCATGGCTTCCATCTTCTCCAGCCCCACGCCGTGCTCGCCGCTGATGGTGCCGCCCAGGGAAGCGCACAGGGCGAGGATCTCCATCCCGGCCTTCACGACCCGGGCCTTCTGGTCCGCGTCCCGCCAATCGAACAGGATGAGCGGATGCAGGTTGCCGTCCCCGGCATGGAACACGTTGGGAATCCTCAGGTCATACTTCAAGGCCACCTCGGCCACCTTGCGCACGGCCTCGGGCAGGGCGGTGCGCGGCACCGTCCCGTCGCACACCAGGAAGCTCGGGGCCAGCCGGGCCACCGCGCCGAAGGCGCCGCGCCGGCCCGCCCAGAGCATGTTGCGCTCGGCGTCGTCCTTGGCCACCCGGACTTCCCGGGCCCCGTGGGCCAGGCAGAGGTCTTCGATGGCCTTGCACTGGCTCGCCAGATCATCCTTCAGCCCGTCCACCTCGATCAGCAGGACCGTGGCGCAGTCCAGCGGCAGGCCGCAATGGATCGAGGCCTCCACCGCCTGGATCACCAGCTGGTCCATCATCTCCAGGGTGGCCGGGACCATGCCGGCGGCGACGATGGCGGAAACGGTCTTGCTGCCGTCCTCGATGCTGTCATAGATGGCCAGCATGGTCTTGACGCCCTCGGGCAGGCGGACGATCTTCGCCACCAGCTCGGTGCAGATGCCCAGGGTGCCCTCGCTGCCCACGAACAGGCCGGTGAGGTCGTAGCCGGAGGGGTCCGGCGCCGTGCCGCCCAGCACCACCACCTTGCCGTCGGGCAGGACCACGGTCAGCCCGAGGATGTGGTTGGTGGTGACCCCGTACTTGAAGCAGTGGGGCCCGCCGGCGTTCTCGGCGATGTTGCCGCCCAGGGTCGCCGCCTTCTGGCTGGCCGGGTCGGGCAGGAACTGGTAGCCCATCGGCGCCAGGGCGTTGCCCAGCTCCAGGTTGAACAGGCCGGGCTGCACCCGGGCCCACAGGCTGGCGCAATCCACCTCCAGGATCTGGTTCATGCGGATCATCTCGATCACCACCCCGCCGCTGAAGGGGATGGTGCCGCCGGTCAGGTTGGTGCCGCCGCCCCGGGGCACGAAGGGGCGGCCGTGCTTGTTGCAGGTCTGCACCACCCGGGACACCTCTTCGGTGGTGCGCACGAAGACCACCGCGTCGGGCCGGCGCTCCACCAGGAAACCGTCATATTGGTAGAGTTGAAGATCGACCGCGCCATCGAGCACATTGGCCGCGCCGACAATCTGCCGGAGATCTTCAACAAACGTCTTCTCTGTCATCGCACACGCTCCTATCGGCAGGGTCGGATTTTCGATTCTTCAAAGCTCATCTGACGTTGGATGAACCCATGGGCGCCACGTGTTCCGTGCCGGGATTCCGGCACGGGAACATGCAAAGACCCTCCGAGCGGAAGGAACTCTCGAGGGTCTTGGGAAGGAAGCCTGTCTGGGTTGAGGACGCAGCGATTCTCTACCATTGGTGCACCTATGTCTAGCTTTGATTTACATTAAGGCTAATTTCCAAGCCGGGCCGAGCCAGGCGGGCGATCCGCCAAGGCGCCATCCGAAGCGACTCGGGCCGAGCTTCCCTTTCCCCGATATTGCTGAAATCATCATGATCAATCCCGGTAGAACGGCCAAACCATGCCTCAACCGACCCTTCACGCCCTGCGCCGTGCCGGCCGGGACGCCAACGAATTCTGCGACAAGCTTCTGGAAGCGCAGCCCCAAGGGGTTTGTGCCTACCATGCGGCCAGCGGGCGCTGCGTGCTGGCCAACCAGCGCGCGCTCGCCATCATCGGCGGCACCATGGAGCAGGTTCTGGCCCAGGATTTCCGGAGCCTGGGCACCTGGAAGCGCGACGGTTTCCTGGCTGCGGCCGAGCGGGTGCTGGCCACGGGGACTGCCGAGTACGCGGAAAGCCTGGGCCCTTCCAGCCGCGGCAAGGAAGCCCAGATCCAGGTGCATTTTTCCCGCTTCCAGAGCCGCGGCGAATGGCACCTGCTGGCCCTGCTCACCGACATCTCCGGGCGCAACCGCATCAGCCGGGCCCTGCAGGAGAGCCTGAACTCCATGAAGGCCATCCTGGATGCCGCCCCCGAGATCGCCTTCCTCATGACCCCGGAGGGGGAACTGATCGCCGCCAATGAAAAGTTGGCCAGGCGGCTGGGCCACCCGGTTGGCGAGCTGCTCGGGCGGTCCATCTATGACTTCATCCCGCCGATGCTGGGGCTGAAATGGAAGCTGTTCGCCAAGCAGGCGGCCGTGACCCTGCGGACGGTCAGCTTCGAGCACACCGAGCTGGGCCTGGTGCGCCTGAACCGGATCGTTCCGGTGGCCGGCCCCGAGCGCCGGGTCATACGGCTGGCGGTGTTCACCACCGACATCACGACCTTTCGCCGGGTCGAGGCGGATCTGGAGATCCAGCGCGACTTGCACTCGGCGTTGCGGGAGAGCAACGAGGCCCTGCTCCGGGGCGGCGACCGGGAAGCCCTCTGCCGCGGCGTCTGCGCGGCGGCGGTGGGTTCCGGGCGCTTCAACCTGGCCTGGGTGGGGCGCCACGACGACCAGGGGAGGCTGGCGGTGCGCGCCGCGGCGGGACCGGGCACGCCCGTCCTGGCCGAACTCGACGGCGCCGGCGCCGTTCCCGCCCGGCTGGCCGCCGCCGACGCCAGCATCCGGGCGAACCGGAGCGTGGTGGACAACGACCTGGCCGCCCACGGACTGGTGTCCACCGCCGCCATGCCGGTGCGGGAGGCCGGCCGGTGCGTCGGCTCGCTCAATCTGTACGCCACCGAGCCGGGCTTCTTCACGGACGAGCGGATGACCCTGCTGGAAAACCTGGCGACCAACCTTTCCCATGCCATGGACCTGCGCAGCGCCCAGGAGCGCGCGGAGGCCGCCGGCGAAGCGGAGCACCGGCGCGAGGAGCTGCTGCGCAACCTGGAGGGCCTCAAGGCCAAGAGCCAGATCGCCGCCTACATCGCCCATGAGATCAACAATCCCCTGGCCGGGATCAAGCAGTCCTTCCAGGTGCTCGCCCAGGCCATCCCGGACGGGCACCCGGACCGCCCCTTCGTCGGCATCATCGCCCGGGAGCTGGACCGGATCGCCGGCATCGTCCGGATGGCCTATTCCATCCACCGCCCGGGCCTGCCCCAGGTGCGCGACTGCCGGGTGGGCGAGACCCTGGCCGATCTGGCCACCCTGCTCAGCTCCAGGCTGCGGCCCAAGCGGCTGGTGCTCGATCTGCCCGACTCCGGCCAGGCCCTGAAGGGGCGCCTGCACGAGGACATCCTGCGGCAGATCCTGTTCAATGTGCTGCAGAACGCCATCGAGGCCTCCCCGGAGGGCGGGCGCATCCGCTGCCGGTCCTGGCGCGACGGCGGCGAACTGGTGGTGGAGGTGGAGGACCAGGGGCCGGGGGTCGCCCCGCACATCGGCGCGCGCCTGTTCGAACCCGGCTTCACCACCAAGTCCGCGCCGGAGACCGGCGGGCTGGGCATGGGGCTCGCCACCTGCAGGAGCATCCTGCAGTCCGTGGGCGGCTCCATCAGCTTCCGCAACCTGGCGCCCGCCCCGGGGGCCTGTTTCTTCCTGCGGCTGCCCTGGCTGGACGACGCTGCCGGCGGCGCACCCCCGGGAGGTCACCATGAATGATTCCGAATCCCTTGGCCGCATCCTCATCGCCGACGATGAGGAAAGTTTCCATCGCTCGCTCGCCGTCCTCCTGGAGCGGCAGGGCTATGCCTGCGATTGCGTGGCCGACGCCTTCGCCGCCGCCCAGCGCCTGGAAGCCGAAAGCTACGACCTCCTGATTTCGGATATCCGCATGCCGGGCAACCAGAACCTGGATCTGATCAACCACCTCCCCGCCCGCAACGAGGGTCTCCTGGTGATCCTGGTGACCGGCTATCCCACCGTGCCCACGGCGGTGCAGGCCCTGCGGCTGCCCATCCTGGCCTACCTGGTGAAGCCCTTGGATTTCGACGAGCTGCTCGGCCACCTCAAGCGCGGCCTGGCCTTCCGCAAGGTGGCCGCCACCATGGGCTCCTCCACCCGGCTCCTGGAGCGCTGGGTGGCGGACATGAAGACCCTGCGCGCGACCTTCCAGGCCTCGCCCCAGGCCGCCCTGCAGGGCACGCTGGACGGCGCGCTGGCGCTGACCCTGGGCAACCTGGCCGGGACCATGGCCGAGCTGCAGGTCCTGTTCAAGGTCTCCGCGGGCCTCGAACGCAGCCGGGCCGAGTGCGAGGTGCGCAGCTGCCCCAGGCTGGCCACCCTGGAACAGGCCGTCCTGGACACCATCGACGTGCTGGAAGCCACCAAGGATTCCTTCCATTCCAGGAAACTGCGCGACCTGCGCCAGAACCTGGAAACCCTCATGCCGGATTCCCGCCGCTGAGCCATCCGTTGAGATGTTCTATTAATTACTTGACGGCCCTTGCCAGCCAGCTAACCTGATCGGGATATCCCGTCCCATGATCTGCATGGGATGCCTTGGCGGGCAGGAAACGTCCTGCAAGCCGTAAGGCGCAACCCGATCCTTCCGGTTTTCCGGAAGGGGCCGGTTGCGCCTTTTTTTGGGATTTTTTCCAACCTGAAAGCTGCGGGTTCCAACATGCTCAACAGGCTACGCATCGGCAAACGTCTAGCGGTCGGCTTCGGGCTGATCATCGCGGTCCTGGTCGCCGCGGTGGGGATCGGCGTCCTGGGCTTCCGTTCGCTCCATTCGGCCATGGCCGAGGTCAGGCACCAGAGCGTTCAGATCGTCCTGACCAAGGACGCCTATGCCCATTCCATGCAGACCCTGGCCTATGTCAGTGCCGTGGCGGTGACCGAGGACCCGGCGGCGCGCCAGGATTTCCTCAGGGCCCTGCAGACCCACAGGGAGGCCTACCTGGCCGACATCAAGGGCATGGAGGCCATGGCGGCCACCGAAGAAACCCGCCGGGCGGTGGCCGGGCTGGACGCGGCCCTCGCTGAACTTCGCTCGGCCAACGCCAAGGTCGTCGAACTGGCCCAGGCGGGCAAGCCGCTGGAGGCGATCCGCACCTATGCCCAGGCCTCCTGCCCGAAAATGGTCCTTTGGAACACCGCGTTCGGCAAGCTGAGCGACCGGCGCGAGGCGCGCCTGAATCAGGCCCTGGCCCAGGCCGAGGCGGATATCCATAGCAGCATCCTGGCCATCTGCCTGGCGGGCCTGATCGCCATCGGCGGCGCCGCCGCCCTGGGCCTGCTCATCACCCGGAGCATCACCCGCCCCATCCAGGGCTTCCTGGGGGTGCTGGCCCAGGTCGCCACCGGCGATCTCACGGTGCAGGCCCAGGTGGATTCCCAGGATGAGATCGGCGAACTGGGCAGCTCGCTCAACCTGGCGCTCGGCGGCCTGAGGGAGACCATGCGCGAGGTGTCCACCGCGGCCCTGGCCGTGGCCAGCGGCGCCACCGAACTGTCCGCTTCGTCCGAGCAGATGCTGGCCACCACCATGGAGATCGCCCGGAGCGGCGATCTGCTGCACACCGCCACCGACACGGTGGCCTCGGCGATCATGCAGTTCCAGGCCAGCGTCCAGCAGGTGGCGGGCAACGTGCAGGTCTCGGTGGAGCAGACCGACCAGGCGGTGGACGCCACCCAGGCCGGCGCTGAAGGCAGCAGGGACACCGCCGAGCGGATGGTGCGGATCCATGATGCCACCGGGAAGATCGCCAGCGCCGTCGCGGTCATCCAGGAAATCGCCCAGCAGACCAACCTGCTTTCGCTCAACGCGGCCATCGAGGCGGCCAAGGCCGGGGAGAACGGCAAGGGCTTCTCGGTGGTGGCCGAAGAAGTCAGGAAGCTGGCGGAGCGCAGCCGGGCGGCGACCGTGGAGATCGAGCATCTGATCCAGGACACCCGGGTGGCGGTGGAGGGCGGGGAGGCCTCGGTGAAGACCACCTCGGGCCTGATGGAGCGGATCCACGGCGCGGTGACCCACGTCGCCGGGCGGGTGCACGAGATCGGCGCGGCCACCCGGGAGCAGTCCAGCACCGCCGAGGAGATCTCCCGGCGCATGGCCGACAGCGCCCGGGAAGTGAGCCAGAACGCCGCCAGCACCCAGGAGCTGGCCGCGACGGTCCAGGAGATCAGCCGGACCGCGTCCGATCTGGCCAGGATCTCCGAGACCATGGCCGCGGCGGTGGCCAGGTTCCATATCTGAAGCTTTTTCCCAAGCTGCGCTCGATGCTGTAAGGTATTGATCATACCTGAGAGTGGAACCCATGAACCGATTCCAGCAACTGCGGGCGCACCTGGCGCTGATCCGGCAGGAACCCGACCTGCTGAATCCGCTGCGCTACCTGGGGCCGGGGCTCCTGGTGGCGGTGGGCTTCATCGACCCCGGCAACTGGGCCTCCAACGTCGCCGCCGGGGCCGGCTTCGGCTACCAGCTGCTGTGGATCGTGACCCTGTCCACGGTGATGCTGATCTTCCTGCAGCACAACGCCGCCCACCTGGGCATCGTCACCGGGGACTGCCTGGCCGAGGCCACCACCCGCCACCTGCCGCCCTGGCAGGCGCGCCCCATCCTGGGCAGCGCCGTGGTGGCCGCGGTGGCCACGGCCTTCGCCGAGATCCTGGGCGGCGCCATCGGCCTGGGCATGCTGTTCCACCTGCCCCTGAAGCTGGGCGCCTGCCTCACCACCGCCGTGGCGGTCTTCATCATCTTCGGCAACTCCTACAAGAACATCGAAAAGGTCATCGTCGGGTTCGTCTCGCTGATCGGCCTGGGCTTCCTGTTCGAGCTCCTGCTGGTCCAGCTGCATTGGAGCGAAGCCATGACCGGCTGGGTCAAGCCCGCCTTCCCGGTCGGCTCTATGACCATCATCATGAGCGTGCTCGGGGCCGTGGTCATGCCGCACAACCTGTTCCTGCACTCCGAATTCATCCAGAACCGGCACCTGAACCGCCAGGGGCCCGAGGCCATCCAGGCCCACCTGCGCTTCGAGTTCGTCGACACCCTGTTCTCCATGGGGGTCGGCTGGGCCATCAACAGCGCGATGATCCTGCTGGCCGCGGCCACCTTCTTCCAGCGGCACCTGGCCGTGGATTCCCTGGAGCAGGCCGAGGCGATGCTGCGCCCCATCCTGGGCCCGGCCGCCGGCATGGTGTTCGCCCTGGCCCTGCTCTGCGCCGGGCTGGCCTCCAGCATCACCGCCGGCATGGCCGGAGGCAGCATCTTCACCGGCATCCTGGGACGCAGCTACAACATCCGCGAGGGCAGTTCCCGGGCCGGGGTCCTGGTGGCGCTGCTGCCGGCCCTGCTGGCGATCTTTTTCGTCAAGGACACCTTCCAGGCGCTGATCCTTTCCCAGGTCCTGCTGAGCATCCAGCTGCCCATCACCATCGTCCTGCAGATCCATCTCACCAGTTCGCGCCGGGTGATGGGCGGCTACGCCAACACGACGCTGGGCAAAAGCCTGTTGTGGGCGGTGGCCGCGGCGGTCATCATCCTGAATGTCCTGCTGCTGCAAAGCATCTTTTCGGGCGCTTGAACAATAATTTCTCGCCGGTGGTATACTTTTATACCAACATGGTCACCGACATTCCTGCCCAGCTCGTCCAGACTCGCATCGCCGAGGCCTATCGGGAACTGCCCGAGGCCATGCGGCGCATTGCCGATGCCCTGATGTCCGACCCGCTCCTGGGCGCCCTTTGGGGCATCGAGGTCATGTCGGAGCGGGCCGAGGTCAGCGTCGGCACCGTGGTGCGCTTTGCCAAACGGTTGGGCTACAAGGGCTTCAGCGAATTCCGCGATTCCCTCCGGGAAGCCTGCCACGCCCGCAGCGGCGACGCCGAGCTGGAGCTGATGGAAGTGCCTTCGGACGTGTTCGGCACCCTGGCCGAAGTGGCCCGGCGCGACGGCGAGAACCTGCTGCGGATGACCCAGGTGGTCGACCAGGCCACCCTGGCCGCGGCCACCCGCATGCTCGCCGAGGCCCATCACCGGGTGATCCTCGGCCGCGGCGTGTCCCACGTGATGAGCCTGGTGCTGGGCTTCTACCTCACCCAGGCCGGCCTGCCGTGCATCGCCGCCATCCCGTCCGACTTCTCCACCCAGGTGGCCAACCTGGACCGCACCGACCTGCTGGTGGTGCTCAGCTTCTTCCCCTACAGCCGGGAATCGGTGGATGCCGCCATGTTCGCCAAGGAAAGCGGGATACCGGTGCTGGCCTTCTCCGACCGGGCCGATTCGCCCCTCAAGAACTGCGCCGACATCCTCATCCCCGTGCCCAGCGAGGACCTGCTGTTCAGCTGCAGCATCACCACCTTCGCCGCCCTGGCCCATGCCTTCGCCATCGTCGTGGCCTCCGCCGACCACCCCGGGACCCTGAAGCGGCTCAAGGCCGCCGACAAGGTGGCCCAGCCGTTGCTGGTGGACCACTGGCTGCCCATGCACCCGGGCGCGTTCAGCTTCGACCGGATGCCCAAACGGTAAAAGGACGTGCCATGGAGCTTGAAAAAGTTCTTCGTACCCGGCGCAGCATCCGCAGCTACAAGCCCGACCCGGTGCCGCGGGAGGTCGTCCGCGGCCTGCTGGACCAGGCGCGCTGGACCCCTTCCTGGGCCAATTCCCAATGCTGGCAGGTGTACGTCGTCGCCGGGGCGGCCCTGAAGCGGCTGAAGGCCGCGCAGCGGCGCAGCCAGGGCGAAGGCCTCCCCCGGCCGGATTTCCGCATGCCGGATCCGGCCTGGCCGGCGGCCTTGCAGGCGCACCGCGAGACCCTGGTGCAGGCGCTCAACCACGCCCGCGACCTGGAGCCGGCCGGCGCCTCCGCCGCCATGGGCGACTTTTTCGGGGCGCCCTGCCTGCTGCTGCTGGCGGTGGACGCCAGGCTGATCCCCGACTACGCCTGCTTCGACACCGGCCTGTTCGTCCAGTCGCTCTGCCTGGCCGCCCATGACCAGGGGCTGGGCACCTGCATCCTGGCCATGGCGGTGCGTCATCCCGACCTGCTGCGCAAGCTGCTGCCGGACGCCGAAGGCAAGGCCTTCGTCATCGGCATCGCCCTCGGCTACCCCGAACCGGAAGCGCCCATCAACAATTTCGACCGGCCCCGGGCCGAGCTGGACGAGTTCGTCACCTGGGTCTAGGCGAGTTTGAAGGCGTGGGTCAGGTCGCGCAACTGGACCGAAAGCCGCGCCAGCTCTTCGATGGTGCGGTCGGTCTCGCCGATCGACGCCGCCAGTTCCACGCTGGCCGAGGCGTTGCGGTCGGCCACCTGGAGCAGGCCGCCCATGGTGGCCAGCACCTCGCCGCTGGCCTGGGCCTGCTGGCGCATGGTCTCGGCGGCGGATTTGGCGCTGTGCGCCTGGCTGCCCATGTCCGCTTCGATCGCCGCCAGGCTCTGCTCCACCGAGGCCACCGAAGCCTCACCGGCCTTGACCCGCTCCTGGCTTTCCAGGATCAGGGCGGTGATCTCCTTGGCGGCGTCGGCGCTGCGCTCGGCCAGCTTGCGGATCTCCTCGGCCACCACGGCGAAGCCCTTGCCCTGGTTGCCGGCCTTGGCCGCCTCGATGGCGGCGTTGAGCGAAAGCAGGTTGGTCTGCTTGGCGATGTCGGCGATGACGGTGGTGACCTTGCCCACCCGCTGGGAACTGTCGTGGATGGCGGCCATGGCGGTCACCGCCTGTTCCGCGTTGCTCCGGCCGGTGCGGCTGTTGCCGATGGCCTTTTCCGAGAGTTCCACGGAATGCAAGGCGGCCTTGGACTTTTCCTCCAGGGACCCGGCCAGCTGGCCGAGGGTGCCGGAGGAGGTCCGGGACGCGGTCTGCTGCTGGTCGGCGCCGGCGCTGATCTCGGCGGTGGCCGAGCCCAGCTGCTTGGCCGTGGCGGAGAGCTGGGTGGAGGCCGAGGCCGCCCGCTCACTGATCCGGGCCACCCGTTGGATCTGCTCGCGCAGGCGGCTGACGGTCTGGTTCAAGGCGCGGCCGAGGATGCCATAGGGTGGCGCCTCCGGCGCCTGGACCGTGAGATCGCCGCCCAGCACCCCGTTGAGCACCCCGCCGAACACCTTGAGCGGGCTGATGATCCCCCGGCTGATCCTGGAGGTGATCCAGAGACCTGCGGCCAGGGACACGAGGGTGAGCGCGATGAGCTCCAGCCGCGCGCTGCCGATGGCCGCCAGGGCCGCCTCGGCCGCGGGCGCGCCCCGCAGCGCTTCGACCTGCGCCTGCAGGTCGGACAGCTTGACCAGGGCGAAGCCCGCCACCAGCACCGCCGGGATCAGGAGCGACGCGGCGAGCAGGGTGAGGCGGAACCGCACCGTCCCCTTCGGGAGGAAACGTCCAACGAAACTCGATGCCATCATTGCTCCCCGTGCTGCCGGTTCATAAAGTTGATAAGTCCAAACGACTCGAACAGTATCCCATCTTCAAGCGTGGATGGCACCGCCCCGGTCGCGCAGGGAGCCGCCCGGATGCCCGGTCAGGGCGGCCTGGACCTCGGCGATCATGGACACGGCGATGGCCTCCGGCGTCTCGGCGCCGATATCCAGTCCCGCCGGGAAATGCACGATGCGCGCCTGCCGCTCCGACAAGGCGCCGGCTTCGAGCAGATCCTTCAGCAGCTTCCGGCTGCGGGCCCGGTTGCCCTGCAGGCCCAGGTAGCCGATGGGGGTGTCCAGCAGGGTGCTCAGGGCCTGCAGGTCCTTCTCGTAGATGTGGCTGACCACCAGCGCGGCGCTGCGCCGGTCCAGGGGCAGGTTCTGGAGGGATCCGGGCGGATGGCCCAGCACGATGCGGTCGGCTTCCGGGAACCGTTCCGGGGTCGCCAGGGCCGGGCGATGGTCGATGATGCCGACGAACCAGCCCAGCTGGCTGGCAAGCCGGGCCAGAGGGCGGGAATGCTCGCCGGCGCCGAAGATCCACAGCGCGAAGGGCGGCAGGATGGGTTCGACCAGGAGGTCCAGTTCGGCCTCCCCGGCGCGCAGCGTCGGGCAGGTGACGGCGCCCGCGGCCAGGGCCTGGCGGAGGGCGTCGGCGATGGCCTGCTGGAACGGGCCCGGGCCGGGCGGCACGCCGCCGCCGGCTTCATCGTACAGGAAATGCTCCCCGGCAACGGGACCGGCTGCGCCCCGGGTGGCGTAGACCGTGGCCAGGGCGCCGAGCCGGCGCTGGTCCAGCATCTCGCGGCAAAGCCGCATCCAGGAAGGCAGACGGCCCGGGGCCACCCGCTCCAGCAGCACGTCGGCCTTGCCCTGGCAGCCCATGCCGGTGCCCCAGATGAGATCCAGGTCGCTGCCCAGGTCGTAGACGGCCAGTTGCGGCGCCTGGCTGGCCAGCACGGCCTGGACCCTGGCCAGAATGTCGGTTTCCAGGCAGCCGGCGCTGATGACGCCGGTGCTGCCCTGGGTGCCGAACAGCATCCGGGCTCCGGGCTGCCGGTAGGAACTGCCCTTGACCCGGACCAGGGTGGCCAGGGCCGAGGGTTCGGAAAGGGCTTCGACGGCGGCGGCGATCTCCTGGAAACCCTTCATTCCTTCAACTCCGCTAGAAACGCTCCCAGAGGCGGGTGGCGAGTTCCCTGCTCCGGGCGGCCAGGGCCGCCTCGTCCACGTCGATCATAAGCCGCTTCCCGGCCATGAGCACCCGGCCGGCGCAGATGGTGGTGTCCACGGTGGCCTGGGAGATGCCGAAGATGAGATGGCCCAGCACAGTGTCGCCGTCCAGCGGCGTGGGCGCGTGGTAGTCCACCAGGATGACGTCGGCCGCCGCGCCTTCCTCCAGGGTGCCCAGGGGGAAGCCCCAGAGCTGGGACGCCAGTTCCGGATTGCGGGCCACCAGGGTGTTGGCCAGCTCCATGAAGGCGCAGGTGGGGTTGTCCTGGCGCAGGTGCTGGGCCCAGAGGCCCACCCGCAGCTCCTCGAGCATGTTGACGGTCATGGCGTCGGTGCCCAGGCCCACCCGCACGCCGCGCTGGACGAGGGTCTGGACATCGGCGATGCCCACGGCGTTGTTCAGGTTGGACTGGGGATTGTGCGCGACGAAGGTGCCGGATTCGGCCAGCAGGTCCATGTCGGCCTGGGTGACGTGCACGGCATGGGCGGCGATGGTGTCCCGGCCCAGCATGCCGAAACGCTGGAGCCGGGCCACCGGGGTGAGGCCGTGCCGGTCCAGGTTCACCTGCACGTCCGAAGCCGCTTCCGCCACGTGCACATGGAAGCCGATGCCCAGGTCGCGGCCCATGGCGGCGGCCCGCTCCAGGGTCCGGTCGGACAGGGTGAAGGCGGCATGCAGGCCGAACAGCGAGCGCAGCTGGGGGTCCATTTCGGCGGCACAGCGCCGGGCGAAGGCCGCGTTCTCCTCCAGGCCCTCGGTGATGATCGCTTCGCCGTCCCGGTCGGACACCTCGTAGCAGAGGCAGGCCCGGACGCCGACGTTCTTGACGGCCTTGGCGATGCGGTCCAGGGAACCGCTGATCGCGAACGGACTGGCGTGGTGGTCGATGATGGTGGTGGTGCCCTTGCGGATGGCGTCCAGCAGGATGAACTCGGCGCTCATCTGCACGTCGTCCAGGGTCAGCTTGCGGTCCAGCCGCCACCACAGGTTGTCCAGGACCTCCTGGAAGGTCCGGCTGGGGGCGGCCTTGCCCAGGCCCCGCACCAGGGTGGAATAGAAGTGCATGTGGGCGTTCACCAGGCCGGGCATGACCAGCTGGCCGGCGGCGTCGATGACCCGGTCGAAGGGGCCGGGGATGTCCTTGCCGATCTTGGCGATGCGCCCGTCTTCGATGAGGAGGGATTGGCCCTCCAGCACCTGGCAGGGGGAACCGAAGGTGATGAGGGTGCCGTTCTGGATGAGCATGCGCGCGGTCATGGGTAACACCTGTAACTGAGTCTAGAGTGCCTGAAAAGGGAAAAGGCTTGAACGAAGCCGGATCAAGTTCCTTCCTCCGCGAACCTCCGCGAGCCCTCCGCCTCCTCTGCGTTAACTAATTTTTCTTCAGCAACCGATGCCTAGCGTCCAAAGACGGATCGTTCGGCATCAACCAAGAAAAAGAAATAATCGCAGAGGAGGCGGAGAGCTCGCGGAGGTTCGCGGAGAAAAAAAGCTCAGGACCGGGCCACTTCCTGGTTGAACTGCTCGATCAGCTGGTCGAAGGCCGCGGCCTCCTCGGTGAACAGCCGGGTCCAGTACTCAGGCTCCCACTGGGCGCAGATCTCCTCATAGGTCTTGCCCTGCTGTTCAACCCATGTGTAGTACTTCAGGTTGTGGATGGCCTTCTTTTCCGGGAAGGTCAGTTCCTTGAAGTTGTCCACCCCCTGGCGCTCCAGGCTGCCGACCTGCGCCTTGGCGGCGCTGACCCCGGTG
>Ga0181535_10000146_pt1 | contig 105774 bp, 88 predicted proteins | sample PEATcosm2014_Bin_44_FD_119774 | JGI IMG/M metagenome (GOLD analysis project Ga0181535, IMG submission 119774) | Peatland microbial communities from MTU Mesocosm Facility, Houghton, MI, USA - PEATcosm2014_Bin17_30_metaG | ecosystem: Environmental > Terrestrial > Soil > Wetlands > Peat | place... | reverse complement strand
CGGAGCAGCTCGCCGACGTGCTTGCTCTCGGGGGTGAAGTAGGGCTCGCGGGCGAGCGCCGCGAGCGGCCGGGGGTCGCCGCTGCGCACCCCGTGACGGAGCAGGTCCTTGGCGTAGACCACCCCCACAACGTTGTCGATGGTCGTCTCGTAGAGGGGGATCCGGGAGTGGCCATGGTCGACGATCAGGGAGATGAGGTCACCCAGGCTGCGCGAGGCCTCGATGCCGACGACGTCGACCCGCGGCACCATGACCTCGTGGACGGCCTTGTCGGTCATCTCCAGGATGCCATCGATCATCTGCCGCTCCTCCTGCTCCACCACGCCTTCCCGCTCGCCCATGGCGAGGATGAGCTTGAGCTCGTCCTCGGTGACGAACGGGCCGGGGGCGGCGCGGCCGTGGGTGAAGAGACGGAGAAGGAGGCGGGAGACAAGGGTCAGCGCCCCGATGACGGGCCGGAGCAGCCGGGTCAGGACCTGGACCGGCGCCGCCAGGCGGAGCGCCACCCGCTCGTTGAAGCGGAGAGCCAGGGACTTGGGGGCGATCTCGCAGAAGACCAGGACGAAGACGGCGAGGGCGACCGTGGTCAGCGCCTCGGCGAGGCCGTGGGTGTGGCCGGCGACGATCAGGGCGGTGGCCGTCGAGGCCACGATGACGGCGACGGTGTTGATCGAGAGGATGGTCGAGAGGTAGCCGTTGGGGTTGGCGTGGAGGCGGACGACCCGACCGGCCCGGTGGTCGCCGTCCTCGGCCAGGGTGCGCATCCGGAGCCGGGAGACCGAGGTGAGCGCCGTCTCGGCGCCGGCGGCGAACGCGGCGAGCACCAGGCTGACGGCGAGGAGGACTGCGAGCCAGGTCATGGCCCGCTCGGTGACGGGTCAGCCGGACCCGCGGCCCCGGGTGAGGGACCCCGGTCGCGCGAACGGCCGGGAGAGGCGTGGGCGCCGGTCCAGTCTGAGCTACTCATCGGAACAGCTCGCTGACGCTCCTCCCCTCGTGGACGCGCACGATCGCCTCCGCGATCAGGGGGGCCACCGAGAGCACCCGGAGCTTGGGGTGGTTGTCCAGGGCGCGCGCCTCCGCGGTGAGGGGGATGGTGTCGGTGATGCAGATCTCGTCGATGGGGGCGTCATGCAGACGCTGCAGAGCGCCCTCGGTCAGCAACCCATGCGTCGCCACCACGTCGACCCCGGTCGCGCCCTTGCTCATCAGCGCCGCGCTGGCGCTGACCAAGGTCCCACCCGTCGAGATCAGGTCGTCCACGATGACCGCGTGCATGCCGGCCACGTCGCCGACCACGTGGACGACCTCGACCGCGTCGTCGCGCGGCCGGCGCTTGTCGATGATGGCGATGGGGGCGTCCAGGAGCCGGCCCAGCCGCCTGGCGCGCAGCGCCCCCCCGGTGTCGGGCGACACCACCACCACGTTGTTGCCATGACGTTCCCGAACGCGCCGGGCCAGGATCTTGGTGGCCGTGAGGGCGTCCACCGGGATGTCGAAGAAGCCCTGGATGGCCTCGGCGTGGAGGTCCACGGCAACCACCCGGCTGGCCCCGGCCAGCTCGATGATGTTGGCCATCAGCTTGGCCGAGATGGGATCGCGAGGGGCGGACTTCTTCTCCTTGCGCTGATATCCGTAGTAGGGGATGACGGCCGTGATCCGCGAGGCGGAGGCGCGCCGCAGGGCGTCCAGGGTGATGAACAGCTGGATCAGGTTGTCGCTGACCGGCGAGCAGGTGGGCTGGATCAGGAACACGTCGTGACCGCGGACGGACTCGTGGATCTTGACGTCGAACTCCCCGTCGGCGAAGCGCGTGATGTCCATGGGGGCGAGCGGAAGATCGATCTCGTGCGCGATCCGCTCGCTCAACTCCGGATTGCCGGTGCCGGAGAGGAGCATCAGCTCCCCATACGGATTGGGGTCACTCATGACGGGGGGTCCGGTCTCGCCAGCCCTCGATGTTGCGCTGGCGCGCCCGGCCGACGGCCAGGCCGCCAGCCGGAACGTCCCGGGTGACGGTGCTGCCGGCGGCGACATAGGCGCCCCGGCCGATTCTGAGCGGGGCCACCAGGCTGCTGTTGGTGCCGACGAAGGCGCCGTCCTCGATGGAGGTCCCGTGCTTCTGGCGTCCGTCGTAGTTGCAGGTGACCGTCCCGGCGCCGATGTTCACGTCGGCGCCGACATCGCTGTCGAGGACGCACGAGAAGTGATTGACGCGGCTCCCCGCACCGACCCGGCTGTTCTTGACCTCGGCATGCGTTCCCAAAGATACCCCCGATTCCAGCGTGGTGCCGGGCCTCACCCGATTGAACTGGCCAATCTCCACGCCGTCACCGATCTCCGCGCCGTCGATCACCGAGGCGCCGATCCGGACCCCGTCGCCGATGCGCGCGTCGCGAATCTGGGCCATCGGACCGATCTCGCAGTCCCGACCGATCACGGTCGCGCCGCGGAGCACCGTCATCGGCCGCAGAACGGTGTCGGCGCCGACCCGGACGGCGGCGTCCACATAGGTGGTCGCCGGATCCTCGACGGTCACTCCGTCCAGCATCATCGCGTCCAGGAGACGGCGGCGCAGCGCGGCCTCGGCGGCGGCGAGCTGGCGCCGGTCGTTGACTCCCATGGCCTCCTCCGGATCGCTGGCGAGCACCGCCTCCACCGCCGGGGCGAGCAGAGCCACCACGTCGGTCAGGTAGTACTCCCCCTGGGCGTTGTCGGTGGAGAGGCGCTCCAGGGCCGGCCAGAGATGCCGGCCCGAGAAGACGTACACGCCCGCGTTGCACTCCTCGGGGACGGGTGCTCCGAGGCCGGGGAGGTCGCGCTCCTCGACGATGCGCAGGACCCGGCCGTCGCTGCCGCGGACCACCCGGCCGAACCCGCGGGCATCGGCCAAGACGACGCTCAGGAGCGCGCAGGAGGCGCCGGCCGCCTCCCTGGCCCGGAGCAGGCCCACGATCGTCGCGGGACGGATCAGGGGGAGGTCGCCGTAGAGGACGACGACCGGTCCCGCGTCCCGGAACTCCGCGGGGAGGCTCCGGAGGGCGTCACCGGTCCCGCGCGGTTCGGCCTGGACAGCCACCCGCGCGAGCCCCCTGACCGCCTCCTGGACGGCCGGCTGGTCGGGGCCGAGCACGACCACGGGGGGCGCGCCGGTGGCAGCCGTCGCCGCCTCGACGATGTGAAGGAGCATCGCCCTGCCGACGAGGGGATGGAGGACCTTGGGCCGGGCGCTCCTCATCCTGGTGCCCTGCCCTGCGGCGAGGATCACCGCGCGGGGTGCATCTGCCATCTGCGCCCGAGTATACGGGGTGCCCCATCGGGCTTCGGGGGCGTCGGGAGCTCCGGGAGCCGTTCCGCTCCTGGACCGTTCGGCTCCGCGGCCTTCCCCGGGCAGAGGGCTCGCGCGGGGCCGTCCGCCGCGGGTGCGCTCGTCCACCGTCTGAACGCCGGCCGGGAGACCGCGGCCACGGTATGATCCGGCCCGTGGCCGATCAGAGCGCGTCGGAGCCAGGCCCCGACCGCCGGCCCCGGGCGAGCCGGTTGGCGCGCCTGGACCGGCTCACCGCGATCCGCCGGAGTTGCGGCTGCCGCCGCCCGGCGGCTGGCCGGCCCGGCTGCATGCGGCTGCGCATCCCCCGGGTCCACATCCAAGTCTGAGCCCGGGGAGCGCGGCCGGAGCCGCGGGAAGGCCGGGCGCCCGGCACGGGGCCGCTACCCGAGGACGCTAGGACGGCGGTAGGCGCCCCACGGCGGGCGAGGGCTGGCTACGATCGGTAGCGCCACTGGGGAGTAGCCAAGTGGTAAGGCAGCGGACTTTGGATCCGCCATTCGAAGGTTCGAGTCCTTCCTCCCCAGCGCGTTTGATTCCCCCCGCCTCGCTCCGTCCTCGGGTCGTGGCCGGCTGCCGTGTTGGGGCGCGGCGGGCTCAGGCCGGGGAGCAAGCGGCCCAGCGGGCGGCCAGGCAGGGTTCCGCCGGTCTGGCACCGCCCGGGGACCCGGACCGGAGGTACAGATGTACGAGAGAAGGGCCCCGGCGGGGAGACCGGTCGGCACGGAAGTTGCGTTTCCGCCGGGCATGGCGGGCGACGCATCGCCCGTTAGGGTGATTTTTAGTTCGGGCTGTTGACAAACCCCGAAACTTCCTTCCACAATCCGACCGCTGCATCACGAGACGTTCGCAGCGTGATGGGGTGGGCGCGGTCTTCTGCCGCCCCCGGCTGGTGACGCGAACGAAGTTGTTCAACCTGTGGAGGGCAAGGTTCAAATGCGCATGCAACAGATCGTCGGGGGCCACGGGTCCCACAAGTTGCGGAGGATGAGCCGGCTGAGCCTGGTGGCCGCAGGGGCCATCGTGGCAGCGGCCTGCGGCAGCACCTCCGCCGCCTCGACCGCCAAATCATCGTCCACGGCAGCCGCATCCAACCCTGGGTTGTCATCGAGCGTCACGCTCAGCTCGTTCACCCCCGATCTCAACGCGACGATGAGCCTGCTGAAGCCGCTGACCGCCTATGCGACCAAGGGCGCCAACAGCCTGCTGGTCGGGGTGATCCTGCCGGACACCACGTCGTCGGTTCGCTGGGTGCAGTACGACCAGCCGTACCTGACCGACGCCTTCGCCGACGCCGGGTACACCGCGGCCCAGTTCAACATCCAGAACGCCCAGGGCAGCGACCCGACCATGATCGACGACGCGACGGCGGATATCAACCTGGGGGCCAAGGTCCTCGTGGTGTGTCCGCTGGACGGCCCGACCGGGCTGTCCGTGGCGGCGCTCGCGGCCGCTCACAACGTCCTCCTGATCGACTACGACCGGGCGATCTTCCCGACGTCGGGCAAGACCTACTACGTGAGCTTCGACAACGAGAAGGTCGGTGAGCTCATCGGCAACGGCTTCCTGAGCTGCCTGACCTCCGAAGGCCTCACCAGCGCCAAGGTGTTCGAGCTGGACGGCGGTGAGGACACCGACCCCAACGCCATCTCCTTCGCGGACGGCTACAACAAGGTCGTGTGGGGCTCGGCGAGCAAGACAGTCGCCACACTCCCGGCGACCAGCACCGCGGGTGGCGCCACGCTGATCGGGCAGAACTACGCCCCCGGCTGGAGCAACACCCAGGGCGGCACGATCTTCCAGCAGTGGTACACCGCCAACCCGACGACCACAGCCTCGATCGAGGCCAATGACGGCCTCGCCAACGCGGTGATCGGGGACCTGATCAGTGACGGCGTGAAGGGCGGGACCTTCCCGACCACTGGCCAGGACGCCACCGTCGACGGCATGCAGAGCATCCTCGAGGGGTATCAGTGCGGTTCGGTCTACAAGCCGATCTACCTTGAGGCCCAGGACGCGGTGGTCATGGCCACCGTCCTGCTCTCGGGTGCCACCATCCCCTCGGCCATCCTGAACAGCACCACCACCGACCCGGCCAACTCGGCCATCAGTGAGCCGGCTTCGCTGCTGACCCCGATCTGGGTCAACAAGGCCAACATGGAGGCAACGGTGGTCAAGGACCAATTCGACACCGCCGCCGCCATCTGCTCCGGAACCCCGGCTTACCCGTCGTACACGAACCTGGCATCGCTTTGCACCACCGACGGAATCTCGTAATCGGCTGACGGAGCGTTCTCACAAGGATCCTCCTCGGTGACGCATCCGGGCCGCCCGATCGGGCGGCCCGGATCTCACCGTCCGCCGCCTTGGGCGGCGCACACACCGACCGCCGCATCCCGATGGACGCAGATCTAGGTCAATGAGATGAGTGAACAGTTACAGGCTGCCGACGGCCCCCCCGTGTCGAGTGCGGTCGAGCCCCTTCTCAAGCTGCGGGGGATCGACAAGCACTTCGGTCCGGTACAGGCGCTGTACGGCGTGGACCTCGACCTGCCGGCGGGGCAGGTGACCGGTCTCTGCGGCGACAACGGGGCGGGCAAGTCGGTGCTCACCCGCTGCATCGCCGGGGTCCATCAGCCCGACCACGGGCAGATCTACTTCGAGGGCCGGCCCGTGCACATCCGTCATGCCCGTGACGCCGCCTCGCTCGGGATCGAGACGGTCTACCAGGACCTTGCTCTGGCCGACAACCTGGATATCGTCCAGAACATGTTCCTGGGCCGGGAGCGGACGCACCGGCAGATGCTCGACGAGGACAGCATGGAGCGGTCCGCGGGCGAGACCCTCGCTGGTCTGCGGGTGACCTCGGTGCGGTCGATCCGGCAGCCGGTGGGTTCGCTCTCCGGAGGTCAGCGGCAGTCGGTGGCGGTGGCCAAGGCGGTGATGTGGAACTCCAAGCTGGTGCTCCTGGACGAGCCCACCGCGGCTCTCGGCGTGGTCCAGACACGGATGGTCCTGGATCTGGTCCGCCGGCTGCGGGACCGGGGCCTGGCGGTGATGGTGATCACCCACAACCTCAACGACTGCTTCGAGGTGGCGGACCGGCTGGCGATCCTTCACCTCGGGCGGATGGTGGCCCAGGGACCGGCCTCCGGCTTCGACCGTCAGAGCGTGGTGGAGTACATGACCACCGGGAGCTCGAGCGGCCGGCCACTGGAGCAGCCGGCCGGAGCCGCCGCCGGGACGGGGGCTTGAGGCATGACCCTGACCCAGGGCCAACTCGAGCCCGGCACCTCGGGCGCGACGGTTGCTGACGTCGACCTGACCGCCGCCGCCGGCGCGGTTGATGTGCCGCCAGAGATCCTGGCCCAGTCACTGGGCGAGTACTTCCGGGGCTGGTGGCAGAAGCTCAAGGGTGGCGACAGCGGGTTGCTTCCCGTGCTCGTCGCGATGGTGATCGTGGCGGTCGTCTTTGAGCTCATCACCCCCGAGAACGCCTTTCTGCGGCCCAGCAACCTGGTCTACATCTTCGAGTTGAGCACCGTCTACATGGTGCTTTCGATGGGGGAGATCGTGGTCCTGCTGCTGGGCGAGCTGGACCTCTCCATCGGCGCCGTGGCGCTCATGGGGGGGGTGATCGCCTACAAGCTGGTCCAGACGCCAGGCCCCAACTTTCCGTGGTGGGCGGCGATCCTCGCCAGCCTGGTCTGCTGCGGTGTGATCGGCGGGCTCCAGGGCATCCTGGTGGCGCGGGTCAAGATCCCCGCGTTCGTCGTGACCCTGGGCGGCTTCCTGCTCTTCTCGGGGATGATCGTCATCATCCTGGGAGGAGCCGACACGTCTCTCGGGCTCGACCCCACGAATCCCAACCAGAGCGTCCTCTACAACCTGGAACAGGGAAACATCAATGTGGTGGTCAGCTGGGTCGGGATGGCCGTGGTGGTCGTGGCCTTCGGCGCGATGATGTGGCTGCGCGCGGCGTCGCGCCGCCGTTCCGGCCTGGTCGCTCCGCCGGCGAGCCTCGCCGCCATCCGGATCGCCCTCATGGCTGCTGCCGCGGTGGCGGTGCTGGCCATCTGCACCGTCAATCGGGGTGGCCTCTTCGCGACCATCCAGGGTCTTCCCTGGGTGATCCCGGTGGTGTTGGGGATACTGGGCTTCTGGACCGTGCTTCTCCAGGGGACCCGCTACGGCCGTTACGTCTACGCCATCGGGGGCAACCCCGAGGCGGCGCGCCGGGCGGGCGTCAGCCTGCCGGGGATTCGCACCTGGTCCTTTGTGCTCTGCTCGGCAACCGCCGGATTCGCGGGCATCCTGCTGGGCTCCTTCTACTACGGTCAGTACAGCAGCAACGTCGGGGACCCGGGCCAGCTCGTGCTCTACTCGGTGGCCGCGGCCGTCATCGGCGGCACCAGCCTCTTCGGGGGCCGGGGCAAGCCGATCCACGGTGTCCTGGGCGGGCTCCTCATCGGCGCCATCGCCTACGGGGTCTCGCTGTTGCAACTCGGTTCGCTGTCGATCCCGCTCGAGTACATCCTGCCCGGAGCAGTCCTGCTCCTCGCCGTGCTCGTGGATGTCGTCTCGCGGCGGGGGGCGAGGACGGGGAGCGTGGCCCGTGTCTGAACAACTGCATCCGTCTGAACATCTCAAGGTGCGCGATGGCCCGGATCGACAGTGACCCGCTGACCGTCCCTGGGGCGGCCGATACCCAGAGCGACTCCCCAGAGGCGATGGTCGATCTGACCGCCGCCGCCGGGGTCGTAGAGGTCCCGCCCGCGCTGGTGGCCCAGTCGATGGGCGAGTACCTGCGCGTCTATTGGCAGAGGGTGAGGGGCGGTGACAGTGGGGTCCTGCCCGTGGTCGTCGGGATCATCGTGGTCTACGCCGCCTTCCAGATCGCTGATTCCCGGTTCCTGGGCGCCCAGAACGTGGTCAACCTACTCGAGCAGTGCAGCATCTACATGCTGCTGGCGATGGCCGAGATCTTTGCCCTGCTGCTCGGCGAGATCGACCTCTCCGTCGGCCTGGTCATGGGTCTGGCCGCCGTCACCGTGGCCGAGCTCGTCCAACCTTCGGGGGCGGCCAGCTGCGCCCTCTGCCCGCATGGCCTTGACTTCCCGTGGTGGCTGGCGATCATCACCACCCTGCTGATCTGCATGGGCGTCGGCGCCGTCCAGGGGACGATGGTGGCCCGCTTCAAGATGCCGTCCTTCATCGTCACCCTGGGTGGACTGTTGATTCTCGAGGGAGTGGCGCTCATCGTCCTCAACGGCAACCCGGTCCGCCTCGGGAACCTGCAGCTCTACGACATCTTCTGGGGGCACTTCAGCACGCTGGTCGGCTGGATCCTCCTGGTGGTGACGGTGGTGGCGGTCGCCGCGGCGTGGTGGTTCGGAGACGCCAGCCGGAGGCGCCGCGGCCTGGTGGCGCCGCCCGCCAGCTTCACCGCGATCAAAATCGCCGGCCTCGCCGTGGCGGGGGTCGTGGTTGTCGTGCTCTGCAACGAGAACCGGGCGCACTTCGGGGTCATCGAGGGGGTGCCCTACCTCATCCCGATCGTCCTCGCCGTGCTCTTCATCTGGACCATGCTGCTCCAGCGAACCCGGTTCGGCCGCTACGTGTACGCCATCGGCGGCAACCCGGAGGCGGCGCGCCGTGCCGGGGTCAGCCTTCCCTCGGTCCGGACCTGGTGCTTTGTCCTAGCCGCCCTGACCGCCGGGATCGCCGGCATCCTCTTCGCCTCCTGGCAGGTGTTCCTCACCACCAACATCATCAAGTCCGCCAACAGCTACGTGCTGCTGGCGGTGGCCGCCGCCGTCATCGGCGGCACGAGCCTGTTCGGGGGTCGGGGCAAGACCATCCACGGGGTCCTGGGGGGCGTGGTCATCGGGGGCATCTACAATGGCCTCTACCTCCTGGGAGTGACATCCGAGTGGGTCGACGTTCTCATCGCCGTCGTGCTGCTGGCGGCGGGAACCATCGACGTCCTCTCCCGCGGGGGCGCGCGATCCCGGGCATGATCCCCGTCGATGATGGCGACGCAACGTCGGCATCGCCGAGCCGGTGGCCGGGGGGCGCACTCCACGCCCTGCGAGAGGCCAACCTACGCCGGGTCATCGAGATCATCAGCACCGAGGGCGGCCTGACCCAGGCCGAGGTGGCTCGCCGTACCGGGCTCTCACGCGCGACGGTCTCCAATCTGGTGGCTGAGCTGCGGCGTCAGGGGCTGGTCCGCGGCGACGTTGCGGGCCTCGGTGGCCGCGGAAGCCTGGAGATCACCGTCGCGAGGTCCGGAGCCGTCGTCGGGGTCGACTACGGACACAGTCACGTCCGGGTGGGGGTCGCCGATCTGGGCGGACGCGTGCTTGCGGACGAGGAGCATCGGCTCCCCCTCGACTTCGGCGCAGAGGAGGGCTGCGCGGAGGCGAAGGCGATGATGATCCGACTGCTGAAGCGCACCGCCGTGCCGGCGGCGGACGTGCGTCAGATCGGGGTGGGACTCCCCTACCCCATCGACAGGGCCTCGGGACGGTTCGGGGGGCAAGCGAACTCCCATCCTTGGGCGGCGCTCGATCCGCGCGCCGTCTTGGAAGGAGTGTTCGAGCTGCCGGTCGTGATCGACAATGACTGCAACCTCGGCGCCCTCGGCGAGCTGCGCCAGGGCGCCGGGCGGGGTCTCACCGACCTCATCTACGTCCACGTGGACGAGCGCGCCGGAGCTGGTGTCATTCTGAACGGACGGCTGCACCGGGGCGCGGCCGGAACCGCCGGCGAGATCGGCCATGTGACCGTGGATCCGCACGGCCAGACCTGCCCCTGCGGCAACCGCGGCTGCCTCGACGTGGTGGTGGGAGCGCCGCATTTCCTCGACCCGCTGCGCGACGGGTATGGCGATCAGCTCGACGTCTCCGGGGTGATCGAGCTCGCCGCGCAGGGTGACATGCGCTGCCACCGGGCACTCGCCGACGCGGGGCGCGCCATCGGGCTGGTGGTCGCCGACCTCTGCAATCTCCTGAGTCCCCAACGCGTCATCGTCGCGGGTCCGCTCTTCAACGCCGGCGATGTGATCCTGGGGCCACTGCGCGAGACCGTGGGGCACCGGGCAGTGCCCGCTGCGGCGCGCGCCGCGGAGATCGTGCACAGCCAGCTGGAGAGGAGCGGTCAGATGGTGGGCGCCATCTGGCTCGCCCTGGACGCCGCCCGCGAGCGCACCACCGTGGGTCCACCTGCCCCCGAGCTGCTCGCGGCGGGATGGAGCCTGTCGAGGCAAGCGTCCTGACCGGCGTGGGGGTGATCCGATCAACGCGCCCTCCCGACCAGCGCCCCGCCATCCCATGTCCGCGCGGCCTCGGCTGCGCATGACGCGAATCCCCATGCCCTTCCCTCATATTTCCGCCCCATGACTCCCGTGGCCTCTCCCGAATCGGTCCGGCGGCACAATCTGAGCCTGGTGCTCCGCCACCTCCATGAGTCAGGAGCGCTGTCGCGGTCCGAGATCGGCGGCGCCCTGGGGATGACCCGGAGCACGATCGGGGAGCTGCTCGCCGATCTCTGCGCGCGGGGCCTGGTCGAGGTGGGAGACCCCGCCCGCCTCGGCTCCCCGGGGCGCCCGTCGCTGGTGGCCCGTCCCAACCCAGAGGGCGCGGTGGCCATCACCGCCGACATCGAGGTCAACTCGCTATCCGCCGCCGTTGTCGGGCTGGGAGGCAAGATCCTCCACTTGGAACGGGTCACCCACCGGCCACGCCGCCTGGCCGCCGAGCAGACGGTCGAGGACGTCGCCAAGCTGATTCAGTCCGCTCGCTCCTCGATCCCCCCGAGCTGCTGGATCGCCGGACTGGGGATCGCGATTCCTGGCGTGGTCCGCCGCGCCGACGGACTGGTGCACTTCGCTCCCAACCTGGGATGGCGCGACGTGCCGTTGGGTCTCCTCATCTCAGAGCGAGTCGGGTCCAACCTGCCGGTTGTCATCGCCAACGAGGCGGATCTCGGCGCCGTGGCGGAGCACAAGTGGGGGGTCGGCATGGGGGTGGACCACCTCATCTACCTGTCCAACGACGTGGGGGTGGGGGGCGGTCTGGTCATCGACGGCCGGCCCCTGGTCGGAGCGGCTGGATGTGCCGGAGAGGTCGGGCACATCCAGGTCAACCCCCAGGGCGTGCGCTGCCGATGTGGAGCCGTCGGATGCTGGGAGACCGAGATTGGGGGTCCCGCCCTGTTGCGGCGGGCCGGCAGCGCCGAGAAGGTGTACCGGCCGGAAGCGGTCGTCCGGCTCCTGAGCGACGCGGCGCTCGGAGATGCGGTGGCCCTCGCCGCGGTGCACGAGGTTGGCCGGTGGCTTGGCGCGGGCCTGGCCGCGCTCATCAACTCCTTCAACCCGCAGCGAGTGATACTCGGCGGGTTTCTCGGCAACATGTGGCCCCTGGTGGAGGAGACCGTGCGGGCCGAGTTGCAGGTGCGGGTCATGGCCCCGGCTCTCGAGGTGGTGCAGATCCGGTCGGCACGGCTCGGGGCCGAGGCCCCGTTGCTCGGGGCCGCGGAGCTGGCGCTGGCGCGGGTCCTGGACGATCCCACCCTGGTGCCGGTACGGGTTGCCGAGACGGCGTCCACGTGACCCGGGGGGGCCAGCCGCCGGCGTGAATCCGTGGGCCCGGGCCCGCGACCCGTTTCAGATCGAAGGGGTGGGTCGACGGCTCATGGTGCGGAGGGCGGGGTAGTACTCGCGGAAACGACGGCGCGCTTCCCGATAGGGTTCGACCCACGCGGATACGGGATCAACGACATCGGTCACGTGCACGCAGGCGGCGGCGGCCTGGTCAGCATCACCGTAGACGCCCGCTGCGACGCCGCCGAGCAGCGCCGCCCCGAAGGCTGAACCCTGATCGGTGGCCATGATCTCGATGGGCAGCTGCAGCACGCTGGCGACGATCTGCAGCCAGAGGCGGCTTCTCGAGCCACCTCCCGAAACGCGGGCGCGGTCGGCGGTGACCCCGACGTCAGTGACGACGTCGAGGCAGTCGCCGAGTGCGAAGGCGACCCCCTCCAAGACCGCCCGCGTCAGCGCCCCCCGCCGGTGGCCGAGAGTCAGTCCGCAGAACGCGCCGCGCACGTCCGGGTCGAAGTGCGGCGTCCGCTCGCCGGCCAGGTAGGGCAGGAAGACCAGGCCATCACACCCGGGCAGCACGGTCTCCGCTTCCTCGAGCATCGCGTCGTAGTCGACCCCGGGAAGGAGGGTGTCGTGGAACCAGGCCAGCGACCCCGCCGCCGCCAGCATCACTCCCATCACCAGCCAGCGCTCCGGCGCGGCATGGCAGAAGGCATGGACCCGACCCTCGCCGTCATCCAGAAAGCGATCCGTCCCGGCGAGCACCACCCCGGAGGTGCCGAGGACGACGGACAGAGGGCCGGGCCCGGTGATCCCGGCGCCCACGGCCGCCGCGGCCTGGTCGCCGGCACCTGCCGCGACAGGGACACCGTCGAGCATCCCCACCGCATCGCAGCTCTCGGCGAGGTCGGGCAGCCAGTCGCGCGAGAGCTGCAACTCCGCGATCAGCTCGGCGCTCCAACGGCGACGGGCCACGTCGAGGAGGAGTGTGCCCGAGGCATCAGCGACATCGCTTCGATGCCCCCCGATGAGGCGGTCACGCACATAGTCCTTGGGCAGGGAGATCTGCCGGATGCGGGCGTAGGCCGCCGGCTCCTGCTCCCGCATCCAGAGCAGCTTGGGGGCGGTGAATCCGGGCAGGGCCCGGTTGCCGGTCAGCTTCACGAGGCGGTCGCGGCCGCCGCCCTCCTCGAGTGCGGCGCACTGTGGCGCAGAGCGCTGGTCGTTCCAGAGAATCGCCGGGCGGATGACCTCACCGGCAGCGTCGAGACAGACGAGCCCATGCATCTGACCGGAGAAGCCGATTCCGAGGATCTCAGTCACGTCGTTCTTGAGGCCGTCGAGCACCTCGCGGGCTGCCGCCACCCACTGCTGGGGCGGCTGCTCCATCCAGCCGGGCTGAGGTGAGCTCACGGGATACGTGGACTCCGCACTGGCCAGCACCCTTCCGGAGGCCGGATCGACGGCCACCCCCTTGGCCGACGATGTCCCGATATCGATGCCGACGAGCGCGCTCGAACTCATCGAGCTGTCCAGATCGACGGGGGCTGGGTTGCGAGGCTAGGAGCGAATCCCATAGAGGTAGTCCAGGGCGAGCTGGTCCAGCTTCTCGAAACCACAGCCCCGGGCCGCGGCTGCGTCCGGGTCGAAGGCCTCGGCGCGCATCGAGCTGAGCGTCTCGCCGGGGGCAAGGGTGGCTTCGGCCAGCTCGTCGAGGCGGGCCGCCTTGCTGGCCGCGACCACCTCGGGGTCGGCGCGGAAGGCGCGGGCACGCTCGCGCAGGATCAGGTAGTTGCGCATGCACCCGGCCGCCGACTCCCACACCCCGTCGAGGTCCTCCGTACGGGGTGGCTTGAAGTCGAAGTGGCGAGGTCCCTTGTAGCCGCCCGACTCGAGGATGTCGACGGTCCAGAAGGCGCCCCGGGCGTTCCCGGCACCGAATCGAAGGTCCTGGTCGTAGCGCGGCCCGTTCTGACCGTTGAGGTCGACGTGGAAGAGCTTCCCATGCCAGAGCGCCTGAGCCAGCCCATGAGCGAAGTTGAGCCCCGACATCTCCTCGTGACCGACCTCGGGGTTGAGCCCGACCATCTCTGAATGCTCGAGCTCGTTGATGAAGGCCAGCGCGTGCCCGATGGTGGGGAGGAGCATGTCCCCGCGCGGCTCGTTGGGCTTCGGCTCGACGGCAAATCGGAGCTGGTAGCCCTTCTCGATGACGTACCCGGTGAGGAGGTCGAACGCCTCCTTGTAGCGGTCAAGCGCGGCGCGAACATCCTTCGCAGCCCCGGATTCAGCGCCATCGCGGCCTCCCCAGAAGACCACTGTTTCCGCGCCCAGCTCAGCGGCGAGATCGAGGTTGTCCAGCACCTTGCGGAGCGCAAAGCGGCGCACCTCACGGTCATTGGCTGTGAACCCACCATCGCGAAAGACCGGGTGCGAGAAGAGGTTGGTGGTGACCATGGGGATCACCAACCCGGCGCGTTCCACCGCCTGGCGCAAACGCCCGATCGCATGGCCCTTCTCGACCGGCGAGGCGCCGAATGGAAAGACGTCGTTATCGTGGAAGCAGACCCCGTAGGCTCCCAACTCGGCCAGCCGGGTCACGGTCACCACCGGATCCAGGGGTTCGCGCACCGCACCGCCGAACACGTCGACACCCTGCCATCCGACCGTCCAGAGCCCGAACGTGAAAAGGTCTTCGCGGCTCGGCTCAAACATCAGTCATCTCCCTCTAGATGTCCCCAGCATCCGGCCGGTTGTCAAAGGTGTGAACAACCAGTGGTCGTTCGTTTGCGCTACATACAATTATACACGGCTCAGGCCGGAATCAGAAGGCACGCGTCCGCGCTCTCGTCGCGCACCGGTGAGCCGAGAGATGACCAGTGCGCATGCGCTGGGCGGCGCCGCGGCTGCACGCGTCGTGTGTCTCACGGTTCCTCTGGGCTGTGCCACAAGCTGCCTCCACGGTTCGGGGCATGACCCCGAACGTGGATGCGACCACTGCATCACGTCGCGGGGGATGCGCTGGCGTGGTCCCCCGTTCGGCCACGCCGAGTTCGTCACGCCCTCCGGCAGAGCTCGCCAGCTACCGACCGGACCCCCGCCACACGCGGATGACGTTGCCTGCGCCGCTTCGCTCGAAGGCGATGGCCGCGGCTCCCAGAAGGCCGGCGTCGCCGCCCAACCCGCCCACGTCGACGCGGGGTAGCTGGACCAGATTGATCCTGGCGGCGAGCAGGGTGCCGAGTGGTGCGAGGGCTTCCGACGGGATTCCCATGGTTCCACAGAGGACGACGAGCTCACAGTCGATGAGCGCCACAGCGGTGGCGATCACCGTTGCGAGGGCACCCAGGGCCTCGTTCCAGACGCGCACCGCGGCGGGGTTTCCGGCTGTTGCCCTGGCGATCACCTCCTCCGCGAGGATCGCCTCCTTGGCGGCCAGGGTGTAGCGACGGGCAATGGAGGTCTCGGAGGCGAAGGTCTCGACACAGCCGCGACCACCGCATCCGCAGATCGTCCCGGCGGGGTCGATCGATATGTGCCCGATCTCCCCAGCGGCCCCATGGGCCCCCCGCAGGACCTGGCCGCCGCTGATGACGGCGCTCCCCACTCCCACCCCCATCACCACGAGCAGCATGTCCGACACGCCACGGCCCGCTCCGAGAGCGTACTCGGCGAGGGCGCCGGCAGCGGCGTCCCGGACGAGGTAGACGGGCAGCCTCAGACGGTCCTGGAGGAGTCCCCAGCTCCACCTCCTGAAGCTTGAGGTTGGGGCTGCGATGGACCACGCGGCCGACCTCCAGCTGCGAGTAGGCCGCGCCGGCACCCCATCATCGCGCATCCGCGATACCCGGATGCACGATGCCCGGGAACTCGCCGGTGCTCACTGCGGACTTGCAAAAAATGTCATTCATGACTTGAACACGATGACCACGCCCAAGTGCTCTGACGTCCATGCTGTGCCCCCGGCGGCTTCTACCCACCCATGCTCTCGAGCTCCTGACAGGTCGCGGCGACCTGCCGGACGAAGGCGCCGTCCGCACCCAGACCGGGCTCCAGGGCCTCGAGCACGTTTCGCGCCGCCTCTGCAGGCTCGCCGGCAGCGAGGGGGACCAGCTCCGGGGCGCGGGGGTCGTCGATCTCGGCGCCGGAGCCGCGAAGGTGGGCCAGCCAGGCGCCGAGGAGACGGGCGGCGCCCGGTGGGGGGGGGTCTCCGACCGCCCGGTAGCGGTGGATCACGGGGAGCACCCGCTGGAGCAACTTCTGCGATCCGTCGCGGGCGATGAGGTTCAGGGTATGACCGATCCGCGGGTTGCTCCAGCGAGCGAGGAGTGCCGCGCAATACCCGGCAATCTCGTCGCCGGGGAGCCCGAGGATGGGGGTGACGCCGTCCCACCACCCTTCCAGCCATGCCCGGCAGCGCGGGTCGGCGACGGCATCGGCGACCGTGGAATGGCCGAGCGCGGAGCCGGCATAGGCGAGCAGGGAGTGACCCCCGTTCAGGAGGCACAACTTCCGCTCCGCGAAGGGCCTGACGTCGCTCACGAAGCGCGCGCCCGCGCTCTCCCAGGCGGGCCGGCCGGCCGGGAACTCCCCGGAGAGCACCCACTCGCTGAAGGGCTCGGTGACCACGGCGCAGCGGTCCTCACGGCCGGTGGCCCGCTCCACCGACGCCAGGTCGCCGGCCGTCGTGGCCGGGGTTATCCGATCCACGACCGTGGAGGCGAACGAGACGGTCTCCGAGATCCATCCCGCCAGTCCGTCGTCGACCACCTCGGACATCTCGAGGACCACGGTGCGGGTCGCGGCGCCGTTGCCCATGAGGTTGTCGCAGGGAACGACCGTGATCGGCCCGCCCTCGGCGCGGCGGCGCGCCGCGAGGCCCGCAACGAGGCGCCCCGGCATGGTCCGGACGGGAGGCGCGATGACCCGCGCCATCCGCAGGGGCTTCGACTCGGAGCGGGCCTCGCGGAGGCGCTCCACGTCGCCGGCAATCTCGGGGTGACCGAGGTCGAGGTGCCCGCCGCCGTCCAGGTGATATCCGGCCTCGGTGACCGTCAGGGTCACCACCGCCACCCGTGGCGACGCGAAGTACGCCGACCACGTCCGCCTGTCGTCGCCGTCATGCGCGGCGCTGATGCTGGCCACGACTTCGGTGCGGTCCAGCTCCGGACCCCGCTCGACGAGCGTGAAGAGGCCGTCCTGAGCGCTGAGCAGGGCCGCCGCCTCAGGGCTCCGACCGGTGAACGCGGCGATCCCCCAGGGCTCGGCGCCGGCGGCGTGCTCGGTGTACCAGGCCTGATGCGAACGATGGAAGGCGCCCAGCCCGAGGTGGACGGTGCGGACCGTCCGCGGCGGCCCGGCCTGCGGCCAGCTCCGGCGGCTGAGACGGGTCAAAGGCGGAAGACCTCGCGCGGGAGCCGGTGGGCGAGGTCCCTGGCCGTCTCCACCGCCTCGTCCTCGTCCAGCCTATGCTCGACCACGAGCCGGCTCAGATGTGCGCAGTCGATGCGGCGTGCCGTGTCGTGGCGCACCGGGATGGAGCAGAAGGCCCGGGTGTCGTCGACGAAGCCGCTCGTCTTGGCGAAACCGGCCGTGTCGGTGACCGCCGCCCGGAAGCGGAGCATCGCGTCCGGCGTGTCGAGGAACCACCACGGAGCCCCGAGGTAGACGGACGGGTAGAAGCCGGCGAGCGGCGCCAGCTCGCGCGACCAGGTGGTCTCATCGAGGGTGAAGAGGACGATCCGGAAGTTGGGGTGCGTCCCGTACAGCTCGAGCAGGGGCTGAAGGGCGCGGGTGAACTCGATGGCGACCGGGATGTCGGCCCCGATGTCGGTGCCGAAGTCGCGCCAGGTCGGCAGGTGGTGACTGCGACAGACACCGGGGTGCAGCTGCATCACCAGGCCGTCGTCACAGGACATGCGGGCCATCTCGCAGAGCATGTGGTGCCGGAAGGCCGTCTGCTCCTCGGGGGCGGCCCTGCCCTGCAGGGCCTTGGCGAAGAGCTGCGCCGCTTCGGACGGCGCCAGGATCAGGGAGCCGGGGTCAGGCGGGCCCTGATCGGTCGCGGTGGCCCCCTGGGCCTTGAAGAACGCCCGCCGGGACTCCAGGGCATCGATGTAGCCGCGGTATGCGGAGGTGTCGAGGGCGGCGACGCTGCCCAGCTGCTCGACCCGACCGGCCCACCCCGGGATGGACGGGTCGAGGTAGGCGTCGGCCCGGAAGGTCGGCACCACCCTCCCCTTCCAGGAGGGATCCTCACGCAGGCTGCGGTGGGCCGAGAGGTCGCTGCAGGGGTCGTCGGTGGTCGCCAGCACCTCCACTCCGAAGCGGTCGAAGAGGGCCCGCGGCCGGTACTCCGGGAGTGGGAAGCGCTCCATGAGGCGGTCGTAGATGAGGTCCGCATCAGCCGCGGAGGGGCGGATCGGTACGTCGAAGACCTGGACCAGCTCCGCCTCGAGCCAGGCGCGGGACGGAGTGCCGCGGAAGGCGTCCCACCGTTCGCACAGCCGTCTCCAGGTCTCGCGGGGGTCGGCCACGACGCCCTCGCCATCGCGCCTGCGGATGCCCAGCTCGGGGAGGGGCACGCCGTGGGCGTGGAGCATGCGGGTGACATAGTGGTCCGGGGTGATGAACAGCGCCGCCGGATTGTCGAAGGGTAGGTTCTGCCGGAGGAGGACCGGGTCCACGTGCCCGTGGGGCGAGATGATCGGCAGCCCGCACACCTGCTCGTAGAGCCGCCGGGCAACCTCTCGTTGCGCCGGTTCCGCCGGGAGCAGGCGATCCGGGTGGAGATCGATCCTGGCCACAGAAGCTCCTCTCTGGATGGCGGAGGTTCCCGCCCCCTATCGCTGGATCCGCGCGGCGCCCCCCGCCGCAACCGCGCGCACCTGGGCAAGCGTCGCCATGGTGGTGTCGCCCGGGTATCCGGTGACGAGGGCGCCGTGCGCCCATCCGAGGCGCAGCGCCTGCTCAGGCCGCTCCCCGGCGAGCAGACCGTAGACGAACCCCGCCGCGAAACCGTCGCCGCCGCCCACGCGGTCATAGACGTCCAGGTCGCGTCTCGGAGCCGCGAAGGTCTCGTCTCCGATCATGGCCACGGCGCTCCAGATGTGGTGATTCGCGGAGCGGACATCGCGCAGAGTGGTCGCCATGACGGCCAGGTTCGGGTAGCGCTCGCGCACCCGCTCCATCAGGCCCACGAAGCCCTTCGCCTCCAGGCTGCCCCCGGGGCCGGGATCGGGGCCGGAGATGCCGAGCGCCTGCTGGACGTCCTCCTCGTTACCCAGCAGCACGTCCACGCTCTCCACGATCCGGCCGATCACCGCCTGCGCCTGTTGCTGGCCTCCGCGAGTGGCCCAGAGCTTCTCCCGGTAGTTGAGGTCGAACGAGACCACGGCGCCGGCCGCCCTGGCGGCGCGCATCCCCTCGATGATCAGGTCGCTCGTCGACTCGGAGAGCGCGGCGAAGAGCCCGCCGGAGTGAAACCAGCGGACACCCTCTCCGAAGATCTCGTCCCAGTCGAAGTCTCCGGGACCGAGCAGGGCCGCGGCCTCACCCGCCCGGTTGTAGAAGACGACGGGTGGACGGATCCCAAAGCCGCGATCGCTGTAGACGGTGGCGATGTTGGGACCCCGGACCCCATCGTGCGCTGACCAGCGGTAGATGCCCCTGACGCCCATCGCCCGGACCCTTTCAGCGACGAGCTGGCCGATCGGATAGTCGACGCAGGCGGAGGCGACCGCCGTCTTCAGGCCGAAGCAGCTGGCCAGGTTGGCGGCCACGTTGTACTCCGCTCCGCTCACGTGGATGCGGCACTCGGTCGCCTTCTGGAAGGGGACGTCGCCGGGATCGAGACGGATCACCAGGGCCCCCAGCGACAGGAAGTCCAGCGCTCCGGACTGCGGAATCTCGAGGTGGGACGTCACCAGCTGTGCACCGTCCCGTCGACCAGGCGGTTGGTCGGCAGGTAGGCGCGCTGGTACGGGTAGCGCGCGGCCAGCTCCTCGTCGATGTCGACCCCGAGGCCGGGCTCCTCGCCGGGATGCAGGTAGCCGTCCGCGAAGTGGTAGGAGTGCGGGAAGACCTCGTCGGTCTGCGCCGAGTGCCGCATGTACTCCTGGATGCCGAAGTTGGGGATGGAGATGTCGATGTGGAGCGCGGCGGCGAGGCAGACGGGGGAGAGATCGTTGGCTCCGTGGGAGCCGCTGCGGACGTGGTACAGCTCGGCGAGCTGGAAGATGCGCCGGAGGTGGGTGATCCCACCGGCGTGGACGACGTCGGCCCGGATGTAGTCGATGAGCTGCTCGGTGATGAGCTGCTGGCAGTCCCAGATGGAGTTGAAGACCTCCCCCACCGCAAGGGGCGTGGTGGTGTGCTGCCGGATGATCCGGAATCCCTCCTGCAGCTCCGCCGGTACCAGGTCCTCGAGCCAGAACAGCTGGTACTCCTCGACCCGCCGAGCAAGCCGGGCGGCCTCGATCGGGGTCAGCCGGTGGTGGGCGTCGTGGAGGAGCGCAAAGTCGAAGCCGAACCGCGCCCGGACCGCCTCGAAGAGCGCCGGTATCTGGTGCAGGTAGCGAGCGGTCGACCAATCCGACCCCTCGGCCGTGGTCGCCGCCGCGGGCACGTACCCGGACTCGTGATGGGCCGTGTCGGTGCTGACCCCGTAGATCGAGCTGATCCCCTGGATGCCCACCTGCACGCGGACCGCGCGGTAGCCGAGGTCCAGGAAGCGGGCGACCTCGTCGAGCACCTCGGGGACGGTCTCGCCGTTGGCGTGCCCGTAGACGGTGACACCGTCGCGGCTCCGGCCGCCCAGCAACTGATACACGGGCAGGCCGGCGACCTTGCCCTTGATGTCCCAGAGTGCGGTGTCGACGGCCGCGATCGCGGTCATGGTGACGGGGCCGCGGCGCCAGTAGCCGCCCTTGTAGAGGTACTGCCAGGTGTCCTCGATGCGGGAGGCGTCCCGGCCCAGGAGCAGAGGGCAGACGTGATCCGTGAGGTAGCTGGCGACGGCGAGCTCGCGGCCGTTGAGAGTGGCGTCGCCGACCCCGGTGACCCCGTCGTCCGTGGTGAGCTTGAGGGTCACGAAGTTGCGCCCCGGGCAGGTGATGATCACCTTGGCGTCGATGATCTTCAAGCTCTCACCTCCGGGACGGCATCACTCCAGGCCGACCCATCATAGAGACGGGCACGATCACGCGCACCCCGTCCGCTGCGATCAGAGCGCCGGATCGCGGGGTTCAGAACCTGAACAGGATGCACGGGTTCCCGGCCTGGCCGCCCCTCGTGATCAGGGCGCCAGAGGGGCATGGGGGCACGCTTCAGGCGAGGAGCTGGCGGAGCTGGGTCTCCCACCCGTCCCCATGGATCGCGCGGCCGCGGAAGGCGGCGGCCAGGCGGGACAGGTGAGGGAGCTGCTGGACCGCCACCGCGTAGCGTGAACCCAAGCCCGAGAAGTCGCCGGCGAGGACTTCGATGTGGAAGCCGATCAGCATCAGGGCGAGGTCGAGCTGGGAGAGGGACAGGGACGGGTCGCGGAAGACGTAGGTGGCGTGTTCGTCGACGTTGAGGGACTCGTAGACGAACGCACCCGCCCCGGTGCGCGCGAGCAGGAACGCCACGATGGTGGGCTGGTCGCCGCCAACGGTGAGGCTGTCGAGGTCGGTGTGCGCCGCGGTCTGGCCCTTCGGGTCGGCCGGCGCCTCGGGAACACGGAACATCGACTGAGCCTGCGCCTGCCCCCCCCGCGACCACGCGCCGCCGCCCCGCATCATCCGCATCGCGAGCATGCCGCCCATGGCGCCGTAGGGGGCGCCGAACCCCATCCCCATCCCGGGCATGCCCATCCCCATGCCGGAGGTGCCTCCGGGAGGCCCTCCGAGGAGGGCGCCGCCCCCGCCTGATCCCGGCGTGGGGACGCCCATGAAGCGCTCCGCCATCAACATCCCCATCCCCTGCTCGATCTGGCCGAAGTTGGTGCCCTGCCCGCGGCCCGGCCCGCTGCTCTGAACCGGCCCCGCCTCGGCGAAGTGCGTGGTCCCCTGAGCCGCCACCTCCACCGAGGAGATCTGGTGGAATCCCAGGGCCGGCTCGCCGAGCGACTGGATGAGCGTCGCGCCCGCCGCCCGCTCGGGAAGCGCCGCAGCTCCGACGAGTGCCGGCCACACCTGGGGGTCGATGCCGTCGAGGCTCGCCCGGGGGACGGCCACTCCGTCACGAAGGTCCCCGGCGAGCTGGCGCTGGGCCAGCGGGCCCAGTCCGGGAAGCAGCGCCTGGAGGAAGGCGCCGGTGCGCCCGCGGGCGTCGGTCGCGCGCTGCCGGAGCAGGGTGAGGAACTGGGAGGTCACCTGGGCGAGGCGCTGGACCACAACGGTTCCCGCGTCGCCCATCCCGATGCTGATCCGGTAGCCGGAGGGGTCGGTGCTGACGTCCGCGATGAGGGCGTAGGGGACCTGGACGGGCAGCCCGCTCACCGGGATGGCGACGATCCCGTCGTCGTAGAGGCTGATGTCGGCATCGACGTCGTTCACCGCGCCGTGGAAGCGCTGGCGCTCCCCGAAACCGATGGTCACCAGGCCCTGCCGGGCGTCGGCGACGCGCACATCCCCGATCTGGGCCAGGAGCTGGGTGCGCAGTGGGCCGAGCTGCGAGAGCTCCACCAGGGTGCCATCGCTGAGGCGGATGCCCACGGTGTAGGGAGCCGGCTCGCTGACCTCGGTGATCTGCTCGGGGGCGATGCGCAGCGGCTGACCGAGCTGGGGCGAGACGGTGACGGCGCCCCCCTCGACGGCCACCATGCCGTTCCCCTCGTCCACCACCTCTCCGCTCGCGGCGGTGAGCCGGAAGTGCACAGCGGAGCTCAGCCGGGGACGATCACGGCGCCGGGGTGCCGCACTCGCCGCAGAACTTGATGCCGCCGGTGAGCTCGCTTCCGCAGTTGCCGCAGAAGCGCTTGGTCGCCGCAGGCGCTGCGGCGAGCGGCGCGCCGCAATGCTGGCAGAACTTCCCGCCACCCGACTCCTGGTGACACGACGGACAGAGCCCGGTCGCCTGGTCGGTGTAGTTGACCCCCTGGGTGAGGTCCTGGGCCTGGATCTTCTCCTCCAGCTGGCCCCTCTGGGCCTGGGCCTGCATGAATGCGGTCTCCTCGCCCAGCTTGGGGGCGCACTCGACACAGAGACCTCGGTCATTGTTCCAGCAGACGTCCCGGCAGACCCACTTGCCGCAGCGGTTGCACTGGTAGAAGCGGTCGTGGACCTCCTGTGCCGCCTTCGCCAGCTCCTTGTCCTTGGCCGGGCTCCCCGTCCCTGACATCAGCATGCTCGAGTTCCACCCGGCGCTCTCGACGTCGCCGCCGATGGTGCCGCCCAGGAGGCCGCCGCCGATGGCGGCCACCCGGCCTCCGAACCCGAAGAGGGAGCGGTGGAAGGAGGAGCGATACCCGTTGTTGCACCGCATGCAGCGGAATTCGAATTGGTACCCCTCCTGGGTGGAGAGGTCCTCGATGTTGCTGGTGAAGGCCACGACGCCGGCCATCTGCTCTCCTCCTCTCATCGGCCGGCCAAGCCGCCGGCCCAACCCGCACAACCTAGGATCGTTGAGCCTCGCTGTCAATGGAGCGATCGCCCCGGCAACGTGGGTCAGAGCTTCAGATCGGGGGACCGCCGGGGTAGCCCGCGAGCGGACCGGGCAACGCCTCCTCGGCACGCGCCTCCAGACGGGCCGAGTGCCGGCGCAGCAGGAGCAGGCCGGCCACCACCAACGCGGCAGCGGCGAGGCCGAAGCCGAGGGCAACCCATCCGCTGAGTCTGAGGAGCGCGTTCCCGGCCGCGTACGCGGCGAGCCCGTAGGCAGTGGCCCAGACCACGCTACCGGCCGCGTTGAAGAGGAGGAAGGAGAGCGGCGGCATCCGGCCGGCGCCGGCCAGCAGCCCCGCGAAGCTGCGCAGGACGAGGACGAACCGTCCCAGGAAGACGACCCTGCCCCCATGGCGCTGGAAGAGGTAGTGGGTCACCTTGACCTGGGGTTGGCCGAGGCCGACGCGGGCGCCGTAACGAACCAGGAGGCGGTATCCACCCCACCACCCGATGGCGTAACCGAGGCTGCCTCCCACGATGGGACCGGCGGCGGCGGCCGCGATGACCCCGCCGATGGCCAGGTGCAGCTTCGCCGCGAGGGCTGCGGCCGTGAGCAGCGCCGTCTCGCCGGGAAGGAATGGCACGCAGAGGCTCTCGATCCCGGTGAGGAGGAATACGGCCAGGTACCCCCAATGCTGGACGAATCCAGACGCGAAGCCGGTCAGCGAGGCCAATAGCACAGCCGGACAATGATGCGTGGGCCGGCCCGAGGCGGGGGGGACCCGCCCGGCTATGGTTTCGAGGCGGCCTCTTCGACGGCCGCGACCGGCGGCTCGCCGAGCCGCAGGACGACCAGCGACCGCCCCTCCACATGGAGACGGTCCGGGCTGCGGACCACGCGGGTGGCGGGCCTCTCGTCCGGATGGGCGGTGTCGAGAATCACGTCCCAGGTCCCGGGTGGCAGGTCCCAGGCGCAGGCATCCTCCGACGAGTGGAGTAGCACCGCCAGCGTGTCGTCGACGATCCGCTCCCCGGTCGCCGTCCGGTCGGAGATCAGACCCCCGTCGAGGATCATCGCGAGCGACTGCCGTTCGTGGCTGCCCCAATCCTCGTCGGTCATCTCCACGCCGTTGCGCCGCAGCCAGCGAACATCCTTGAGACCTCCACCCACGACCCGGCCGGTGAAGAAGTGCTGGCGGCGGAGAGCGGGGTGCTCGCCACGCAGGGCGATCAGCCGGCGGGTGAAGTTGAACAGCATCGGGTCGTCGTGCTGCCAGTCGATCCAGGAGAGCGCAGAGTCCTGGCAGTACGCGTTGTTGTTGCCCTGCTGGGTGCGGCCCACATCGTCCCCCGCGAGGATCATCGGACAGCCCTGGGAGAGCAGGAGGGTGGCCAGGAAGTTGCGCTGCTGGCGCCGCCGCACCTCGTTCACCGCGGCATCGTCGGTCTCGCCCTCGACACCGCAGTTCCAGGAACGGTTGTCATCGGTGCCGTCCCGGTTCTCCTCGCCGTTGGCCTGGTTGCGCTTGTGTTCGTAGGAGACCAGGTCGCGCAGCGTGAAGCCATCATGGGCGGTCACGAAATTCATGCTGGCGCTCGGTCCACGGCCGTCGTCCGCATAGAGGTCGCTGCTCCCGGTGAGCCGGTAGGCGAGGTCGGCGACGCCTATAGGCGCGCCCCGCCAGTAGTCGCGAACCGTGTCGCGGTACTTGCCGTTCCACTCCGCCCATCCCACCGGGAAGTTGCCCACCTGGTAGCCGCCCGGCCCGATGTCCCACGGCTCGGCGATCAGCTTCACCTCGGCGAGCACGGGATCCTGATGGATGATGTCGAAGAAGGCGGCGAGCTTGTTGACCTCGTAGAACTGGCGGGCGAGAACCGAGGCGAGGTCGAAGCGGAAGCCGTCGACGTGCATCTCGGTGACCCAGTAGCGCAGCGAGTCCATGATCAGACGCAGGGTCTGAGGTGCACCCGCGTTGAGGGTGTTGCCGGTCCCGGTCACATCCCAGTAGTGGCGGCGGTCGTGAGGGTCGAGGTAGTAGTACGCCTGGTTGTCGATGCCCCGGAAGGAGAGCGTCGGGCCGAGGTGGTTGGCCTCGCCGGTGTGGTTGTAGACGACGTCGAGGAAGACCTCGAGGCCCGAGGTGTGGAGGGAACGCACCATCCGCTTGAACTCGACGACCTGGCCGCCCTGGTCGCCGGCCGACGAGTAGCGGCCCTCGGGAGCGAAGTAGCCGATGGTGTCATAGCCCCAGTAGTTGCGCAGGCCGAGCTGGCGCAGTCGGGCGGAATCGAGGAAGGCGTGCACCGGCATCAGCTCGACGGCGGTGACGCCGAGGGCCTTCAGGTGGCCGATCGCGGCGGGGTGACCCAGACCTGCGTAGGTTCCCCGCAGGTGCTCCGGCACGTTGGGATGGCGCATGGTGAAGCCGCGAACGTGGGTCTCGTAGACGACGGTGTCGGCCCACGAGATCCGGGGAGGGGGGGTCCCCGCCCAGTCGAAGCGGTCGTCAACCACCACCGAGAGGGGGACGTGACCGGCGGAGTCGAGCTCGCTCCGGGCGTCGTCGGTCATCCGCCGGTTCCAGTCGTAGCCGTAGACCTCGGGCGTCCAATCGACGGCGCCGGTGAGAGCCCGCGCGTAGGGGTCGATGAGCAGCTTCCGGGGGTTGAAGCGGCGGCCGGCGGCCGGTTCGTAGGGTCCGTGGACCCGGTAGCCGTACCTGGTCCCGGGACCGACCCCGATCAGATAGCCGTGCCAGGTCAGGTCGGTCCGATCGGTCAGCTCGTAGATCTCCCGCGTGCTCCCGTCGGGGTTGACCAGCACCAGCTCCACGCGCTCCGCGTTGGCGCTGAAGAGCGCGAAGTTGGTGCCGTTGCCGTCCCAGTGGGCGCCGAGCGGGAAATGCTGGCCCGGCCACGGGTGGCTCGCGATCGGCGCCGCGGCCGGCCGACCCGGCCTGGCGGCCGAGCGATGCGGGGTGGCGGCCGTTGCCGGCCCCTCATCGGGGACGGCCGGCGGCGAGGACTGCCGGGGACGCGGTTCCACGCGGGCGACTCCAGCTGGGGATCGGCTCCCCTCGGGACGGCGCCAGATCGCAACCGCCTCCGGCGGCCAACGATACCGTCTCCTCGTACCGATCCGAGGCGATGATACGGGCCCATGACCGCGCCGAGTCCGAAAGCCTGGGGCCTGCTGCCCCATCACGTCAGCACCGACGGCAGCCGCCGCAGCGCGTCCGAGGAGACCATCGGCGCCCTGCTCGGCGCCCTCGGCGCCGATGGCCGCCGTCCCGATCCGGACGCTGACCGGCCGATGGTCGTCGTCCAGGGGGAGAGCCCGCAGGCCGGCCGCGAGGGGGAGGGGACGGCGGCGCCTCGGGAGGTCGAGCTCGAGGACGGCTCCACGCGGGCCTGCGGTGAGCGGCTGCCCGCAGACCTTCCGCTCGGGTACCACCGCCTCCACGTCGGGGACCGGAGCCGCCTCCTGGTGGTGACCCCGCCCCGCTGCCATCTCCCCACCCGGCGGGGCTTCGGCTTCGCCGTCCAGCTCTATGCGACCCGCTCGGGGGCGAGCTGGGGCATCGGGGACCTCACCGACCTCGGTGGGCTCGCCGGCTGGGCGGCCGGGCTCGGAGCCACGATGCTGCTGGTCAACCCGCTCCACGCCGGGCTTCCCCTCCTTCCCATCGAGCCCAGCCCGTACTTCCCCACCAGCCGGCTCTTCCTCGACGCCCTCTATCTGCGCCCGGAGCGCGCGGACGGCGAAACCGACGTCAGCGAGCTGGCGGCCGCCGCCCGCCTCCTGAACCGCGAGCGCCGGATCGATCGCGACCAGATCGCCCTGCTCAAGACGTCCGCGCTCGAGAGGAAGTTCGCCGGCACCGCCCACCGGGGCGAGGCCGAGGCGGCGCTGGCGGCGCGGCCCCGCCTCCACGACTTCGGCCTCTTCTGCGCCCTGGCGGAACGCCACGGGAAGGACTGGCGCAATTGGCCGCGCCCGCTGGCGCGGCGCGACTCCGCGGCGATCCGAGCCGCGGCGGCAGAGCTGGCGGGGCGGGTGCGGTTCCACGCCTGGGTGCAGCTGCAATTGGACCGTCAACTGGAAGAGGCTGGCGCTGCGCTGCCGCTGATCCGCGATCTCGCCGTCGGCTTCCATCCGGGGGGCGCCGACGCCTGGCTCTGGCAGGAGCTGGTCATCCCCGGGGTGACGGTGGGAGCCCCTCCCGACACCTTCAACTCGCGCGGGCAGGATTGGGGTATCCCGGCCTTCGATCCCTGGAAGCTGCGCGCCGCCGGGTACGCCCCCTTCATCGAGACACTTCGGGCCAACCTCCATGAGGGAGCGGGCCTGCGCATCGACCACGTCATGGGGCTGCAGCGGCTCTGGTGCATCCCGGCGGGGCGAGGGCCGGGCGACGGCTGCTACGTCGGGTACCCCGCCGACGACCTGCTCGGCATCGTCGCCCTCGAGTCGGTCCGCCACCGGGCGACGGTGATCGGCGAGGACCTGGGAACCGTCCCCACCGGGTTTCGCATGCGGCTGCGCCGGCGAGGCCTCCTCAGCTATGTGGTGCTCCTCTTCGAGGACCGCCCCCCGGCCCGGTGGCCGCGCCAGGCGCTGGCGACGGTGACCACCCACGACCTGCCCACCGTCACCGGGCTCTGGGACGGCAGCGACCTGCGGGCGAGGGGCCGGATCGGGCTGCCCGGCGACGCCTCCGCCACCGAGGAGCTGGTGGAGCGCCTCCGGCAGGATGGGGGTCCAGCCCGCGACGCGGAGAGCTCCGCCGCGGTGGTGCATGCCCACCGGCGGCTGGCCAGCTCCCGGTGCACCCTGCTCGCCGCCACCCTCGAAGACGTGGCCGAAGTACAGGAGCGACCCAATCAGCCGGGGAGCACGGGTGAGAGTCCGAATTGGTCCCTGGCCCTGCCTCTACCCCGCGAGCGTCTGCAGGAGCTCCCCATGGCCCGGGAACTGGCCGGGATACTGGCGCGCAAACCGGCGCGACGGCGGCACCCCGCGGGGCCGGATCAGGGGCCTCGACCTCCCCTGAACTAGCTTTGCCGACGTGATATAGTTGACGGAGCAACCGGGCCGAGGATGCCCGAACGGAGAGTCCCAGGTTGACCACAGCGGTGAAACAGACTTCGAGTCGCGTCGACATTGAGCTGTTCCAGTGCGCCAAGGCGGAAGCACGCCGGCTGCACCGGCCCGTGTACATCGCGGGCGGAGAGATCCACGCCGAGAGGCCCCCGCGGACCACGGCGATGGTGTGGCCGAATGGCAGCGTGACCTGGGGCAACCCTCAGGCCGCCAGCAAGCAGATCGATCGGCGCCACCTTCCCCCCGCCGCCTGAGGCGGCGAGCCTCGCGGAGCGCGCGACCCGGGGTCGGTGCCGCCCCTCAGTGGCGATCGAAGGTGCGACCGGCCCAGGCGACCGCGCCCACCAGGCCGGCGTCGCTCCCCAGCTCGGCCTGTCCGAGGCGGCAGCGGCGCAGCGGGGCGTCGAAGGCGATCTCGGCCATGGCGGCGCGGATCGGGGCTTCGAGAAGATCGACGTGGCTGCCAACCCCTCCACCCACGGCGATGGCGTCGGGGCCAAGGATGTTGACCAGGGCGCCGAAGGAACGCCCCAGGGCCCGTGCCGCGTCGGCGAAGACTCGGTGCGCAAGCGGGTCACCGGCCCTGGCCGCGGCGGCGATGGCCGAGGCGTCGAGAGGGGTGATGCCGCGCAGCTGCGACTCCTCGCCGGCCGCCAGGGCCGCCGCGGCGCACCGGGCGATGCCCGTACCCGACGCGATCCCCTCCAGACACCCCCGGTGGCCCTGCCCGCAGAGCGGGCCGTCGGTGTTGCAGGGCACGTGCCCGACCTCGGCCGCGGTACCGGCGCTGCCGACCAGGAGAGCGCCGTCGATGATCACCGCACCGCCGATGCCGGTGCCGATGATCACGAAGACGAAGGTCCGGGCGCCGCGGCCCATGCCAGCGGCCCATTCCGCGTAGCCGGCGAGATTCGAGTCGTTGTGTATGGCCACCGGGCATCCGGCGGCGGAGGAGAGCATCTCCCGGGCCGGGAGGTTGTCGAAGCCGGGGAGGTGGGGGGCGGCGAAGACCACTCCGCGCTCGGGGTCGAGAGGGCCGGGGATCCCGATGGCGATGCCGTCCGGGGTGCCCCCGGCAGCGTCGCGGGCAGCCGCGGCACACGCTGCGATCACCGCCTCGGGGCCGTCCGAGGCCGGCGTTCGCCGGCGCACCACGCGCTCGGCGTAGGTGGTGGGCCCGGTGGCGAGGGCCGCCCGGATGCTGGTGCCGCCAAGATCGATCCCCACAAGCCGGGGCATCACGCGTCTCCTTGGGTCGTCATGACCGCTGCCGAAAAGCGGTGCGGGGCTCCCCGGAGGGACCATCGTGCCAATGCCCGGGGCGAGCGATGCGGTCGGCGGCCGCCGGGCCCCAACTCCCGGCGGGGTACATCTTGACGGGCGGCGGCCGGTCAAGGACGGGCTGGACCACCTGCCAGCCCCGCTCGACCTCGTCCTCCCGGATGAAGAGGGTGTGGTCGCCGCTCAGCGCATCGTGAAGGAGGCGTTCGTAGGCCTCGGGCGTGCTCGCTTTGAACGATCCCTCGTAGCTGAAGTCCATCTCCACCGGCTGGGTGGTCACCTCGGGCCCGGGCCGCTTGGCGACGAAGGTGATCGAGATCCCCTCGTCGGGCTGGACGCGGATCACCAGCCGGTTGCTGTCCAGGGCGTGAAGACCGACCGCCCGGAAGAGGTGGAGCGGAGCATCCCGGAAGCTGAGGACGACGCGGGTGTCGCGGACCGCAAGTCGCTTGCCGGTGCGGAGCAGGAAGGGCACGCCGGCCCAGCGCCAGGAGTCGATGTGGAGCCGCATCGCCGCGAAGGTCTCGACCTCGGAGCCGGGCGCGACCCCCTCCTCCTCCCGATACCCGGGCACCTTCTCTCCGTCGATGCTCCCCGACGCGTACTGGCCGCGGACGACGTCGCCCGGGTCCAGCGGATGGAGTGCGTCCAGGACCTTGACCTTCTCGTTGCGAATGGCCTCGGCCGCGAAGGAGATGGGCGGCTCCATCGCGGTCACGCTCAGCAGCTGGAACATGTGGTTCTGGACGATGTCCCGGATGGCGCCGGTCTCCTCGTAGAAGGCGCCACGTTGCTCCACGCCCAGGGACTCGGCGACGGTGATCTCGACGCGGGCGATCGCGTCGCGGTTCCACACCCTCTCGAAGACGGAGTTGCCGAAGCGGAAGACGAGGAGGTTCTGGACGGTCTCCTTGCCGAGATAGTGGTCGATCCGGTAGATCCGGTCCTCGGGGAGAACCTCATGGAGGACGGCGTTGAGCCGGGTCGCTGAGGTGACGTCGTGGCCGAACGGCTTCTCGATCACGAGCTTGGTCCCGGCCGCCAGCCCGGCTGTGCCGATGCTCTGGGCCAGGGTGGTGAACGCCGAGGAGGGCACGGCGAGATAGAGGAGCCGCTCCGGCCGCCCGGCGGCAGCCCGGAGGGGACGGAGGTCGCCGTCGGGGCCGACCGGGACGAAGTGGAGGCGAGCGGCGAAGGCGGCGAATCGGCGGGCTTCGAAGCGGGTCCGGGAGAAGCTGCGGATCGCCTCCTCCGCGTGGCTCCGGAATCGCTCGTCGCTCCAGTCCATCGGGGCCACCCCGATGACGTCGCCGTGCTCGGGGAGCAGCCCTTCGAGCTCGAGGTTGTAGAGCGCGGGCAGGAGCTTCCGGGCCGCGAGGTCGCCGGTCGCCCCGATCACGACGACATCCTGGTCGGCGGGACGGCTCAGGGTCATGGGGAGGGCTCAGCGGGGACCGCCGGCGACCACCCATCGCATCCTTGTCGGGCGGTGCGAACGATGCCAGGTCGACGGGAGAGGGCGGTGTCAGCCGCAGGCACGAGGTCGGATTGTAGTGGAGCCGTGGCGCGGCCCCGGGGAGAACGCCGGTCGCGAAGCTGAGCGCACTCCCCGGGGGCGCGACGGCGCACACTGTGGCGGCCTGCCGCTCCACCTGAGAAATGCGGCGCCACCCGTCGCCCGGGTCATGAGAGGAGCGCCAGCCGTGGACTACGACCGGACCGAACCGGAGCTGGCGGTCGCGCGCCGTCGCAGAGCAGCATGGGATCTCGAAGAGGTCCTGGGGATCGGCCTCGTCGTGGCGATCGCCCTCCTCGCAACAGCGTACGTGGCCGCCGGGATCATGGAGGCGGGAGCCTCACCCGGGCCAAACCAGATGGAGGCCACCCTCCTCTACGCGACCGAGTGGGTCTCCCCGTATGTCGCCCTCTTCCCGCTCGCGGCGCTCGCCCTCGCCGGGTGGTCGTTGCGCCGCCGTGCCCTCTCTCCGGCGAAGCTTGCGCAGGCCGGTGGAGCGGTGGGTGCGGAGACCACCACCGACCTCAGCCTGGCCCACGTCTCCCGAGCCCGGGTCGTGATCGTGGCCGCTGGCGTGGCGCTCGTCGTGATCGCCTGCGCTGCGATCGGGGCCCTGGTGAGCAGCCTCCTGCTGATGACCCAGGGCGAGCTGGGGGGCAACCCGGTCTGGTCGTCGGAGGCCGAGACCCTCGGTGTGGTGGCCGCCGCCCTGCTGCTCGCCGGCATCGGGCTCGCCTGGACGGTTCGCCTCTGGGCGCAGTCGTCGGAGCTGCCCGCCGGCGACGAGGACGAGTGGGAGTCGGAGTCGGAGTCGGAGTCGGAGTCGGAGCCCGACCCGGAGCCTGCACTGGCCCCCGCTCCCGAGTAGAGGCGGCTGCGCCGGTGGCACCCGGGGCACCGGGACGTGCCCTCGCGGCCTGATTCGCTCAGACCTGGATCGGTCAGGCGGCGACGGTCCGGCACGCGCGCGCGGCAAATCCCAGGTCCCGAGCGCGGGCGGCGACCGCTTCCGCCTCGCTTGGCCCCGCGGCAAGAGCAAAGACGGCACCTCCGCTGCCGGTGAGGTGCCAGGCGGTCCCCGGCAGCGCCCCCCGCAGCCGGAGAAGCCCGGCGGCAAGGTCAGGATGGGCGCGGCAGGCGGCCGCCTCCAGGTCGGAGCCGCACAGCTCCGACGCGAGCGGCCGCCCCTCAGCCAGCAGCACCGCCAGCGTCTCGGGCCGCTCGGGACCGCGCCATTCGTCCGGCGTCAGGGCGGCGAAGGTGGCCGCGGTGCTGCTGTGCCCGGCGACGGCGACGGCGAGGTCGAGCGGGGGGTGGAGGATCGGCTCCAGGCTCTCGCCAGCCCCCCCGACCAGGAGGCTGCCGCCGGCCAGGCACGCCGGCACGTCGCTCCCCAGCGTGTCGGCGAGCCGGAGCATGCCGGGTTCCCATGCAGAGCCGGCGGCGCCGCCCAGGAGCCGGAGCACGGCCGCTGCGTCCGCGGAACCACCCCCGAGGCCGGCCGCAGCGGGCAGCCGCTTCTCCAGCCAGAGCCGGATGCCACCCTCGGGACGGCCGGGGAGGACGGAGCGGGCAGCCCGGAGCACGAGGTTGTCCTCAACGGGCACCTCGGCCGCAGCCGGGCCGGAGACGATCACCCTGATCTCCGTGCCCTCCCCGGCGACCTCGATCCCCACGAGATCGTGCCAATCGAGGCGCACGACCACCGAGCGGAGATCGTGACGGCCGTCGGGGAGCCTTCCGACCACGCTCAGGGCGAGGTTGAGCTTGGCGTAGGCGGGGATGAAGATCATGGGAAGAGCGATTCTGGGCGCGTGACCCGGCTGTGCCGGAGGGCGATTGCTATACTCCAGGCTCCCGGGCGTTGGTCGGGGGGACGCGCCCAGTTTCCGACATTAGTCAACAGGTGTCATCTTGGCCAACTCTCGCTCCGCCCGGAAGCGCATCCGCTCCAATGAGCGCAAGCGCGTCCGCAACCGCATCGTCCGCTCGGCAGTCCGGACCAGGATCGGCAGGGTCCGCCGCTCGCTCGTGAGCGGCCAGGTCGCCGGCATCGAGGACGAGCTGCGCGCGGCGATCAAAGCTCTGGACAAGGCCGCCGAGAAGGGCATCCTTCACCGCAACAACGCGGCGCGGCGCAAGTCCCGGATCATGGCGATGGCGGCCAAGCTCACGCTCATGGCCGGGAGCGAGGCGGAGCAGGCGGTCACGCGGGCCGCCGCCACCGGTGGAGCCAAGGGCAGGTCGGCCAAGGCTGCCGCTACTGCGGCCGCCAAGGCCACCGCGGCCGCCAAGGGCGCCGAGGCCAAGAAGGCATCCACGACCAAGGCGGCCGGGAGCACGGCCAAGGCTCCGGCGGCCAAGGTACCGGCGGCCAAGCCTGGCACCGCGGCCAAGCCAGGCACCGCGGCCAAGCCGGCCGGCGCTGTCAAGCGGGCCGGGTCGACCCGCCGCCCTGGCAACGACCAGTAACCACACCGGAGGGCTGGCTGCCTCAGCGAACGTGACCTCGGGTCATGGTTCGGGCGGCACTGAGGGCGAAGCGCCCCATCGCCTGGCGATCGTCGGTCTCCCCCGACTTGATGGCGGCGTCGATGGCCTGGAGCTGGTGCAGCCAGTCCTCCACGACCTCGGGCGCCACAGCGCGGGCTTGCCGGGCCAGCCGGTCGGCTCGCCACTCGGGTATGTGCAGCTCGGTCGCCAGGCGCCCGCCTGACCCGCCGCCCCCGAGCAGGGACTGGGCACGCCGCAGTTCGGAGAGCTGGCCGGCGAGAGTGGCGATGAGGTGCTGGGTGGAATGGCCCTCCTCCACCAGCTCCGTGGCGGCGGCCGCTCCCCGACCCGGCTGCGCCCCGAGGAGCCTCTCCAGGACGTTCCAGACCTCGACCGCCTCGGCCCCGCCGACCAGACGTCGGACCGTCTCCAGCTCAACCGGCTCGCCGCCGGAGAAGGCGCTCAACTTGTCCAGCTCGGCGGCGATGACGCCGAGGTCCGAACCGGCCACCCGGAGCACGTGGTCGAGAGCGCCGGGGCGGAGCCGCAGCCCGCGGTCCGTGGCAGCTCGCTCCGCCCACTCCCGTACGTCGCGACCGCGCAGGGAAGGGAAGGCGCGGATCTCACCACCGAGCCGCCCCACCGCAGCCACCACGGGATGGCTCGCCGGCACCGGTTGGTGGCTCACCAGACAGAGGGAGGTGCTCGGCGCCCGTAGCTCGAGCGCCTCGGCCAGGGCTCGCCCGCCCTCCCCGGAACGCCGGCCACCCGTGAGCTGCGGCGGGTCGCGGAGGAGCAGGTAGCGGCGTTCGTCGATCAGCGGGATCTCGGCGAGAGAGGAACGGACCCGGTCGAGGGGTGCCGGCGCCTCGATCACCTCGACGCCCAGCTCGGCGTCCACGGCCCGCCGGCGCCACTGCCCGACCGCCTCATCGATCCGGTGGCGATCGTCGCCATGGACGAGCAGCAGGTCGGCAGACGGGGCGCCCGGCCGCGCGCGCCCGGCGATCCGTTGGTCGCCGAGCGTCACGGCTCCGGGTCCGGGATCAACGGCGTCTTCAGAGGCGGTAACGGCGCTGGCCGTCGTCGCCCCGGAAGGTCTCGGCGCCAGCCCGCTCGGCGAGGAACCGGACGGCGCGGCCGGAGACCTTCACCCCAGCCCGGGTGATCTCGGCGGCGATCTCGGCGGCCGTCCCCTGGCCGAGCTTGGCGATGACCGCGCGCACCACCTCAGCGGTGACCTCGGGCGGCGTCGCCCGCCCCTTCACGGCGCGGCCGCGAGCCCGCCGCCGCTTCGCCGGCACAGCCGGGGCAATCGCACCCTCGATCGTCCGCCGTCTGCGTCGCGGACGGGAGTCACCGACGGCGGTCGACGCGCGGTCAAACATCGCGACGGCGTCGCGGATCTGCTGCCGGAGCTCCTCGTTGTCGGCGCGCAGGTGGGCGATCTCCTCGACCAGCGCCTCGATGCGGCGGACCAGTCGCTCCCCGGCGCGCACCACCGGCGATTCGGTCTCGACGCGGGGCGCGAGCCCTCCCCGCCGCCAGCCCGGGGCCGGCTCCCGACGGTCGCCAGCCATCGACTGGCTCGCGTCCTCCTCAGAGGAAGTCGCCATTGCACATACCTCATCCCGTCTGACGCCCTCGGCCGGGTCGTCTGGACTCGCCATCCGGCCCGGCCGTTGCGCTCGCGTCGATCATAGTCGCCCCGCGCATTCCGGTGGGACTGCAATCCGGCCAAGGCGGGGACGGATGCGGGGGCGGTCGTGCGGCGGTCCGCCGAGGCCAACCGATCGCGACAGCGCGGTACCATGTGGCTCCCCAGGGGACGTAGCTCAGCTGGGAGAGCGCTTGCATGGCATGCAAGAGGTCGGGAGTTCGAGCCTCCCCGTCTCCACCAGGGGTGCCGCGCCGAGCCACGGCCGCTCCGGCGAGCGGACCGCGCAGCGGGTCGGGTGTCCCACCCCCTCGGGGCGTCTCCGGGACCGAGCTGTCCCCGGCTCCGAGGCCGCCTCGGACCCGATGGTGCCGATCGCGCTCGGCACCGGCGTCAGGATGCCGTGGGATCGACCACCTGCGCGGTGAAGACGATGGCACCGGTCACGGTGTCACGGATGACGAACAGGAAGGGGTGATCGATCGTCACGTAGGTGATCGGGGGCAGAGGTCCGCCACCGCCGAGTCCACCGATGTCGGTGGTGGCCGATGCGGTGGTGCCCACCTCGTCCACCTGCATGACCGCCCGCTGCTCCAGGAGGCCGACATAGAGGTCCCGCCCGCCATCGATGCCGCTGAAGTCCGCCGCACCTTCGGAGAACGCGTCCTGCATCCCCAGGGCCTGGAGGATGGGTATCAGCGACTCCTGCGACGAGATGTCGAACCTCGGCAGGGTGAGGTTCACATAGGGGGTCGAAGTCATGTCCTGCTCGATCCCGGTCAGGGTGGCCGGTGTCATGCCGGCAATGAAGTCTCCGATGGTCTGAGAGGTTGGCATGATCACGTCGGCGACAAAGTGGCCGCCCACGTAGGGCATCTCGACGGCGGTCACCCCGTTTCCGACGTAGGTCGGCAACGTCCACAACAGGTCGTCGGTGTTGTTCATCATCTGGGCCGAGACCTGGCTGCCGTCGGGCAGGTAGAAGGGTCCAGGGGCCGTCGCCCCCGGATCGAACTGATACTTCCAATCCGCGTCGAAGTAGATGGCATCGGCGAGCACCAGGTTCAGCGACTGGACGTCGGCGGCGGAGACCACGGCGGGGATCATCCCGTCGGTGGCGTTGCAGACCCATTTATTGATGAGGTTCGCGGCGCCCTGCGGGTCGCCGTTGAAGTCGACCTGGCTTGACGGCGCTGAGAAGTTCTGGACCAGGGTGCTCAGGAATGTCGCATTGAAGGGCAGGCCCTGCTGCAGCCAGATCGCGTTGGCGTCGTCGAGCGAGATCCCGTCGGTCTGAGCCGTGGCAAGCAGCGAGGCGTCCAGCTGCTTCCAGGCAGCCGCCTGCTGGTCCGGGCTGATCCCGGCGCTCTGGAGCACCGTTCCGATCTGCGTCTGGGTGTCGCCTTCGGCACCGAGCTCCAGCATGGCCAGGGCGGTCGCGAGGCTGTAGGCGGAATCGACGAAGTTGGCATCGGGCTGGCCGGAGGCGATCTGCTGCAGCAGGCTGACCGCGAGCGCGTTGCCGGCGTCGGCGGAGGCCTGGACATCGGCTGCAGTGGCGGTGATGCCCGCCAGCAGGTCGGAGGCCGGCGGTGCCGGGGAGGCACTCGGCTGGGTTGGACAGGCGCTCAGCGGGCTTGGGGAGGCACTCGGGCTTGGGGGGGCACTCGGGCTTGGGGAGGCACTCAGCTGGCTGGGGGAGGCACTCGGCTGACTCGGGGAGGCAGTGAGCTGGCTTGTCGACCTTGGTGAGCCGCTCGGCCGGATTGCCGCCGTGCCGCAACCGGTGCCCAGGAGGGCGACCACGACACCGAAGACGGCCAGGCGTCGGGCGGGTGCCCGACCTTGGTGACGCATCTGGCTGGCGGGAGACCTGACGGACATCGCTTCCCTGCGGGTGCGAGATGGCTGCATCGCCTGGTCAACGTGCCACCGGCGTCAGGAGTTACACGGCGTTGCGAAATGCGATCCGGGCCACCCGCCGGGGCCCGAGCGTCTCATAGAGGTCCGTGCCGGCCGCGCGCTGCAAGGTAGGCGCCCCACCCTCTCGGAGCGTCCCCGGGCCGGGCATCCCCCGCCCCTCAGGGCGTCGCCGCTATCAGGCAGCCGTCTGGCTGAAGAGGAGTCCGAAGGTGCAGCTGGTGCCGGCGTCGGCATAGTGGCTGGCGAAACCCGCGCCCGGAGCCGCGGTCACAGTGAAGGTGTTGGCGGTCGCCCCCGTCCACGTGCCGGCGGTCCCGCCCCCGGTCCAGCTGAGGACGGGCGCGCCAGCGTTGTTGTACAGGCTGGTGGCCGTGAAGGTGCCGGTCAGGGCGGTGGGGGCCCAGACGGTGCCGTTGTCCGGGCTGCCCGAGTTCAGGTCGGTCACCCCCAGGGTCACGTCAGCGCAGAGGCTGCCGGTCGGGGCCTGGAGCGCCGTCCCCATGCTGAGGGTGAAGGTGCTCTTCAGGGAGCCGGTGTTGGCGATCTTGATGGTGTTGACGGTGTTCGTCCAGTTGGCGGGGTCGACCCCGGCGATGGTGATCGTCGCGGCGCAGAAGCCGGTGCCGCTGGTGGGGACCACTCCCAGGCTGGACACGCAAGTCAGTCCGTTGGCGTGGGAGAGGGTGCCGGCGGCCGCGCTGTTGCCGGCGTTCTCGGTGTAGGCACTCCACGCCGCCAACCCGCCCCAGCCGATCACGGCGGTGCCGGCGACCATGGCGCCCATCACCAGAGCGATCCGAAGGGATCGCCGGCTCTTCCTGCGACTGCCCATGAGCTGAGTTCCTCCGCCGCCTCGCGTCTCGCCTACAAGTAGTTCAAATGCACTAGACGGCTCCCTGAAGGCTAGGGGGGTCGATGGCACGGGGAGGCGGAGCTTCCGGCCACAGGCTCGTAACGGGGTTCCGGTGAGACTGTGAATGCGAACGCTCTGTCTGATCTCTTCGAGCCGTTCCTGCGGCGCCGTCACCGGCCCGTGTGAGGAGGGCGGGCCCGGCCGGCCGGCACGCCATCCGGCTGCCCGGTGCCATCGGGTAACGTCCGCGGGGTGCGACAGCTGTGGGCACCCTGGCGAATGGCCTATGTGACGGGCACCGACCCGGCACCGGAGGGCTGCTTCATCTGCGCCGCCGCCGGCTCGGGGGCGGACGGCGGCCTGGTGGTCGAGCGAGCGGACCTGACCCTCACGCTGATGAACCGCTTCCCGTACAGCAGCGGGCACGTGATGGTGGCGCCGCGGCGCCATACCTCCGATCTGCGCAACCTGACCTCGGAGGAGTGCCTGGCACTCATGGCGGCGACCCAGCGGGCCCTCGACGCCATCTCCCGGGTGATGGAGCCCGGCGGGTTCAACGTCGGATTCAACCTCGGCGCGGCGGCCGGCGCCAGCGTCGACCACCTCCACCTCCACGTGGTGCCCCGGTGGGAGAGCGACACCAACTTCATGCCGGTGCTGGCGGACGTCAAGGTCCTGCCCGAGCACCTGGAGGTGAGCGCCGGCCGCCTGCGTGAGGCGCTCGCCTCAGGGAGCGCCGCGGGGGACCCTCCGGCCTGAGCTGCGGCCGGGCCGCGAGGCCCGTGCGCGGGGAGCCGTGAAGCGGGCGATCCCGAGGAGCGCGTATAGTCGGCCCCCGCTGACATAGGATCAATCATTGCCGGTTGGGCGGTAGAGTTGCCGCCCGCATGGAGAGGCTCTCGTGGGCTCGGTCATCAAGAAGCGGCGCAAGAAGATGCGCAAGCACAAGCACAAGAAGATGCTCAAGAAGACCCGCTGGCAGCGGCGGGCCACCTAGGCGCGGCCGTCGCGCCGATGGAGAGGGCGCCCCTCGGGGCGCCCTCTTCGCGTTAAGGGCACCCACCAAGTGCCCGGCGCGGGGCGAGCTCTGTCGGAGCTCCCGCTCTCGAAGGCCTACGCGCGAGCGCCGCCGCGGCGGCGCATCTCCCGGACGATTTCCTCCTCGGAGATCGGCCGGTGCCCGTAGACCTCCCACGCGTGCAGCACGAGGCTGATGCCCCAACCACCCAGGATCCAGCCTGGCCAGAAGTACCCGTGCCCCGTGACGAACCAGATGGCCAGGAGGCCGGCGATGACGACGACGAAGGTGACGGCATGTGCCCGGAAATCGTGCACTGCGGACAGCCGTTTGACCGCCGCCGCCCGGACATTCGCCGAGTCAAGGGGTGAGTTCGTGTCGATCATGATCGAGTCCTCCAGGTTCGATCCTCGCGCCTTTGTTCCCGCGAGAGACCTTGGTTTGTCGGCGGAGCCTCTCCATCGGGATCACTCGCCGTGGAGCACGGTGGCGACGGAGGTGCGTGCCGCGGAGCGTGCCGCGAGCAGGCTGCCCAGGATGGCGACCGCCATCCCGCTGAGCAGGAAGAGCGGCATCATCCAAGCGCTGACCGCGTTGGTGGCGGCCGGCGGCAGGTCATTGCCGGCCTGCGACGCCATGGCGCTGCCCAGCGCGCGGGTCATGGCCAGCCCCGCGGGGATGCCGATCACGCCGCCGATCAGACCGAGAAGGGCGGCGGTCGTAGCGACCATGGCCACCAGCTGGCGGGGCGTCATCCCCAGCGCCTTGAGGGTGGCGAGATCGTGGCGTCGCTCCCGGACGGTCAGCAGCATCGCGCTGAAGGTGGCGGTGGCGGCGACCACCAGGAGGATGAAGGCCAGCTAGTCGGGTAGGATCGAGAACGCGCCGCCGCCTACGGTGCGGAGCACCGAGAAATGACGGCGATCAAGGGTGAGGACGCGGTCGGTCCGGTAGCGGCCGGCCAGGACCACCAGCGACGCGTCGGTCAGTCCTACTTGCTGGTCCGCATAGGCGTCTATCAGATCGCCGGCGCGGCGGAGGTCGGCCGCCTCCAGCGCTGGCAGCTCCCAGGCGCCGCCGGAGAGCTCGGTCAAGGCGGCCAGTTCGGCCTTGATCCCCCGGCGGGTCGCCAGCAGGTGATCCAGCTCGGCGAGCACGTAAGGCGACACAACGAAGGGGCCCATATCACCATCGACGGCGAGGCGCACCTGGCGGTGGTCCGGCTCCTGACGATCGAAGTAGGCGAGGAGACCACTCGTGTCGCAGATCAGCACCGGTCAGCGCTCACCGAAGCCGGTCAGAGCCTCGTCGACGTGCCGGGCGAGTCCTTCGCCCGATCCGTCGAACAGGCCTCCGCGGGGACGCGGACGCTCCGCCGATCGGGCCAGCGCCCCGATGGCCTCGCGTATCACCTCGGCCTCAGAACGGTCCGATGCAGCCGCGATCCTCTTGACAGCCCGCTTGAGCTCATCCGGCAGGTACACGGTGGTCTTGGTCATGAATATATGGTACCACCTATGGCACTAGCTGTTCGGCGGCCGGGCCACACGCCCGGCACCGTTCGCGATCGGAGCTGACGCCTCCGAAAGTTGGGTCGCGGGATTGGTACAGCAACTCCAGGGACCCAGCCCTAGCAACGAGGGTGCATACCGTCTGGCCATCACCTACCAAGAGCGCACCACCGTGCAGGGCTGCTCGGTTGTCCGCGACGGGTTGCTCGCCTACCCGATGACGGAGTAATCGACGAGCAGATAGCCAGTCGGTGAGGTCGTACTTCGGATCGACTCAAGCCGAATCGCCGGCAAGCCGTCGAGGAGCCTCCGCCCGCGGCCTACGATCGTCGGTGCGATCACCAGCCTGAGCTCGTCGACGACGCCCGCGGCAAGCAGTGCCTGGGCGACCGAGATGCTTGCATGTACGCCGATATCGGCTCCGGGTTGGTTGCTCAGATCCCGCACGAACTCGACCAGTTCACGGTTGACCACAGTCGTATTGGCCCACTTCCGCTCGAGCGGCGTGGAGGTGGCGACGTATTTCGCGACCCCGTTGATGAACGTCGCGAACGGCTCGATGTTGCTGCCCGGCCAGAACTCGGCCCACTCCTCGTAGCTGCGCCGGCCGAGGATGACTGAGTCCTGCGCCGCGATGACGGCCCCGAGGTTGGCAACCATCGCGTCGTCCCAGTCGCCGAAGAACCCATCGGGTCTCTCCGCGACGCCGTCGAGGGACAAGAGCTCGTACACGACGACCTTGCGCACCTCAACACCTCCGATTGACCTTCCCGGGCCTGCTCGAATGCTAGAACTGGCGATCGCTGCGGCGCTGCGGCTGATCTGGCGACTGGCGCCATCGACACGGTTGACAGTTGCCACGGGGGGCTGATCCAGGGCCAGGCCGATCGATCTGATTCCTATGCGAAGTGCAACGCCGATGGGGTCACAACGGGGAAGAGCACAGGATCGGCGTGTGCTGAGCATCGCACACAGAGCGCCGGTAATCGGTCCGGTCAACCCGACAGGGGCCCTTCCGGGCACCTCAGCTTCGGCTTCGCGTGCCGGCCAGGCTCTGGTCCAGCTCCGGACCAGACGCCCGTCGCAGCGGGTCAAGCTCCCCACCGCGACCGTCAGACATACCGGCCTCAGCGGCTCAGGGGAAGCCCGACGGCGATGGTTGTCCCATTGTCTCCGCTCGCTTCGACGCGGATCCAGCCGCCCAACCCCTCGACGATGCGCCGGCAGGTTGCCAGTCCCAGCCCGCTCCCCGGTGCCGAGCTCTGACCGCGTACGAACGGCTCGAAAACCGTCTCCCACATGCCCTCGGGGATGCCGATGCCGTTGTCGTGGCAGCGCACGATCCATGCCGAGCCGTTGCGGATGGCGTCGATCCGGACCCGCGGGGGCGGGGTGGCACGGTACTTGATGGCGTTGGCGATCAGGTTCTGGAGAACCATCTCGAGCTCGGCGAAGCTGCCCTGCACGGTGGGCAGGTCGGTGGTCTCGACGACCGCCTGGCTCGCAGCCACCAGCGCCTCCAGAGAGGCGAGGGCTCGGCCGGTCGCCAGGTTGAGGTCGACCGGCTCGGCCGGCGCCGCCCTACGGTCCAGCTCCGCGTACCGCAGCAGGTCGGAGATCAGCTCGTTGGAGTAGGTCGCCACCTCCTTGATCTGGTCGACGATCTTCAGGACCGGCTCGGCCTCGTCGTGGGGGCCGGCCCGTGACCGCGCCACCGATGCCCACATCGAGATGGTCGCCACGGGGTTGCGCAGATCGTGGGCCATCGCGTGGCTGAAGGTGGCGAGGTCGGCGTTGGTCCGCCGCAGCCGTTCGGTGATCGCCTCCCGCTCGATAGCAGCGCTGAGCTGGGTCGCGGTCTCCAGGAGTCGATCGCGACCGGGGATCTGGGTGGAGTCGGGGGTGGCGATCATGGCCACGAGGCCGAGGTCGGCGGTGGCGGTCTTGGCGGGGAGGACCACGGCGATCTCGCCTGGCTCCCACCGCACCTGGTCGAGCATTGCCGCCGGGGGGAACTCCTCGGGGCGGAGCTGGCTGGGGAGGTGCAGCCCCGCCACATCCGGGAGGTGAACGCTGACGATGTCCAACAGCTTCTGGGGTTCCCCGTGCCCTGGAGCCGCCTTCGACCACAACCCGATGCAGCCGGCTCGGGCTGTCGTGTGGGACAGTAACTCCGAAGATCCCAGCTTCTCCGGGCTGGACAGGAGCAGGTCCATCGCGAGCTGGTGGTCCCGCATCATGGCCAGGTTTAGCGTGGTGCGGGCGTCGACCTCCTGCTGGACTACCGCTCGGGACAGCTCCACCACCAAGTCGATGAGGCTGGAGTCGAAGACGTCGCGCTCGGCGGCAGTGGGGCTCGCCATCACCTCGTCTCGGTAGCGCCGCAAGCAGGCGACGGTGGCTGCGACAGTGGTCCACCTGGGGCTGACGGAGTAGAGGGTCTGGGCGGCAGCGTGCAGGCCGTCCGCCCCCAGCTGACCCCGCGTCGTCCGATGCCCGAGGATCCCCACCACCAGCTCGACGGCTCGGTCGAGAGCCGCTGCCTGCTGAGCGGTCGGCGGCTCATTCCCCAGCAGCGCCTGCCCCAGCCGGAAGCGGAGCCGGTCGCGTGGCGCCGGATGGAGTTCCGGGTCGGGCGCGTCCAGTTCGGCGACCGCCCCGCCGGCGCTGCAGCCGCACGACTCCCGGACGACGAAATCGCCGGCAATCAGCCGCGTCCCATCCGGCTGCGGCTTCCCTCGGATCATGCTGATGAGCAGGGTGGTGGCGAACTGCGCGGGCCGTTCGAACGGCTGGGCCACCGTGGAAAGGGTCGGCCACACCGATGAGGCGGCCTCCACGTCATCGAAACCGGTGATCGCCTGGTCGCCGGGGAGGATCATCCCGGCGGCTCGCAGCGACCGCATGATCCCGATCGCATTGAGGTCGGTTGCCGCCACGACCGCGGTGGAGGGCATACGCGCCGCCAGCATCAGGCGCCCTGCCACCTCTCCGCCGCTCTCCAGGTTGTCGGTGGCCTCGAAGACGAGTCTCTCGTCGGCCTCGAGGCCGTGCTCGGCGAGCGCCTCGAGGTAGGCGTCGAGCCGCTCTCGGATGTCGGATTGGATCAAGCAGCCGGCGAAGGCGATACGGCGGTGCCCGTGTCTGACGAGATGGGCGACGGCCTGAGAAATCCCGGCGCGGTTGTCCGTCCCCACCACCGGGCAGGAGAAGCCTTCCACCGCGTTGCTGAGCATCACGACCGGCTTGCCCGCCTCGCGAAGGGCCTGAAGGTACCGGAGGTCGACGGCGTTGGTGACGACGAGGAAGCCCGAGAGGTGCTCCCAGCCGACCCGCAGCATGAACGTCGGGACGACCGCGTCGGGCCCCGGGGGGGCACGGACGCCGAGATACGCCGCGCCGGTCTCATCGGCCTGCTGACCGGCCTCGGAGCCTGCTCCGAAGAAGCGCAGATCGAGAGTCTGGATGATGACCACCCGGGCACCCTCCGCCTCGGCTGCGGCCACGACCCCGGCGGTCACCCGGGACATGTAGCTGCCGGAGGCGAGTGCCGACAGCACCCCGATCTTCAGATGGTCACCCTGCCCCTTACCGCTCACGGACCGCACCTCGCTGGGGCCGGATTCAATTGCTCCATGCTTCATGGTCACCCCCCCGGAAGTGAGAAGACGTGCGCCACCGGCCTTGGCAACGAGCCGTGACACGGCAGAGACACGGGAGAGCCGATCAACTCGCCGCCACACCACAGAGGGTGGTGCCGAGGGGAGACCGGCTCTAAGCTGGCGTTGGTGGACCGGCGGCGTCGACGCCGTATCCACAACCGGTGCCCAGCGAGAATTCCCGGCGGACCGCCCACATGGCGGGGTGAGCCGAGCCCGGCTCCTCGGGGGTAGGCGCGCATCGTCTGCGCGCCGAAGAGGGCAGAGCCCCCCTGAGGGGCGGCGAGCCCCATCGATGGGGCCGAGATGGGAACTTGGTAGGAAAGAGTTATACTATGGCCATGAAGACGGCGGTTTCGATTCCCGATCCCCTCTTCCGGGCTGCCGAGCGCCTGGCGCGGCGGCGCGGCCTCCGCCGAAGCCAGCTGTACGCAGAAGCCTTGGAACGCCTGGTCGGCGCCGAAAGGTCCGATGAGGACCTCCTCGCGCAGATCAACCTGGTAGTCGCAGGGGTCGACACCGCACCTGACGGCTTCATCCGGGAGGCGGCTCACCAGGCCCTGGCGCGCGTTGAATGGTGATCCGGCGCGCTGAGATCTGGTGGGCCGATCTCGGACCTCCACGCGGCTCCGCCCCCGCACTGCGAAGACCTGTGGTCGTGGTCTCCGCTGATCATCTGAACGCATCCGACATCCGGACCGTATCGGTCGTGGCCCTGACATCGAACCTGAGATGGGCAGGCATCCCGGGCAATGTGCAGATACGCAAGGGCACGGCTGGACTCGACCGCGACTCCGTGGCGAACCTCACCCAACTAATGACCCTCGACAAGGACGACCTCGACACCCGCGTGGGTCGGCTGCCACTCCGGCTCGTTCGCGAGATCGACGAGGGACTGCGCCAAGTGCTCGAGCTCTGACCGAGCGCGGCCACCGTACGCGAGTGATCACCACTCCGGCGTGACCTTCGCGAAGGTCTCAACACCAGACGATGCCAACATCCTCAAAGGCTGAGGCGAGAGGCCCGCTTGGACCTGCTCACCAGACCGGGACCGCCGGGCGCTGGGTAGAGCAACCCTGGCATCTCCGTCGGCGCGACGACGTCGACGTCGAGGTGAACGTATAGGGGCCGGCGGGGCTGCACCACCCGGCTCAGCTCGGCCAGGGCGACCCGGCGGATGGCTGATCCTTTGAGCGCCTCCTCCTCTCCGGGATCGAGGTCGCGAGCCCCGGCGAGGACCACTCGCTCCTCCGGGATCGGGCCGATTCCCAGGCCGTCGATGCTGGCCTGGTCCCCTCGGCCGACCAGCATGGCCAGCGGCATCCCGCCGAGGTAGCCCCAGGGAGTCGTCTCCCAGGTGTTGAAGTCCCCGTGGGCGTCGATCCATAGGAGGTCCGGCTCGATGCCGGCGCGCTGCAGGCCGGCGACGACTCCTATCGGAGCCATACAGTCCGGGGCCTGGATCAGGGCCGGGACGTGGTCGGCGACCCAGGCTGCGAGCACGCCGAGCACCGCGGTGACGCGCTGCACCGCCGTGCCCTCGGGGGGTTCCGCGGCGAGCCGCGGGGCGTGCCCGATCACGAACGTCGGGAGGGGCTCCCCGATGTACCAGGGCACGGTTATGGTCGCGAATATCAAGGCGGCGCTCACGCGGCCAAGTATGGAACTGACTGCATGGGTGCGGGCGATCGACCAGTCTGACACTCTCACACCCTGGAAGCCGTCGGCCACGTAACGTCTGGTGAATGCCGAGCCCAGAAGGCACGCAGCCGTCAGGGGGGTGAACCGTGAGGGCGCAACTGGATCCGGGGCCGGGCTGCCTATCCCAGAATGCGAAGGTAAGGGGCGTTCCGCGTCGAGGGTAGAGTTCTCTCGGCGAGGAATCGTTGACAGCACAACGTGGTGGACCGGCGGTGTCGCCCCTCCGTCCGCAATCGGCACCCAGCGAGATTTCCCCAGCCGTCCGACCACGTGGCGGGGTGAGCCGAGTCGGGCTTGGCCCGACCGGCGAGGGGCGGCGAGCCCCCAATGAGATGGAAGGGGGCCCCCCGCGCAGCCTGCTGCGCGGGGAAACTGGACCGGCGGGGACTCGAACCCCGGACCTCTGCCGTGCGAGGGCAGTGGTGCAAATCCGAACTCAGAGGAGCCGTCAAGGGGCCGATCGACCTATTTCCTATGCTGAGCGTGCCGGGCGAACTCGATCGGTCCCTGAGGACCCGGTCTGGTCCGGCTGCCACAAAGCACTGTCCGCGAGCCCGCGGGCGCGTCTCAGGGCGAGGCAGTGTAAGAGACGGTGTTGCTTTCGCCGCCCGCTCCGACCACGTAGACCTGGCACTCATCGCCGGCGGTGACCTCGGCATCCACGTAGTAAACGTCCATGTCCTCGTCGTCGATGTGGGAGTAGCCGTTGCTCACGTCCATGGGGGTGCCTCCGTTCGACGCTGCGTCGGTGTCATAGACGTCCGCGAAAGAGACGTCGGTGAAGCAAGAGCCGGTCAGGTATAGCGTTCCTCCTCCTTCATCGGTCACTCCGGATATGGATGGAGTGCACGGGGGTGGCGGCGGGGGCGTTGGTGCTGGCGTCGGCGTCGGCGTTGGCGTCGGCGTGGGCGCGTGAGTTGGCGTTGGCGTGGGGGCCGACGTCGACGTGGGCCGCGAGCTCTGGGTCGGCTTCGGTGTCGACGTCGGGTTCGAGCTCCGCGTGGCCGTCGCCGTGGGGCTTGACGTGGGTGTCGGCGTGACCGTCGCGGAGACCGTGACGCTCGGGGTGACCGCCGGCGACGGGGTGGGCGTGTTCACGGCCACCACCGGGGTCGGCGTCGTCACCCCCGGTAGCGTCGCCGCGGTGTGATGGTCCCCACCGCCCGCCGCGCTCATCGCGATCACCACCGCGATGAGCGCCAGCACCACGCCGCCACCGACATACCAGAGCGGGCCGATGCCGCCGAACAGCGAGAAGCGGGAGCGCCAGCCGCCGCCAGACCCCGACCCGTCTGAATAGGAGGCGCCACCGGTGACCGGGAAGTGCGCCTGAGGGCCGTCCCCGGAGATGAAGTCGTCAACGATCTGCTCGATGGAGCGGCGCTTGGCCATCTCCCTTACACCGCCGGGAACTCGACCGGCTCGGGTCCGTAGCGCTCCCGGAAGAGGAGGGCGCGGCGCGAGGGGAGGCTGTCGTACAGGCCGGGGGTGAGTGTTTGCGCGTCGCTCGACAGCACGCGGTCGCCGCGGGAGAAGTGCAGGTATCGCGAGAGCGGTCCGTCCAGCTCGCCGCCCGCCAGGAGCCGCAGCCAGGTCCCCAGCAGCCGCCGAGGCACGACGGCGAAGGCCCGCTTGCGGCGAGCGTCGTCAACGACGATGTAGACCACCGTGTCCCAGGTGACCATCACCGGGGCCAGCTCCAACTTGGCGGCCTCACTGCGGCGTGGGCGTCGCCAGTCACCGTGGCGGGCCTCCCCGCCCGTCCGCATGCCGCGGACGGCGGGTCGCCCGTCGAGGGTGATGGCACCGTTGGCCCAGGTCATCCTCGACTCGTCGATGGCACCTTCGAGAGGAAGAGGAAGGTCACCCGCGACCAGGGAGTCGACGAGCTTTAGCTCCTCCAGCGTGGTGTAGGCGACGGCCATCGGACGGGCATAGGTCCAGGCTTTCTCGAGCACCTCCTGACCGCTCAGCGGCATCGAGTCCAGGGTGCGCAGCGCCACATGGCGTCCCGCGGCACGGAGGTCGTGACCGAAGGCGGTGGGGGTGACGAACCACCCCGATCCGGCCGACGACGGCACCACCTCCGATTGCAGGGGCGGGGCCATGATGCTGCCGTAGTCGTCATCGCCGCCATCGCTCTCCGAGTCGGGGGCTCTGTCGTGGGTCATTGCGACGCAGCGGCGCACCGCCGCGGCGGCGAAGATCAGGGCGGCGGCGAGCTGGCTGCCGCTGGCGTAGGCGGTGCTCAGCTCGATCAGTCCAGGATCGGGGCGGACCAGCAGGCCCGGAGAGTCGGCCTGGTCGAGAAGCAGCATCAAGGGCGCTGCGAAGCGGCTGATGAACTCGGTCGCCACCCTGTCCACCGCGGGGGTATGTGCCGGAAGGCCGAAGCGGGTGGAGACCCCGGCTACGCTGTGCTCGGGCCCGAGCCGGCGCGCCAGCGCGAGCCGCTCGGCGTCGGCCGCCTGGGTCACTGCGGCCGCGAAGCCCGGCGCGAGCGGGATCGGCGACAGGATGATCTCCGCATCCATGCCGGAGACCGTGAGCACCGCCTCGGACGCCAGCGGATAGGCTTCGGGATCGTCGGGTTGGAGGTTGCGGACGCCCAGATTGAGGGTGTGGATCAGGGATGCGAAGGGGAGCGGCCGGCCCGCCTTGGCGGCCGCGTAGTCCTGCCGGAGAAGGATGGCGTCGGAATCATCCCCCGGCGAGCCCATCGAGACGATGGCCCGGAATCTCTCGTCGGCGAGCAGGTGCTCGACCCGGCCAGGAGCGGAGCCCTTGGCAGGGGCGGGGCGCCACCGGTCCAGCGGAGAGGGCGGGGTGCCAATCACGCGTGGGGCAGAGCTCCCTGCCAGGTTCCTAGGAGGCACGCGGGGCGGCTCCCCGAGACGCCCGCCCGCCGGCGACGCTGCCGGCGCCTGCGCTGCCGGCTGTGAGCGATAACCGCAGGGCCGTTGCTTCGTCTTGGACGATTCTGCCCGAGACAAACATCACGGCCAGGGTAAGCGGGGCCGGGGCTCATCGTCAACGCGGGACGGCGAAGGGTGACATCGGACGCCGACGCGAATACGCCAGCCGGCCGGGCGTCGAGCAAGGTGGTGGACCGGCGGGGACTCGAACCCCGGACCTCTGCCGTGCGAGGGCAGTGGTGCAATTTTGAATTCGGGAGAGCCGTCAAGGGCCCGATCCACCTGTTTCCTATGCGAGGTGCACCCAGAGTGGGGCTGCGATGGGGCTAGGGTGCAGGAAACGCATCAGGCAACGCATCAAGGCTTTGCCCCGGTCCGCCTCTCGGCCCGACCGTGAGCGTCAGGGCCATGACCTGGGTCTGGCAGCACTCGCGGGCGGACGGCAACGCGGGCGCGTCGCGCCAGCCATCATGTCGTCGGTTCCAGCCCCCTCCCCCGCCGCCGGGTCCGGGACGAGTCCGATCCCCAGCGCTCCGGCGCTTGGAGAGGCGATCCCGTCGCAGCCCCAACGGGATCGCCACCCGGGCTGCAGAACGCTGCTGACTCGGTGCCTCGCCGAGTTTCTGATGCGCGTTTGGCGCCGCGCTGGATCTCAGTGGATCAGCGAGACGATCAATGCTAGAAGGATTGCGACGACGCAGACGCCGCCGTTCAAAAGGCTGAATCGCCAGAGAGCGGCCAACGTTCGCGGCGCGGTGCGAGTGGATGGCGACGGTGACGTGACGATCTCCAAACTCCCCGGCTCCACATTGAAGGTCGTAGCGATCCACCTCCGCACATCAGGAAGGGCGAACGTCGTGAGGTCCAGCCAACGCGTGCGTCCGTCGCTGTCGGTGAGCGCCACCCAGGCCCAGTTCCAGAGCTCCCACGGAGTCTTCACCGCGACGCGGATCGAGGCCCCTCGCTCTAGTTGTGCAGAATGCCACTTCCGCAGATCGCGCCACATGATGTGATCGCCCGAGATCACCACCTCGCATCGTCGCCACGCCACGAGGACCGCAGCGATTGCTGTCGATGGGGAGACGATTGCGAAGAAGCTCAAGCCAACGATGGGACCTGGCGGCGAAGGATGCTTGGGGGGTACAAGGGTTATCAGCAGCGCGATGCCCCCCGTCAACAGTCCGAAGCCCAAGGCTGCGAGGAGCGTCCACCGCATCCTGGACCACGAGGGCCGCAGCGTAATCGTCGGAGCCGCGTCGTAGGAAGACGAAACGCTCATCCGTAAACCGTGGCGATAGTTCCGGTAATGATGGAGGCAACCCCGAGGAACACCGAGGCGATCATGAATCCAGGTCCCCCGAAAGCGATTCCTAGAAGGCCGGACGCCACGCTGGCGACACCCAGCGCGATAGCCGCCCAGCCCAAGTCTTGACCCACGGCCGTGTGCGAGTTTTCCACCGCCAAGATGCCTGATATGGTGCCCACCAGGCCGAGAAGTACCGACCCGGCTGTTATCACCGCAAGAGTCGAGGCGGCGGTGCCTTCTTCGCCCGCCAACAGCCCCGCCATGACACCGTAGTACAAGGAACCGGCGTCCGCAATGACTTTAAGGCCACCAGCAAATTGGCCGATGTCAGAGTTGAGCGAAGCCATGATGTAGTCATAGATGCTGCCGATCGAGACTGGGGCCAACATGCTGTAGTTCGCCAATGTACTCTCGGTCGCCGCGGAGGTTGTTTCGCCGCCGCAACCGCTGTCGAGTCCGGATCGATCCATGCGGTTGAGGGGGTTGTCGCTCGCATACCCGTAAGGTGTGGCCGTCATCGCCACCAGGGGATCGACCGTCAGGAACTGACCCGTGGAGGGGTCGTAATAGCGGGCCTGCAGGTACTGGAGCCCCGTGGCCGCATCGGTGTACTGCCCGCCATACTCCAGCGGAGTGCTCGCCCCGGTGTGACTGGTGACGTTGCCGTAGGGGTCGTACGAGTAGGTCCCCACCACTGCTCCGGTGGAGCTGGTGAGCAGCCGCGTACTCCCCTGACCGTCCTGATGAAGGTCGACCGCGGTGGCGCCGGTGATCTGCTCGATCGGCATCCCACCCGGTCCGTAGAGGTAGTCATTGGTCCCGTCGCTGAGCAACAGGGGCAGGCTGCCGCTCTGGTTCCAGGTGAATTGGCTGGTGACCCCGTCCACCGTCTCGCTCATCCGCAGGCCGTCGCCGTCGTAGGCGTAGGTGGCCGTCGCGGTCGGGCTCTGCAGGCCGATCAACCGCTGGGCAGCGTCATAGGTGTAGGTGTCCGCCGACACCGCGGACGAGTCGTTGGCCACCGAAAGGCCAGCGCTCCCGGTGAGCTGGGCCCGGTCCACGTCCACGACCCCGTCGGTCACCTTGAGCGGGGAGCTCCCAGTCAGGGTGAGGCTGCCCGAGGCGGCGTAGAGGGAGCCGGTCAGGGTCAGCGCGCCGCTGCCCGAGACGGTGAGTGTCGCGGCGTTGGCGCGGTCAGCGAAGATTGCGACTCCCTTACCCGACCCCACGGCTCCGCCGGTCAGGTGGACGACGCCGTTGCCGGTGACGGAGAGGGCGGCTCCGTCCGTGCCCGCGGCGCAGGGGGTCGGGTAGCTCGAGCAGGCCAGGTAGAGGGTGACCCCCGATCCGGTCATGCTCCCGGAGCCGCTCACGGTCACCCCGCCCGTGACCACGTAGGTCCCGGGGTTCAGGGTCAGCGAGCCGGCGCCCGACACCGTGATCGTGGAATAGATGCCCGGGCTCGCCGTCTGGCTCTTGGAGCCAGAGACGGTCAGAGCGGTCGCGCTGCCGGTCAGTGCAGGCGCCGGGAGGGCCGCCAGCGGGTCGGGGGCGATCGCTGCCCCGGTCACCGCCGCCGGGCTGCTCCCCGCGGTCCCGCTCTTGGTCACTCCTCCCGCCACCAGCACCTCGGTGCCCGCCACCGTGGCGCTGCCCGACAACTCGACCGCCGAGGACGACGAGGAGTCGACGGTGACGATCCCGGCCGCCTTCACCGTGGCCGCGCCCGAGAGGGTCAGGGCTCCGCTGGCGCTGGGGTCGAGCACACAGACATCACAGCTCTGGGCGGCGGTACCGGGGCCGGTCTCAGAGGTCCGGTCCCCGTTCGCGTCGTAGCTGAGGCTGGTCGTCCCGCTCCCCGCGGTCACCTGGGTCAGCTCGTCGCCGGCGTTGTACGTGAGCGTCGCGGTCGGGGTCTTGATCAGGTCACTGGCCGCGTTGTACGCGTACGCCTGCCCGTTGGCAGAGGCCAGCTGGTTGAGCGACGTGTACGAGTACTTCTCCGACCCGCTCACCGCCCCGGTGGTGGTCGCCGAGGTCTGCTGGCCGAGCGGGTCCCGTCCGTAGCTGAAGTTCGCCAGCGAGGTCGACCCCAGGGTGTCGGTGATCCCGGTCAGCTGGCTGGCGGCGTTGTAGCTGGAGATCTGCTTGACCCCGCTCGGGTCGGCCTCCGCGACCAGGTTTCCGTCCGCGTCGTAGCTGAAGCTGATCGCGTTGCCCAGCCAGTCGGTCACCGAGCTGAGCTGCCCGGCGGCGTTGTACGCCTGGGTCACCGCCTTGCCGTTGGGATAGATGAGTGAGGTCAGGTTACCCGCCAGGTTGTACCCGTACCCGACCGTGGACCCCGCCCCGTCGGTCACCTGGGTGAGCCGGCCCAGCGAGTCGTAGCTGTACGCCGTCGTCCCCGTGCCGTCCACCATCTGGGTCCGCTGCCCCAGCGAGTCATAGCTGTAGCTGACCGACGGCGTCGAGTCCGAGTAGTGGATCGAGGTCAGCTCGTTGTCGGCGTCGTAGCCGTTGGTGGTGGTCTGGCCCGATGGGTCGCCCTCGGTAATCAGGTTTCCTTCCGGGTCGTAGCTGTAGGTCGTGCTGTGGCCCAGCGGATCCGTCGTCGAGACCCCTCGATCCAGGGCGTTGTACGCGTACGTCGTCACGTCGCCGGCCCCGTCGGTCTGGCTCACCACGTTCCCGTCCTGGTCGTACCCCGTCTTCTCCACTGTCCCGTTGGGCTCGGTGGTCGCGGTCAGCTCATTGTCCAGGTCGTAGCTGTAGGTGGTCGCGTTGCCGTCGGCGTCCACCGTCTTGACCACGTTGCCGTCGGCGTCGTAGGCGGTCGTGGAGGCGGCACCCAGCGGGTTGGTGGTCGAGGTCAGCTCCTCGAGCGGGTTGTACGCATACGTGGTGGTGTAGGCGGAGGGACTCGCCCCGGCGACGTTGCCATCCGGGCTCACCTGGCTGAGCAGTTCCCCGATGGAGCTGTAGCTGGAGGTGGTGGTGTCCCCGTCACGGTCGGTCACTGAGACCTGATCGCCGTCAGCGTCGTACGCCATCTTCCAGGTGTTGCCGTCCGCGTCGCTGATGGCCGTGACATCCCCGGGATGGGCGCTGTCCCCATAGGTGAGGGTGACCTTGGCCACCTGGCCGGTCGAGGTCAGCGGACGGGAAATGCTCAGCAAGTTCCCATTCGCGTCATAGCTGTAGGTGGAGGTGCCCCCCGAGGGGTCGATCACCGAGGTCGGCTCGTTGAAGCTGCTGTACGCGTACGTGGTGGTCCGCCCCAGCGGATCGGTCTGGGTGAGCAGGCTGCCCTGGGCGTCGTAGGTCGACGTGGTGGTGCCGCCGTCCGCGTCGGTGACCGAAGCGACCCCCAAGGTGACCGGGTCGTATGTGTAGCTGGTGGTTGCCGCCTGCGCCGTCCCCGCCCCCGCCTTCTCCGACTGGAGCTCCAGGTTCTGGTAGTCGAAGACGGTGACGTTGCCATTCGGGCTGGTCATGGTCGTGGTCCCGCCAGCCGCCGAGGCGTTGTCCCCCGAATACGCCCAGGTGGTCACACGGCCCATCGGGTCGACCTGCTCCACCACCTGGCCGGAGGAGTTGTACGTGTTGGTTGTCGTCCCCCCGTTGGGGTCGGTCATGGTGAGCATCAGGTGGTCGGGGTTGTAGGTGAAGGTCCACGTCCCCCCCGCCGGGTCGGTCGCCGACACCAGGTCACCCGCCGCGTCGTAGGTGAAGCTCTCCGTCCGCCCCGCCGGGTCGGTGACGCTGGCGATCTGACCGGCGCTGGTGTACGCGAAGCTCAGGCTCCGCCCCTCGGGGTCGGTGACCGCCGTGAGCTCCCCGCCGCTGTTGTACGTGAGCGTGGTGGTGTACCCGTTGCGATCCGACTCCGAGAGGAGCTCGCCTGATTGCGAGAAGACGTAGCGGTCCTGGGTCTGGTCTCGCGTGAAGGTGTGCGTCCCGCCTGAGCGCTGGCTCAGCGTCCCCAGCACCCAAGAGGGCGCCGTGTACCCTCCCGAGCCGTTGGGGCTGAATGTCACCGTCGATCCGTCCTCCTGATGGACGGTCACATTCCCCGAGCTGTCAGTGCTCAAGCTCATGGCGTAGCTGTCCGTCCAGCCATAGCCGAGCTGGCCATCAGTGGACGCGAACCCCGACGTGTACGACCTGGTGAAGTCCAGCGGCAGTCCCCGTCCCGGAACGGAGAGGTCGTCGTACGACTCGAACAGCTCGCCCGACGCGCAGTTCACGGGGTCTCCGGCACACGCTGTCGTGCCGTTCACGGTGGCGTTGCCCCCACCCCCCTGCTGGGACTCGCTGAGCACCGGAGTTCCCGAGCTCGCGCTGGCGCCGACTCCCGCCACCTCGAGAACGTAGTTGGCCACCTGGTCGGCGATGATCAGGTTGCCCGCCGCGTCGACCGCCACTCCGGTGGGTGCGTTCAGTTCCGACGAGGTCGCCGGACCCGGCGTCGGGGCGCCGCTCTCGCCGGGGATGCCGGCGACGACCGACAGCGTGCCCGAGGTATCGACCTCCTCCACCACCTGGTTGCTCTCGTCGGCGATGAAGAGGTCGCCCGCCCCGTCCACGGCCACGCCCCACGGGTTGGCCAGGTCGGAGCCGGTGGCCGGTCCTGGTGTTGGCCGCCCGGTCTGACCGGGCGCGCCGGCGACGATGGAGAGGGTGCCGCCGGGAGTCACCTTCGCGACCACGCTGCTGAAGTAGTCGGCGATGTAAAGGTTGCCGGCGCCGTCCACCGCGACACCGGCGGGGGCGGTTAGCTCGGAGGCGGTCGCCGGTCCCGGCGTGGGATTCCCGGATTGACCGGGAATGCCGGCCACGATCGAGAGCGTCCCATCAGGGGTCACCTTCACGACGTCGTAGTTGAAGGTGTCCGAGATGTAGATGTCGCCTGACGCGTCTGCCGCCACCCCGTTCGGTGCGTAGAGGTCGGAGTCAATGGCAGGCCCAGGTGCAGGGGTGCCCTGCTGGCCGACGATCCCAGCGACGATGGAGAGGACTCCCGCAGGCGTCACCTCCTCCACCACGTCGTTCTGCGGGTCAGCGATGAGCACGTCACCCTGGCCGTCCACCCCGACCGACACCAGCGGTCCCAGCTCCGACAGTACCGCGGGGCCCGGCGTGGGTGCGCCGGTCTCGCCGGGAACCCCTGCCACGATGGTCAGGTTGCCAGAGGGATCGACCTTGTCGACCGTGTAGTTGTACCGGTCGGCGATGTAGACGTTGCCCGAGGTGTCAACCGCCGCCCCCGCCGGGTAGTAGAGGTCGGAGCTTGTGGCGGGTCCGACAGTTGGCAGCCCTGCCTGCCCGGTACCGGCGAGGATTGAGAGTTGGCCGACGTTCGCAGCATCGGTGACCGCGGCCTGCGATGTCGAGCCAGCGACTGTCCCGCTGATGGCCGCCGCACTCGCGGTTCGCATTCCGGGACCAAAGGTGAGGACCAGGCCCACCACGACAACCGCCACGAGAAGGTCTCTGGCCCGCCGAAGACCACCGGCTCGGACTCCCCGGCTCGACGGAGCATCGGTTGGATGCGTGGACTCTCCCAAGGCGCGCTGATCGCTCTGAGACTTCACCTGTATGCCCCCTCTTGGGTTGCCGGACCCGAATATGTGCCGTCGCTCGCAGGGAGGGACGGCGAAAATGCCGCAGGCCAGGCCGTCGGAGCCGTCTCGCTCCCGAGCCTGGGGCTGAAACGTGTGCCCATCGGGCCAGCGGGCCGGTGGTGCTGTCGCCCGGGCGTCATGGCTCCTCCCTTGCAGGGGGAATCTCTGACCGGCTGCCGGGCGACCACCGGCACCGTCACACGGGGCGGGAGCCTAACCGAAACGCATCAGCCAAGTCAAGAGTACTGGGACACAAAGTGCCTTTGGAGAGCCACCGCGGTAGTGAACAGCAGCCCGTCTCCTCAGCCTGCACCGCGCTGGGTGCAAGCACGCGTGCGCCTCAGCCGGCCACAGGCAGCCCAGGGCTCATCGAGGGTCGATCCGGGGTGGCCCAGGGGCGGAGCGGCCCCGAGCCGATCGTCTTCCCGCAATAGAGGGGCACGGTGACCCGATCCCGCAGCCCGGGTGCTTGAGTTGGACGTGGGAGCCTCTATGGGCCGTCACCACCCCACGAAGCCTGCCCAGGCCCGGACGGTCTCCCCAGGGGACGACTGGCGGTGGGGGCATCCCCGGGGACGGTACCGCGTCGCTGGGAGGGCGCCCCCGCCTCCTTTGGGCGGGGACGACCCCCGGTTGGCGACCGACGACAGGAAGCGGGGCGCCCAGCACCCTGGAAGCCCCCCGGCCCGTACCGTCAGAAGGGTGCAGGGCCGAGATGCTCGCGTTCCCCAGGTATGGCAGGTGGCAACCGCCGGCTGGCTCCGCCGACCAGTCGGCCTTGGCGGCCCGAACACTTCTGAGTTGCAGGTCTGCCATCGGACGGTAGACCCGCGCACCCCCGATATCCCTTCTTCGACCACGGCTTTCCGCGCCGATCGCCCGGAAGCACCAGAATCCTTTGTCGAGCGGCACCCGGGCGCCACCCCAGCGAAGGGGGGCGTCTCCGAATTGCAGCCGGGCGAAGTAGGGCGTTGGTGGACCGGCGGCGTCGAGCCTCCGCCCACAACCGGCACCCAGCGAGGATTCCCCGCGGATCGCCCGCATGGCGGGGTGAGCCGAGTCCGGCTCCGCCGGGCCGGCGAGGGGCGGCGAGCCCCGGTGAGATTGAAAGGGGCCCCCCACGCGGCCTGCCGCGTGGGGCCCTGGACCGGCGGGGACTCGAACCCCGGACCTCTGCCGTGCGAGGGCAGCGCTCTCCCAGCTGAGCTACCGGCCCCAGGAGGACCACAGTCTACCCGGGGGCCGCATGCCCCCAGCCCCCTCCCTACCTAACGGGAGGGTCAGTCTTCCTCGACCGCATCGTCGACGAAATAGGTCTCGCAGGCCTCGTCGAGCAGCTTGGTGGTCAGCTCGGGCTCGCGACCCAGGTAGCGGCAGAGGTGGATGACGTGCTCCAGCAGGTCCCGAGGATGCGAGCCGTGGAAGTCGCGTCCCTTCTCGATGTAGTGGCGCCGCATCAGATCGGCGATGACCGCCTCGCGGTAGGCGATCTCCTGGGAGGCGCAGACCCGCCGCCAGATCTCGATGAACTCCTCGGCGGTGGGGTCGGGGACGTGCACCTTGTAGCGGACCCGGCGCAGGAAGGCCTCGTCCATGAGGTTGTGCGGTTCGAGGTTGGTGCTGAGCATCAGCAGGCAGGTGAAGGGCACCGCCACGCTGGTGCCGGCCCGGGCGATGTTGACGTAGTCGACGCCGTTCTCCAGGGGGACGATCAGCCGGTTGAGGAGGTCGCGGGGCGACATCTTCTGCTGGCGGCCGAAGTCGTCGACGAGGAGCAGCCCACCGTTGGCCTTGAGCTGAAGCGAGGCCTCGTAGAAGCCGAGGGCGGCGTCGAAACCCAGCTCCAGCATGCGCGGGGTGAGCTCGCCGCCCGCCTTCACCGCAGGCCTCTCGGCAAGCTGCCAGCGCGTGTCATGGGGGGGCAGCGGGCGATCGATGGGGGTGTGATAGATGGGGTCGTAGAAGCGGATGACCTCGCCATGGACGTAGAGGGCACGGGGGATGAAGACGGGCGGGCCCATCACCCGGGCGCTGGCGTCGGCGATGCTCGTCTTGCCGTTGCCCGATGGGCCGTAGAGGAAGCAGGCGTGACGGGCCGAGAGGGCGGGACCGAGGTGGTCGAGCACCCGCTGGTTGAGGACGAGGTGGGAGAAGACCTCGTGGAGGCGTGCTCTGTTGACGGCGATCCCCACTTCGGCCTGGCGAGCGGCCATCGCGTTGTAGTCGGCGATCGGCACCGGAGCCGGGCCGGCGTACTGGTTGATCTCGAGTAGCTCTCGGGCGCGCTGGCGGCCGGTGGTCGTGATCGTGAACTGCATGCCCGCGTTGATCGATTCGTCCTCGGCCAGCACCGCCGCCCTGACCCCACCCGAGGCGCAGTAGCCCTCGTCAGCCAGAAACTTGAGCGTGGTCTCGACAAAGGGGAAGGGCATGCAGACGTGCCGGGCCACGTCACCGCCCAGCATGCTGCCGTTGAAGTAGAGGACCTTCAGGACCAGGTCGCAGACGAAGCTGAACGGGAGGCCGGTCTCCTCCGCGCTGCGCGGCATCGGAGGGAGGGCGATCGGCGCCGGGGCGACGGGGAGCGCTTGGACAGCCATGTCTCGGCCGATTGTGCCATCGCCAGATTCGAGAGCCCCATCCCGGCCGTGGACTTGTCATCGACCTGCCACACATCTGCGTCCGAGATCTCGCGTTCCGCGACCTGGGACGCCGCCGGGGCAGCCGGGGGGCTGGGGCAGGTGACGGGTCCGTGACGGGACCGTCGTGATAGGGTGCGGCCATGCCCAGCATCCCCCTGGACGAGGGTACCCGAGACCGGCGGCGTGCCGGCCCCTTCTGGATCGAGGAGGGCAACGGCCCTCTCTGGTTGGCCGCCGCCATCGTCGCCGCGGTCCTCGGGCTCTACAGCGTCGCCGTCATCCTCAACGGGGCGTAACCTTTCCGGCCTCGGGGCCGTTCCCCCTGGGCACGCCCGCAGCCCCGCCCGCGCACTCATCGGAGCTTCATCAGCACCGTGCCCACCCCCCCTCCCGACAACCCCCGCCCCCGCAGGGTGCGGGCCGGCACCGTCCGGCCTCGCGGCGGCTCGAACGGCGCGGGGGCCGGCGGTGGCGCCGCTCGGAACGGAGCCGAAGCGCTCCCGCCATCGGCGCGGCGCCGCAACCGGCGCGACCTCCTGCTGGGCAGGAAGCGGAAGGCACCGGGGCGGCGGCGGCCGCTTCTGCGCACCTCGCTGCTCTTCCTGGCCCTCTTCTCCAGCATCGCGGCGGGCGCCGCGATCACCGTCGACGCCGGCTACAACATCTACCTGGGGCAGATCCCTGACGCGGCCACCGTGGCCTCGATGGAGGACCCCGTCGACACCAACGTCTACGCGTCGAACGGCACCCTCATCGACGTCATCCACCCCTCCGGCTACTTCCACCTCCACGCCTCCCTCAACGAGATCTCCGAGTACCTCCAGGAGGCGACGGTCGACGTCGAGGACCGCCACTTCTGGACGGAGAGCTCCCTGGACCTGGGCCGGATCGCGGAGGCCGGGGTGGGCTATCTGCGCCACACCAACGCCGGCGGCGCCTCCACCATCCCGGAGCAGCTCGCCAAGATCAGCTTCCTTCAGGACAACGGCAGCCTCGCCTACAAGATCAAGGAGATCATCCTCGGGGCCGAGCTGGTCAACGACTTCTCCAAGGACCAGATCCTGGAGATGTACCTGAACCGCATCCCCTACGGAAACCAGGCGATCGGCATCCAGACCGCGGCGGAGCTGTACTTTCACGAGCCCGCGAGCGCCTTGGACCTGGCCCAATCGGCGATGCTCGCCGGCCTGCCCCAGGCACCGTCGGAGTACAACCCCAACCTCAACCCGGGGGGTGCCAAGCAGCGGCAGGGCGCCGTGCTGCAGGCGATGGTGACGATGGGGAGCATCACCCAGGCCCAGGCGAACGCGGCCGCAGCCGAGCAGCTCGCGCCCCTCCCCTGGGAGCAGTACCTCCCGCCGACCACCATCGACGGGGCCAACACCTCCAGCTTCCTCAACTACCTCACCGGCTACTACCTCCCCAGCCTCTTCAACGGAGACGGGTTCGAGGACCCCGGCGGCTACGACATCTACACGACGCTCAACCTGAAGGACCAGGCACTCGGCGATGCGACGGTGCACAACGTGATCACCTCCAGCCCCGGCTGGTTCGTGCAGGGGGCGGCAGGTGGTGACGGCGCCCTGGTGAGCCTGGACCCGCAGAACGGAGAGATCCTGGCCATGACCGGCAGCGCCAACTACAGCAGCACGGTCTACGGCCAGGACAACCTGGCGATCGGGAAGCGCCAGCCGGGCTCCACCATGAAGCTGTTCACCTACACGTACGCCATCGCCTCGCGCCAGTACACGATGACGACGCAGATCTCGGATGAGCCGATGACCATCAACGGCTGGACGCCCAAGGACTATGAGGGCGCCTCGGCGGGCGAGGGCTTCTGTGAGATGGAGTGGTGCCTCGGCAACTCGCTGAACCTGCCGGCGGTCAGGACCGAATACGCTCTGGGCGTGCTCCCCATCGCCAACCTCGCCGTCGACGCCGGGGTGAGCCTGATCCAGGGCGACAACTTCCCCGAGCCCGCCGAGTACTCCTTCACGCTGGGGACGTTCCCGGTCAGCCCTCTGGACCTCGCCGACGGCGCCGCCACCATCGCCGATCTCGGCGTCCACCACTCGCCAGCACCGGTCTTGAAGATCACCGATGCGGCGAACGGCGCGACGGTCTGGACCTACAACGCCGCGGCCAACGCCCAGCGCGTGGTCCCGGAGAACGTCGCCTACATCATGGATGAGACGCTGAGCGTCTCCGCCTACCGCCAGCCGGCGTTCGGCGACTACCAGAAGCTCAGCCTCCCGGGTCGCCCGGCCAGCGCCAAGACCGGGACCAGCGGCGCCGGATACGACAACTACGACAACTGGACGGTGGGCTGGACCCCGACCGTCCTCACCGCGGTGTGGGTGGGCGACCCGCAGGGCGAGAGCGCCAAGTACGGGCTCACCCCCGGGGTGACGAGCGGTGTGACCGGGGCGGCGCCGATCTGGCAGACGTTCATGATCGGCGTGACCGCGAACACCCCCGTGGTCTGGTATCAGCAGCCCTCCGACGTGTATCAGGCGGGGGGTGCCTGGTATCTCCCCGGCACCGGTCCGGACAGCGCGCTCGGAGACGGCGGCCCGATCTGCGACCCAGGTTGCATCGGGGAGCCGATAGCGTCGGACACCCCCTTCTCCCAGCCGCAACCGACCCCGTCACCGTCCGCCTCGCCCAGCCCCTCGCCGCCGTCCGTCGGGACCTAGCAGGCACCCTGCTAGCGCGCCTCCGGTCCCCGGTCCAACCCTGCCGCGCCGGGCGGGCCGTGGCGGAGGATCGCCCACACCCCATCGAGGTCGGCGACATCCGGCAGAGCCTGATCGAGGTGGACGGCACCGGCCTCCACCGCGCCAAGGGCGGCGACCCGGATCGAGACGCTGCAGCGGATCTTGAGTGGACTGTCCTCGGACTCGGAGAGGCTGTCGCTCAACGACCACCAATACCGCAGCCAGACGTCGTCCGCGGCCTGCAGGCTCACTGAGAAGGCGTTGAGCGCCGGCGCGTCGCGATCATCGTCGACGTCGGCCGAGAAGATCCGCAGCAAGCCCAGGAAGGATTCGCGGTCCATGCTGACGTCAAGCGCATCGACGAACCGATCCGGCGCCGGCGCGTAGCCGGCGCCGGGCACCGCCCCCGAGCCTGCCGGTCCCTGCAGATCGCTGCTGCCGTCGAGCACGTCGTAGGTCGCGTCCTCGACGTGTATCTGCCCCAGCTCGGCCTCGAACTCCTCGAGGTCGAAGATCCGGGGGTGGGCGGCCAGGCGCCCCCAGCGCGCCCCACCGTCGAGGCTGTAGGCGTAGGCGGAACCGTGGCGCGCGACCAGGAAACGCTGAGCCGGGCCGGCTCCGTGCAGGGCGACCTGGGCCCGATCGAGGACCCGATCCTCGTACTCGACAAAGGTCTCGAGGATGAGACTGGCGGGCTCGCCGGCACTCGGCCCGCCGGCCGCCGCGAGCGTCCGCTCCTGAAACTCGACGGTCACCCGCACCCGCCCGGCGTCGCCGAGGCCGGCACGCATCTCGGAGTAGAGGGCACCGAGGGTGAGGCGCTGGTCCGAGCTCACGGTAGAACCGGCGGCGGCGAGGGACAGCGACGCATCGCCGGTGGACAATAGCGCGAACGGAGCTCGGGGGCTGCGAGGCGGTCCGTCCCGCCTCTGCCGGCGGGGCCTCCCCCTCCCGCGCCGATAGACTGGCCCGGTGACGGAGAACAGCTGGTCCGACGAGGGAGGCCTGCCCCACCAACCGCCGGCGCTCGCCCGGCTGGTCGGCCTGGGACTGGTGACCCGCTACCGTCTGCGTCTGGCCGATCCTCGGGACAGCCGGCTCGGTGAGTTGGGCTCGGATTACGCACTGGTGGCGGTGGCCTGGACCGGGGCGCGCTCGGCGCTGGTCGGCTTCTTCCAGCCGCCGGACGACCCCGCCGCCCAGCTGGCCGACCTTCACCGCCGTATCGGGGCCGCGCTACGGTGGGGCGACGCCCGCCTGCGGACTCAGCCGGCGGCACGCTGCGACATCCTGCTGGTCGCCCTCGCCCCACTCACCGCCCAGCTCCCCCCACCGGCCCACCCCGCGGTCCACCTCGGCGTGGTGTGGGCCGACCCCGGGTCCGGCGATGGCGGCGCCCTGCTCCCGCCGCCAAGCGGGATGCCGGGCGTGGGCGAGATCCGGGCTGCGGCACGAGCGCTCCGCGACGGGGCCGAACCACCCACGCTCGCGGCCGTCGACCTCGCCGAGCGCGAGACGGTTCACAGCGGCTACGTGGCCCCCGCCCGGCGCGCACTCATCTCCACCCCGCGGCTGACCTACGGCATGGTGGCGACCTTCATCGTGATCTTCCTGATCGAGAACACGATGTGGCAGCGGTACGGTGGGCCCGGGGACATCAGCGGCTCCGGCTATCTGGCGGTCGGAGGCATCGCCTTCGGGTACCCCGGGGGCGGCGACTGGTGGCGGTTCCTCAGCACCGCATTCCTCCACGTCCCCGGCTTCTTCAGCTCCGGCGGCGGGGCCAGCTCCTACCTGTCCATACACCTCCTGGTCAACTGCTACTCCACCGTCGTGCTGGGGCGCATCGTCGAGCCGATGTACGGGCGCATCACCATGATCGCCACCTTCATCGCCACCGCCTTTGCGGCGAGCGCGGTGAGCGTGCTGGCCAGCACCCTCGGCCTCCCCTTCTCCGACTCCATCTTCGTGGGCGCCTCGGGGGGCCTGATGGGACTGCTGGGGCTCCTCTTCAGCCTCGGCCGCGTCCAGGGACGCGAGGTCCCGGCGGGGCTCGCTCACGCCCTGCGCCGAGGGGTGATGCTCTCGCTGATCATGACCGTGGTCCTGGGCTTCACCTTCTCCGGCTACATCGACAACTACGCCCACCTGGGGGGCTTCGCGACCGGAGCCCTGATCGGCCTGGTCATCCCGCCGGTGCGCTCGGTCGGGGGCCGGGACCTGGCGCTCTGGCAGAAGGCTGTGCTCATCGGTGTCATCGCCCTCGGCGCCGCGGCGATGCTGCTGGCGGTCATCAACTTCGGCCAGTTCCTGGCCTCAAACCCGCTCCCGCTACCGACCATCGCGCCGATCCGCTGAGCCCGGGCGGCGTCCGGACCCCGCCCCGACCGACCAGATCAAGGAGCGGCAGCCACCTCAGCCGACCGCGGCCCGGGGAGCGCTCCACAACCCCTCCAGGTCGTAGAAGACCCGCTCGCCCGGGAGGAAGACGTGGGCGATCACCGAGTCGAAGTCGACACACGCCCAGGAGGCGTCGCGCATCCCGGCGACGTGCAGCGGTCGGGCTCCCAGGGCCCGGCAGGACTCCTCGATATTGTCAACAATGGCTCTAACCTGCCGGTCTGTGTCCCCCTCGCAGACCACGAAGAAGTCCGCGATGGTGGTCTTGCCCCGGAGGTCGATGCTCACGACGTCGCGCGCCTTCTTGTCGGCGGCGGCGGAGCTGATCGCCTCCACCAACTCTTCGGACGTCATCCGTCAGCGATTATGACATCGGTGCCCGTGCGGACCGGCCGGGCTCGGACCGGGCCGGAGCGGACGGAGGGCGCCGGGCATCTGGCGAACTCAGCGATAGAGCCCCCGCTCCTCGATGATGGCGGCGACGGCGGGGCTGACCAGGCCGTCCAGCGGCTCCCCGGCCGCGACCCGCCGGCGGATCTCGGTGCCGGAGATGTCCGGGGAGTCGATGCCCACCACCCGGGTGAGCTCGGGCAGGAAGCCGAGGGCGATCGCCTCAGCGTGGCGAATCGGGGCCTCCCCGGCGCGGTTGACCAGGGCGAAGTGGTAGTTGCCGAGGAGCTCGGCGGCCCCGTGCCAGCCCGACGTCTGCCGGGCGGCATCGGCCCCGAGGACCACCCAGAGCTGTGTACCCGGATGCCCTGCTCCCAGGTCGCGCATGGTGTCGATGGTGTAGGAAGGGCCGGGGCGGTGCAGCTCGAGCTCGAGGGCGGCGATGCGCGGGCGTCCCTCGATGGCGGCCCGGCACATCGCCAGGCGATCGGCGGCGCCGGCCGTCACCGGGCCACGGTGGGGCGGCACGCCGGCCGGCACCACCCAGACCAGGTCGGCGAGGACGCCCTCTCTCGCCTGCTCGGCGACGGCGAGGTGGCCGAGGTGGAAGGGGTCGAAGGTGCCGCCGAAGACCGCGACCCGGGTGAGACTCATCCGCGGGACCGGCGGCCAGGTCGGGGGAGGGAGCCGATCGCGTCCGCCGCGTAGGTGAACTCCGCGGAGCCGATGCGGACGGTGTCGCCGTCCTGGCAGCCGGCCGCCGCCAGAGCGGCATCGACACCCGCCGCCGCCAGCCTCCGATGCAGGACCTCCACCGCCTCCTCCTCGTCGAGATCGGTGCGCTCCACGATCCGCAGGACGGCGGCGTCCGTGACCCGGTAGGCCCCGTCCGGCTCCCGATCCACACGGGGCTGCCCGGGCGCTCGTGAGACGTGCCGGTAGACCCGGTGGCCGCCCTCGGCGCCATCGCCCTCGCCGGCCGCCTGAACGCCCGCCGCCCCGCCGGGCGAGAAAGGGGCAGGACGGGTGGCGGAGTTGCGGGCTGCGGCGACCAGCAGGGCGGCCGCCTCGAGGAGCTCACGAGTGCCCGTGCCGCCTGCCGCGCTGATCCGGTGAGAGCCGGGGAACTCCGGCTCGAGCTCGCCAGCCGCCGCCCCCGCATCGGGCAGGTCGACCTTGTTGAGGGCCACCAGCGTGGGCCGCTCGGCGAGCTGGGGGCTGAAGGCTGCCAGCTCCGCCGCCACCTGCTCGATCGCCAGCCTCGCATCCGCGGCACCGGCGGCGCAATCGACGACGTGGATGAGCACGCGGGTCCGCTCGAGGTGACGGAGGAACTCGATGCCCAGCCCGGCCCCCTCGTGCGCCCCCGCGATGAGCCCGGGAACGTCGGCGAGGACCAGGGTGTGCCCACCGCTCATCTCGGCCACGCCCAGGTTGGGGTGAAGCGTGGTGAAGGGATAGGCGGCGACCTTTGGCCGCGCACCCGTCAGGGCCGCGAGCAGGGTGGACTTGCCGGCGTTGGGGAGCCCGACCAAGCCGATGTCGGCGATCAGCTTGAGCTCCAGGTGGATGCGGCGCTCCGCCCCCGGTTCCCCCAGATCGGCGATCCTGGGGGCCTGGCGAACCGCGCCCGCGAAGTGGGCGTTGCCCCGGCCCCCGCGCCCCCCCTCGGCGACCACCAGGCGCTGGCCCGGGCTGGCGAGGTCGCCGATCAGCTCGCCGCTCTCCGCATCCGTCACGACCGTCCCGGGTGGGACGGGCAGGACGAGGTCCGGGCCGTCGCGGCCGCTGCGCAGCGAGCCGCCGCCGGGCCGGCCGTCCGGGGCATGGAACCGGCGCCGCTCGCGGTAACGGCTCAGGCTGCTGTCGCCCGGCTCCACGACCAGGACGACGCTCCCGCCCCACCCCCCGTCACCGCCGTCGGGGCCGCCCCGTGGAACGTACTTCTCGCGACGGAAGCCGACCGCGCCACGCCCACCGGAGCCGGCGGCGACATCGAGACTGACCTCGTCGATGAACACGGATGAGGCCTCAGCTCCGACCCGGCGCGCGCCGCAGGCGCGGCGCCCCAAGGTCAGACGGCCGCGTCTGCGGCCTCGGTGACCCGCCGAGAGCCGTCGCCGGGGGGCGAGATGGTGCCGTCCTCATCGGGGAACGTTCCCCCCTCCATGGCCAGATCGAGCATCGGAAGCGCGAGCACGCTGGCCCGCGTCCGATCGCCGCCCTTCTGGTCGAAGGCCACCAGGCCACTGGCCAGGGCGTAGAGGGTGTGGTCACGGCCAACCCCGACATTGCCACCGGGCAGGATCTTGGTGCCGCGCTGCCGGACCAGGATGGTCCCGGCGAGCACCAGCGAACCATCGCCGCGCTTGACGCCGAGCCGCTTCGAGTTGGAATCGCGTCCGTTGCGGGAGCTGCCCCCGCCTTTCTTGTGGGCCATCTCTATTCACCAGCCTCCGGCGGAGGGGTCTTGCGGGCGGCGCGGCGCCGTGGCGCCGCGGGAGTGGCCTCGGGCGCGGCTGCGGCCTCGGGCGCGGATGCGGGCTCCGCCACCTTCCGGGTGCGTCGCGCCGGGCGCGACGGCGCGGCCGCCTCGGTGGCGGATTCGGTGGGCTCAGCCCCAACCGGAGCCTCGGTGCCCGCATCTGCGGCGGCCCGAGCGCTGCGGCGCCGGGTACGCGGCGGCTCGGGGGTCTCGGGCTCGGAGGCGGTCTCCTCGACGGTGACCACCTCCACCTCGATCCCCGGCGCCTCGAGCTCCTCGACCGCGACCGGCTCGGGGAGCGGCTCGCCCTTGGCGAGCACCCGATCCACCACCAGCTCGGTCTGCTCGGCCCGGAAGCCGAGGGTGCGGCGATGGCGCTTCTTTGGCTTGAAGGTGAAGACCCGGATCTTGCGCCCGCGCCGGTGCCCGGCCACGGTGGCCGCAACCCGGATCCCCTCGAGGCTGGCCGCGTCGACCTGGACCCCGTTCCCATCGGAGAGGAGGAGCACCGGCTCCAGCCCGATCACATCGCCGACGGCAGAGGCGAGGCGGTCGACGACGAGACGGTCACCGGGGGTGACCCGGTACTGGTGACCGCCATGCCGGACGACGGCGAAGGTGGCCGGGGTGGCGACCTCAGAGCGGGGGGCGTCGGATGTCTGTGGTGGCTTCATCGCTCGGTGACAAACAGCTGAATGGGTGACTGGTCCTCCGCGCCCTCGACGCGGAAGAGGCCCATCGGCGGACAGGCCAATGAGCACGGCGGCCCGTGCGCTCGGGCAGGATACCAGACCCGCTCGAAGCCTTGGACGCCGCTTCGAGATCAGCGCATAATCCGCGCACCCGGGGTGCCGCCCCGGCTCCACGGCGCGCCCGGGAGAGAGCATGTCCGGACTTGACGTACCCCCAGGCCCCGACCCGAGCGGAGGCGGATACGCGCCGCCCGCCAACCCTGGTGACGCCGATTCGATGAGCGGTGCCGGCCCGTACCCGCCCGGGGCGGGCCCCTACCCCCCTGAGGCGGGCTCATACCCCGTACCGCCGGGCGGGTACCCGCCGCCGCCCTACGGGGCGCCGTATCCCTACGCGCTGGCGGCGACGGGCAACGGGTACGCCATCACCGCGCTGGTGCTGGGCCTCGTCAGCCTCATCCTGTCGTGGTTCCCCGGCGTCGACTGGGTGCTCGCGGCGGTGGCGATCATCTTCGGTGCAGTCGGGATCTCCACCGCCTCCCGGAGGGGTGGTGCCGGCAGGGGTATGGCCATCGCGGGCCTGGTGCTCGGAGTGATCACCGTCGTGCTCGGGATCATCTTCTGGGCCGTGATCTACGCCAGCTTCGTCCCGTGCCCCGGCTGCTAGGAGGCCCGCTCATGCCCTCGACCGACCCCGCGACCCCGGAGCCGGCCGGATTCCCTCCGGAACCGGCCCCCACGTCGCCGCAGGAGAGCCCGGCGCCGCAGCCGCCCAGCACGCAACCCGGAGCGCAGTACCCGTGGAGCGCCTCCTACCCGGCGCCCTACCCGTACGCGCAGCCGTACTGGGGTGCCCCCGGCCCCGCCGCCCCCTCCACCCCGGGCGGCACCATGGCGACCGCGTCCGGGGTGCTCGGGATCGTCGGCCTGGCGATGTCGCTGATCCCGACCGTCTACTGGTTCTTCTACAAGCTGACGGTGATCGACGCCCAGACGTATTCCGGTGTCTCCGGGGTCAACACGCTGATGGGCGCCGATTTCGTGGTCGCCACCCTGGCGATCGTCTTCGGCGCCGTCTGCCTGGCCCGCGGCGGGAGCGCGAGCGGGAGCAGACGGGGCCTGGCGAAGATCGGGGTGATCCTGGGCGTGGTCGGGCTGGTGCTGGCGGTCATCTTCCTTCCCCTGGCGATCTCCGCGGCCAACGCCGCCAGCTGCGCTGCCTACGGCAACTGCTGACCCGGAACCCTCACACCACCAGGTTGACGATCCGGTCGGGCACGGCGACCACCTTCCGGAGCGGCCGGCCGGCGAGCAGCTCGACCACTCGCGGCTGAGCCAGGGCGAGGCGCTCCAGCTCTGCGGCGGCGGTCCCCGCCTCGCACTCGAAGGTGGCCCGCAGCTTGCCGTTGACCTGCACGGCGATGGTGACGCGCGGCTCCTCGGCGAGCGCCGGGTCGTGCTCCGGCCACAGCGCCCGGTGCACGGAGCCGCTCTCCCCGAGCCGCTCCCAGAGCTCCTCGGCAATGTGGGGCGCAAAGGGTGCGACCAGCTGCACCAGGGTGCGGGCATCGATCCGCCGCGCCCTGCCCTCGCGTGCCTCCTCGTCGATCCCCCTGGCCAGCTCGTGGAGCGCCGCGATGGCGGTGTTGTAGTGGAGGGACTCGATCGCCACCTCGACCGCCGCGATGGTCCGGTGGCGGCGCCGCTCGCGGGAGGCGTCGGCGAGGTCGTCGGAGCCCGCCAGCAGGACGCATCGCCACACCCGCTCAAGGAAGCGGCTCTGCCCCAGCATGCCCCGTTCGTTCCACTCCCCGCCCTCCAGGAAGGGGCCGAGGAACATCACGTGGAGGCGCAGGGTGTCGGCCCCGTACTGGGCCATGAACAGGTCGGGGTTGACGACGTTGCCCTTGCTCTTGGACATCTTGCCCTTGCCGCCGAAGGTGAGCATGCCGTTGGCCCGGAAGCGGGTGAAAGGCTCGGGCGACGGCACGTGCCCCAGCGCGTGCAGCGCGCGCATCAGGAAACGCGCGTACATGAGGTGGAGCACGGCGTGCTCGTTGCCGCCGATGTACATGTCGACGGGCAGCCAGTGGCGGGTCCGCTCGGGGTCGAGCGCACGGTCGCCGAAGTCCGTCGACGGATAGCGCATGAAGTACCAGCCCGAGTCGAGGAAGTTGTCATTGACGTCGGTCTCTCGCCGGGACGGCTCGCCGCACACCGGGCAGGGCACGTTGACCCACTCCTCGACCTGGGCGAGCGGTGAGACACCGGTGCCGAGGGGGCGGAAGTCCCTGACCTCCGGGAGCAGCACGGGCAGCTCGGACTCGGGGACACCGACGGGGCCGTGCACGGGGCAGTGGATGATGGGCAGCGGCGGTCCCCAGTAGCGCTGGCGCGAGATGATCCAGTCCCGCAGCCGGAACTGCACGTGGGCACGGCCGGCGCCGCGCCCCTCGAGCATCTCCACGACGCGCTGCTTGCCCTCGAGCGAGGGCGTGCCGTCGAGCGAACCGGAGTTGAGCATCGGCCCCTCGCCGCTCCACGCCTCCACCGCGACGTCGCCGCCGCCGATGACCTCGACGATGCGCAGGCCGTGGGCGCGGGCAAACTGCCAGTCCCGCTGATCGTGACCGGGCACCGCCATGATCGCCCCGGTGCCGTAGCCGCCGAGGACGTAGGGCGCGGCCCAGACCGGGACCTCCTCGCCGGTGAGCGGATGCACAGCGGAGGTGCCGAGGTCGACACCCACGGAGAAGTCCGGCTCGGCGTCGGCCGGAGGCAGCGCCGCGCGCCACTCCTCCACGGCGGCCCGGCGGTCCTCCCGGACGAAGTCGGCGAGCTGCGGATGATCCGCGCCGATGACCAGGAAGGTGGCGCCGTAGAGGGTGTCGGGACGGGTCGTGAAGACCGTCAGCTGGGGGCGGGAACAGCCATTCAGCCTGAAGTCGATGAGAGCGCCCTCGCTGCGCCCGATCCAATTGCGCTGCGCGGTCTTTGTCCGCTCACTCCAGTCGAGGCCGTCCAGGGCATCGAGCATCTCCTGCGCGTAGCGGGTGGTCTTGATGAACCACTGCTTGAGGAATCGGGTCTCGACCGCGGTGCCGCAGCGCTCGCAGGCGCCGCTCACGACCTGCTCGTCGGCGAGGACGGTGAGGCACGACGGGCACCAGTTGACCGGGCCCTCGCGGTGCTCGGCGAGCCCGGCCTTGAAGAGCTGGAGAAACACCCATTGGGTCCACCGGTAGTAGTCGGGGCTCGTCGTGTCGATCTCGTGCGACCAGTCGACGCCCAGGCCGAGCTTCTTGAGCTGCTGCTCGCGGAAGTACTCGACGTTGCGGGCGGTGAGGCTGGCGGGATGCTCGCCGACCTTGAGCGCGTAGTTCTCGGAGTGGATGCCGAAGGCGTCGAAGCCGAGCGGCTCGAAGACGTCGTCCCCCTTCTGGCGGCGGTAGCGGCCGTAGATGTCCGCCCCGGTGAAGGCGTAGGCGTTGCCGATGTGCAGCTTCTCCGCCGAGGGGTAGGGGAACATCATCAGGCAGTAGAAGGGGCGTGGCCCGCGCATGTCGGTGCGGTAGGTCTCGCGCTCAGCCCAGGTTCGCTGCCACTTGGCATCGAGGGCAGGGAGGTCGAGGCGTTCGAGACGGTCGCCGGAGGGGACGGAGGCTTGGCTCTCCATGGGGGCCACAGGTTACCGCGTCACGGCAGGGCCAACGGGCGAGCGGGGGACCGCCCCGCGGCGGTCCTCGGGCACGCCCGGGCGGGCCCGCCGGGCGTCCTGCTAGCGTGCGTGCGTGATCCGTCTGAGCTGCCGGGCCCGGCGGAGGGGCCGCGTGGTGGCACTGGCGCTGGTCCTCGCCGGCTGCAGCGGGGCACCGGCTGCGACGTCGGCCACGCGCCCGCCATCGCCGACCCCCTCGACCGCCACCGCCCCGCCCAGCGCGACCCCGACGCCCACCTCGTCAACCCAGATCGTCAGCGTCCTGGCTCAAGAGTTCGCCGACCAGACAGCGAGTGGCGCCTGGGACGCCCAGTGGGATGAGCTGGCGCCGGAGGCCCAGGCGCTGTGGCCGAGCCAGAGCGACCGCACCGCCATGCTGCAGGCCAAGTTCTCGGGCGCCCCGATCGCCTCCATCAGCCTGGGACCGCCCACCGCCGGGGTCACCTGGTACGACCCGGAGAGCCCCGCGGTCTCGGTGCTCGACACCTGGCGGTTCCCGGTCAGGGTGAGCTTCGCGAACCCGGCTTCGCTCTCCCCGACAGGGGTGGCCGCGCTCTTCTCGATGACCCAGATCTCGGTCGAATACGACGCCGCCACGGGGGCGGCGTCGGTCGTGGGCGAGGGCCCTGCCTCGATGGACGCGCCGGTGGTCGTGCCGGCGAGCGTCACCACCCGCCAGGTGGACGTCCCCATCTTCATGTACCACCTGGTGGAGAACCAGGTGCCCCAGGAGAGCGCCTACGGCGGCAACACCCGCGGCTGGCAGCTCGACGTGGGGCTGACCACCCTGACCAGCCAGTTCCAGGCCCAGATGGCGTACGCGCACTCGATCGACGCGACCAGCATCTCGCTGCCGCACCTGGCCGACGCGCTCCTCTACGGTCTGCCGCTGCCGCCGCACTCCTTCGTGGTCACCTTCGACGACGGCCGGTTGAGCCAGTGGACCAACGCGGTGCCGATCCTCCGCCAGTACGGCTTCACCGCCGTCTTCTTCCCCTGCACGGCCCTGGTCGGCGGCGTCTACGGCCCCCAGCAGTACGTGACCGCGGCTGAGCTGCGGGAGCTGGCGGGCACCGGCTTCTCGTTCGGTGACCACACTCTCAAGGACAACGTCGCGCTCTGGGCGGGAGAAGCCACCACCGGGCAGCTTGAGATCGTTACCGACCAGAGCAAGACCACCCTGGAGAGCCTCGTCGGCGGGCAGCCGATCCAGTTCATCGCCTACAGCGGGGTCTGGCCGGGGCCGACCCAGTTCTCCGACAGCGCCACGGAGCAGCCCCTCTTCTCGACCCTGCAGGGCTACGGCTACGTGGGCGGCCTGCAGGACCTGGTCAACGACTCGGCCGACGACGACAGCACCGCGCTCTGGCAGCTTCCCCGGGTGCGCGTGGGGCTCGGGATCTCCACCTCCAGCTGGGGGAGGTGGGTGCAACATGCCGCCTAGCGCACCCCTCGACTGGGCCGCGGAGACCCTGCTCGCCGACCAACGCGGGGGGCTGCTCCGCCGCCTGCGCGAGCGCGAGGGGGGCAGCTGGTCCCGCGGCGAGGTCGACGGCAGGGCCGTCGTCGTCTTCAGCTCCAATGATTACCTCGGGCTCTCCGTTCACCCCGCGGTGCGCGAGGCGGCCTCGCTGGCCGCGCTGGAGCTGGGAGTGGGGGCCACCGGCTCGCGCCACCTCTCGGGTGGCCACCGGGCCATCGCCGACCTGGAGGAGGCCCTCGCCGGATTCCTGGGTGCTCGCACCGCCACGGTGGCGCCGAGCGGCTACGCGGCCAACATCGCGATCCTGGAGGCGCTCGGCGGTCCCGATGCGACGATCCTGAGTGACGCGGGCAACCACGCCTCCCTGATCGACGGCTGCCGGGCGTCGCGCTCGCGGGTGGCCGTCTACCGTCATCTCGACAGCGCGGACCTGGGGGCACGGCTGGCCGGCGCCGAGGGGCGCCCGATCATCGTCACCGATTCCGTCTTCTCGATGGACGGGGCCGCCGCCGACCTGGTCGCCCTCGACCGGCTGGCCCGGCGCCACGGTGCCTGGCTGGTCGTCGACGAGGCCCACGCGCTGGGGACGACCGGTCCGGGAGGGCGCGGGCTGGCCGCGGAGCTGGGGGTGGCCGGCGACCACGTGGTCCGGGTGGTCACCTTCTCCAAGGCCCTGGGCGCGGCTGGGGCGGCCGTCTGCGGGTCGGAGCCGGTCCGCCGGCTGCTCCTCCAGCGCGGCCGGGCGCTCATCTTCTCGACCGCGCTGCCCCACCCCACCGTCGCGGCCGCCCGAGCGGCGCTCGGGGTGCTGATGGCGGAGCCGGAGCTGGTCCTCCTTCTCCACGAGCGGGCCGGGCTGCTCCGCCGGCGACTGGGCGGGCTGGCGCTGCCGGGGGCCCACCCCTCCTCCCCCATCGTCGCGGTCATGGTCGGCGACCCGATCCGGACGATGGAGCTGGACCAGGCGCTGTGGGAGCGCGGCTATCTCGTCCAGGGGATCCGCCCACCGACCGTGGAGCCGGGGACGAGCCGGCTGCGGCTGGTCGCCGGCGCCGTCCATACCGAGGCGGAGATCGAGGGTGTCGCCGCCGCGCTGACGGAGCTTCTCAGCACGTGATGGGCCGGATCGTGGCGGTGACCGGCACGGGGACCGGCGTGGGCAAGACGGTGCTGACCGCGGCCCTCTGCGCCGTTCTGCGGCGGCGCGGTATGGATTGCCGGGCGGTCAAGGCGGTGGCCACCGGGGTCCAGGCGGGAACCGACGCGGAGGACGCGGTCCTGCTGGGGGCGGCGACGGGGGCCCCGCCGTCCGAGGCGGTGCTCGCCACCTTCGCGCTGCCCCGCTCCCCCCTCGCCGCGGCCGCCGCGGAGGGGCGGGAGCTGGACGTCGAGGCCCTCGCCCAGTCGATCGAGGCGATGGCCGCCGGTTGTGACCTCCTCCTGGTGGAGGGAGTGGGCGGCCTGCTGGTGCCGCTCTCCTCCCGAAGGACGGTGCGCGACCTCTTCCGCCGCCTCGATGCCGGTGTGGTGGTGGCGGCGCTCGCCGGGCTCGGAACCATCAACCACACCGCTCTCACCGTCGAGGCGGCATTCGGCGCCGGACTCCGGGTGCTCGGGGTGGTGCTGGTCGAGGCGATGGGCGGGGACGATCCGGCCTTCGTCGCCGAGAATGCCGCCCAGATCGCTGACCAGTGCGGGGTCCCCGTGCTCGGGGTGCTGCCCCACATCGGCGACCCCAGCGACATCGGCGCGCTGGCAGATGCCGCCGGCGCGCTCGACCTCTCGGCCCTCACCGCGCCCCGGGACGACACGACGGAGGCGGTGGTCGCCGCCGATCGCCGCCACGTCTGGCACCCTTTCACCCAGACCAGCGACTGGCTGGAGGAGAGGCCCCTGGTCATCCGCTCCGGGGACGGCTCCTGGCTCCGCGATGAGGCCGGCCGCCGCTACCTCGACGGGATCAGCAGCCTCTGGTGCACGGTCCATGGCCACGCGCACCCCGCCCTGGATCGCGCCGCGCGCGAGCAGCTGGGGCGGATCGCGCACAGCACCTTCCTGGGCCAGACCCACGCGCCGGGAGCCCTGCTCGCCGAGGAGCTCGCCGAGGTGGCGCCTCCCGGGCTCACCCGCGTCTTCTACTGCGAGGCGGGTGCGGCCGCGGTCGAGGCGGCTCTGCGCATCGCCCTGCTGGCACAGCGCCACGCCGGTCACCCGGAGCGCTGCCGCTTCGTCGCCCTCGGCGACGCGTACCACGGCGACACCGCCGGGGCTGTGAGCGTGGGCCGCAGCGAGCCCTTCCACACCGGGCTCGACCCCATCCTCTTCCCGGCCCGCACCGTGCCCAGCCCATACCTCGACGAGGGGGCATCGCTCCGGGCGCTCTCCGACCTCCTGGACCGTGAGGGCGACCAGGCGGCCGCGCTGATCGTCGAGCCGCGCGTGCAGGCCGCGGCCGGGATGCTCACCCACTCGGACGGCTGGCTGGCGCAGGCGGCCAGCCTGGCCCGGGGGCACGGCGCCCTGCTCATCGCCGACGAGGTGGCGACCGGGTTCGGCAGGACCGGCGACCTCTTCGCCTCGGGCGGCGCCGGGGTGACGCCCGACATCCTCTGCCTGGGCAAGGGACTGACCGGCGGCTACCTCCCCCTCTCGGCGGTGCTCACCACCGACGAGCTGTTTGACCGCTTCACGGCTCCCGACGCCGAGCACCGCACCCTCTACTACGGTCACACCTACACCGGCAACCCGGTGGCCTGCGCCGTCGCCCGAGCCTCGCTCCGGCTCTTCGAGGAGGAGGACACCCTGGGATCGGCGCGCCGTCTCGCGGCCACGCTCGCTGGCCTGCTCACGGAGCGGGTGGCCGACCTGCCGGGCGTCTTCGAGATCCGGAGGACGGGCGTGATGACGGGTATCGAGCTGCGGGACGGAGTGATGCCCCTCGACCCAGCACTCCGGACGGGTCGCCGGGTGATCCTGGCGGCGCGCCGGCGCGGAGTGGTCGTCCGTCCTCTCGGCGACACAGTGGTGCTCAACCCGCCCCTCACCATGACCGACGCCGAAGCCGAGATCCTCGTCTCCACGGTGGCCGAGGCGATCCAGGAGGTGACCCGCGGCCCTGGGTGATCGTGACGGGAGGAAGGGCGAGCCAGGGCGAGTGACCCTGGTGACGTAGGGTCCTTTGGCCGTTACAGGGCTTCGACCGCGACGTCATCCCGCGCGCCCTTCGCGTCAATACGATCGATGCAAGGACTGGTCACAGGCGGCGGAGAGGCTGGGCTCGAGCTGGTGTGGCCGGAGGTATGACTTTTGGCTGGTCGGGTCGCGACCGCAGAGCGGTACCTGCCCACGCGCCTGTTGACCACTGTGCTGAACCGGGTCCGATGGTGGAGCCGATCCGTGGCGCGGCTGAGCCACGAGGCGCGATTCTGGGAGTTGCTGACTGAGGCCATGGGCGACCTCGGGCAGGGCTTGCTGGTCCTGGAGGGGGAACGCCCGGTGAAGATCAACGCCACCTGGGCCGCCATCACGGGGTACGAGCCCGACGAGCTGCTCGCCATGGACTCGCTCGCTCCCCTGCTCCCGCCCGAGGAGCGTGAAGCGGGAGTGGCGCGCCTGATCTCGGTCATCGGTGTCGCCGGCGGGCATAACCTCACCCTGCGCGTGGTCGCCAAGGACGGCCGCCCACTCTCGCTCGAGATCGCGGCCCGGACCGTGCACCTGAGGAGGGGAACGCGCACGGTCCTCCTGGTCCGCGACGTGACCGCCCGACGGCTCTCCGGCGAGCTGCGGACCATGCAGGTCGCGATCACCCGGATCCTCAACAGCTCACCGACCTTCGAGTCGGGTGCGCCGCGGATCCTCGAGACCATGGCGCGGGCCCTCGGGATGTGGGGCGGAGAGGCCTGGCTGCTCGATCGAGATCGCGGAGTGCTCGTCCGGCACGCCGCCTGGTGGACTCCGGCGCTGGACATGGGCGACTTCCACCATGAGCGCTGGGAGCTCGAGCTGGGGCTGGGCAGCCTCCTGCCCGGGCGCGTCTGGGCAGCGGCGGCGCCGGTGATCATCCCTGACCTCGCGGCCGACCCCGGCTTTCGCGACGCTCCGGCGGCCCGGGGCCTCACCGCCGCCGCCGGCTTCCCCGTTCTGCTCGACGACTCCGGAGTCGGGGTCATCGTCCTCCTCGGCCCCGGCGCGGGATTGCTCAGGCCCGCGATGGTCGAGGTGATGGTCGACTTTGGCCGCCAGCTCGGGCACGTGGTGGAGCGGCGGCGCACCGAGACAGCGCTCCGCGAGAGCATGGCGCGGCTGGCCGACGTCGCCGCGACCGACCCACTGACCGGGCTGCGCAACCGGCGCGAGTTCGACCGGCTGCTGGCGACCATCCCCCGGCAGCGCTTCGCGATCTGCGCCATCGACGTCGACGGCCTCAAGCACGTCAACGATGAATTCGGCCATGAAGCGGGAGACGTCATGCTCCAGGCCGTCGGCCAGACGCTCAGCTCGATCCTTCGCGGCTGGGACGTGGTGGCGCGCGTCGGGGGGGACGAGTTCGCCGCGCTCATGGTCGGCATCGGCCCCGACGAGATCGCCGCGGCTGCGGAACGGATGCGCAACGCCGTGCATGCCATCTCTGTCCCCCACGGGCAGGCACGCGTCAGCATCGGCTGGGCGGTCGGCGAACCCGGAGCCGACCCCCGCGGGGTGGCGCGTCTCGCCGACTCCCACCTCTACCGGGCCAAGGAGGCGGGGCGGGACCGGGTCTCGGGCGGCACCATCGAGCTCGTGCCAGGGCTCTCCCGCCGCTCCGAGTGGGGAGCCCGGGTCGACCGGGCCATCACCCATGGCGACCTGCGGATCGTCTACCAGCCGATCTGCCGGCTGGACGACGGGACGGTGATCGGTCACGAGGCCCTGGCCCGTCCTCCCGAGATGAAGGCCGGAGAGAGCGTCGAGGACCTCTTCGCGGAGGCCCAGCGGAGCGGGCGCATGCGCGACCTGGATTGGCTGTGCAGGAGGCTCGCCATCGCCGGTGCCCCGTGGGGCGTGCTCCCGCACTGGTCGCTCTTCCTCAACGTCAGCGCCGTGACCCTGCTCGACCCCGTCCACGCCGCCGATCAGCTGCTCCTCATGCTGGAGGCGGCGGGGGGTCGCCCCGAGCAGCTGGTGCTGGAGATCACCGAGCGGGAGATCATCAGCGATCTCGCCCGGGTGCGCCAGGTCCTCACAACCTACCGCAACCACGGGGTGCGCTTTGCCCTCGACGACGTCGGCGACGGACACTCGACCCTGGAGCTGCTCAGCGCCGCGAATCCTGAGTTCATCAAGATCGCGAGGAGCCTGACCATGACCGCATCGCACGCCGGGTCGCGGGCCGCGATCAAGGCGGTGGTCTCCTTTGCGCTGGCGAGCGGAGCGGCCGTCATCGCCGAGGGCATCGAGAACGAGCTGGCGTCCCGCCAGACCCGGGACCTGGGAGCCGATCTGGGTCAGGGGTGGTGGCTCGCCCGGCCCACGGAGGCCGGCGTGCTGGAGGTGACCGGCACCCGGTCGGTGGGACGGCGCCTCCCGGAGCCCAGGTCGAGCTGAGGGCTCCCCGCCGGTCGTCGGGGCTCCGCCCCGCGTCCAGCCGGATGATCGACCCGCGCCACCCGGTCCTGTCAGGGACCACAGCCCGGTCGTAGTGCATCTGCGTCCGTCGCGGCGGTGCAGATGCATCCCCCCGCGCTGACCGCAGTCTGCGCACTGACGGTCGGCAGCTATTTCGGGTCCATTCGCGCACCCCATCGGGGACATCGGCGTCTATGCCGTGTGGCGCTCGGGAATGACCATGAGCAGCGCAGACCGAAGAGGCCTCACGCGCCAACGGCGGGCTCACGACAGGGACCCGGCCGTCGCGTGCTCACGAAGAGCGGAGGTATGCGACATGTACAACGGCTGGAGCTAGACCACAGAAATTCCTCATCCCCTTCGGGCGGGCGCCGCAGGGCGACCTACATCGGCGCCCGCCCATCTTCCCCTTGCCGGCGCCGGGGAGCCCGGGCCTCGACCGATGGGGTCGGACCCGGAACGGGTGACCGGTAGCGACACGGACCGAGATGCAGATGTCGACTGTGCCCGCCGTTCGGCCGGAACGCCCGGCCGGCAGGCCCCTGATGCGGCCCGGACCGGCCACCCGTTTCGTGGCCGGCCGTGCGATCTCCGACTGCGGCGACTGGCTCACCACGGTTGCGGTCGCCGTCGCCCTCTACACCCTCACCCATAGTCTCACCGCCCCCGCCCTGGCGATCCTCTTCCGGGTGGCGCCGCGGCCGGTGGGGACGCTGGCCGGCGGTCATCTCGCAGACCGATTCGGCCCCGTGCCGACGCTGGCCGTCCTCAACGTCTTCAGGGCCTGCATCACCGGCGCACTGGCGGTGGCACTTCGCGCCGACGCGATCCCGCTGGTGCTGGCGCTTCTGGCAGTGACCCAGGCCGCCGGCGGGGCCGCTCAGCCCGCCGGCCAGGCGGCGATCCCGCGGCTCGTGCCGGCGGCCAGAGTGGCTCGGCTCTACGCCGCGGTCAGCACCGTGGACTCAGCCGCCCTCGTCGTCGGCCCCGGGATCGCCGCCGGACTCCTCGGCCTCCTCGGGACTGGCTCGGCCGCCTGGCTGGTGGCCGCCGACGCCCTCAGCTTCCTGGCCCTGGCCGCCCTCCTCGCGGGCCTGCCCCGCCTCGGCCGAGCCGCCGTAGCGGAAGAGGAGGAGGGTGGGGCGGGCCCCTGGGCGGGGATCGGGCTGGTGTTGCAGCGACCCTTCCTGCGCCAGCTCGCCCTCGCCCAGCTCGGCATCTTCGCCACCATCACGTGCCTCCAGGCGGTCCTCCCCGCGGCGGCGCAGCAGCGCTTCGGCAGTGCGGCGTCAGCGGGCTGGGTGTACGCCGCGATCGGCGCCGGCAACGTGGTTGGCGCCCTGTTGCTGCTTGTGACCCGGCGTCGGGGGCTGGGAGCGCGGAGCATGGCCCTGCTGACGCTCGGCGAGCTGCTTCCGCTCGGAGCCTTCGCCCTGGTCGGCTCGGCGTGGGCCGACATCGGGCTGGCGTGGCTGAGCGGTCTGGCGTCGGCCCCTTACGAGATCCTGGCGATGACCGAGGTGGCCCGCATCGTCTCGTCGCACCGGCTCGGCCACGCGAGTGGCGCTATCTGGCTCTTCGGCTACGCCGGGATGCTGGCGGGCGGCCTGCTCGCCGTCGCCGCCGCGCCACGGCTCGGCTGGATGCCAACTCTCCTGCTGGCCTGGGCGGGGGGAAGCGCGGTGCTGGTCGCCGGCTGGCTCCGACCGCGGCGCAGCACCCTGGCCGTCCTCATCGGCCGCACCCAAAGACGCAGCCGGCGTCCGGAATCGGAGGGCGTGCGAGCCAGCAACGCAGCCCGGCAGGGCAGCTGAGCCGTGCAACATCTGATCGGGGTGAGGGCCCGCACCGATGGCGAGGCATCGGCGCGACGCACGATGTGGGCCGCCGCTCGCCTCTTTCACTCCGATGAGTCATATCCTCTGCTTGCTGTTATGCCCGAATTCGATACGGCTCCCGAGCTCGCGCTCTCGGCCACCCCGCTGATCCGGGTCCTGATCGTCGAGGACCACCAGATGTTTGCCGAGGCCCTCGCCCGGGCGCTCCGGGACGAGCCCGACATGCGGGTGGACGGCATCTCCCAGCGCCTCGACGACGCCCGTGAGTTCCTCCGGCGCAAACACGTCGACGTGGTTCTGATGGACTACCACCTGCCCGACGGCGACGGCATCGTGGCGGCCCGCTACATCCGCGACGAGCACCCGCGGACGCGGGTCATCGTGGTCAGCGCCGTCGAGGATCGCCAGGTCCTGGACGAGGCCCTGGTCGCCGGCTGCAGCGGATTCATCAGCAAGTCGGAGAGCCTCGACCACCTACCGAGCGCCATTCGCGGGGCGATGGTGGGCAACGTCGCGATCTCGCCGGCGATGATCGCCAAGCTCATCGCGCCCACCGCCGCGGCCCGCCAGGGCTATGGCGACGATCTCAGCCCGCGGGAGCTGGAGGTTCTCCAGCTCCTCGTCCAGGGGTGGGACAACGCGTCCATCGAGCAGCAGCTGTTCATGAGCCACGCGACCCTGCGCAACAAGCTCTCCCGGATCAACTCCAAGCTGGCGACCCACTCCAAGCTGGAGGCGGTGACCAAGGCGCTGCGTCTGGGACTGGTCCAGCTCGAGCGTGAGGAGGGCTCCCCGGAGCCCCGGGTCGCAGCGGTCCCGAGACCGCCGGTCTGACGCCGAACGGACCACAGCCCGGTCGACCGGTGATGCCGACAGCGGACGAGCCCGACCTGGGCGGGGGGCGGCTGCGCCGGCTGGCCCGTCGGGTGCCCCGGCTCCCGGAGGAGACACCCGGTTCTCCGGTCACCTACACCCCGGCGCTCGTCGCCTATGTGGGACTGCTGGCGGCCGGAGCCGTGGCCGCGGCGGGGGCCACCGTCCGGCTCCCGGCGGACTCGGCGCTGCTCGCGATGGGGGCGTGCGCGACCTTCCTGCTCGCCGCCACCGCGGTCCGGGTCCTCTCCGGGGCGGACAGCTACTGGTCGGCGTCGATCTTTGCCCATCTCGGGCTGACGCTCGCCGCCGGACCGATCGGGGCGCTGGTCGCCGCCGTCAGCGAATGCGCCGGCACCACCGCGCGCTTGCGCACGAACTGGTTCAAGAGCCTCTTCAACGCCGCCAATCAGTTTCTGAGCACGCTCGCCGCCTGGGCAGTGTTCCACGCCATCACGGGCGGTGGCACGGTCCTGGGTCCGGGCCTGGTCGCGGGTCTGGTGGCCGGCCTCGTCTCCTGGGTGGTCAACATCTGGCTGCTCGCCGGGGTCCAGTGGCTCACTCAACCGGGGATGCATGTGCTGGCTTATGTGGGGCGGAACGCGGCCTCCGTCCTCCCCTACTTCCTGGGCGCCGGCCTGACCGCGTTCGGGGGAGTCGTGCTGGTCGACCGGGAGGGGGCCGATGGCTTTCTCCTCCTCCTCGTCCCGGTGCTGCTGCTCCAGATGTCGCTTCTGGTGCTCTCGTCGCGCACCCATGCCGCTCAGCTGCAGCGGGAGGCCCACGCCCGCGAGAAGGAGCTGCTGCTCCGGCGGGCGCTGGAGGCCTCGGACGCAGAGCGCCACCGGATCGCACGCAACCTCCACGATGGTGTGGTTCAGGACCTGGCCGCCGTCACCCTCGGCCTCCGCGCACGCGCCGGGCAGGAGGAGAAGGGCGAGGCGATGCTTCACGCCGCCGATGCCACCGCCGAGGTGATCGACGAGCTGCGCACCCTGCTCCGCGAGATCGCCCCTCCAGACCTCGAGGAGATCGGCCTCGCCGCCGCCCTCAGCGAGCTCGCCGACCCCTTGCGCGACGCCGGGGTCGAGGTGACGATCGAGGTCGCCAGGTCGGCTGGCGAGGTCCGAGGGTCCGCGCTCACCGCCACGTTCCGGATCACTCAGGAGGCGCTCCGCAACGTCGACCAGCACGCTCATGCCCACCACGTCGAGGTGGCGGTCACCCAGGATGACGGAAGGCTCGACCTCCGGATCGTCGACGACGGCGTCGGCTTCACCGCCGAGAGGCGCCACCAGCAGGTGGAAGCCGGGCACCTCGGCCTCAGCCTGATCCACGACCTCGCGCGCGAGGCGGGGGGGGACCTGCAGATCCACTCGGTGCCCGATGCCGGCACCACCCTCCACGCCCAGCTCCCGGCGGACGAGGTCGGTGCCTCCCTCAGCGCCGAACACACGGCGTCGCAGCCCTGACCGCGACGGTCTCCTGTTCCTAGGGGAGCGCGCTGCCGACCTCGCGACCGGCGATGGCTGACGTGTAGACGCCCAGGAGGTCCGCGACGTACGCAGTGAGGCCGTGATGGGCGACGGCCCGGCTGCGGGCCGCCTCGCCGAGCCTCCGCCGGGCCTCGGGGTCGGCGCGCAGCCGTTCCATGGCGTCTCCCAGCGCGGGTTCCAGGGGGTAGACGGGGATGACCAGGCCGGCGCCGTCCAGCACTGCCCCGTGCTCCCCGGCATCGGTGGCGACGATCGCGCAACCCGCGGCCATCGCCTCCAGAAGCGCCAAGGACAGTCCCTCCGCTGTTGAGGGGAGGACGAAGAGGTCGGTCGCCCGGAGCAGCTCCAGGCGGTCCTCCATGCGCGTCACCATCCCCAGGAAGCGCACCGGCCCCTCGGGCCCGGCGATGGCGCGGAGCCGGCGATCCTGGCTCCCGTTGCCGGCGATGACCAGCAGGTGGTCGGCCGGCCAGCGGCGGGCGAGGAAGGAGTGGATCAGCTCCTCCACCCGCTTCTCCGGGTCCAGCCGGCCGAGGAAGGACACCACCATCGCAGCCCCCAGGGCCCGCTTCAGCGCAGAGGGCCCCGGGCAGATCCGCTCCGTGTCGACGGCGTTGGGCATCACCACGATGCGGTCCGGCGTGACCCCGACCCGCACCAGGAGGTCGCGCTGGTCATGGGAGAGGGCGATGCAGCGGTCGTACTCCTGGAGGTGGGCGGCGTGGTAGTGGTACAGGCGGCGCATCACCCGGCCCCGGGCGCTCTGGGCCGGAGCGTAAGGGAGGTGGCAGGTCGCCACCGTCGCCGCGCCCAGGCCGCGCCCCATCCGGGCGACCGCCCCGTCGAGGAGGGAGACGCTCACCGAGCAGTGGACGACGTCGGGGCGGAAGTCGGCGAGGGCACGCTCGATCCGGGCGAGGCTGCGCGGGGCCGGCAGCGTGACCGTCTTGAAGCGAACCCCCTCGAGCGGCACGACGTCCGCCACGGGAGTGCTGTCGCCGTCCAGGTCGTGGTGGAAGAAGCGGATCTCGCAGCCGGCGGCTGCCAGGGCGGTGACCGTCTGATCGCTGTAGGCGGTGAGCCCGTCGGCCCGGCGTCCTCCGGCGTGCCCGAACCAGGCCACCCGCATCGCCACGCCCGAACCCTCCTCGTCTCGCGAGCCGGCCCGCGGAAGTGAGCTGCGCCGGGTAGCCTACGCCGGCCGGCGCAGGTTCGGCCGGCACTCCCATCTATGATCCACTCCTCTGAGACTTCACGGCGGAGATGCCATCGAGACGAGATCGGGCGAGGCCGCCCGGGTGACGGATCATCACGGCGGGGAGCCCTGGGGGCAGCCGCTGGGCGCCCCGGTCGCTCGCACAGTGGGCGCTCCGATCCAGAGCACGTCCCCGCCCTCTCCCCTCCTGCGTGTGATCTGGGGTGGGGTGGCGAAGTCGGCTCAGGCGCTCGGCTGGCAGCGCTACCTCGCCGTCGACGCCATCGCCGCCGCGGCCTCCCTGGCAAGACCCGGCAGGGTCGAGGCGTGCGCCGCCCGTCACCGGCGGGCGGATCCGAGCCTCGGGCGGCGAGCCTCCCGGGCCCGGGCGCGGGCCTCCTACCGCGAGTACTTCCGCACCTGTCTCGACCTGATGTGGGCCGACGCCTTGACGATGGAGACGGTGCGCCGGCTCCACCCCATCGACGGGTGGGAGCACATCCAGCGGGCCCAGGAGGAGCACGGGTCGGGCATCTTCTGCCTGGCTCATTTCGGCAACTGGGATATGGCGGCGACCATGGCGCTCTCTCGGGGACTGGCCCTGACCACGGTGATGCGCGACTTCAGCCCGGCGTTCCTGAATCAGGTGATCGTCTGGGCTCGCGAACGCCGCGGTCTGGAGGTCTTCACCCCCGGCCGCGCCGCCCGGGGCCTGCTGCATGCTCTCCGGCACGGCCGCTTCCTCGCCCTCCTCGCCGACATCCCGGAGGGGGGACCGACCGTCGAGGTGCAGTTCCGAGGCGGCCCCGTCCTCTTCAGCACCGGCCCGGCGTCCATGGCGCTGCACACCGGGTCACCGCTGCTCCCGGCCATCTGCTACCGGGTCGACCGCCACTACCGGATCCTGGTCGACCCGCCGGTACCGACCGGCACGATCGCCGAGATGACCCAGACCCTGGCCGACCGGCTCGACGTGCTCATGGCGGTCGCCCCGGAGCAGTGGTACCCCTTCAACCCCGTCTGGACCGACGAGGTGTAGCGGCACTCGACGGCCAGATGCGGCCGGTGGCCGGCCGGCGGCCGGCCGAGAGGGCCTCAGGGATCGGTGCGGTGCCCGACCAGCGGCCGTCCGGGGCGGCGGTCGTGGAGGATCCGGTCGAGGACGACGTGCTGGCCCCGCCCGAAGTGGTTGACGTCACCGACCACCCCATCCAGCCGCCGGGCGAGGATCAGCAGCAGAAGCACGGCCAACCCCACCGGGAGCGCCCAGCCGGCCCGGAGCGGCGTGAGGGCCAGGACCACCCCCGCGAGCGGCAGCACGATGAACCCTGCCAGCACGCCCTCGGCGATCCTGCCCCGGAGAGCGCCGGCCGCGAAGCAAGCGAGGAGCACAGCGAGGGCGATCAGGTTGAGGCCGGCGACCGCGCCCGTCGACACCGCCACCCCGCGTCCGCCGTCGAAGCGGAGGAAGAGTGACCAGCCGTTGCCGACGACGGCGACGATGCCGATCAGCACCAGGCCGGTGCCGGTGATGCTCCCCACGTAGCGGCCGAGCAGGACAGGGAGCAGTCCCTGGACGAACTGGATAGGTCCGACCACCGCCGCCAGGGCAAACCCGGCGTGACGGTAGATGTTGGCGGTCCCGACGTTGCCAGAGCCGTACCCCCGGATGTCGAGGCCGAGCCGGCGCCAGCGGGTCACCCAGTACCCCACCGGGAGGCTGCCGATGAGGTAGGCGGCGGCACAGAACGTGACCAGGGTCCAGTCGGCGCTCATGTCTCCTCCGCCGATCCCGCGGCCGTACGGCCGGGGACAGTCCGCAGCCTCAGGCCACGGCTATCATCTTAGGAAGTGGCTTCCCCGTGGGGCATGGCCTCCGACCGGCACACCGGGCAGTCTGGGGGACCCCTCACGACCAGCTCAGGGAGTGACGTGGATCATCGTGCACGCGGCCAGTGGGACTAGCAGGCCCGCGGTAGCCGTGGAGGGCTCCCCCGCCGCTCGCACGCGACCGGCCGGTGCCGCCTGGGGCGCTCCAACCCAGGCGTGCGCGCTGGTGACGGGAAGCGGCGCGCTGGTGCCGCACGAGTTGGCCTGCACGGTCGGCGTCGTCGACCTCCCAGTCCGGATCGGCGATCAGCAGATCGACGTCCGCAACGACGAGGAGCTGCACCAGTTCTATGCGCGGCTGCGCAACGGCGAGACCCCCGAGACCTCGACCTCGCCGCCCGGTGAGTTCCTGGAGACGTTCCGCCGCTGCCAGGCCGAGAGGATCCTCTGCCTGACCATCCCGGCGCGCTGGAGCGGCATGGACGACAGCGCACGGCTCGCTGCCCGGACGCTGGCCGAGGAGGAGGGGCGAGAGCGCGTCACGGTCGTCGACACGGGGACCGCCGCCGCCGGCCTGGGACTGATCACCCGGGTCGCCGCCCATCTCTGCATGGACGGTGCCGAGTTTCCCGAGGTCCTGCAACGGACCGAGCGCGCGATCCGCGAGGTGAGGATGTTCGGCGCGCTGGAGGCCCTTGAGTTCGTGGCGCGGAGCGGCCGGATCAACGCCCTTCTGGCCGGGATCTCGGACAGCCTCCACGTGCGCCCGGTCTTCCGGCTGAGCAACGGCCAGACCGGCAGGGTGGCTCTGACCCGCACCCCCTCAGGGGTGCTCTCCGCACTGGAGAAGACGGCGCGTGACCTCCCCGGCCGGCTCCGCATCCTCGTCTTCCACGCCGACGCCGAGCCGCTCGCCACCGAGCTGGAGGCACGTCTCCGCCAGGTCTGCGACGTCGCCCACTGCGAGATCATCGCTCTGGACCCGATCATCGGAACCCACACCGGTCCGGGGGCGGTCGGGTACGCCGCCCTTCCCCTCCTGCCGAACGAGATCGATGACCGCCGCGACAGCGGCGAGAGCGTGGAAGCGGATCAGTGACGAACTGTCCGCGCCCCATCCTCCGGTCAGCGTCCCGAGCCACGCTTTTCCGATGAGCCGCGCCCACCGCGTGCGCCTGATCATTCAGGCAGGGGTGACCATCGGCATCCTGGTCGCCCTGATCCTCATCCTCAATCCGGGTCAGCTCGGTCAGGACATCGCGCGCTTCCCGATCATCATGGTGCCCGCTGCGATCGGGCTCACCGCCTGCTTCTACCTCACCAAGGGACTCCGCTATCACCAGCTGCTCCGCAGCGAGTCGATAGCCGTCACGCCGCGGGCCTCGGTGCTCTTCACCGTGGGCGGCGAGGCCTTCGGTCTGCTGCCCTTCGGCGAGCTGGCCCGGGCCGAGCTGGCCAGCGAGGCAACCGGTGCCCCGATCGGCACCACGATGGCCGCGGTGACCGTCCAGGAGCTGCTCTATACGACGGTGATCGTGGCCGTGGCCATCCCCGGCGCGCTCGCCTATGCCGCCGGGATCTCCGGGATCGCCGTCTCCCTCGCCGGGATCCTCGCGATCGTCGGCATCCTCACCATCGACCCGGTCTTCAGCGCCGTCCTCCGCGTGGTTGCGCACATCCCGGGGGCGCGGCGGGCCACCCGCCAGCTCGAGGTCCTCCACGAGCACGTGGTACGGCTGATGCGGCGCCCCGAGACCTGGCTCTGGCTCATCCTCAGCGTGCTGGGCGCCCTCTTTGAGCTGACCCTCTTCTGGCTGATGGTGCGGGGAACGAGCGGCGTGGCGGTCCCCTGGGTGACCACCACCTTCATCTACGGCGCCGCCTATCTGGCCGGAGCCGCAACCAGCCCGGGCGGCGGGGTGGGTGGCTTCGAGAGCACCGCGATCGCCCTGCTCCACACCCAGGGGGTGCTCGGTCCGGCCGCGGTGGCGGCCGCCCTCCTCCAGCGCGCCGCCGACAAGGGCGTGATCACCCTCGCGGGCTTTGCCGCCTGGTTCTGGGTGCAACGGCACATCCGGGTCCGCCGCGGTCTCCTGCTCGGCACCGGTGAGAGTGCGGCTCCCGCTCCGCGAACAGTCTCGATCCCCGTGGCAGTGCCGGTGCCGGTCGCCGCCGCGGCTCACCCGCCCGCCCCACCGCGGATTCCACCGTCGACGCAGGCCACCGCGCCGGTGGCCGCGCCCATCGGGGCGGTGGCGGCACTGACCAGACCGGTGGTGGCGGCGCTCTCGGCCAGGCCGGACGTGCTGGTCGCCCATCCGGCGGGCCACGGGGGCCCGCACTCACCCTGAGGCCGCGCCGGGGCGCTCAGCCGGCGAGCGCGCGCAGCGTCTGGATGAGCGTGTGAGCTCCGCACGGCGGAGGGGATGGCGGGTCCGTGATCGAGGTTGCCGTCAAGCCCGGCGTGTCACTTCGTACCGGAGGAAGAGGTGGTCGCCCGACCGGCGCAGCGAGCGCAGGCGGAGCCGCGGCGCCTCGCCGGGGGCAAAGGCGGTGCCGGCGACCAGCCCGGGCCGGGGAGCCTGCCCGGAACGGCCGGCGAGCTGGGGGGCCACGGTCAGGAAGAGCTCGTCCACCCAACCGCCGGCGAGGAGCTGCCCGAAGAGCAGGGGGCCGCCCTCACAGAGGATGGTGACGGCGGCGAGGTGGGTGCGCACCGCCTCGACGATGGCACCGGCGGGGATCTTGTCCGCGCCGCCGGCGACGGCGACTCTCACCCGGGGGTGCATCCGAGGGAGGCGCGTCGCGCCCCCTTCGGTGGTGATGACCAGGACCTCGCCTTCGGGACGGCGGAGCGCGGGGTGGGCGGCCGGCAGGGCGCCGCTCCCAGTCACCACGGCAAGCGGCGGCGGGCCATCGGCGCCGGTGAGCCGCCGCCGGTGGGTGGCCAGCTCCTCCGCGAGGTCCCGCATCGGGGTGCTCGGGGTCCATTGGTGGTGGGGATCGTCGCGGAGGGTGCCGGCCCCGATCAGAACGCAGTCGGCGGCGCAGCGGAGCAGGGCCATCAGGAAGCGATCGGCGGGGCTGTGGAGGCTGACCGCCATGGCGCCCTCCCCGCTGCCATCGCCGAAGGCGGTGACCCCGTCGGCGGTGGCCACGAAGTTTGCGATCAGGCGGGGACTGTCGCGACGCACCCGAAGGGGACCGGCGTAGAGGCGAAGGAGCGGGTCGTCCGGCGGCGGGCCCTCATCCTCGAGGGCGACCTCGAACCCGTCGGCCTGGGCAAAGCGGGCCAGGGCCTCGGCGGTCATCCCGGAGGGGCGGCGAAGGGCCGGGGGCGGCGGGTAGTCACGCAACTGGGATAATGGCCCACTCGGGCTGGTCCGCCGCGCGCCCGTCTCACCCAGCCGACGTAGCTCAGTGGTAGAGCAGCGGTTTCGTAAACCGCTGGCCGGGAGTTCGAATCTCCCCGTCGGCTCCAAGGGCTCCAAGGGTGAGCTTCAGAGTTCCCGTCGCCGCGCACGGGCGAAGGCGGCGTCGCCGCCTCCGCCAGAGAGCTCAGGGTTGGGTGAAGACGATCTCGCCGTCATGCCACTCGGGATCGCTCTCCAGGAGTGCCCGAAAGCGCCGGTAGTTCGCATCCGTCTCCGGCCTGTTGGCGTTGGCCCTGTAGATCTCCTTGCTGTCCCAACGGCCGGCGACCCAGTACTCCTGGGGATCGGCGTCCGACCGGTAGGCGATCACTCCCAGCGAACCCGGCGGGATGTCGCTCATCATCTCCGTGAAGAGCTGCTCGAGCTCCTGCTGCCGGCCGTCCTTGACCCGCCAGCGCGAAACGCTTCCGTACATGTGACATCACTCCATGGCGAGATTGGGTCGCGCACGACGCGCGCGAGTGTGGGCACCGAGATCATATCGGACCGCACCATTCCCCAGATATGCCTGTCAGCCGTTCTCGAGACCGTGCCGGCTCCACTCCGCACAGGCCCCCGGGCCCCGCGTGGGGGTGCAGCCAACGCATCCGGTGCAGTCGTCTTCGACCAGATGATGCCTACCGCGCGCGCATCCGGTTGCTGCGAGGGTTGTGCTCCAGCTCGGCCAGCCCCAGGGCTTCCAGCAAGGGCGGCAGGTACACGCCGAAACGCCCGCGCAGCCCCTTCTTGAGCCCGTACCAGCCGCCTACAGGATTGGACGGCGATCGGCCCCAGGCCTCCACTGTGCCATCCGGTGCGGGCTTCTGCTCGTCGGTGCCCCCCAGGGGCATCCAATCCCCGTGCGCCTTCAGCATCGCATGGAGGTCATCGACGGCGGAGAGCAGGTAGCGCAGCTGCGTTCCTCCGACCTGGCATACCAGTTCGGCAGGTTCGGCCGACCTGTCCTCATACATCTGGTAGTCGGACGTCCCCGGTGCGGTCTTCAGCATCCAGGGGTCGTCCCGTGTCCCCGAGCCGGTGGCACTCGACATGGCATCTCCGATCAGAATGGTCGTACCCGGCCACTCACTCGTCGCGTGGGCCCCGCGAGAGTGACGCACCCACATGGTATGGGGACGGGAGGGCCTAATGTCTACCAATAGAGTGCGGGTGCCGGCCCTGCGGTCACAATGTGCGCCATGCGCGTCTCGGTGAAGGCCGACTATGCGGTCCGGGCGGCGATCGAGCTGGCGGCCCACGGGCCGGGCACGGTCAGCGCGGAGCACATCGGTGAGTTCCAGAACATCCCGCTCAAATTCCTCCAGAACATCCTTGCCGAACTCAAGGAGGAGGGGCTGGTGATCAGCCACCGGGGAGTGGGCGGCGGGTTTGAGCTGGCGCGGGATCCCGGCACCATCACCCTGGGCGACGTCATCCGGGTGATCGACGGGCCGCTGGCCCGGGTGGGCGACTACCGCCCGGACCAGCTGGCCTACACCGGGCACACGGAGGCCCTCCGGGACGTGTGGATCGCGGTCAGGTCCTACATCCGGGATGTGCTCGACGAGGTCAGCCTCGCCCAGGTGGTCCGCGGCGACCTCCCCCCGGTGGTGACCAGCCAGACGGCGCTGCGCGACGCCTGGGTGCCGCGGATCAAGATCGACCCCCACCAGTCGCCTCACCTGGGGGTCCCGGGCCACGGCGGCCGTCATGGCACCGGCGGAGCCCCGCATGCCGGGCATGCCGGCCCAGAGCTTGCCCGAGCCCCGCTGGCCGCCACCGCCGTGCCCCCCACCGCCTGCCAGCCGGGCGGGTCCCCGCCGGTCGCCGAGGAGGCCGCCGTCAGACCCCCGAGGTGACCTGCGGGCGGCCGATCCGGGAGGGTCCCCGTCCAGCGCTGGATCGGTGACGAAACCCCCCGGACGGCGGGCTTCTGTTACCGTCATGGCCAGTCGACCACGTCGACGGCATCTTGGCGAACCCTCTCCCCCGCTTCCGGCGGGGTCCTCAAGAACGCTTCCCACCCCTGAGAGGGGCCAGCGCGGTCCAGCCGCCACGACCCGGCCAGGCTGGTGTGCGCCCGGAGAACCCATGACATCGTTTGCAGAACTCGGAGTGCGCTCGCGCACCCTCGAATCGCTCACCCGGCAGGGCATTGACGCCCCCAACGAGGTGCAGCGCGAGGCACTCCCCCACCTCCTGGCCGGCCACGACACCGTCGTCGAGGCGCCCACGGGCTCGGGAAAGACCCTCGCCTTCGCCGTCCCGATGATCGAACGGCTGCGTGGCCACCAGCCCCGGGGACCGCGCGCCCTGGTGGTCGGTCCCACCCGGGAGCTCTCCCTGCAGGTCGCCTCGGTGATCGCGAGCCTCGACCGCGCGCTGCGGGTCGCCGTCCTCTATGGGGGCGTCGGCTACGGAGCGCAATACCAGGCCCTGGCGGGCGGTCCCGACATCGTGGTCGGATGCCCCGGCCGGATCCTCGATCTCGTCGGGCAGGGTCGGGTCAACTTCTCCGCGGTCGAGTACCTGGTGCTGGACGAGGCGGATGAGATGCTCGACGCCGGCTTCGCCCGCGACGTGGAGCGGATCATGAGCCTCTGCGCGGCCGGATCCGCCCGCCAGACCGTGCTCGCCTCGGCGACCATGCCCGACTGGGTGCAGCGGATGATCGACCGCCATCTCCGCGCGCCGCAGCGCGTACGGGTCAACGCCGATGCCGAGCCCACCCTCGAGCACGGTGTGCTCCACGTCGACGACGAGCAGCGCATGGACTCGCTGGTGACGCTGCTCAAGCTGCAGCCGGCCGGCTCGGGGACGATCGTCTTCACCCGGACCAAGCACGGCGCCAAGAAGCTCGCCCACAAGCTGGACGCGCTTCACGTACGCGTTGCCGAGCTTCAGGGCAACCTCTCCCAGAATGCCCGCGAGCGCTCCATCGGCAGCTTCCGCGACGGCGACGTCGACGTCCTGGTGGCCACCAACGTGGCCGCCCGCGGCCTCGACGTGCCCCACGTCGGCCTGGTCGTCAACTACGAGCTCCCCGAGACGGCACTCTGGCTGACCCACCGGATCGGCCGCACCGCGCGCAACGGCGCCGCGGGAAGGGCGATCACGCTGCTCTCGACCTCCGACGCGGAGCAGTGGCACAAGCTGCAGCGCGGCGGCGCACCCCACCTGCCACGACTCCACGCCGAACCCCTCCTCGCCCGCGGCGAATGGCTCTACCTGGCCGAGAACGAGAGCCCGGAGCCGGCATTCCGGCCGGTCCAGCCGGTCCGGACGGGCCTCCCGCGCCGCCCCATCGGGTCGTTCCGGCGCCGGCGCCCGGCTCCCCATCGCAGCGCCGCCTGAACGTCTGACCTGGATCGGTGGGTAGCGCGAAGGCGGGTCTCGGCGGGTAGGATCAATTGATTCAGCCTCGGCCCACGCCCATCGGGGGAGACCAGATGTCCGCTCCAGAGTCCGGGAAGGGGGGAGCCCCGGCGGTCGGCCCGCCCTGGCGGCGCGCCCACGCGGGCCGCTTTGAGCAATCGGTGATCGAGAGCGCCGCCCTGCGGAACAATCCGCTGGGCGACCCCTTCGTACGGCCGATCGAGGTTTACCTGCCCCCCGGCTACGACGACCACGCCGACCAGCGCTACCCGTCGGTCTACGTCATCCAGGGGTACACCGGCCAGCTCGACATGTGGCATGGCCGCAGCGCATTCCGTCCCAACTTCCCCGAGCTCTGCGATGCCCTCTTCAGCGGCGAGGACGCCCCGCCCCCGGTGGTCGTGGTGTTCGTCGACTGCTGGACCTCGGTGGGTGGCAGCCAGTTCCTGGACTCGCCGGCGATCGGCATGTATCACACCCACCTCTGCGAGGAGGTGGTGCCCTGGGTGGACGCCCGGTACCGGACCCTCGCCGCCGCCGCCCATCGCGGCATCGCCGGCAAGTCGAGCGGCGGATACGGCGCCATGGTCACCTGCATGCTCCGACCCGACCTCTTCGGGGGGATGGCCGACCACGCCGGCGACGCGGTCTTCGAGAACTGCTACCTGCCCGACTTCCGCAGGTGCGCCCGGGTGCTGCGCGACCGCTACGGGGGCAGCTACGACAGCTTCTGGGCGGACTTCCGCTCCCGCCCGGCGATGAGCCGGGACGGCGACGGTGAGCTGGCCAATGCCTGGGCGATGGCCGCCGCCTACTCCGCCGACTCCGACGGCACGGTCCGGCTGCCCTTCGACACCGCCACCGGGATGCTGATCCCCGAGGTGTGGGAGCAGTGGTTGCAGTGGGACCCGGTCCGCATGGCCCCGAGGTACGCCGACGCCCTGCGCTCGCTGCGCGCGATCTACATCGACGGCGGTCGCAGCGACGAGTGGTACCTGGATCTCGGAGGCGACGCCTTCCGGCGAGCGCTGGAGCAGATCGGGGTCACCGACGTCAGGTTCGAGCTCTTCGAGGGCGGCCATGGGTCGATCGAGTACCGGTACCCGATCGCGCTGCGCTACCTCGCGGAGCGGCTTTCGCCCGCCGCCGGCTGAGCCGGGTCGATCCGCGGCCGGCGGACGAGGTCGCCAGTCCGGTGCGGCCGGGCCGCCCCGCCGCTCTGCGTCAGGGAGTCAGCCGGCCTTGTACCCGAAGCGGCGGAGCATCTCCTTGCGCTCGGCGATCTCGGCCTCACCCTCGATCCCCCGGCTGCGCACGCCGTCGGCCACCCCGAGGATGGCCCGGCCGTGGTCGGTGTCGGCGACGATCACCTCGACCGGGTTGGCGGTGGCGCAGTAGATGCCGCAGACCTCCTGGACCGCCCGCACCGCCGGGAGCACGTTGATCGGGAAGGCGTTGCCGAGCAGGATGAGGAAGGCGTGGCCGGTGCCCAGCCGCATCATGGTGCCGCGGGCCAGGTCGGTGAGCTCATCGTCCGTGCCGCTCCACCGGACCAGCGCCGGCCCCGAGGCCTCACAGAAGGCGAGCCCGAACTTGATCCCGGGCACGGCTCCCACCAGCGCCTCGTGGAGGTCCTCCACCGTCTTGATGAAGTGGCTCTGGCCGAGGATGAGGTTGACGTCTTCGGGTTTGTGGATGGCGACCGAGGTGATCTCCATGGGCGACTCCTGACATCGCGGCGGGACGGCCTGGCGGCACTCTACGCCGCGAGGGACGCAGGCACATCAGTGCTCCGACCGGTCGGGGAGCTGCCTCTCTCATGTGAAATCTCTTCGTGACGAAATATTCGTGACGAAGGAAATCTCAATGAGGTCGAGCGCCGGCAGGGAACCGCAAGGATCGGCGGCGACAATGGCGGCGAGGTCTCGGGGCGTTCGCGGGGAAGCAGAGACAACTGCCGACGGGCAGCACCGGCCCGTATCCGTCCCCTCACCTCGCCCGTTCTCATGAGAAGAGTGCCCGAGACCCCGCAGGTGGAGCGGAACGCCCCACCCCCGCCCGATCGGTCCATTGGTGCCGTTGCCCGGCCCCAGAGTGCCGCCGTTGTCCTGCGCGAGGTCGGCGCCGTTGACGTGCGCGAGGGCGGCGCCGTTGCCCTGCGCGAGGGCGTTGGCGGTGCGCCCGAGCTCCCGCCGCGCCCATCGGCGGCGCCGGGCCGGCGGCGGTCGCCCCGATGGAGATACCTGTTCCGAAGCATGCTGGCGCTCCTCCTCATCCCCGCGGCGGTCCTGGCAGGTGCCGAAATGGCCACCCCGGAGGTCTCCGGGGCCCCCGCGCTGGTCACCGCCATCGACCGCGCCCACGGCTCCGCACCGGTCCCGGTCGAGCCCTCCTGGCGCGTGTCCGAGGCGATGGTGGCGGCCGAGGACGGCACCTTCTACAGCAACGACGGCATCGACGCGGCCGGGCTCGGCCGGGCGCTCTGGGGATGGCTCACCGGTGTGGACGAGGGCGGCAGCACGATCACCGAGCAGCTCGCCAAGGTCCTCTACACCAACGGCCGGACCGGGGTCCCGGACCGGGTCGCGCAGGTCGCGCTCGCCCTCAAACTCGACGGCCACTACACCAAGACGGCCGTCCTCAGCATGTATCTGAGCGCCATCTACTTCGGCAACGGCGACTACGGGGTGCTGGCGGCCAGTGAGGGTTATTTCGGCCTCTCCCCCGATCGGCTGAGCTGGGGGCAGGCGTCGCTCCTCGCCGGGCTCCCCCAGGCGCCGAGCCTGCTCGACCCCCTTCAGCACCTGGCGCTTGCCCGGCAGCGCCAGGCCTACGTGCTCGACCGCCTGGTCTCGAGCGGGGTGCTGACCCGGGCCCGGGCGGCTGCGGCCGCCGCCGCGCCCCTGGACCTCCGCTGAGCGCAGCCGCGCCTCGCGCTCGCGGAGCCGCCCCACCCGGGGCGGGCCGAGGGGGTGCAGCCCGAACCGCCCCGCCGAGCGGCAGAGCGGGGCGGTCAGCCAGTGAATAGAATTCGCAGCGTCCCCATAGCCCGGCTGCCACCCCGAAGGAGACCCCCCATGAGCGTGTTCCGGCGCTTCAGCAACATCGTCCAGCAGAAGTCCAACGCCGCCCTGGACAAGATGGAGGACCCATCCCAGGCGATCGACCTCTCCTATCAGCAGCTCCTGGAGCAGCAGCAGAAGCTGCGCACCGCACTGGTTGAGGCCACCACGGGCCAGAAGCGGGTCGAGAACCAGGCCAAGACGATGGACGCCCGGATCGCCTCGCTGAACGACGCCGCCCAGAAGGCCGTCTCCGCTGGCAAGGACGATCTGGCCACCCAGGCATTGACCCAGGCCGAGGTGCTCCAGCAGCAGCGGCAGGCCCTGGACCCCCAGATCGAGACGCTCAGCGCCCAGGTTCAGAAGCTGCAGGTGGCGCGGCAGAAGTACGAGGCCAAGGTGCAGTCGTTCGCCACCCAGCGGGAGTCGCTCAAGGCCTCGTACGAGGCGGCCAAGGCGACCAGCACGGCCGGAGACACCCTCGCCGGCATCGGCGAGCACACGAGCGACGCGGCGATGATGATGCAGCGCGCCCAGGACAAGATCGCCCGCACCCAGGCGCACGCCGACGCCGTCGACGCCCTGCTGGAGAGCGGCACCCTGGACACCCCGCTGCTCACCGGCGGCACCTCCACCCTCGAGGACCAGATCAGCGCCACCGTCGTGGACAGCAGCGTGCAGGCGAAGCTGGCGGCGATGAAGCAACAGGCGGCGCTTCCCGCTCCAGCCGCGACGGCCCCGGCGGCCATCAGCGCGCAGGGCATCGTGGTCCGCATCCACGGCGATGACCAGTACCGCCTGGAGGCATCGCTCCAGTCCGACCTGGACATGTACGACCACCGGCTGGTGGCCGCGGTCGAGGCCAACGACGACGCCGCGTACCACTCGATCCTCCGGGACGTCACCACGTTCGTGAAGGAGAAGGGGGTCGTCCTCGGCGGCGCCGATGTCACCAAGAGCGACATCATCCTGCCGAGCGACGACATGCCCCTCGGCGAGGTGGCCGGCATCCTCCACACCCCCGAAGGCTCGGTCGCCTAGCAGCTCCCGGTCACGCTGATGAGCGGAGCCGCGACGGCGATGCCGGAACCGCTGGTGTTGGTGGTGCCCAACTTCAGCGAGGGTCGCCGTGCCGAGGTGATGGACGCCATCGTGGCAGCGATGACGTCCGTCCCCGGCATCACGCTGCTCAACCGCCAGTCGGATCCCGACCACAACCGGCTGGACACCACCCTGATCGGCTCGCCGGAGGCCGCCCGCGCCGCGGCGATGGCGGGAGCCGCCAAGGCCGTCGAGCTGATCGACATGGAGCAGCAGCACGGCAGCCATCCCCGGATGGGAGCGGTCGACGTGATCCCCTTCATCCCCATCCGGGGGGTGACGATGGACGGCTGCGTGGAGCTGGCCCGGAGCTTTGCACGCGAGCTCGCCGAGCGCCTCTCGCTCCCCGTCTACCTGTACGAGCGCGCCGCCCTCACCCCGGAGCGGGCCAGCCTGGCCGACGTCCGCCGCGGCGAGTACGAGGGCCTCCGGGCGGATGTGGCCGAGGGAAGGCGGCTTCCGGATCTGGGCCCCCACCGGCTCGGAAAGGCCGGAGCCACCGCGGTGGGGGCGCGACCGCCGCTCGTCGCCTTCAACGTCTACCTGAGCGGCACCGATGAGCACGCCGCCAAGGAGGTGGCCAAGCGGGTCCGGGAGCGATCCGGCGGCCTGGTGCACGTCCGCGCGATCGGATTCGCGGTCCCGGAGCGCGCCTGCGTCCAGGTCTCGATGAACCTGCTCGACCCGCTGGCCACACCGCCATATCGAGCTCTCGAACTGGTACGGCTGGAGGCGGCTCGCTTCGGCATGCACGTGCTCGACACCGAGATCGTCGGGCTCATCCCTCAGGCTGCACTCGCGGAGTCCGCCGCCCACTACCTGCAGCTCCGCGGCTTCAAAGCCGACGCCCAGGTGATCGAGACCCTGGTGGCCGGCCACGGGCGTGGCGCCCCGGGCGGCGAGACGGGGGCCGAGCCGGCGGGAGGCGGGATCAGGACGATGGCCCTGGATGGCTTCCTGGAGGCCCTCGCCTCGGAGCGGCCGACTCCCGGCGGGGGCGTGGCGGCGGCCATGGCCGGTGCCACGGGCGCAGCGCTGCTCGCCATGGTGGCGCGGCTCACCAGCGGACGGAAGGGTTATGAGGGCCTCGAGGGCCGGATGGCCGAGGTGGCTGCCCTGGCGGACGCGGAGCGCGCCGCCCTGACCGCCCTCGCCGACCGGGACGCGGCCGCCTTCGACGCGGTGATGGCGGCGTACCGCCAGCCCCGCCGCACGGACGCGGAGCGGGCGGAGCGCACCGCGTCGGTGCAGTCGGCGCTGACCAGGGCGGCCGAGGTGCCGCTGGAGGTGGCCCAGCGCGCGGCGGCCCTCCTGCCCATCGCGCGGGAGCTGGCCGAGACGGGCAACGCCAATGCGATCTCCGACGCCTACTCGGCCGGCCAGCTGCTCCACACGGCGGTTGCCGGCGGCCTGGCCAATGTCAGCGTGAACCTCGCGGCGATGGCCGGTACGTCACGCACCGACATGCTGCGGAGCGATGCGCAGCGGGTGCGGAGGGGGGCGGCAGCGCAACTCGCCGCGGTGGAGACGGCGTTCGCCTCGCGGCTCTCCGGCCCAGCCTGAACGACCGCCCGGCGGGACAGCTCAGAGGGCGCCGCGTGCGTGCAGCGCTGCCAGCTCTTCGGAGGAAACCCCCAGCAGCTCGGTGAGGACGGTGTCGGTGTCGGCGCCGAGCGGCGGGCTGGGCACCGGCTCGATCGGAGAATGCGAGGAGAAGCGCACCGGCTGCCCGAAGTAATCGACGCTGCCCGCAACCGGGTGATCGAAATGGACCAGGGCGTGGCGGGCCGCGACCTGCTCCGAAGCGACGGCCTGCGAGTAGTCGAGGATCGGAGAGGTGGGGACACCCCGGCGCTCGGCTTCGGCGACGACCTCGGCGACCGGACGTCCGGACGTCCACGCCTCGATGGCGCCGCGCACCTCCGCCTCATGCTCGGTGCGGAGGGCGTCGGTCGCGTAGCGGGGGTCCGTGGCCATCTCCGGCCTCTCGATGAGCTCAGCGACACGCGCGAAGAGGGTGTCATTGGCAGCCGCGAGGATGACCTCGCCGTCGGCGGCCTGGTAGACGCCAAACGGTGTCGAGACCGGGTGACGGTTGCCGACCCGGGAGGGCGCCACCCCGCTCACGTCGTACTGGCTCTGCACGGTGACCTCCAGCGCCAGCAGGCTCTCCAGCATCGAGACATCGAGGTGGGTGCCCCGGCCGGTGCGGGTGGCCTCGAGGAGGGCGGTCACGATGCCGAGGGCGGCGAAGACACCGGCCGTGATGTCGCCGATGGACTCCCCCACCTTGGTCGGTGGCCCGTCGGGGTGGCCGGTCACGCTCATCAGCCCTGACGCCGCCTGGACGATCAGGTCGTAGGCGGGGAAGAGGGACATTGGTCCCGACTGACCGTAGCCGGAGATGCTCGCGTAGACGATCCCGGGGTTGGCGGCGGAGACCGCCGCGTAGTCGATCCCCAGATGCTCGGTGACGCCCGGGCGGAAGTTCTCGAGCAGGACCTGCGACCGGCCGGCGAGGCGGAGGAGCAGCTGCCGGGCACCGGCATCCTTGAGGTTCAGGGTCACGCTCTGCTTGCGCCGGTTGAGGATGTCGAAGTAGATGCTCTCGCCGTTGCGGAACGGTCCGATGTGACGGGCGTCGTCGCCGTGACCGGGCACCTCGATCTTGATGACCTCGGCACCCAGGTCGGCGAGCAGCGAACCGCAGTAGGGACCGGCGAGCATCCGGGAGAGGTCCAGCACCCGGACGCCGCTCAGAGGTCCGGCCCCCGCGGCGGAGGCCGAGGGCACCTCGGGATGCGCGGTCATCGCGCGAAAGCTCCGCGGTCGGCCTGTTTGGTCACGTCACACCACCTCCCGATGGCGATCAAAGGCCGCCGCCAGGGTGGCCGCGATGCCGATGAGCTGGATCTGCGAGGTCCCCTCGAAGATGCGCAGGATGCGGGCGTCTCGGTAGAGGCGCTCGATCTCACTCTCGCGCATGTAGCCGGCGCCGCCATGCACCTGGACCGCCTTGTCGACGATGGAGCCGCAATTCTCGGTGGCGACCCACTTGGCGATGGAGCCGGCCCGTCGGAGGTCCGCGCCCGCGTCCTTCTCCGCGGCCGCCCACCATGCTGTGAGGCGGGCGGTCTCCAGCTGGGCGTCCATCTCGCCGAGCATGAGCTGGATGGCCTGGAAGTCGCGGATGGGATGCCCGAACTGAACGCGCGCGGCGGAATACTCGACCGCCAGCTCAAGGGCGCGCTGGGCGATGCCGTTGGCCATCGCCGCGATGTCGATGCGCGCCCGGTTGAGCGCGGAGAGCGCCATCTTGCCGCCGGTGCCCAGCTCGCCGATGACCCGGTCGTCGCCGATCCGTGCACCATCGAGGTAGACGGTGTGGGTGGGCGCGGAGCGGATGCCGAGCTTGTCCTGCGGCTCGGAGAAGGAGACGCCCGGCGTCCCCCGCGAGAGGACAAAGGCGCTGATCCCCCGAAACCCGGCGGCCGGGTCCGTCTTGGCGAAGAGCACTGTGGTGTCTGCGTCGGCCGCGTTGCTGATGAAGGTCTTGCTGCCGCTCACCACCCAGGTATCGCCATCGCGCCTGGCGACCGTGTCCATGCTGCCGATGTCCGATCCGGAACCGGGTTCGGTGAGGGCGAAGGCGCCGAGCGCCGTCCCCGACGCCATCTCGGGGATGAAGCGACGCTTCTGCGCCTCGTTCATGTAGGGCACCAGCACCTCGAGGGCAAGCAGGTGAGCGGTGTAGATGGAGGCGAGCGCCGCGTCGGCACGGGCCACCTCCTCGATAGCGAGGAGCTGGGTCTGGGTGTCGAGGCCGAGCCCGCCCCAGCTCTCGGGAACGGTGATCCCCATGGCGCCCAGCTCTCCGAGGCCCCGCATGATCTCGGCGGGGAAGGCGCCCGTGCGATCGCGCTCCGCCGCTCCGGGCATCACCTCATTGCGGCAGAAGTCGCGGATCACCTGTCGCATCGCCCGCTGGGTGTCATTCAGCGGATAGGGCACGGTCAGTCCCCGAACTCGCGCATCGGCAGGCGCAGCCCCTTCTCCGCCGCCACCCGCTCGGCCTCCGGATAGCCGGCGTCGGCATGGCGCACCACCCCGCTGCCGGGGTCGTTGGTGAGCACCCTCTCGAGCTTCTGGGCCGCCAGCGCCGACCCATCGGCGACGGTCACCTGGCCGGCGTGGATCGAGCGCCCGATGCCGACTCCACCCCCATGGTGGATCGACACCCAGGAGGCACCGGAGGCGGTGTTGAGCAGGGCGTTGAGGAGCGGCCAGTCGGCGATGGCGTCCGACCCGTCGCGCATCCCCTCGGTCTCGCGGTACGGCGATGCCACCGAGCCGGTGTCGAGGTGGTCCCTGCCAATGACGATCGGCGCCTTGAGGTCGCCGCGCGCCACCATCTCGTTGAAACGGAGGCCGAGACGGTCGCGCTCTCCGTAGCCTAACCAGCAGATGCGGGATGGCAGGCCCTGGAACTTGACCTTCTTCCCGGCCATCCGGATCCAGCGCGCGAGGGGCTCGTTGTCCGGGAACTCATCGAGCACGGCCTGGTCAGTGGCCGCGATGTCGGCCGGGTCCCCCGAGAGGGCGACCCACCGGAAGGGGCCCTTGCCCTCGCAGAAGAGCGGGCGGACGTAGGCGGGAACGAAACCGGGGAAGTCGAAGGCGCGAGCACAGCCTCCGAGCTTGGCCTCGGCGCGGATGGAGTTGCCGTAGTCGAAGACCTCGGCACCGCGGTCGAGGAATCCGATCATGGCGTCCACGTGGGCGGCCATCGACTCGCGGGCGCGCGTGGCGAGGCCCACCGGATCCGCGAGGCGCAGCTCCGGCATCTCCTCCACCGTGGCCCCGCGGGGAACGTACATCAGGGGGTCGTGCGCCGACGTCTGGTCGGTGACCACATCGATCTCGGCCCCGCTGGCGAGCAGCTCCGGCACCACGTCCGCCGCGTTGCCGAGGACCGCGATGGAGAGCGGCGTGCGATCCCGCTTGGCCTGCAGCGCCCGGTCCAGGGCGTCGTCCACCGAGTCGGCGACGACGTCGAGATAGCCGGTCTCCAGGCGGCGCTGGATGCGCGAGGGATCGATCTCGACACAGATCGCCACCCCCTCGTTCATGGTGACCGCCATCGGCTGGGCGCCGCCCATGCCGCCGAGCCCGGCGGTGAGGGTGATGGTGCCGGCCAGCGTCCCCCCGAAACGCTTGGCGGCGATCGCTGCAAAGGTCTCGTAGGTCCCCTGGAGGATGCCCTGGGTCCCGATGTAGATCCAGGACCCCGCCGTCATCTGGCCGTACATGGTGAGTCCGAGGGCGTCGAGCCGGCGGAACTCGGGCCAGTTGGCCCACTCCGGCACCAGGTTGGCGTTGGCGATCAGCACCCGCGGTGCCCACTCGTGGGTGCGGAAGATGCCCACCGGCTTGCCCGACTGCACCAGCAGGGTCTCATCGTTCTCCAGGTCCCGGAGGGAGGCGACGATGGCGTCGAAGGCCGCCCAGCTGCGCGCCGCCTTGCCGCCACCGCCGTAGACGATGAGCTGGTCGGGATGCTCGGCGATCTCGGGGTCGACATTGTTCATCAGCATCCGCATGGCCGCCTCCTGGGGCCACGCCTTGCAGGAGAGCTGCGTGCCGCGGGGAGCGTGCACCACGCGGGGCCCGTGCACGGCCCCCGCCATCAGGATGCCCTCTCGGCGGCCACGCCCGGTGTCGAGGTCGCCAGCGTCCCCTCGGCGCCGGCCCGGATGCTGTGATGGAGGAGGAAGTAGAGGCCGGCGGCGACGATGAGGCCGAGGATCCAGGAGATGTCCCCTCCGCCCAGGTGGCTGACCATCGGCCCGGTGTAGAACGTCGTGTTCATGAACGGCACCTCGACGGCGATGGCGACCAGGTAGGCGACCATGGTCCGCCAGTCGATCCGCCCGTAGATGCCCTTGGGATCGAAGATCGAGGCGATGTCGTACTTCTCCCGGCGGACGAAGTAGAAGTCCATCAGGTTGATCGCGGTCCAGGGCACCAGGAAGTAGGCGAGGAAGAGGATGAAGTTCTCGAAGTCGTTGAGGAAGTTCGAGGTCGCGGCCACGGCCAGCACCGTGCCGACCACCGCCGCGCCCAGCACAAACCCGGCCCGCATCGAGCTGTGCATCCGGATCTTGGCCAGGGCGGTCACCGTGGTGGTCGTCGACATGAACATGCCGTAGAGGTTCAGCACGTTCACGGCGACGATGCCGAGGATGATGACCAGCGAGATCGCCCAGCCGATCGCCTTGTCATTGCCGAGTCCGACGATGAAGGCGACCGATCCGCTGTTGAACGCGTTGGCCGCCACCGCCACCGCCACCGCGCCGAAGGCCATCATCCAGATGGTGCCGATCACCGACCCGGCCGCCGTCCACCAGAAGGTGGCCGCCATGCTGGTCTTCTCGGGCAGGTAGCGCGAGTAGTCGGCGACGTAGGGTGCGTAGGTGATCTGCCAGGTCGCGGCGAAGGTGATGGCGAGCAGGAAGGTTCCGAAGCTGAGCCCGCTGTTGACCCAGACCGCTCCCAGCGAGTGCACGGTCAGCAGCCGGATGGTCAGGTAGAGGAAGCCGAGGCCCGACACCAGGGCGATCCACCGCTCGTACTGGTGGATCATTCGGTAGCCGTAGACGGCGAGCACGGTGCAGACCGCGGAGACGATGATGGTGGCGAGGGTCTGGTTGAGGCCGAGCCATCCGGAGAGGGCGGCGCCGCCCAGGACCGCGCTGGTCGCAAAGAAACCTACGTACATCAGCAGGACGAGGATCAGCGGCAGGATGGCCCCGTAGAAGCCGAACTGCGCGCGGCTCTGGATCATCTGAGGGATGCCCAGCTTGGGGCCCTGCGCCGAGTGGGCCGCCATGAAGGCGACGCCGACCAGGTTGCCGATCACGATGGCGAGCAGCGCCCACGGCAGGGAGAGCCCGATGATCACGGCCAGAGCGCCCGTCACCGCCGCGGTCACCTGCATGTTGGAGGCGAACCAGATGTTGAAGAGGCTCCGCGGCTTGCCGTGGCGCTCCTCCGGTGGGATGTACTCGATCGAGCGGCGTTCGACCTGCAGGCTGCTCGTGTAGCCGGAATCCGTGCTCATCGGAACCTCCCCAGGGGCGACCATCCCCGGCATCCTCGGGCGCGCCGGTGAGCCCGGCCGTGCCGTCCGAGTGGCCAGATGGTCGAACTCGCGCAGGCGCTCAACCAGTGACGAAAGGCACGGATTGACCAGGGACCATCAATCCGCGCCGGCGGCCGGATCCGGCCCCCGGTCAGCCCTCGGAGCCACCCCCGGCAGCGGGTGCCGCGTCGGTGACCGGCACGATCTCGTCGTCGAGGCTCACCGACAGCTCGGGCGCGATCCTCCGGTGCTCGGCGGCCACCAGCTTGACCGAGGTCCCGATTGCCAGGAACTCGATGACATGACTTCCCCACATGTGCGACTTCTGCTCGATGCGCATGGCCACGATGCCGTGGGCGCGCGCCCGCTGGGCCTCCTGCTGCATGCGGGTCATGGCCAGCTCGCGCGCCTCGTACAGGGCCGAGGTGTAGTTGCCGAGCTCGACGTTCTGGCTCTGCTGGCCGACCCAGGTGCCGAGCCGCTGGTGGGCCACGTGGTAGACGCAGGCGCCGAAGGCGAGGCCGATGGGCTGGTACCCGGCCCGGATCAGCAGGTAGAGGTCCTGTCCGGAGAGATCGCTGACCCAGACTCCACTCGACTTGACGTCAGGTTTGGCCACCGCCGTGCCCATGGCCACGAACTCGGCGAGGGGGTGGCCGCCCTGGTGGACCTGGACCTCGAGCTTGAGACCGACCACCCCCTGTCCGCCCACCTGCTGGGCGTGGCGCTCCATGGCGGTGAGCGCCTCGGTCCGAGCCTGGTACATGGCCTGGGTCAGATCGCTCATCTCCTGGTTGGTGGTCCAGTTGGCGTACTGGATGCCGATGTGATAGACGGCGCTGCCCACCACCAGCCCGCGCGGCTCGTAGCCGATCTCCTTGAGCAGCACCGCCTCGTCGACGGAGAGATCGCTGCTGAAGGTGCGACCCTGGTGGCGCTCCGTGCCCTTGCCGGCCAGGCAGGCCAGGGCGGCGTCGGCGCGGGGGTGGGGCATGACCGACATCAGCGCAGCCTCATGATCGGAAGCGGGGGTTCGTCGAGCGGCTCCTTGGCGTAGCGCCGCACCGCGGTGCCGAGCAGGAAGAGCTCGACCAGCATCGACTCGCCGCCCAGCTCGTAGGTGGAGAGATCGGTCTCCACGCCGACCGCGCCGTCGGCGTCGACGGTCGCGACCTCGGCCTCGAGATGGTTGATGCCCAGCATCCGGGCCTCCTCGATGCCGTCGCTGATCTGCTGGATGCGCGAATTCGACCACGAGCGCAGCGCCCACTCGGTGCCGCAGCCGGGGTCGATCTCCATCGCCCCGATGCCCATCACCAGGGCCACGGGGACGTAGCCGCCGTGGAGGAGCTTGCTGAAGGCGACGCCGTCCAGGTGCGACATGAAAGGCGAACGGAGCTTGGGACCGCCGCGGCGGCGCACCGCCGTGCCGATGCAGGTGAACTCCAGCGAGTTGCCGACGCCCTCCAGGTGGCGGCGCAGGATGCGCACCCCGACCACCCCGTGGGCGTCCAGGCCGTGTGCCTCCTCGAGGATCCGGCGCAGCGCGGCGTTGCGGGTCTCGGTGATCCCCGCCTCGTAGTAGCGGTGCTCCCAGTTGTACCCGGCGCGGTGCTCGCTGCCCACCCCGCCGCCGGCGAAGCTGTAGAAGCCGTGCGGGCAGGGGTAGGTGCGCACCCTGCCCCCGGTCGCCTGCCCGCCCATGCCGTAGACGGTGGTGTAACCCCATTGAGCCGCGATCCGGTACACGCTCGAGCCCATCACCATCCCCACCGGCTCGAAGCCGGCGTGCTGGATGGCCGCCATCTCGGAGACCGAGAGGTCGCTGGTCCAGGCGGACCTGCCCGCGCGCAGCTCCTCGATGCGCTCCTGGGCGGCGAGCGGCAACCCGCCCCGCTCCAGGGAGGCGATGCTCGCCAACTGGCGCTGCTGCGCGGTTGCGGCAGCCTCGTCGCTCATCAGCGGTCCAGCGAGAGGACCATGCGCGGCGTGGCGATCTCGCGGTCGGGCAGCTTGCGCACCGCGGTCCCCATCGCGAAGAACTCGATGGTGTGGCTGCCCCAGATGTGCGACTTCTCCTGGATCTGGACCCCGACGATGCCCTCGGCGCCCACCTTCTTGGCCTCGTCCTGCATCCGCTCCATGGCCAGCTCCCGGGCCTCGTAGAGCGCCTGGGTGAAGTTGGGCATCTCCTTGTTCTGCCCGATGTTGCCCATCGCCTTGAACATCCCCTGGTG